>ENA-OYYB01001056-OYYB01001056.1-human-gut-metagenome-genome-assembly--contig:-NODE-1056-length-12825-cov-4.589977_pt1 | contig 12825 bp, 11 predicted proteins | sample MGYA00244059_ERZ653440 | MGnify/ENA primary metagenome ERZ653440 (study PRJEB26926, sample SAMN06164994) | human gut metagenome | biome: ENVO:00009003; feature: ENVO:2100002; material: ENVO:00002003... | reverse complement strand
CTACACCTATTAAGTCGTCGGCAGCGTCAGATGTGTATAAGAGACAGGAAAAGATATTCGTGAGTAAGGGGCGCGCACCTGACTTTAAGAGATGGTACACTAAGGATCTGTAAAATGGATAGAGCCCCTCACATATTGTGGGTATATAAACTGATATTTTATATTATTTACACCCTAATAACTTTCATATATGATAAAAGATACGATTGGTACGGACGCAGGAATAATATGGCAATTGCTTTTTGAAAAAAACATATTGTCAATAAGTGAAATAGAAGAACATACGAGTATAGACCCATTTAATATGGTCTTGGCTATCGGATGGCTGGCAAGAGAAAACAAGATCCACTTTCTGACTGAAAATGATACTTTGTATGTTGAACTGATAAGCACTCCATCCGATATATACTATTGACCCCAGACGGGGCATGATTAATTTCCTGAATTAATATTTTCCAGATATATGAAGACTAATAACACTAATTCTCCCAATTGGAGAACGATACAATCGAAGATGAAGCTTCCCGCCGAGCTCAGCGCGTTGAATGAACTGGTACATAACTTGTGGTGGGTATGGAATACCGATGCTTTGGACTTATTTAAAGATCTGGATTCAGATCTGTGGAAAGAATCTTACAACCCTGTCATTATGCTGCAAAAATTATCCCCCGAAAGGGTACGGCACATTAAGCAGGACAAAGAATTAATGGGCCGGATAAAAGATATAATCAACAGATTCGAACAATACATCTCACAAGACTTTGAATCTGATAAGCCATCGGTAGCCTATTTCAGTATGGAGTATGGTTTTACCCATATACTAAAAACATATTCGGGCGGATTGGGTATTCTCGCGGGAGATTTCCTGAAGGAAGCCAGCGATATCAAAGTGGATATAACCGGTGTCGGGTTACTGTACAGATACGGATATTTTACCCAACGGATATCTCCCGAAGGGCAGCAGGTTGCGGAGTATGAGGCCCAGAATTTTAATGAATTACCCATCAGGCAGGTTCTTTGTGAAAATGGTCTTCCTTTGGTTTTGGCTGTCCCCTTTCATGACCGGGACGTATACGTCAATGTGTGGTGTGTCAATGTCGGACGGATCAAACTGTACCTGATGGACTCCGATAATGAACTTAATAGCGAGTACAACCGTTCGATTACCCACCAGCTATACGGTGGTGACTGGGAAAACCGCATCAAACAGGAATATCTTCTTGGCATAGGCGGCATTGTTTTGCTCGAAAAACTGGGTATTCGAAAAGATGTGTATCATTGCAATGAAGGACATGCAGCCTTTATCAATGTACAACGGCTTGCCAGCCTGATAGAAAGTAAGGGTTTAAGTTTCGAACAGGCATTGGAGGTGGTCCGGGCATCGGGATTGTATACGGTTCATACACCTGTTGCTGCCGGACACGATTATTTTGAAGAATGGCTGGTGGGCAAATACATGGGGCATTTCTGCGATAGGCTTGGAATATCGTGGCAGGAGTTTATGGATATGGGCAGGGAGCGACCCGGCTCCGACCAGAAATTCAGCATGAGCGTATTTGCCCTGAACACCTGCATGGAAGCAAACGGTGTGAGCCTGTTGCATGGTAAGGTTTCCCGCTCCATGTTTCAGCCCGTATGGCCAGGTTATTACGCCGAAGAATTGCATGTAGGGCATGTAACGAATGGAGTACACATGCCTACCTGGGCGGCAAAGGAGTCGAAAGAGCTTTATGAAGAAACTTTCGGGGAAGACTTTTATGCCGACCAGTCCAATCATGACATCTGGAATAGGATACACCATGTGCCGGATAAGAAAATCTGGGATCTGAGGATTTCGCTGAAAAAGCGTTTTCTGGAATATGTAGGGGAAGAAATGAAGCAAAAATTCACTAAGAGTCAGGTACCCCCGACTTTATTGTTTGACGCCGTTGAAAACTTTAACCCACAGGCTCTGTTTGTGGGATTTGCACGCAGGTTTGCAACCTATAAACGGGCTCATCTCCTGTTTTCCGATTTGGATCGTTTATCAAGATTAGTAAATAATAAGGAACGTCCGATACATTTTATCTTTGCAGGTAAATCGCATCCGGCCGATGGAGCGGGACAGGGTCTGATAAAATATATTATTGAAATATCCGGCCGGCCGGAATTCCTCGGAAAGATCATATTCCTTGAAGACTATGACATGCAGCTGGCAAAACGCCTGATATCCGGTGTTGATATCTGGCTGAATACACCGACAAGGCCGCAGGAGGCATCAGGAACATCGGGAGAGAAAGCGCTGATGAACGGCGTTTTGAATTTTTCCGTACTCGATGGTTGGTGGTATGAAGGTTACAGGAAAAATGCGGGATGGCCGCTAAGCGATGAAATTGTTTATACCAACACGGCTTACCAGGATGAGCTGGACGCGAGAATTATGTACTATCTCTTTGAATACAGTATCCTTCCTGTTTACTACAACCGTAATGCTGAGGGCTACTCTCCCGAATGGATCAAATACATCAAGAATTCCATCTCACAGATAGCACCCGATTATACAACCAAAAGGATGATGGACGATTATCTCCGGAAATATTACATTCCATTGGCAACGAGGGCGAAATCCGTTACTGAAAGCGAATTCCGGAAAGCGAAGGAACTTTCCGCGTGGAAAGAAGATACTATCGCAAACTGGGACAATGCTACAGTGAATTCAATCCGTATTACCAACAAAGAGGGAAAGGAACTGCCCCAATCCTCACTGCTGACTGAAGGGAATGCTCTTGTGATTGAAATTGTGTTGGATAAAAAAGAGATGAAGGGCGATTTGGGAATTGATTTTGTCTTGTCATGGTTTGACATACCTGAGAATAAGCATATATTCCATTCATCCCAGGAGATCCCACTGATTAAAAAAGAGGGGAGTACGTTATTCTATCGTCTTGAATATACCATGCAGCAATCAGGGAAACTCAGCTATTCATACCGTGTTTTTCCCAAACATGCTTTCATGGCGCACCGGATGGATTTTCCAAGCGTGAAATGGATTTAAGACCGAATGACCTGAACCTGACTGGTCGTCGTGTGGCATCATCCGGAGAGTAGGTGGGCCGTAGGGCGACCATTTTAATCATTAAAGTTATCCAGACATGAAAAATTTATTATTATTCGCATTTGTTTTTGTATTTGTTTCCTGTGGAAACCGCAATACAAAAAAAGATAATCCGACAGGGCAAGTCGCATCTGCACCGCACACAATCTTCGCAGAAGGTCTTTCTGACGGGCATAACGCTCATAATTCCTTAAACTATGCAGGAATATACGAAGTGACAACCCCTTGCGCAGATTGTCCCGGTATTGATGTTGTGATAACGTTGGATTATGAGGGAAACTACATAAAGGAGATGATCTACCGGGGGAAAAGAACCTGATAATGTGTTTACCAGCTTCGGCAAGTTTACATGGCAGAACAATGGTTAGCATAAAACTGACAGGCGAAAATGACGGTGAAACTTTTAAAGTGATCGAAGGAGACCTGATTATGCTGGATACCGGAGGAAATGAAATAACCGGTAAAAATGCTAAAAAATACATTTTGAAGCAGATAACCGTAACCGGATAGGAGTGAGTGGAGGGTGTGCCTTCAGTATGGCACACCCTTCTCTGTGCTCATTAATTGTTTTTATTTACTCCTCACTTGTCGCCCCCTCCCAAAGCCCGGTAAAGATCAGACGTTGCCTGAAGCTGTTCCAACCGGTTGTTCACCTGACTTATCTGCGCCTGCAACAGCCCTTGTTGTGCCGAAATAACCTCAAGGTAAGTAGCTTCTCCGGCCATGAGTAATTTGCGGGTATAGCTTACGGCTTTTTCCAGCGACGCCACCTCTTTATGGCAACTCTCGCTTTTTCTCGATGCCGAGTCGTAGGTTGTCAGAATGTCCGACACTTCCCGGCCCGCGTCCAATACCTTTTGTTCAAACGTCAGCAAGGCGATGCGTTGCTCGGCTTTGGCTACTTTCAGCTGTGTGGTGAGTTGTTTACGGGTAAAGAGGGGTTGAGTGAGACCTCCTGCGATGCTTGCAAAGATATTCTCCGGTTTGAAGAAATGGCTTAATCCGTTCACCGTACTGTAGCCGATCATTCCCGAGGTCAGGCTGAGCGACGGGTAGAAACTGGCCCGGGCAACCTGCGTCAGCTCGAATGCGGAGCGGAATGAGAGTTCCGCCTGTTGCACATCGGGCCGGTTGGCAAGCATTTGGGCGGGGATGCCATACGCTAACCTGATGGGCGTCTGTTGCTCCTGCAAGGTTAGCCGTTGGATATGGCCGGACTTACGCCCCAGCATCAGGCAGATGGCATTCTCCAGCTGTTGGATGTTTTTCTCCAGATCGGGAACGGACGACTGGGTCTTATACAAGGCAGCTTTGGTTTGTTCCACGGCGGCTTCGTTTGTCATGCCGGCTTCCTTCAAGGCTATGGTTGTCCGCAGGTTCTCGTTCATCAGTTCAATCATGCTGTTTGTGACTTGCAGCTGTTCGTCAAGTGCCAGCAGGGAGTAGTAGGCGTTTGCGATGTTCGAAATCAAGGAGGTTTGGATGAGGTTACGACCTACATAGCTGTTCAGCATCTGGGCGTATTTGGCCTTCGACTGACGGCCCATTCTCCCCCATACGTCTAGTTCCCAACTGGCCACAACGCCCAGTGAATAGGTTTCCTTGTGGTATCCCAGTACGTTCTTCTCCTTAGGCATTCCAGTCAGCGGATCGGCGCTACTCAACCTGTCCTGATTGACCTGGGCGCTGAGCGCTATATCCGGGAAATAGGCTGCCCGGGCCATTCCGAGGGCGGCCTCGGCTTGTTTTATCCTTTCCGTTGCAATCAACATATCAAAGTTATTCAATATGGCTTCATCTATGTACGATTGCAGGTAAGAGTCTCCGAAGTACTCCCGCCGCGGAATGGCAGCTATTGTTGTGGTATCTACCGGATTCTCACCCCTGAATAGATTTTCACTGTCTATCCGGGGGGCTTCGTAGCTTTTTACAATATGGCAGGAGGTGAATACGACCGGTATCAGTAAGCCCCAGAGTATTTTTCTGTTTATAATATTCCGTTTCATATCATTCGTTTGTTGGTTCTACATATTCTTTTGTTCTTGGATTTTTACCGCTAAACCGTTCCTGTAAGCTCTGGAATACGATAAATAATGTCGGTATGACCAGTATCCCGATCATCGTACCGATGAGCATTCCGCCCACGGCGCTGATGCCGATGGATTGGTTTCCGGTAGCGCCTGCACCACTGGCCAACGCCAGTGGAAGCAATCCGAAAATAAAGGCGAAGGAGGTCATAAGGATGGGCCGCAAACGGGCGACGGCTCCGTTTACTGCGGCTTCTACGATACTCATGCCTTGCTGCCGGCGCTGAATGGCATACTCCACAATCAGGATCGCATTCTTGGCCAGCAACCCAATGAGCATGATCATGGCTATCTGGACGTAGATGTTATTGACGATACTCTGCGGCACGCCAAAGAGCATCAGGAACAGAAATACCCCAGCAATACCGATGGGTAGGGAAAACAATACGGACAGGGGCAGAATATAGCTCTCGTACAATGCCGCGAGCAACAGGTACACGAAGATGAGGCAGATAACGAAGATGATGATGATCTGGTTGCTACTGCTTGCTTCTTCGCGCGTCATACCCGAGTATTCATAACTGTACCCGTCGGGAAGTACCGATTTATCCTGCGAGAGTTCCTGTACGATGTTCAGGACATCTCCGGTGCTATACCCGTCTACCATATTCGGGATGATAGTCACGTCCATGGACTGGTACATATTGAAACGGGTCAGCATCTGCGGGGCTGTAATGTCCGTCACCTGTATGAATTCGCTGATGGGAGCCATTTCGCCGCTGCCTGTCTGGACGTATATCCCGTTTAGGTTTTCCAATTTCTCGCGGTACTTGGGTGCGGCTTGCGCCATGACGCGGAACTGCTTGCCATAGAGGTTGAAGGTCGAAATATACGAACTGCCTACAAAGTCCTGTAACGTACGCATCACCTGGCTCAGGGTAAGTCCTGCTTCCTTTATTTTGGGTACGTTGGCCTCTATTTGTTTCTGCGGAAAGTCCGGGTTGAAGTTTGTTATGGCCATCATGACTTCCTTGTGCTCCTGTAGTTTATCGACAAAGCCGGTGGTGACGTCGTAGAACTTATGAATGTCTCCACCCAGGCGGTCTTGTAGCTGCACTTCTACTCCGGCGCCAAGTCCAAATCCCTGCAGTGTTGGCATAGCCATAAAGAAGAAGGTGGCGTTCTGTATATTTTGGGTTTTCTCACTGAGGATTTCCGTCACTTCATCGGTCGATAATTTCCGGTCGCTCCAAGGTATCATCTTGATGATTATGGTGCCGTAAGAGCTGCCCAGTCCGGTCATAAAGTTAATCCCGGAAAGGTTTGTGATGGTTTCCACGCCCTCTATCTCCATGGCCATATCTACGACATCCATCACGATGGAGTCAGACCTTTCCAGGGATGAGCCGGGAGGCAGGGTGATAAACGCCATGACGCTACCGCTGTCTTCGTTCGGAACGAAACCGGTGGGGATGATCTTCCCCAGCATCAGCAAGATGACACATGCCGCCCCGATGATGCTTGCCGTAATCCAGCGATGTCCTTTCTTGCCCAGAAAATGAAGCCCCTGCTCGTAGCGGTGCGTGCTGGTACTGAATATGTTGTTGAACTTCCGGTAGAAGCGTTGTACGAGGCCTTTCTTTTCAGCATGCTCATCATGAGGTTTCAGCAACAGGGCACAGAGGGCGGGACTCAGGGTCAATGCGTTTACGGCCGATATAAGTATGGATATGGCCAGCGTAAGCCCGAACTGCCGGAAGAATATTCCGCTGGTGCCGCCGATAAAGCTGACGGGGATAAACACGGCCGCCATCACCAGGGTAATGGAAATGATAGCCGGTGCGATTTCCTGCATTGCCGTCAGGGTTGCCCGGCGGGGATCTTTTTCGCCTGCGTCGAGCTGGGCGTGGACGGCTTCGACGACAACTATGGCATCGTCCACCACAATACCAATGGCCAGTATGAGGGCAAAGAGCGTGAGCAGGTTGATGGAGAATCCGAACAGTTGCAGGAAAAAGAATGTTCCGATAATAGCTACCGGTACGGCTATGGCGGGTATGATGGTAGAGCGTATGTCCTGCAAAAATATAAACACGACGATGAATACCAATATGAACGCTTCGAAGAAGGTGTGCAATACTTTTTTAATAGATTCATTGAGGAACTCGCTGGAGTCCATCAGGTAGTCGAACTTGATGCCCGGTGGCAATGATTTCTCGGCAGCGTTGAGCACCACTTTAACGTTCTTGATGACTTCCTGAGCGTTGGAGCCAGCCGTCTGGCTGATGGTGATAAACACCGCCTCCTGCGTCTTGTTGGTCATGGAAGTGATGCTGTAATTGAGCGATCCCAGTTCCACGTCGGCCACGTCCTTCACCCGCAGGATTTGCCCGTTCTGGGAGCGGATGATGATGTTGCCGAACTCTTCGGCCGTTTTCAGTTTGCCGGTGTAGCGCATGGTGTATTGGAACGACTGGTCGCCGTTCTGTCCCAGCTCGCCGGGCGCGGCCTCAATGTTCTGATCCTGCAAGGCGGCCGTCACTTCCTGCGAGCTGATTTTGTAGGCAGCCATCACGTCGGGCTTCAGCCAGATACGCATCGAGTAGTCTTTCGCCCCGCTGACGGCTGCCTGGCCTACGCCATAGACACGCTTAATCTGCGGGAGGATGTTGATATTGGCGTAATTTTGCAGGAATTGCCCGTCGTACTCGTGGTTCTGTGAGGACAGGGAGATACCGAGTATCGTACTGTTCTGTTGTTTGGTCACAGTCACCCCGATCTGGGTCACTTCGGCGGGCAGCAACGGGGTTGCCTTGGCCACCAGGTTTTGGACGTTCACGGCGGCGATGTCTGGATTGGTACCTTGTTTGAAAAACACCCTGATCTGGGCGCTGCCGCTGTTCATGGCCGTAGAGGTCATGTATGTCATTCCCTCGACGCCGTTGATTTGTTCTTCCAGCGGAACGACAACACTGTTCATCAGCACCTCTGCGTTTGCTCCGGGGTAGGTGGCTTCTACCTGTACGGTAGGCGGGGCCACGTCCGGATATTGCTCAATGGGCAAGGTGGCTATTCCGATGATGCCCAATACGACGATAATAATGGAGATTACCGTTGATAGCACCGGTCTGTCTATAAATTTCTTTAGCATGATTCTTGGTTTAAATTAGAAGGTTTAGTGAACTTGTATTTTCTTGCCATTATTCAGCGTGGCGATGCCGTCCGTTACAATTTCCTCTCCAGCTTTCAGTCCGGCGGTAACGGCGTAGCTTTTACCGTCGGGAGTAGAGATGACGGATATCACCCTTTGCGACACGGAATCACCCTGCACCACATAGACCAGGGTCTTGTCCTGTTGTGGAAAGGTGGCTTTCTGCGGAATCACAAACACATTGTTTAATATGCGCGGTATGGATATGTTTCCGCTGGCGCCGCTTTTCAGGTCACCATGCGGGTTGGGGAATCTGGCACGGAAATTGGCCGAGCCGGTGGTGACGTTCAGCACGCCGGAGATGGTTTCGACTTTGCCCCGTTCCGGGTACACCGTTCCGTCGGCAAGCGTCAGGGTGACTTCGGGGATGTGCTGTATCTTCTCGGCGCGCGTATCGCCCTCCAGTCCGCTCATAAAGGAGCGTAGCTCTTTTTCGTTCAACGAAAAGTAAGCGTAAATCGTGCTGGTATTCGCCACCGTGGTGAGTACGTTCGATGAATTGACCAGACTGCCCTGCCGGTAGGAAAGGGCACCGACGTAGCCATTCACGGGCGAGGTTACGTTGGTCCACCCCAGCGTAGCCTGCGCGTTTTTCAGGGTTGCGTTCGCTTGTTCCAGGTCGGCAATGGCCGACTGGTAAGAATCTTTCGCAGTTTGTAGCTGCACATGGCTGACGATACCTTCTTCTGCCAACGGGCAGATGCGGTCCACATTCGTCTTAGCGGTATTTACCCTTGCTTGGGCGCTTTTCACGGATGCCCAGGCGCTGGTCAGGGCTTGTTCCGCCTGAGGTGAATTGATCTTGAACAGCGGTTGTCCTTTCTTTACAACAGAGCCTTCGTCAATGTAAATGGCGTCGATAAATCCGTCGATACGCGGACGTATCTCGATATCCTCCTGTCCCTTGATCGAAACGGGGTATACTGTTTGCAGTTCCGTCTCCTGTTCCCGGAGGATTTCCGTAGGATAAGGCTGTACATCTGTTTGTGCGTTTTGCTTGTTTCCGCACGACACGAATAGGGCGAGAGCCGAAACTCCGATTACAATCTTTTTAATTTTCATACGTTCTGATATTAATTGTTTAATCTTTCTGTCAGTTCCAATAGTTGTTGTTTAAGCCCATCTTCGTCTATGTTTTCATAGACCTTCCGGTTCGATAGTTTGATTTGTTCGACGGCCAGTTGCAGCATCTTCAGTCCTTTATCGGTAAGCTGAACGATGACGGCGCGGGTGTTCACGGCGCTGCGGCAACGGGTGACCAATCCTTTCTTTTCGAGGTTGCGTAGAATGGTCGATGTGGTCATGGGGTCTATGCCCGACTTGTCGGCCAGGTCCATCTGGATAATCTCGGCCTTGACGTCCGAGAAGGAATAGATTGTAAGGAGGATGTCGAACTGAGAGCATGTCAGTCCCACCCTCCCCAATATCAGCCGCTTGTGCTTGTACAGGAACTTGATGATTTGCCACACCAGAAGTTCCTTCTTCAACACCGGATCTTGCAGTAGTTTATTTTTCTTCATGAGGTTTGTTTTTTATGATGTTCTTTAAATAGATATAACCCAGTGTGCCGGCAATGATCGATGCACTGAAAATCCCCATGCGGGCATTATTCAGCAGATCGGCTCCATTTTCGATATCGCCGAAGGAGAGGCTGGCGATGAACAGTGACACGGTGAAGCCGATGCCGCCCAGCAGGGCAACGCCGAATATGTGCCGGAAATCGAGGTTGGCGGGCAGCGACAGCCAACCTGTACGGACAGACAGCCACGTGAAGGAGAAGATGCCGACCAGTTTTCCAAGTACGAGCGAAAGGATAATGGTAAGTGGCAACCCCCTGAAATCGGCGAATGAGAGTCCTCCGAGGTCGATCCCCGCGTTGGCAAAAGCGAAAAGTGGCAGGATCAGGAAATTGACCACGGGCGCTAACGACCTTTCGAGGGCTTGCAACGGACTGACTACCCGGCCGGTCATTTGTCCGAGATATTCGAGTGTGGCCATTTGGGAACGCGACAGTACCTCCACTTCATGATCGTCCAGCGGAAGAGCATGTATGGAATGTTCAAGATCGGATACATACCGACTCATTTTCAGCTTTGGCTTTGTGGGCACAACGGCAGCGACAAGTACCCCGGCAATGGTGGCGTGGATGCCCGATTGCAGCATCAGGAACCAGATAAGCACAAATCCGGAAAAGTAAAACGCCGAGCTGCTTACCCCGCGCACCCCGGCCACGTACAGGACGGCGAGTAGGAGGAGAATGATCAGGATCAGGGCGGGGAATACCTGCGAACTGTAGAATAGGGCGATGACAATGATTCCTCCGATATCATCGACAACGGCAAACGTAGTGAGGAATATTTTAAGGCTGAGTGGCACGCCCCTACCCAGCAAGGCCAGAACGCCCAGAGAGAAAGCGATGTCGGTAGCCATCGGTATGGCTACACCGCGCATGGCGCTGCCTGCCGGGGAAATCAGTATGTAAAGGATGACCGGCAGAATCATTCCCCCACAGGCGGCGACAATGGGGAGCAGGGCCTTCCGGGGACTGGAGAGTTCTCCGGCTACAATTTCGCGTTTGATCTCCAACCCTGCCATAAAGAAGAACAGAGCCATGAGTGCGTCGTTTATCAACTGTGCCATGATTAAGGGGTGTCCATGATGGCTGAAGAGGTTGAAGTCGCCTATCTGGAGGAAAATGCGTTGGTTCAGGAACTGCTCATAGTATACTCCCAACGGCGAATTGACAACGGCGATGGCCAAGACAGCCATAAGCATCAATAGCATGCCGGGGCTTACTTTGCAACGTGCGGGCGGGTGTAGTCTAGCTTTTGTCATACTTAATATCATTAGATTTATTATAAGTGGACTTATTAATTTGTTGCAAAGATCTGTTTCCTTACTGGGTTTATCGCTATCGAATTAAGGCCGGAAATGTCCGGAATAAGACCAATTGTGTTTTGGTATTTCCTTTTTTATCATTCCCTTTTTGCGTCATTGGCATTATTTTTCTATATTTAAAGCATAAATGCTAATTACTGTCAGATGGAAAATAAACTTTCAATATTATCATTCGAGCATGGACACGTCAGGGAAGATTCACTCACCCAGGATTGTAGTATGACCAATTCGTCGAAACCGTCGAATGTATCTTTTGAGTATCCGTTTTTGTCGAAGGGAATGTTGCTGGGGCTTTGCCTGAGGGGACACGCCCGGCTCCGGATAAACTTCAAAGAATATACCCTTAGTCCCAATTCTGTTTTTACGATCCTGCCCAACCAGATATTCGAGTCTTTGGAAAAGTCGGACGACCATTATGTTGAATGCCTGTTTTTCTCCGTTGATTTTGCTAACACATTACCTCTGCCAAAGGATTTTGATATACTGAATAACATGAAGCACACGCCTTGCCTGGATATTTCAGAAGAGTATATGCAGGAACTTATCGAATTCCGAACGTTCATTTCGAAGGTGTGCGACAGTAAAAGGCATACCTATAATGAAAACGTTGCCAAAAGCCTGATTGCTTCTTTTATCGCACTAATAGCCACACTTTACTCGGAGGCCGGAGCAAATACGGAATTGAAAACAAATTCCCGGGGAGAGTTTATTGTGGATGAATTCTCGAGATTATTGATGGAACATCATAAAACAGAGCGGAAGGCCTCGTTTTATTCCGATAAGCTGTGTATAAGTACTCAGTATCTGTCGAGAACATTGAAAAAATATACCAGCCGGTCGGTAAATGCATGGATAACGGAAGCAGTTATCTTAGAGGCCAAGGCATTATTGAAATCGTCGGATGTGTCTATACAAGAAATATCCGAAGAACTTAATTTCCCCAACCCTTCGTTCTTTATCCGGTACTTCAAACAGTATACGGGGGCTACGCCGCTAAAATACAGGGTATCTGATTAACTGTCGTTAACTACTCATTCCTGTTTTTTTAACCCGCATACAGTGAACTGTTAACCCCTACCCAGTGAACAGCCAATTAAGTATAATCAAGTTTAATAAAAGAATTTAAATTATAATATCATGGCACACATTGGCTGTATGGCCATTGGAGATGGTCGAAAATCGTTGGCTAACATTACCTACCGGTTTGTAAACGGGCGGATAATTGCCTCTAAACGAGTAACAAAAAAATAATAGCAGGACATCCAGACAAGAGAAACAGTGCTTTGCCTTTTCACTGTCGAGAAGCATCGGCAAATCTCTCCACTTGGTCATTAATCTTGGATTTGTAAGGAATCAGCATGGTACGGCTATCTCGAATTTTATGCATTACAACAGCCAGTTTATGACTTATGCCCGTAAATCGGCTAACCTCTCGAAGGATCTTCCGCCGATCTCTAATCTTTGTATTGCATTGAACGACCCGGAATTTGCTGATAAAATCCCTGCATCCGACGGTAGTCTGAGGCTGATGACACTCTATTCGTAGACTGTCTCTTATACACATCTCCGAGCCCACGAGACATCTCAGGATCTCG
>ENA-OYYB01001052-OYYB01001052.1-human-gut-metagenome-genome-assembly--contig:-NODE-1052-length-12886-cov-5.553191_pt1 | contig 12886 bp, 11 predicted proteins | sample MGYA00244059_ERZ653440 | MGnify/ENA primary metagenome ERZ653440 (study PRJEB26926, sample SAMN06164994) | human gut metagenome | biome: ENVO:00009003; feature: ENVO:2100002; material: ENVO:00002003... | reverse complement strand
CTGGATAGCTGCCCTTCGCAGATAGGAAGGCATCTTTGGAAAACACAGGTCAAAATCAAACCTTGCCTGATTCTTTTTAGTGCTATGTACCAGATGTTCTGCCGTGTTAAAACGTTTTTTAGGTTCCGTGATTGCTGCCAGTTCATCCCATATCTGAGCATAAATCTCCGTCAGGCAACTGACTGCGGAACGATAAATATCCAGTGTCTGGCGGATCGGGATATTCTGTTTTCGCAATTCTGCACCATAACTGGATACTGTCTTCATCTCTTCCCTCTTTCTGCTTACAGTTTTAAAAACTGCTTCTTTCAGGTTTCTGTTTTTCTTTTTGCCCTTCGATGTAAGAGCATACCTGTTCCCTGCTCCTGTCGCTCACCGTTACTGCACAATAAGATGGATTCCACAGATGCCCTCCCCAAAGCTCCTTCTTCAGTTCTGGATGCGCAAGAAACATCTGCCGGGCAATGTTCCCCTTCATGATCTTGATCATATCCGGAATATAAAACTGTGGCCTGCAATCTACAAGCAGATGGATATGATCCGGCATAACCTCCATTGCCAGAATCTGAAATTCATATTCTTCTGCAAGGTCATAGAGCATTTCTTTGCATTCTGCATCAATACCATCTTTTAAAATCTTTTTCCGGTATTTTGTACACCATACCAGATGGTACTGCAGAGAATACACATATCCTCTACCATATGAAAGTTCATTATTATTGATATTAAACATATTTTTATTATACCATACGCAAGAAGAATTCACAAACATTTGTTCTTCTTGTTTTAAAAAAAATAGTGCGTCTAACTCATCACTACTACTGAAGCAACGAGAATGCGACGCACAGTTTTTCAATCTTGCAGTACGCGGTTTAAAATATCTGCGAATGGCTCCATAGCGTTTTTTACTTCCTGGACGGTGTTGGTCTGGGCTCCGGCTTCGACGAGGACGGATCTTGGGCGCAGGTGGAGGTTGTAACGGTATCCGGCGAGGTAGATACCTCTGTAAAAATCCGGATAATACTGTGCCGCCTGGTATTCCATCTGGAATGAAAACGCCAGGTTGTCCTGAATGTATGGATTCGGCAGATAATCAAGGCTTCCTCTCGCGATCGTATAGCTTAATCCATTGTAAAACATGATCTGTGCAGTTGATTTTCCATTGATTTCGGTCACGAGATGTCGGTTTTCGGGCACGCCGTCACGATGAAGATCTATCACGACTTCTATCGAAGGATTTTCTTCCAGTATCGTTTCCAGATACGTTCCTGCATAGTCGTAGGCGGCACTGCGGTCCAGCTCGCCGCTTTCCATATCGAAGGCTTCTGTTACGTGGATCACCTGATATCCGTAGTTTTTTGTCAATAGTTCTGTCAGGTAATTTCCCACACCGATGATCGTATCTTCGACTTCCCCTTCCTTTGAATCCGCAAAAGCTTCCTGCGAGTGTGTATGATAGAGCAGAATCTGCGGTTTTGCGGCATCTTTCTGTATGGTCAGGTCTTCTCCTAGAAGTTCTGCCGCGTTTAACTGATCTGCATTTGTGGTGGTCTGCGAATCCACGATAAAAAATTGGTTCATAAGATAATTGTAATCTGCGAGGGTCTGCGGTGAGAGGTCGATGCGCGGTGCAGGCTGTATATTATTTGAAACCAGAACGGCCTGCGTTACTTCCGGTGTGGCAGTGACCGACTTGTTCCGCTGAGATTTCTCTGTTTCTTTTTCAGAATCTTTCTTCTGCTTGTCTGCTGCTTCTTTCTGAGCCTGTCCCACGACCTTCTCCTGCTCCTTCCGCACCTCTTCATTCTCTTTTTCCACCATCGCACCGAGGTATTCCGTATGTTTTTCCACAATCTTCGCATACGTATCGGGATCTTTCCGCTGGAAGTCACGGGCAGCTTTCCGCTCAAGAAATCGAAACAGTGGAAGCTGCCTGTACACATTTTTCTGCATGATAAAAGAACCCGGCATCACTGCCAGCACAGCAAAAAAAGCCAGACACATGAGGGTACAGATCGTCTTCCGGGTCCTTGTCACAGAATCACCTCTTTCAAGGTATCCTATGATAAAAATCCCGGAATTATGCCCGTTCCTTTCATTCACAGCAGTTGCTTCTTCTGATGAAGATCACACTTCAGAAAAAGCGATGTTCAGCCCTTCCGAGATCGTGAAGCTCAGATATTTCACTGTCTCATCCACATCCTTCGGTGTCACAAACATACTGTAAAGATTCGGTGCGATCATCTCCTCCAGAAATTCCTTCTGCTCTGTTTCCTCCAGTGCATCAAGAAGATGCTCCATCGAGTCATGCACGATCGTCGCCGCATCCACAACTGTCGGCACGCCGATCCCGATCACTTTTACCTGAAGATTATCTTCCGTAAGACCATTTCTGTGGTTTCCCACGCCGGATCCCGGATGGATTCCCGTATCTGTGATCTGGATCGTCCGATTCAGCCGCCGTACACTCCGTGCTGCGAGTGCATCAATCGCAACCACCACATCCGGTTTTGTCTCTGAAACAACGCCCTGCACGATCTCCGCAGTCTCCATCCCTGTCTGTGCCATAACCCCCGGAATGATCCCGCTGACGCAGTGCATTTTTTCCTGCCCGATCCCTCGAAGTCCATACTCTCTTATAAGATGCCGTGTCATATGAAGATTCTCGATCACATGCGGTCCCAGTGCATCTGCTGTGATCGCCGCATTTCCAAGACCCACAACCAAAATTGATTTTTCCTTTTCCAGGTTGATCAGTTCCCGCAGATGCCGTGAGATCTCCTGGGAAATTTCCCTGTGATAATCCTCATCCGCGTTTGAAAGATCCGGAGCTTCTATGGTAATGTAGGTTCCCTGCGGCCGCCCCATGGACTTCGCTCCGTTTTCTGTAACAATCTTCACGACCGTTGTCCGGATATCTTTTTCCTCATCGTAGGCCTCCTGGATCTCCACGCCACGGATCTCCGTATTTTCCTGTGCAAACCGCTCCGTCGTTTCCAGTGCAAGGTCTGTTCGAATTCTTCTGCCGCCAGCCATATCGTACCCTCCTGATGCTGTGATTTGTTGTGTTTCTCATTCCTGTTCAGCAGGAAATCTCTCGCGTAGCTTTGAAAGTACTGAACCATTACTATTACTTTTTGTAATTCCCGGGAGAATTATGTACCGCATTTCGTCCTTTTTTTGACATTTATGGATTTTCCTATTGACAATCATGGAGAAATATAATAATATATATAAGCATGTTTACAGGAACGCCCGTGTCTGTTTCTGTGACAACGACACATTATTATAAATCTGAAATGGAGGTGTACCAATTGGCTAACATCAAATCTGCAAAGAAAAGAATTTTAGTAAACAGAACTAAAGCTGCTAGAAACAAATCTATCCGTTCTGCTGTTAAAACTTCCATCAAAAAAGTAGAAACTGCAGTTCAGAAAAACGATAAAGCTGCTGCACAGGCTGCTCTTACAGAGGCTATCTCTACAATCAGCAAAGCAACATCCAAGGGTGTTTATCACAAAAACAACTGTGCAAGAAAGATTTCCCGTCTGTCTAAAGCTGTCAACAGCATTGGCTAATTCAGGAAATTGCATTTTTTAATTATAAGCTTATAATTAAAAGGACAGTCACAAACCGTCAGTGACTGTCTTTTTTTATTTCCATATAAAAAACTGCCGCCCGCACCATGATACCGACTATAGTATCCGCGAACGGCAGTTTTAATTTTTTATCAGCCTCCGAGTTCTACCATACGATTAATGCAGCGGCCGGCTCCTTCCATTACATTCTCCGGAAGTTCGATCACTTCTCCGCCTGTTCCTTTGAGACAGTTGTAAATATCCATCAGTGTTGTGATCTTCATATTCATGCAGGTCAGCATGACAGACAGCGGATAAAAGTTCTTATCCGGACATTCAAACTGTAAATGCTCCACAATGCTGTTCTCTGTTCCGATGATAAATTCTTTGTTCGGAGATTTCTTTGCAAAATCCATGATTCCTGTTGTAGAACCAACATAGTCTGCTTTCTCCACAACTTCCTCACGACATTCCGGATGTACCAGAAGAAGTGCATCAGGATGTGCCTGTTTTGCTTTCTCGACATCTTTTGCACTGACTACGATATGTCTTGGACATCCTCCTTTGTAGAATGCGAAAGTTTTTTCCGGAAGCTTCTCAGCTACAAAGTGACCAAGATTCGGATCCGGAATAAAAAGGATCTTGTCGTTGTCAATTTTGCTGCAGATCTGAACCGCTGAAGAAGATGTCACGCACACATCACATTCTGTTTTCAGTTCAGAAGTCGTGTTGATATAGGCAACAACGGAATAATCCGGATACTCGGCTTTGAGTTTACGAAGCCCCTCAAGGTCAAGCTGCTCTGCCATCGGACATCCTGCAACCGGATTCGCAAGCCATACCTTTTTGTCCGGGCTCAGGATCTTGCAGGTTTCTGCCATAAAACGTACACCGCACATGATCACGCCGCTGCAGTCACTCTTGGATGCCTGTACACTGAGTCCGTAGGAATCTCCCATATAATCTGCAACTTCCAGGATCTCCTGTCCCTGATAAGCATGTGCAAGAATGCAGACATCCTGTTCTTTCTTCATTCGCAGAATCTCCTGCTGAATTTCTTTGATCGTCATAACTTTATCTTTCCCTTTCCTGTAGTCTCTTCCCATGGCTGAAGCGGTGCAAGAAAGCCCGCTTCTCCCAGCTGTTTCCCGATCAGATCGAGCCGTTCTTCGCTGGATGCCTCAACAAGATGATAATGATAACCTGAAGTCGCATTTGAAAGCACTGTGGAATGACTGTTCTGAAGTGCCTGGACAAACTCATTCACATCCTGTCTGGACCGGATATCCATCTCTGCAGTCACCCGTCCGTAAACGCGATGACTGATGCTGATATTTTTGACATGGCCGCCGCAGTCCACGATCAGATTCAGCTCAGCCGCTGCTTTCTCCTGACTGTGACGAACCTTGAATTCTCTTGTAAAACTGCTGTCCTGCTGGATCACATAACCTTTGGTTGTAGATAATATTCCTGGCGTAGAGGCCCGGATCACCGCCAGATCCTGTACGATAACCTGACGACTGACACCAAATCTGCCTGCCAGTTCTCTTGCGGCTATCGGAGTATCCGCATCATGAAGGATCTTTAAAATTTCTCCGCGTCTTTCCGCAGTATTCATGATCTTCCTCCCTCTCACACTGCATGAAGATTTTTCATTGAAATATCAAGGATTGGTGCGGAATGTGTCAGTGCACCGCTGGAAACAAAGTCTACTCCAATCTCACGGATCTTCTGGATGTTTTCTTTTGTAATATTTCCGGAACACTCTGTCTGTGCTCTTCCATCGATCAGTTCAACCGCCTGTCTCATCACTTCCGGAGTCATATTGTCAAGCATGATGATATCTGCTCCCGCTTCCACGGCCTCTCTGACCTGCTCAAGAGTTTCTACCTCGATCTCGATTTTACGTACAAACGGAGCATATGCTTTTGCCATCTGCACTGCCTTTGTAACACTTCCTGCTGCTCCGATATGGTTATCTTTAAGAAGAACTCCATCGGAAAGATTATATCTGTGGTTGCATCCGCCGCCGACTCTTACTGCGTATTTCTCAAACACACGGCAGTTCGGTGTAGTCTTACGGGTATCGAGAAGAGTAACCTTGCTTCCCTCCAGAAGTTTGGAGACCTGTCTGGTGTAAGTTGCAATACCACTCATTCTCTGAAGATAATTGAGTGCCACACGCTCTCCGGAAAGAAGAACACGGATATCGCCTGTTACAGTTGCCATCAGTTCGCCTTTTTTGACTTCGTCACCGTCCTTACAGAAAAAACTGATCTCTGTTTTCTCATCAAGGATCGTAAATACTCTTGCGTAAATGTCAAGACCTGCAATAACTCCGTCTTCCTTTGCAATCAGGTCAACCGTTCCTCTGGTTGCAGTTGGCATAACTGCGTTTGTGGAAACGTCCTCACTTGTGATATCTTCCTGTAATGCCATACGGATCAGCTGATCTGCCTGCATTTTCATTGTAATTTCATTCATGCTCTTTTCATCCTTTCGATTTCATTCCATACCATTTTGTGATAACCATCAAGGATCACGTTACGGTCTTCATAGATATTTGTATCAATTGTATTTACCGGGCATTTCTCCGGCTTGTCACCAAATACTATATCATCTGCGGCTCTTCTTGCAAAGACCAGAGATTCCAGAAGGGAATTGCTTGCCAGGCGGTTCTTGCCGTGAACACCATTGCAGCTTGTCTCACCGCAGGCATACAGACCTTTCATGGAAGTGCGGCTTCCTAAGTCCACCTTGATTCCTCCCATAAAGTAATGCTGCGCCGGAACTACCGGAATCGGCTCTTTGCGTGGATCAAATCCTTCTTCCATACATCTTTTGAAAATATTCGGGAAGTGTTTCAGAATGGTATCTTCACCAAGCGGGCGCATATCTTCCCATACAAATTCTGTATCATCCTTTTCCATCTGTGCAAAAATAGCCTGGCTCAAAAGATCTCTCGGCTGAAGTTCTTCTGTAAATCTCTGTCCGTTCTTATCATACAGAAGTGCGCCTTCCCCTCTTACAGATTCTGAGATCAGAAAACGTCTGCCCGGTTTGCGGGAATATAAAGTAGTCGGATGGATCTGTATGTAATCCAGATGCTCCAGTTCTACCTGGTGCTTCATCGCAATTCCAAGTCCGTCTCCGGCAATATGAGGGAAGTTTGTAGAGTTCTTATAAAGTCCTCCCAGACCACCGCAGGCAAGCACTACATGTGGAGAACGGATCGGATATACATTATTCTGTTCATCCATTACAATGATGCCGCCGCAGATATTGTCTCTGGAGATCAGATCTACCATGGTCATATATTCACAGATTTCGATATTCTCTCTGGTCAGTGCCTCTCCAAGAAGTGTCTGAGTGATCTGCTTTCCTGTCACATCTTCATAAAAGAGGATTCTTGGCTGGGAATGTGCACCTTCTCTGGTGAATGCAAGCTCGCCGTTCTCATCGCGCTGGAAGGTGACGTTATGGCGGATAAGATCGCGGATAATGCTGTTGGAGCTTCGGATCATGAGTTCCACAGCTTTTTCATTGTTTTCGTAGTGACCTGCACGCATGGTATCCTCGAAGTAGTTCTTATAATCCCCCTCACCGCGAAGCATACAGATGCCGCCCTGTGCAAGGAAGGAGTCTGACTGGTCAGCCTGCTGTTTTGTTATCATCAGAATCTTCATTCTAGAAGGCAGATTCAGGGCACAGTAAAGACCTGCAGCTCCTGTTCCTACTATTATGGCGTCATAATATTCATTCATTTTTTTATCCTCTTACCGGTTTACGCCGGACTTTCTTTTTTTCATTTCCGCCATTATACTACCAGACATGTTGGGTGTCAAGACACCTGTGTATATTGTTTTGAGGGCCTGCTCACCCTCATTACTGTTCACTCCGTTCACAGTAACGAGGGCAAAATGCATTCCAAATCACCTTCGGTGATGGCATTTTGCCCGTATGTCTCGGGATTTTGCCATATTCATGGCAAAACACCTCGCGGGATATTACCTGTGAACAGTTGCCCGCCCTCAAATATTTTCTCATTTTGTAATTGTTCAGTACCCTCACAGTTACGAGTCAAAATGCATTCCAAATCACCTTCCGGAACTGCTGTACTTCACGATCAGCAGTTCCACACTCAGCACATCCTGAAGCCTGCCTGTCTTCACTGCTTCCTCCGCTTCTGCGAAATCTACCTCTGCCTGCTCAAGTTCCTCAGTACTGTATGCCCGTGCACAGGACAGCAGGTTTCTTGCCACAAACGACTGCACTCCCAGTTTCGATGCGATTTCACTCTGTGCCGCACCTTCTCCTGCCATTTTCTTCGCCAGCACCATCTGCCGGAACTGCTTTGACAGAAGAAAAAGAATCCTCATCGGCGGCTCCCGGAGTGTCAGAAGGTCATTATAAAGATCCAGTGCCTTTCTCTGATTTTTCTCTGTAACCGCACGGACCATCTCAAAAATCTTATTCTCCGTTCTCGTCGTGCAGATTTCTTCAATATCCTCCGCTGTGACCACATCACGTCCCATCGTAAAGGTAATCAGTTTCTCCAGTTCATTCCGGATATTTCCCATATCTGTGCCGGTTTTGGTCAGAAGCAGCTCCATATCTCGCATGGTGATCTTGCGTCCTTCGCGGCCAAGAATCCCTGCCGCCCAGCGCATCAGTGTCTTTTCATCCTGTTTTGCAAACTCCACGATCCGGCCCTCTGATTTGACCGCTTTGTACATCCGGTTTCGCTTATCCACCTCTTCCTCTACGAAGACCATCCTTATATAGTCCGGAAGAGTTTTTATATAATCTGCAAGTTCTTCACATTTATTCTTAAAAAAACCGGAGTTTTCCACAAGGACTACTCTGTGATCTGCAAAAAACGGCATCGTCTCGCAGAGATCGATCATCGCATTGACCTCGATCCCTTTTCCCTCATACCTGCTGAAATTCATCGTGTCATCGTCCGGATTCAGGGCTTTGAGCAGCTTATCCTTGTACTGGATCTTCAGATATGCCTCATCTCCATACAAAAGATACACCTTTTTGAAATTTCCCGTCTTAATATCTTCCTGTAAATTTTTCACTTTACAAAATTCCTCCTGAAAATCGTCCCCGTTTTTATCTGATAAACGGAGAAGATCAGATTTCCATTCTCTTCTTTTCCATTGCGGCTCAGTTTTCCGTTTGGATACAGATCCATCGAACTGTTAAACCGATACAGCTGAAGTGCATGATCTTTCCTGATTCCCCGAGGTTCGATCACAATCGTATAAACTGTTTCTTTCTCCGGCACAACGGGTTCAAAACTAAGATCCAGCTGGTTTTCTGCAATCTGCTGTGCTGTGAGAAATGTACTGACCAGAGTTTTGCCGGTTTCATCCTGTATCTCCACCTGACATCCGCCATCAGATACCTCACCGTTCTTCAGATATCCCTGTACCAGAATACAGTCAAAGGCGGAAGAAGCAGTAAATGTCTGGGTAACCCTTTCACCCGAGACAATATTTTCAAGATTCTTTCCTGCCCTGTAAATATTTCGCACCGAAAACTCTCTCCACGATGTTTCTTCCGTAAATAAGGGTCTGTACAGCAAAACCACCAGGATCACAGCCATGGTTCCTGTCATAATTCTCCACACATTCTTTTTCTCTGCAAGTTTCTGCAGAGATCGTCCTGCGGTCTTTGCTTTTTCTGCGCAGAGTCCATCCAGAGCATCTGCAGCCAGAAACAGCAGCACTCCGTTCATCCCGATACTGTAGCGGTTTTGTGCCTCCCAGCCCAGATAAAAAAGAATATTTCCAAGCAGCAGCCTCATAAGAAGTCCGACTCCTGTTCTTCCATTCCTCATATCCGATATCGTCCCCCATATGGTCAGGAACAGCACCAGCACATAAAATATCTGTGCCCAGCAGAGAAACGGGTCATTCCTCTCCCCGCAGATATATTGAAATATTCTGGAATCCTTCAGTGGATACAGCCATTCTGACTGGAAACCGCAGGATCCATCCTGCCAGGTAATCAGCATTTTTCTGCCGGCAAGCGAGAGCAGTCCTGCACCTCCCAGATCCCTGATACGTTTCTCTGTCTCCTGCAGGTTTGCTCTTGTCTTCTCTTTTTCCCCGGAAATTGCTTCTGTAAACTCCACATCCTGTTTCTTATAAGTTCCATCTTCTCCAACGCCCATCATCACGAAATGTACCGGAGGAAACTCTTTATCCGAGCTGTCAAAATCCGCATAATGGTTTCTGACCGCTCCGGTCAGCGTCCAGGTCATTCCGCACATCAGAAGAAACGGAAGCACGCAGAACAACAGCTGCTTTTTCAAGCCTCCCATGCAGACTGCCATGATCAGAAAAGCAATCAGAAGAATTGCCTCCGTCACCCGGATTCTCATTCCCAACACAGTCAGAACACCTGTGACTGCCGCATATCCTGTCTTACAGGACAGCTTTTCTGCCTTCCATGCTTTCCATCCAAAGTAAATGCCCGCACTCAGAAACGGAAGCAGACTTACCGTTGTATAATGCCACGGCATCCATATATAGATGACAGGATTCAAAAGACTCAGCACTGTCAGCAAAAAACCTCTGTGAACATCCGCTGTCTCACATGTCAGTTTCCACATAAACACCAGTGCCGTATCCATGCACACAAGCCCCAGAAGATGCGGAGTCCAGTACAGATCCGCGATTCCCAGCTTTCCTGCTGCCCAAAGCACCCAGTATAATACGATTACAATTGGATGATTGTGTGGATAACGCTGAAAATAGGAATCATAAAAATCTGGCGAAATATGTCCGGTTTTCTGCATGTGCCATGCTTCATCCAGAACCAGCAGGTTATCATATCCCACCCAGTATCTCACATAATACAGATACAGAAACTGCAGTATCAGAATCACCAGAAAAACAACCGCAGTTCCTGTAAGAAGCGTGCGCTTTTGCCACGAACGGCTGACAACGGAAAGCTTCAGGAACAGCAAAAGCAAAAGCAGCGTCCCTGCCATGATCACCGGAAGCATGTTTTTGTCTTTGAATATGTTTTTTGCCTGTGGGACGGCACATACTGCATGAATAAAAATCCAGCCCAGACATCCCAGCAGCAGTACAGAGGTTAGATACAGGATTATTTTTTGCACGTTCTTCATGTTTTTTCTCTTTTCTGATGTATTTTCCTGTTTATCATACTACAAAACCGCTTCATATTCTATGCTGTTTTTCTATCGCAGAAAGTTTCCAGCCACATATGCCCGCCATCTGTAGAAACAGTAACCGCCCCACTTTTCATTGTATACATCGTTTTGATTCCATTCTGCTCCAGCCGCTTTATGGTTTCCGGTGACGGATGCCCGTAAGTGTTGGACTCCGAACAGGAAATTACTGCCGCCTCCGGCTGTATTCTGTCCAGGAACTCCTGACAGCTTGAATACCTTGATCCATGATGTCCTACCTTGAGAAAATCCACATCATCCAGCCGGGGCAGAAGCTTTTTCTCGGTTTCTTCGCCGATATCTCCTGTGAAAAGACCACGAAACTTCCCATAGCAAAGCTCCATCACAAGTCCCTCTTCATTTGGATCAGTTCCTTCGGCACCCGGTTCGGGTGACAGAATTTCCATAGTCGCATCCCCAAACTGAAGCTTCTGCCCCTGATGCAGCTTCAGCACAGAAATTCCGCACCGCTTTGCCTTTGCTTCCAGTTCATCATAGACCGGTTCCGGGTTTTTCCAGTCCGGAAGCAGAAGATACTTTATTCGAAGTGTTGTGAGATGTTTTTCTTTCAGATCCATCAGTTCCTGCACACCACTGATATGGTCAATATCCGTATGGGATAGAAAGATGGCATCAACCACGGAAATCCCCTGGTTCTTGAGATAAGGAAGCAGCTGACCGGCTGCCGTATTCTTCTTACTGCTGCTCCCTCCATCTACCATGATATTCTTTCCTCCCGGGATCTGTATCACAATAGCATCGCCCTGTCCAATATCCAGGCAGGTGACCGAAAGGTAATTTCGCTGTCGGAAGCCAAGAAACAGAATACTTATAAGAACAACCGACAAGAGCATTCCTTTCTGCCGGATTCTCATCCTGTCATTCTCCCATTTGCCATGCAGAATCAGAAGCCCCCGGATCCCTCCCGCCAAAACAACATAATACACCCCGCACTTCCATATCTCAGGTGCACCTCCGATCCATGTGCAAAACGGAAACTCTCCAGCCAGTATGCAGAGTTTCTCATAGATCACAAGCAAAAGGTTACCCGGAAACAGAACGAGTCCTGCCGCAAAAATACTGAAAACGCCGACAAGACTGCAGCACAGCCCGCAAACCAGCACTACACTGACCGTCGGCAGTACAATGAGATTCAGGGTAATTCCCAGAATGGATACTTCTCCATAAATCCTAAGAACCATCGGCAGAGTCATAAGCTGTACTGCAAGAGACGATATCATGGTTTTGATCCACGGATTCTCACTCTCAATAAGGCGATTCAGCACCGGGGCCATACTCCCCAGACCTGCCACTGCCCCAAACGAAAGCAGGAAACTGCTGCTGTACAGATATGCCGGTGTATCCAGCAGAAGTAAGATTGCAGATACAGCCAGTGCTGTCAGAAGATCATAGCTTCTTCCCAGGATCCTCGCTCCGATGGCAAGCACAAACATACTCACCGCCCTCATGGCAGATACACTGCTGCCTGTCAGCATTCCATACTGCAGGATCACGCAAAGTGAAATAAGCCCCGCCGGTACATTTCCCAGCGAAAGCTTCTTCAGAAGTGAGAACAGTCCCATTCCGAGCACACTGATGTGTAATCCGGAAATAGCAAGAATATGTATCATCCCTGCCATCTGGTATCTCATTTTCACATCTTCATCCAGACCACTCTTTTCTCCCAGAAGCATGACCTGATAGATTCCTGCCTTGTCCCCTGCCGCTTTTTGCAGCGTCTCTGCAATTTTTTCTCTAAGCTCTGTCAATGCCTGTCCATATCTGGAATAGCTTCTGCTTTTTTTCTGCACCACTGCATTCTTCATAAAATAATAGATCTTCTGACAGGCATAATACTGCTGCTGATCAAATTCTCCTGGATTTCCGGGCGCAGAAATCCGCTCCAGCTCTCCTTTGACCTGGATAACCATGCCTGTCTTCAAATCTTCTTTTATATTTTCTTTTAAAAAAACTCTTATATTTCTGATGGGAATTTTTTCTGACTGATCAGTCAGATAGACTTGTTTCAGATAGACAGAAAGAGAATACTCCGTGTCTGTCTCTTATACACATCTGACGCTGCCGACGACTTAATAGG
>ENA-OYYB01001045-OYYB01001045.1-human-gut-metagenome-genome-assembly--contig:-NODE-1045-length-12998-cov-4.750676_pt1 | contig 12998 bp, 10 predicted proteins | sample MGYA00244059_ERZ653440 | MGnify/ENA primary metagenome ERZ653440 (study PRJEB26926, sample SAMN06164994) | human gut metagenome | biome: ENVO:00009003; feature: ENVO:2100002; material: ENVO:00002003... | reverse complement strand
AGACAGCGTCTCTCTTCTATATTCAATATTTAGCTTCAACTGTAAAGATCTGCAAGAATCTGTGCAGCTGTCTTGTTCTTATATCCCTCCGGATCAGAAAGTGTACTGCTGTACCATCTCAGATAATTACCTCTTCGGATATAGTTACCACAGGATGTATGGTAATTATACTTTGTAAATCCTTTATATCTGGACATATAAGTCTTGGCAAGTGCTACTGCCTGACTGTCATAATCTCCACTCGGTGTGCAGGTTCCTGCAAGCTGGCAGCCAGCCTGCGGTGTGGAATGAATAACTACCGCACTCTTATCCGGACACTGTCCGAGAATAATCCAGGTATGCCCGTCATCATAGCCAATATCTCCCGGCTGCATCTTCCAGCCACTCTGAGACAGATAGTTCTGATTTACAATCTTACCCCATTTCAGAGTATTCTGATAATAAGAACCGATATCTCCTGAGACAACTGTATAACCACCGCTCTCTCCTGATTTTGTATGCATGACCTGATAAGATGCCCAGCCTACAAATCCGGAACAATCCAGACCCTTGGCTCTGTTTGCATCACTTAAGTCTCTGTAATTATTGTAATCATAATTGCTGTTCTGACTGTTATACCAGGAAATCCATGTCGGACTTACGCCCTTTCTGTTAGAATCATTCCAGCCTCCGCCCCATACATACAGAGCCTTACCTACCGGCTGCAATGCTCCTGCAAGATAATTCTTGATTGTTCTTGCAGAGGTCGGTGTAGTCGGACCTGAATTAGAAGAATCCTTATAAGAGTCTGTCAGCACTCCATTTGAATCAAACACATAATACGTACCATCCATCAGCTTTGTGCCCGTTATGATTGTAGTAGTACTTGGATCGATATAATATTTCTTGCCATCAACGCTTATCCATCCGGTGCTTACAAGTCCGGTTTTGGGACTAAAGTAATATTTCTTGCCATCAACCACCTTAAATCCCTTGTACATAACTCCTGTGTTTTTTGCAAAGTAATATCGGCCGCCTTTACTGTTCTTGAGCCAGCCCGTCGCCATTATATAAGTCTTGCCACGAAAATAACGCACATTTCCATTGGCTGCTGTCAGAAATCCGCTCTTGGTTGCACCAGTGCTTCCATCAAAATAGTAATAATAAGAACCGATTTTCTTAAGTCCTCTGTACATCACGCCATCTGACGGTCTGAAATACCACTTCTGCCCTTTGCTGTTCTTCATCCAGCCGGTTGCCATTGTATAAGTACCGGGCGAAAAATATCTCACAACTGTCTTCGAAAATCTGACAAACCCACTGACCGTATATCCTGTAGAAGGTTTGAAATAATAGTAGTTTCCTCCGACTTTCTTAAGCCCCTTAGACATAACTCCTGTTTTGGAATCAAAATATCTCTTCGGCCCTTTGGAACTCTTCTGCCAGCCTTTGTAAAGAACTCCTGTCTTTGTATTCAGAAAATACTTATTATTGCCAAGTGTCAGCCAGCCCTTGACCTTCTTACCATTCTTATAATAGTAAGTCTTGCCGTTGATCGTACGAAATCCTGTTATCGCTGCTGCCTGGGTTTCTACGGTTGTCGCCTGCAATGTAAAACCAACTGCAAAAAGCATAATTCCCAAAAGGATTCCCCAGATCCCGGCTTTTTTACATACCTTCTTCATATATTATCCTCTTTCCGAAAAATTAGGTGGTAACTGTCCGGCATACATCTCGCTGTCTTCCGAATAATTACATTCATTGTTACTTTTTTCGTTATATTTTTTTACAATATTATTACAATATCATGTAGGTATTATATCTCAAGATTTCCTGTACGTCAATACATAAAAAAATGCAGGAATATGCACCAAAGTATTGTTACTGTTACATAAAATACCTTTGGTACCGATTCCTGCCCTTAAACTTTTTATTAAAGAAGATGTTTACGAAGTTCTGCTCCATCCTTTGCACTTAAGTAAGCCGGTGCAACATCAAAAACTGTCTTGCAGCCTTTCTGTCCTTCCTGACTCATGCGATACGCAGCTCTTGCATAGGCAACGATGACAGAAGAAGTGAATTCCGGATTGGAGTCCAACTTCAGGCTATACTCGATCACATGACTGTTTTCATCATTCCAGCCTGTTTTACCGGAACGGATAACAAATCCCCCATGCGGAATACCGCTGTGGTCACGCTTCAGTTCTTCTTCAGAAATGAAATGTACGGTTGTATCATAGTCAGCAAAGTAGTTCGGCATGGTTTTAATCTCATTCTCGATACGGGCAAGATCTGCACCCTCCTCAGCTACTACAAAGCACTCTCTTGTATGCTTCTGTCTTGTTGTAAGATCCGGATTTTCTCCGTTTCTTACAGATTCCAGTGCTGCTTCCACCGGAATTGTGTACTGCTTGCCGTCTTTTACTCCATCAATTCTGCGGATTGCATCGGAATGTCCCTGACTTACGCCCTTGCCCCAGAATGTATAATCCTTTCCATTGGTAAGGATTGCATTCGCATACAGTCTGTTCAGAGAAAACATTCCCGGGTCCCAGCCTACAGAAATGATTCCAACATGTCCGCTCTCAGAGGCTGCCTTGTCTACATTTGCAAAATGCTCCGGTACCCTCGCATGGGTATCAAAGCTGTCTACAACGTTGAACCACTGTGCATATTTCGGAGTCTGCTCTGGAAGATCTGTAGCACTTCCTCCACAGAGAATCAGAACATCTATCTTGTCTTTCATTTTTTCTGCTTCATCTACATGGTAAACAGCTGCTGTCTCTGTAAGGATTTTGACAGTTGCAGGATCACGGCGTGTAAAAACTGCTACAAGTTCAAGATCCGGATTATGTTTGATCGCACATTCTACACCTCGTCCAAGATTACCATAACCTAAAATTCCAATACGAATACTCATCTAAAAATTTCCTCCTGTACTTCTCGTTGTACGTTACTGTTCACTCCGTTCACAGCAACTTGGTCAAAATCCATTCCAGATTACCTTCGGTGATAGGATTTTGCCCTGTATATACTTTATCACAGCAATACAATAACATGATAATATCACAGCCTTCAAATGTCAATCCGTTCATTTATATTTTCTTTGTAACTGTTGTTACTGTGTTACTGTTCATTCCGTTCACAGCAACCTGGTCAAAGCTACCAGAAAGTTTCTTCAGCAGCAGAATACACCTCCGCCAGGACAGCACAGCCCACAGAGCATATTTGCAAGACAGAGCTTCATGCAGTAATCACTTCCATCCATTGGCATTCCGCCAAAGGGATTCTGCTGTTCCTGATACCAGGTCCCGCCGCCTTCCATTCTCTGAAGGAGCATTCGATACTGCATATTGTCCGGTTCCATATTCACAGCAGTACGGATGTCATTGAGTGCATTGACATTATTGCCAAGCCCCATATTTGTCATAGCTGAAAGATAATACCATTCACCGTTTCTGTTCTTCAGTGAAGACAGTACATTCATTGCCTCCTGAAAATGGCGACTCTGGATATAATTGGCTGCCGCCTGTCGACGGATTGCCTCCTCATCCTGATATCCACTGGTCTGACGACCGGTAAATCCACCATAGCCACCTCCATAGGATGAGCCATATTCCTTTTCTTTCATAATCTGCTCATAGGCCTGCTGAACTTCCTTGAACTTCTCTTCCGCCTGTTCTTTGTTTGGATTATTGATATTGGCATCCGGATGATATTTCCTGCTCAGTCTCCGGTATGCTTTTTTGATTTCTTCATCGGATGCATCCCTGGATACCCCAAGGACACTGTATGGATCAAACATGTTCTTTCTCCTGCTCTTTCTTCCTTTTGCCGGATACTGCCTCAAATCTGCACCAGACTCCGGAATACAGAATATTCCGCAGTATATCAGTATATTTGATGATAGGAAGCTTTTCGAATTCCCGGCAGACCTCTGCCATCATCATGATCAGCATCTGTCGTACTTCCTCATCAAACCCTTCCATTATATACCTTGTGGAAAAGGGATTGTAATTTCCCTTTTTGACATCATCTTCTACATCATCATAAGCATCCATAAGATAAATAAATTTCCCCAGAAAAAATCCCATTCTGCGAAGTACAGGTTCCCACATATCTTCCCTGTATGCAAAAATCTCTTCCATGATCTTTCCAAAGCATCCGGAAACTCGATCAACATCCTGTTCTTCGGATTTTTCCATTTCAGAAAGCTCATGCAGAAGAGAAACAATACGGTCAACCTTCCTGTACCATCTCTCCTCCGCCTTTTTTTCTTTCTCTCTTAGAAGCTTTCCATACAGAAAGCTCAAAAGTTTCTTCTCATCTTTCCAGTCATCCTCACATTTATAATATGCCAGAAAAACATTCATATCTGCTGCATATTCTGTGACAGCATTTTTGCGGACGGGCTGCTTTCGCACAGGATGAATGACACACCGTGTTGTTCCCTTTCTCGTCGGAGGCTCATAAAGCCCACTCAGAAGAAGAATCACAAACGTCATATCATATGTCAGGGATATCTGTCCTGTAACCCCATAGCGTTCTCTCAGTTCCCGGCAGAGACCGCAGTAAAATGAGCGGTACAGGTCAAAATCTTTGAATTTGATTTCAGGTTTGTTCATTACTATATAACCAAACATAGAACCTCCGGCCATACTCTGCCCTCACCAGGCATTCAGCTTTTTTTGATAAACTTCTCGTGACATTTCGGACAGTCGATTTCTATCCTGCCCTTGCCCTTAGGTATACGGATCTTCTGTTTGCAGTTTGGACAGGAATAAATATGGTATTCCTTTCTCTGCTGCATAAGATTCTTTTCACGACAGAACCATTGTCTTATACCGGAAGTGATCGAAAGATATTTCTGATTCTCGGCATAACGTTTCTGTATATCTCTGGAGAGCATTCTGTAATAAGTATAAAGAATCGCCAGAAGTCCCAGCGTATCGCACGCTGCACCCACTCGATTCCGTATAAAGATAGACAGAATAATTGCCACAAATGCAAAACCCATCGTGAATTTTGCAAATGCATCTACACCATAACGTCCTTCCATAAACTTTATAAATTTTTCTCGCATGCAAATCCCTCTTTCTTTCATGCTGACATCAATAATTCCAACATCAGATTCCTTTTTTTATCTGTCATTACATACCTGGAAGATGTAAAACTTAAGATAATAGGATTCGTCGGATGACCACAGGATTGGATGATCTGGAGCCTGTGTCCTGTATTCCACCTGACGCAGTCTCTTATGTGCACTTCTTGCAGCCTGTCCAATCGTCCTGGTAAACAATTCATAATCCATGAAATGTGAGCAGGAACAAGTTGCCAGAAATCCTCCGTCCCTGACCAGTTTCATACCTCGAAGATTGATCTCTCTGTAACCTTTGACCGCATTTTTGATGGAACTGCGGGATTTTGTAAATGCCGGTGGATCCAGGATCACAACATCATATTTCTCATCATCCTCCGCCAGCTTCGGAAGCAGTTCAAAGACATCTTCACAGATAAATTTAACCCTTCCCTCCAGACCATTTAACTTGGCGTTCTCCTGTGCCTGGCGAACTGCCAGCTCTGAGGCATCCACACCTGTAACTTCTCTTGCTCCTGCAATTCCTGCATTCAGTGCAAAGGACCCTGTATGTGTGAAACAATCCAAAACTCTTGCATCCTTACATAACTTCTGAATCGCAAGACGATTATACTTCTGATCCAGGAAAAATCCGGTCTTCTGTCCATCCTTGACATCAACCTGATATCTGACACCATTTTCAACAATTTCAACCAAAGTTGGGAATTCCGGTCCGATAAATCCCTTGTGAAGCTCCATTCCTTCCTGCTTGCGGACCTTGGCATCGCTTCTTTCATAAATACCGCGGATTTTGATTCCATCCTCTGCAAGTACGCTCCTGATAAGTTCCAGGATCATTTCTTTCCAGCGATCGATTCCCAGTGCCAGAGACTGTACAACCAGCACATTCTCAAATTTGTCAACGGTAAGTCCCGGTAAAAAATCAGCTTCGCCAAAAATCAGTCGACAGCTCGAAGTATCCGTTACCTTTTTTCTGTATTCCCATGCATCTCTTACTCTTCTTTCAAAAAAATCTTCATCAATCCTCTGATTCTCATCTCTTGTAAGAAGGCGTACCGTAATCTTGGAATTCGTATTGATAAAGCCTCTTCCCAGCGGATATCCGTCAAAATCATGCACCAGCACGATATCTCCATTTACAAAGCTTCCCATGATACTGGAAATCTCATTGTCAAATACCCACATTCCACCAGATTTGAGAAGTCGACCCTCTCCCTTTTTCAGTGTAACCACTGCAAGACTCATATTATTTCCCCTTTCGGCATCATTCTCTATCAGTATCCCAGTAAAAAGATTTCTCTCTATTTTATCACAGATGTTTTTAGATTTCCAGTTTTTCACAAGTCTCACAAAAAAAACACATTTTTATCGAGTGAATAACAAAGTAAGCTAATTTCCCGTAAAACACAGAAAACCGCAGTCTCCCAAACATTCAGGAAACTGCGGTCACCGGATTCATTCATTAATATCTATAACGATTAAATACACTCCTAATCACGAATCAATATGTTTCTTCGTTATAGGTTTCTTCGTTATAGGTTTCTTCATTATAAGACTCTTCATTGTAGGATTCCTCGTCATAAGAAGCTTCTCCTGCTGACTCCTGCTGTGCAGAATCATCTGTGGTTTCTCCATAAAGCTTCTCAAAGAACTTCATTGTATCATTGTACAGAGTCTGTCTCTCATCGGCTGTTCGTGTCACAAGAATATCATCTGCTGCCGGCTCAGTTTCAATGCTGAAGATCTTCTTCATATCATTGTTGATCATATTGAGCTGTGCAGTCATATAAACATCTGTATCAGCCGGTACATAAGAAACTCCGCCATCCTTAAGCACATTCAGATAAGCTTCAAGAACCTTTCTGGTAAGCTTATCAGCTGTATCTGCGTCAAGTGTAACTGTCGGCTGCTGTGCGTTTTCTACTACAGCCTGCAGAACTGCAAGATCTCCTTTATACTCTCCCTGACAGAACTGCTTAGCCTGTTCGAACTGTGCCTTGGATGCATCATCGAGAGAATCTGTATTTAAAGCATCATCTGTTCCTTCTGTGGTTGCCTGATCGGAAGAATCTGTATTCTCCTCTGTTGTCTCACCATAGTTTTCATCTGTGGAACCTGTCTCTTCACCGTTTTCCTCCGGAAGTCCTGTTCCATCATCTGAACTACTGTCAGATCCATCCACTGAATCTGTCTCTTCGGGTGTTTCTGACGGTTCTTCATAATAGTCATCCTGCGTACCGTCCTCTGTGGCATCCGGAATACCCAGACCCTCATCAGAACTGTCGGAATCATCACCATTCTCAGATTCTGTCATTCCAGTTGCCTCTGCCATTCCTGCATCCTCTGTATAAGATTCCTTGACATCATCCCCCAGAACATCTGTATTCACATCTTCTGTAATATCTTCGCCATCGCTGTTATCTTCATCTGCCATATCGTCTTCTGACTCAGAAGAGTTGTCATCATCTGAAGTCTTATTCAGATTCTGCTGAATACTTTCAAGTGTCTGTTTCATATCCTGGATATCATAGTTCTGCTGTACGATTTCCTGAAGAAGTGCTGTGATCGTAGTCAGTTCATCAGAGCTCAGAGAAACATTATTCTGGACTGCAATATTGTTGACAATATTATAGATTTCATCTGCATTCTGAACATTGTCACCGATAATCTGAAGCTTTGCCTGGTTGATGATATTTGTCGCATTATCACCGCCAACCTGCTTCGCAACATCTCCGGTAACTACTACTTCCTTGGTTGCCAGATCCTTCTTGGTAGAATCAAGCTGCTTACCACTAGCTGACTCATAGGCCATCATAACGCCTGTAAGAGCACCGGTTCCGGAAACCTCATAAGGGCAGGCTGCAACAGCCTCACAGTTGGAAATACCTGCTGTGGAAAGTGCATTGGCAAGCATATTGCAGGTTACATAGTTAAGGTTTGCTGTACGCACCTTGATACCGCCGGACTGTGTTGGCTTTACATAAGCACAGCTTAAGGTTCTTGTACCAATCTGTTCACTGGAAATATATTTGCCGAGATAATTTCTCTCATCCTGATTGTTTACTGTAATGATCTGAACCTGATTTGCATCCGCCTTGAAATATTTCATCATGGTATTCTTCTGCTCATCTGTCAGATCAGCTCCCAGCGTTACTACCTTTGATGCATCGGCCATTACCGGCATCGGGGTGCTGACTGCAAGACACATACTGCACAGTGCTGCTACGATCAAACTTCTTTTTTTCATATCCATTCCTCCATTTATGCATTTATCCAAATACTATTATTCACAATGAATCTGTTGCTCGCGGTTGTTCAAGTGTTTTCATTATAACACAGCCTTCTGCAGAATTGTATTTTTTATTTTCTTCATATCTGTAAATGATTGTATCACCGGATATTTTATCTCCATATCTGGTTCTTTTTCCTGAGTATACCAGATACCTCGAAGGCCGCTGTTCCAGGCTCCTTCTACGTCTTTCTTGTAATTATCACCGATGAATGCACATTCAGCTGCCTGTACACCGGATTTTTCCACACAGATTTCAAAAAGATGCGGATGCGGTTTTTCTACCCCTGCCTCTTCACTTGTAACAATGAAATCGATGTATGGGGAAGCGCCGATCGCCTCCAGTTTCCTGTACTGGATATATGCTGTCATATCGGTTCCGACTCCAATGCTGATTCCACATTTCTTCAGTTCTCTCATAAAGTCCAGTACTCCGGGAGATGGCTTTAACTGACGGATCAGAGTATCCCAGTATGCATGGTACATATTCCGTGCATGCGGAAAAAGCGGTTTTTCCCAAAGTTCAAGCATACATTGCATACGCAGGAGACGGCTGTGGATTGCCGCTGTGTCTGTACCGATTCTGCCAATCATGATCTCTCCTGCCTTTTTGTAACAGCTTTCCATTTCCTGTTCATGGATTCCAAAAGCACTCTCACAATAATCTGCCAGTGCCTTCATTCCATACACATGATTTTCATCATAGCTGTATAAAGTATTATCAATATCAAAAATCACTGTTTTTATGGAAGGTCCGGAATCTGAAGTGTTTCCTTCTGAAGAAGCAGTTACTGCTGGTGTCCGGACCAGATCCTCAAATTCCATCTGAAGACCGGATGCGATCTTGCACAGAACACCAATGGATGGATTTGCCTGACCTCTTTCGATCTGTGCCAGCATGCTCTTGCTGACCCCCGTCCTGTCAGCTATCTGATCCAGACTCATACCCCTGTGCTGACGGAAGCTCTTTAAATTTACTGCTATATTATTTGCTAAATAATCCATGATCGTCATCTCTTTCTCTTAAGTAACGAATATTGTTATGCTGCTTTCCTGACTCTTATCTTACCTTATTCTTCTCTGTTTGACTATACCCCAAAGGGAAGATGTCGGTTAAATCAAATTTTGGTATCCCCAATAGTAATTAAAAAATCCCAACGCGAACAAGACTTTTTATCCTTTGCCTTGCGGTAATTTTTTCTTTTTGATAAAAATAATTGGAGAAGGGTGTGACTCAATACGAGCCACACCCTCCCTGTTTTAGAACTGCCTATTTCCAGACAGCCCTATATCGCATATTCTTTTTATCTTGAGTATGTAAAATTAATATTATGATATTCTACATTACAATCCTGTGCAAACACTCCGATACGGCGCGGCATTTTATTATAAGTTCTGTAAGAAAATGCCACCTGTTCTCCAATAAAAGCTTCAATCATAGTGTCTGTAAGAACCAGTTTAATATTAATGATATCTCCATCCTTAAAAGGATATGGCTTCTCACACACTCTGGGTCCATCTACTTCAGCAGGAATAATCGGCTTTCCAGACAATGTTGCCCAGAATGGATCCAGCGGAGCCGGAAGTTTATTCAAAGATGCTGCCTGTGTCGCACGATTTAGTACCAGAAGGTATCCATTATCAATATCCTCATCTGTATTAATACTAATACCAAAATAATCGGCACAATCAGATGCCTTAATATTGCATTCCATCATGAAATTCTGTTCTTCCACATCAAAGAAACCATATGACAGTGTCCCAAGAGATGTTACCTCAAGTGCCCTGTTTCCGTATTCTTTAATATTTCCAAGCTTCGTTTCAAAAGAATACTTAAGGCTTCTTTCCTTGTAATACTCTACGATTTCATCTGGCATCCTTACTTTCAGATTTCCATCTGGCATTGAAACCACCTCGTGTGGAATACCAAAATCGCCTCCTGTCTGCCATAACTCATCATCAGACTGATTTTCTCTCTCTGGAGTCCACGCAAAATAAATTCTTCTGTTCTTATCATCTGTAAGAGATTTTGCGGCATAAAATCTTCTGTTATCAATTCCATCAAACTTTGGTGTTCTCCATGGACCATATGGTGATTTTGAGACACGATATAATGTCTGTGCCCTTTCTGAAAAACGTGAGTATGCCAAATACCAGTAATCTCCAAGCTTATACATTTCCGGGCATTCCGGACAATTAGTATGCCATGGTTCATAAATTGGACCGTAATGCTTAAAATGCTCCAGATCCTCAGATGTATATAAAACGACTACACCTCGTCGATTGGACGGACCATTATTTTTTCTGGCGGCAATCAACATCCAGTAACACTGTTCCTCTTCATTATAAAAGATAAATGCATCTCTCCAGTCAATCTGTTCATAATATCTGGTATCAGGAATAATAATCGGATTTTTAGCATCCTTTTCAAAATGGATGCCGTCGCTGCTTGTTGCATGACAAATTGTCTGAGGATATTCTGAACTAATATTATAAGCGGTGTAAAAAATATGATATTTTCCATTTGCATAAATAACAGATCCTGTCCAGCATCCATCTTTATCCAATTCTGTTCCGTCTCCCGGCAAAAGCACTGGTGGCAATTCCTCCCAATCTACCAGGTTCTTAGAAATCACATGCTGCCATGTATTACGTACACGTTCTGGATACCGAACTGTATTTTCTGGTACAGATAAGAAAAATAAATGATATACTCCTTCATGATAAAACGGTATAGAATCTCCACATCCTATTCCACTTGATAATCTTCTGAATACGCCCATATTGTCCTCCTATTCTGTGAGTTCACTGATTGCTTTGAATATATTTTTGTTTGCATCATATACTTTTAAATATACATTTTTATATATTTCGTTGTAAACTGTGACATTTTCTTTCTCTGGTTTTACTGTTTTCATTTTTGTGTCACACATTTGATCGCATGCCTCCTCAAGGCTGCTAAACTTTCCGCATCCCAGACCTGCCATAATTGCAGCACCCAAACATGCCTGTTCTTTAATTGATGATACCAGAATATTTTTATTATAAATATCAGCCTGTATCTGTGCCCAGACATTTCCTTTTACACCGCCACCAGCACAAATTAATTTATCTGATTTCCCATATAATTCATTAATTTTTTCTAATGAACATTTTATGGCAAATGAAACTCCTTCCATAATTGCCCTTGAAAAATAACGCTTGTCATGAATCATACTAATACCAAGAAATGCTCCCTTTGCCTGTGGATCCATATATGGTGTTCTTTCTCCTCCCATACATGGAAAGAATACAAGCCCTTCACTTCCTGGAGTAATTTGCTGTGCATAGTCACTCAATACTTCAAACGGTGTATTTTCACAAAAAACCCGTCGATACCAATTCAACGTACTTCCAGCAAAAAGTATTGCGCCCAGGCCATACCACGTGTGATCAGATACATGACGAAAAGTATGTGTATTCAGTTCTTTATTAAATACTGGCTTATCACTGATTCTCAGCACCTGTCCGCTAGTTCCAATCGTTGCCATTTCTATGCCACTTTTATAAATACCATTCCCAATAGAATGCATGGCCTGATCGGCTCCCCCATAAGAAACCACTGTTTCACAGCTTAATCCCAGTTCCAGTGCCGCCTCTTTTGTAAGTTTGCCAGCTACATCATAAGGTTTTGCAATATTCTTTGGAACCAGTTCTTCGTTTAATCCCAGGAGCTTAAATATTTTGGATGACCAACACGAATTCTCCATATCATATAATAAAGTTCCTGATGCATCCGTATGTTCTGTTCCAATGATTCCTGTCATTCTATACCGAACATAATCTTTTGGACAAATTACTTTGTAAATCTTTTCATATAATTTAGGTTCATGCTTCTTCATCCAATACAAAGACACCGCCTGAAACCCGGGAAATACTGGGTTATATGCAATTTTCTCTATTTCTCCACCACTAATCTGTTTTATTTCCTCCGATTCTTTTGCCGCACGTACATCACAATGAAGAATAGCTTTTCTAAGTACTTTTCCTCTTTTATCCAAAGCCACCAGACCATGCATCTGACCCGAAAATCCTATCGCTGCAATTTCATTTACATCTATTTTTCCAATCTGTACTGCATTTTTTACTGAATATACTGTTGCATCCCACCAGATTTCCGGATCCTGTTCTGCAAATCCTGGTCTTTCAGAATCAAATACATATTCTTTTGAAGCCCATGACACCAGATTTCCGGCAATATCAAATATTGCACTTTTGGTGCTGGAAGTTCCTATATCAATGCCAAGTAAATACATCGTGTACCTCCTTTCCTTCATATTACAATTTTTCTAATTTCGTACCTGTTCAGTACCCTCACTGTTACGAGTCTGTCGCGGGATTTTGGCAAAAAACATACCAAAACGCCTCGTAGGATAATACTACCTTCTGAATAGTGACCTAATTTCTTTTCTGAAATGTCCCTGATTTTTTCAGGAAATCAATTCCGACAGCAAGCAATACTACCACTCCTTGTACTACATACTGCCATGAAGAATCAATTCCAAGCAGGTTCATACCATTATTTAACACGCCTACAATAATGCAGCCAATCACAGTGCCGCCAATTGTTCCAACACCGCCAGTCATACTGCT
>ENA-OYYB01001039-OYYB01001039.1-human-gut-metagenome-genome-assembly--contig:-NODE-1039-length-13069-cov-5.612341_pt1 | contig 13069 bp, 7 predicted proteins | sample MGYA00244059_ERZ653440 | MGnify/ENA primary metagenome ERZ653440 (study PRJEB26926, sample SAMN06164994) | human gut metagenome | biome: ENVO:00009003; feature: ENVO:2100002; material: ENVO:00002003... | reverse complement strand
ACCTATTAAGTCGTCGGCAGCGTCAGATGTGTATAAGAGACAGTGGTGGGCCTGGGTATTCTGGACATCACCATCTGGTTCACCATCCTGCGCTTTGCCGCCGGCATTGACGACCCCATGACCCTGGGCAACATCATGGTCATGAACGGCATGGGCGCTTCCTTCATGGCCCTGTTTGCCCGTGTGGGCGGCGGTATCTACACCAAGGCCGCCGACGTGGGCGCCGACCTGGTGGGTAAGGTCGAGGCCGGCATCCCCGAAGATGACCCCCGGAACCCTGCCGTGATCGCTGATAACGTGGGCGACAACGTGGGCGACGTGGCCGGCATGGGCGCCGACCTCTATGAGAGCTATTGCGGTTCGGTGCTCGCCACGGCGGCGCTGGGCGCGGCGGCGTTCGCCACGGCCGACGGCATGGCGATGCAGCTCAAGGCCGTGCTGGCGCCGATGCTGATCGCGGCCGTGGGGATCGTGCTCTCGATCATCGGCATCTTCCTCGTGCGAACCCGTGAGGGCGCCTCGATGCGCGAGCTGCTCCGCTCGCTGGGCGTGGGTGTCAATTTCAGTTCGCTGCTGATTGCCGGCGCGACGTTCGGTATCCTCTACCTGCTGGGAATCCAGAACTGGCTCGGGCTGTCGTGCTCGGTCATCACGGGGCTCGTCGCCGGTATCATCATCGGACAGGCTACCGAATATTACACTTCGCACTCCTATAAACCGACGCAGAAGATCGCCGGAAGCGCCCAGACCGGGCCGGCCACGGTCATCATCGCCGGGGTCGGGTCGGGCATGATCTCGACGGCCATCCCCGTCCTGACGATCGGTGCCGCGATTATCCTCGCCTATCTGTGCGCCATCGGCTTCGACATGGAGAATATGATGGCTCCGATGAACATGTCGCTGGGGCTCTACGGCATCGGCATCGCCGCCGTCGGTATGCTCTCGACGCTGGGCATCACGCTCGCCACGGACGCCTACGGCCCGATCGCTGACAATGCGGGCGGCAATGCCGAAATGAGCGGCCTCGGCCCCGAGGTGCGCAAGCGCACCGACGCGCTGGACGCGCTGGGCAATACGACCGCCGCCACGGGCAAAGGGTTCGCCATCGGATCCGCGGCGCTGACCGCACTGGCACTGCTGGCATCCTACATCGAGGAGATCCGTATCGGATTGCTGCACAACGGCATCACGATGCTTGACCTGCCCAACGGCACCTCGCAGCTGGTCGAGAAGGCTTCGATCCTCGATTTCATGGAGTATTACCAGGTCACGCTGATGAACCCGACGGTGCTGATCGGCATCTTCATCGGCGCCATGATGTCGTTCCTGTTCTGCGGCCTGACGATGAACGCCGTGGGACGTGCCGCCGAGAGCATGGTGAACGAGGTGCGCCGCCAGTTCCGCGAGATCAAGGGCATCCTCACGGGCGAAGGCACGCCGGACTATGCCCGCTGCGTGGAGATTTCGACCCGCGGTGCACAGCGCGAGATGATGTTCCCCAGCCTGCTGGCCATCGTCGTGCCGGTAGCCGTCGGTCTCGTGTTTGGCGTGGCCGGCGTGATGGGCCTGCTGGTCGGTGGCCTCAGCTCGGGTTTCGTGCTGGCCGTGTTCATGGCCAATGCGGGCGGCGCGTGGGACAATGCCAAGAAGATGGTCGAGGAGGGGCATTTCGGCGGCAAAGGCTCCGAATGCCACAAGGCCACCGTGGTGGGCGATACCGTCGGCGACCCGTTCAAGGACACTTCGGGCCCGTCGCTTAACATCCTTATCAAGCTGATGTCGATGGTTTCCATCGTCATGGCCGGGCTGACGGTGGCTTGCCACCTGTTCTGACCCATGTGACGATAAAGGCAATAAGAAAAGCCACCCGGGGAAGGTGGCTTTTTTTATGGCCTTGCAGCGGGGCTATTTCTTGCTCGCGCCGCTTTCGAGGATCGAGACGATGGAGTAGAGCGTGAAGCAGATGGCTCCGAAACCCGTCAGGACGCGTGCGGGGACGAAATATTTGGGTTCGGAGAGCGCCGCCTCGTAGAGGAATGCCGCGAGGAACAGGCAGGCCAGCGCCGTAAGCACCGGGATGATCGGGATGCGGTTGGCCAGCGGGAAATCGGCGTGCCAGATCTTTGCCAGCAGGATGACCTTGCTCGATATGCTCCAGCAGATCAGTGCCAGCCCTATGAGCACGAAGCCCACGAAGCTGATCGCCTCGCCCCGGAGCGTGAAGAGGAGGATCAGCCCCAGCACGAAGGCCAGGCCGCCCATCGCGAGCACCAGCCCCATCCACCGGCGGCGTTCCTCCATCGTGTAGCTGCCCCGTGCCTGGCGTGCGATACTGGCCACCAGCGCGATGAGCGACGTGCAGACACAGGCGATGCCGAACATGACGCTTCCCGCCACGATATGCGCCGGGAGCGTTCCCAGCGCGAAGAGCAGGATGCACCACACCCATGCCCCGGTGGCTATGGCCGACACGATGAAGATCAGCAGCGAACTTTGCCCGCGGGTGAAGCCTGCGGGGTTGACCGAGAAGGTGCTGTCGCCCGAGTTCTTGGGGATCAGGCTGAACCGCGTCGAGGAGGTGGCCGCCGTCGAGACGCACGCCGTGATGAACCCCAGCCCGCAGATTACATGCCCCGTGACGAGCGCCCCGGTCATGTGCGACTGGATGATGAAAAGCCCGCAGATGACCGTCATGGCGGCGACCGCATAGCCGATGGCCGGGAAAAGGTATTTCGCGGCGGCGGTATAGGTGCCGATGATCTGGCGGATGATGGTGGCGGCGGTGCAATAGAGCGCGATGCAGATCGAGCCCAGGAAAAAGAGCACGGGGCCTGCCGTGAGCCGCGAGGGGTCGTCGCCGGCGGCGAAAACGTAGGCGCCGTAGGCGAAACAGAAGGCTGCCATCGCAAGGGGAATGGCGCGGAAGAGGATGCTTATGCCATAGTTCATAATCGGAGTTTTTGTTATGCGCCAGCCTGCAAATCATGAACCAAACGAAAAAATGGCTATCTTTGCCCCATGGAAAATATCGTTTTCGACCTGGGCGGAGTACTTTTTGCCCGCGACAGAAGTAAGTGTACGCAAGAATTCCACGACTTTTTCAGTTTCATCCGTTCGGAGCCCATGCCGGCTTTCTGGGAGGATTACGACCGGGGCGTGCTGACGCTCGACGAGGTGACCGGCATCCTTTCCGGGGTCAACGCCTGCCCGCGTGCGAAATGCGAGGAGTACCTGCGCCTGTCGATCGACATGCAGGAACCCGTGAAGCCTACCGAACAGCTTGTCCGCGACCTGAAGGCCGCCGGCTACAAGTTGTATGTGCTTTCGAACATGTCGCGCGAGTTCATCGACTTCCTGCGCCGTTTCCCCGTCTACGGGCTTTTCGACGGTGAGGTGGTCTCCTGCGAGGAGGGCGTGGTGAAACCCGAGCCGGAAATCTACCGGCGACTGCTCGGCCGCTACGGACTCGATCCTGCGCAGACGCTCTTTATCGATGACCGCCCGGCCAATATCGCCGCCGCAGCGGCGCTGGGTATCCGCGGGCAGTTGTTCGACCATTCGGCGCCGGCCGCAACCTGCGACCTGCTGCGCCGCAGGCTGTTGCCCGAAATAGTAGGGTAGCAGCCCGAGACCATATCCGGGTACTCCGTCCGTATAGCCGTACCCGCAGGCCGTTCGCTCCGCCCGCACGAATCGTCGGCTTCCCCTTTTGCAGCGGTTTTCCCTGTCCCTTGATCCGATCCGTCCGATGATTGAAAAATAAAAAGGGCCACTCGTTAGAGCGGCCCTTTGCTTTGGATCGGATTCCGTTATTCGAAGTTGGCATCCTTCATCAGTTCATACTCCGGCGAGAGTGCGTACATGCGTACGTATTCGAACTTGCCGGTGTCGACGAGCTTGAACTCGAATGCGTGCGTCACCTTGCCCGTGCCCGAGCCGATGTGCTGCGTGTAGAGCATCATCTGTACGGTGTAGATCACGTCGATGCCGGAGATCATCTTGACATCGGGGTAGAGCGTACCCAGGGCGGCCGACATTACCTCGCCGAAACGCTTTTCGACTTCGTCGTAGAACGCCTGGTACGATGCGCGCATGGCGTCCTTGTCTTCCGACCCCCAGTTGTCGTAGGCTGATATGTCTTCACCGGCTTCGCTCCAGTAGTATTTCGGAAGCGTGTTGATACGCCAGTTCAGGTTGGTGTAGCTTGCCGCGCAACCGCTGTAATACTCCGCATCCGTGAGGCGGCTGCCGCTGCGGTTGTCCGTCGTATAGGCGGCGTCCTTGTTCTGGAGTACCCAGTCCACGCAAGCCTGGTAGAAGCTCTTGCTGTAAGCGCTGCGGTCGGGGGCCACGACGAGCGTCATGCTGGGGTCGAAGTTCCATTTGCCGCTGACCTTCTTGAACGGGCCGTCGAGCGTCTCGGTGTCCTCGGTCTTGATCCAGTCCGCACCGTCGTAAGTGTACTCGTCGGCGAAGAGCAGGGTTACCTTGTCCGTCGAGTCGTAGAAGTGGTATGCCACGTTCATCTTCTCCTCGGCCAGGGCGTAGGGATATTTGTACTTCAGGTAGAGGGGCAGGTAGGTGTCCTGCGAGAACGACGAACTGAAGTTGGGATTGGTGGCGCCCATCTGCGTGTAGTCCTCGGGGTTGACCATCGTGGTGTTTTCTGCGGCTGCCCACGACGTGCCGTCGAAGGTGTAAATCGCATAGCGGTTCTTGGTCACCGCGGCGCGGGTCATGCCGAAGGAAGCTGCCGAAGCATTGGCTGCCGGCTTGACAGAAGTGACCATCGTATTGAGGAACTTGCTGCCCGATACGCCGATCGCATAGCCTTCCACGACGACTTCCTGTCCGTCGAGTGCTGGGTCTACGGCGCCGTCCAGGACATACGAGAGGCTGCCTTGTGCCGTCAGCGCTTCGTCGTTGATGACGTTGTAGTAGTTGCCGTCAATTTTCAGCGTACCCGTGTAACGCACGTACTGCGCCGTGGTCAGCGTCAGGTAACCGTCCATGTCGGTACCGTCCATTTCGCGGATCGCGGGGTAGGTGAACTTATTGGCCTCGGTATTGAGTTTGGTGACGGTCGATGCCGGGGGGTACTGGTTCAGCCCGGCATAAGCCGAAGTGGTACCTTCCACGCTGACCAGATCGCCGATGGCATAGGTTCCGGTCGGGTCGGCATTGGTATAGATGAGGATCGACCCTGTGCCGTCGTTGATGAGGAAGCCGCGCTTGTAGGTCGCTGCGATCTGTCCCGTCACGCTGAACGTGCCGGGATCGGCCGATGCGACGACGCCCACGGGCGTGAATGCGGGCTGCGAACCCTCCTCGGCGATCGTGGCGACCATCATGTTGGCGAATTTGGGTGCGTCGCCGCTCTTGCTGACGGAGAAGAGGTAACCGGTCGCGGTGACCTTCTTACCGTCCAGGCTCTCGTCGATCTGCCCCTTGTTGGGGAAGGAGAGGCTGCCGGTGGCCGTCGCGGCACCGTCCACCTTGAGGTTGTAATAGTTGCCGCTGATCGAGAGCGTACCCGTCAGGCTGACGAATTTGATCGACGTTGCGGTCAGGTAGGCGTCGAGCTCGCTGCCCGACATGGCCTGTGCCGTGGGGAAGGCGAAATTCTTGGTTTTCTCCACGAGCGTGATCTCGGCCGTGTTGCCGAATTGCATGCCGCTGTTGTATTCCGTAACGGCACCCTTGACCTTCACTACATCGCCTAGCGAGTAGTTCGACGGGGCGTTCAGATATACCAGAATAGCCCCCGTGGTGTCGTCGACGATAAAGCCGCGGGCATAGGCAGCCGAAACGGTGCCCTGCACGGTATAGTCGCCGGGGGCAATGATTTCGCTGATCTTGTTGATGGTCTCGGGGATTTCGCCGCCTCCGGTCGAAGGCTCCTGCTCGGAGTAGGCGTATTCGGCGATGACGTAGTCGCCGGCCTCGGCGTTCTTGACGGCCTCCTTGAGGATGCGCGGCAGGTAGTTGGCTGCCGGCTTACCGGGTGTAAAGTAGTCGGCCGTGATATCCTCGCCCCAGGCTACCTCGTAGTCGGCGGCCTTGAGCTCGTAGGTCGAGGCGGAAGCGATGCCGGTGATGGCCTCGGATATCTCGCCGCGCTGGTTCTTATAGGTAACGGTGACAGTCGAGCCGTTCGAGAGGTAGCTGTCGTAACCTGCAGCCAGGAAGGCGGGCAGGTACGTCGTGGCGGAAGCGGCTTCGGAGAAACATTTTGCAGTGCCTACGGCGGCCAGGGCTGCCACTGCATCGGGCCCTGCGGCTTCGGCGATCGCCTTGTTGGCGGCGTTCGACGCGACGCTGGCGTAGTCGGCGTCGGTCATCGTGTATTTCAGTACCTGGACGTCGGTGATCTCCTTGTCGGGGTTGAACCCGTCCAGATACTCCTCGTTGTAATCGTCGACATTACAACCCCCCCCCACGAATGCTATCGTCGCAAGGGCCAGAAGGTATTTTACAATATGCTTGTTCATATGGTTCGCTGTAATTAGAAGTTAATTTTCAGTCTTACTGTATAGGTGCGACCGAACGAGTACATGACGGCATATACGTTCTGCCAGATACCTTCGTCGGCTGCGGCGCACTGCGCGTCCATGATGTAGTTGTAGTCGTAGACGTTGTTCACGTTGCCGTAGATCGTGGCGCGTACGTTGCCGATCTTGAAGGCGTAGCTGGCCGAGAGGTCGAGCTGGTGTCCCCACGGAATCTTCCACGGGTCTTTCACGTCGACGGTCGAGTTGCCGTTAAGGCTGGTGTTCGAACCGATGTAGAAGTCGGCGTAGTTGTTGCCGTAGGCGTTCCAGTCGGCGCTGACGCGCAGGCCCTTCATCGGGCGTACCGTGACGCCGAGGGCTCCGGTGGTCTGTGCCGAACCGCCGACCTTGATGCCTTTCTGCTTCAGGTTCAGCCATGCGTGGTCTTCAGCCATGATGCCCGAGGCGACCGTGCCGTCCAAAGCCTTGGTCAGGGGCTGCCCCTGCGTGTCGTAGATGTAGCCCTTCGAGTCGCTGTCCCACTGCCAGTCGCCCAGCGAAAGCATACCGGTCACGTCCAGCCAGCGGTTGGGGCGCAGGACGAAGTCCAGTTCGAGGCCCATGTGGCGTGCGTCGACACCCGAGAGGTTCACGCGGGCGTAGTCGCCGTTGGCCATCGAGCTGGAACGTACGACCGACTTGTCCATCCAGAGCGTGTAGTAACCGTTCAGGTTGACCGAAAGGATGCCCGAGCGGAATCCGTAGCCGATCTCGGCAGAGAATACCTTTTCGTTCAGCGGGTCGGGGTTCTTGACGTTGCTCGTGGTGCTCTGCAGGAATGCGCCGCCCGAGAAGAACGGGGCGCGGCTGATGTAGCCCAGGTTGGCGAATACGTTGTGTTTCTCGTTGATGTTGTAGTTGGCACCGCCCTTGACCGTGTAACCGATGAAGTTCACGTGCTCGGACTCGGCGTGTGCGGCGTCGTAGTAGAAGCGGTCGTAGCGCCAGTAGCCGGTGTTGGAAACCGAACCCGATACGAAGGCGTTGAGGTTTTTCTTCGTCCACTCCAGCTGGGCGAATACGCCTTCCTGGTGTACGTGGCCGTCGTAGTCGCGGTAAACCTTGTCGCCGACCTGCAGTTTTTCATACACCCAGTTGGGGTCGGCCGCGGCGGCGTTCTGCTCGGGCTTGACGTTGGCGCGGCTGCTGTCGTCGATGAAATACTTGCCGTCGTAGAGGTCGATGATCTCGTTGTTGTGCTCGCCGATGTAGTAGCGCACGTCGATACCGGCCGACAGTTCGAGCGACTTGGAGATTTGGTTGGTGTAGGTCGAGAGCAGTCCGTACCACATGTGGTTGTTGTTGCTCTTCGACATGATCATGCGCGAACCGTCGGGGCTGGCGGCGTTCATCTCCTGGATCTTGTCGTAGGCGAACGTGCCGTCGGGGTTGCGGAAGGTGGTGTTCAGCACGCCGTAGTTGGTACCTTTCCACATGTTGCGGTCTGCCGAGGTGCGGCCCTGGCCCGAGTAGCCGCTGCCGCGTCCGATCGACATGTAGAGCGCCGTCGAGAGCGACGACTTGTAGTCGATCTGCCACTGGTGGTTCAGCGAGATCTGGGGCTTGTGGTATTCGTTGAAGTGCGAGTAGCGCTGCCTGCCGTTCTTGTCGAAACCGTACTCGGCGTTGTAGCGGTACATGTCCTTTTCGCCCATGAAGTTCTTGGCCTTCTGCCACTCCTCGATCTTCAGTCCGTCGTCGAGGGCATGGCGCTGCGCGTGCTTCTGCGGGGCGCCGAAGGCGGTCAGCGACAACTGGTGGCGGTCATTGATGCGCTTCGAGATGTTGACGAACCAGTTGTAGCCTTCGAAGTTGGTTCCCTGGATGTAACCGTCGCCCCAGCGCTTCGCGCCGAGTACCGACAGTGCCCAGCCGCTCTTCGTGAGGCCCGTCGAGAGGCTGAACGAAAGGCTGTAAAGGCCATCGTTACCTACGCCGAACGAGAACGTGCCGCCCTGCTTGGCCTCGATGCCGTTGGTCACGATGTTGACCGAACCGCCGACCGAGGGAGACGAGATTTTCGAGGCGCCCAGGCCGCGCTGGGTCTGCATGCTGCGCGTCACGTCCGAGAGGCCGGCCCAGTTCGACCAGTATACGCCGCCCCACTCCATATCGTTCACGGGGACGCCGTTGACCATCACGGCCACGTTGGCCGCCTGGAAACCGCGCATGTTGATCTTCGAGTCGCCGAAGCCGCCGCCGTCCTTGGTCACGTAGACGCCCGGCGTCGATTTCAGGATTTCGGGGAACTCCTGTCCGCCGAGTTTGTAGCTGATCTCCTCGGCGTTGACCGTCGATACGGCTACCGGGGTTTTGCGCTGCACGGCCACCGACTGCATGACGATGACATCCTGCAATGCCACGGCGTCGGGCTCCATCTGGATGATGCCCAGGCGTGCGTTCGGGCCCGTGACGGGTTTTTTGGTCGGGACGTAGCCCACGTAGCTGATCTCGATCTCCTTGGCATCGGTCTTCAGCGTGAAGTTGCCGTCGACGTCGGTGCTGACACCCTGCGATGTGCCGGGTACGGTCACAGAGGCACCGATCAGCGGTGCGCCGGTCTCATCTACGATTTTACCCGTAACTGCCGATTGCGCGACAGCGGCGGACACTCCGAACAGAATCAGGGCGGCCGTCATGAGGAAATGTTGTAAATGTTTTCTCATACTTTTTAATGGATTAGTAAATAAAAGAGTGTAATGGATATTTCGGTTTCTTCATTTCTGGGTGTCGCGATCCGCGGCACTAATATCGGGGATTTCTCCGCTTCCGCCGGCGGGATGGTTGGAATTTCACAGGATTTTAACCCCCGGCAACCTTTCGGGAAGGCTTTGTGATACATAAAATACTGGGGTTTGTATAAAGTTGCGAGGGATACTCCGCGTGTGAGATACCCCTCGTCGTTGCGTATCGCCGGCCGTGCCCGGCGATAGCCGATATCCGGTTTGCATACCTTCTCCCGCACCGTATCGGTGATGCAGGGTGCCGGTGGAAACCGTTATTTCCATAAAGCCGTCCATAATTTGCTTATACAAATTTAAACCAAATATTTCACAGCCGCAACAGAACACCGCAAATTTTGTTCAAATATTTTTCAACCTGTTGACGGGCACTGCCTTGCACGTGCGGCACGTTCCTTGTGCAGCTGACTCGCATGCAGGCTTTCAAGGAACTATACTGGCGTTATTCGCTTTTCGTGTTGATCCTCGGACTGGGGGTCACGATCTTCATCGAGCTGACCCCGTTTTTGGGCGGGGTGCTGGGTGCCATGACGATCTACGTGCTGCTCCGGCGGCAGATGCATTACCTCACGGCCTGCCGCAAATGGCGGCGCAGCCTGGCCGCGTCGCTGCTGCTGGGCGAGGCGGTGCTGTGTTTCCTGGTGCCAATCAGCCTGATCGTCTGGATGGTCGTCAACCAGGTGCAGGACATCGCCCTCGCGCCCGAGTCGGTCGTCGAGCCGCTCAAGCACATCGCTGCGCTGATCCACGACAAGACGGGATACAACCTCTGGCAGGAGAAGAACATCACGTCGCTCGTGGGCGTGATCCCCCGGCTGGGGCAGTGGGTGCTGGGCAGCATCATGGATTTCGGCATCAACATCATCGTGCTGCTGTTCGTGCTCTATTTCATGCTCATCGGCGGCCTGCGCATGGAAGGCTACTGCCGCGAGATACTGCCTTTCAACCGGGACGTGGGCAGCAGCGTCATGCGCGAGGTGCACATGATCGTCCGTTCGAATGCCATCGGCATCCCCCTGCTGGCCGTCGTGCAGGGCGTCGTGGCGTTCGTGGGCTACCTGGTCTTCAACGCCCCGAGCCCGCTGTTCTGGGGCGTGCTGACCTGTTTCGCAACGATCATCCCCATCTTCGGGACGGCGCTCATATGGCTGCCGCTTGCGGGTTACATGGCGCTGACGGGCGACTGGGGGCCGGCCATCGGGCTGCTCCTCTACGGCGGGCTGGTCGTGACGCACGTGGACAACGTCGTGCGGTTCATCATGCAGAAGAAGATGGCCGATACGCATCCGCTGGTGACGATCTTCGGCGTTTTCATCGGGCTGTCGCTCTTCGGGTTCATGGGGGTGATTTTCGGGCCGCTGATGCTGGAGATGTTCGTCTTCTGCGTCAATATCTTCAAGAAGAAGTACCTCGACGGGACGTCGTACAAGCAGTTGTTCGTCCCCGAGCAGGATATTCAGGCGTAGCCCGCCGGGCGCTTCCGGGCGGGGCGCTTTTACGAAAAGTAACCGTTTCCGGTGTTTTTTGTGAAAAATCCCTGTAAAATGGTTGGAATTTCAAATTGTTTATTATCTTTGTTATTGGAATAACAGTAAAAGCGGCAACAAGAACCCTTAATCAAAAATATCACAATGGCGAGAAATCTCAAAATCAGAGACCTTACGTTGCGCGACGGACAGCAGTCCTCGTTCGCGACGCGCATGTCGCAGGCACAGGTAGACCGTTGCCTGCCCTTCTACAAGGATGCAAATTTCTATGCGATGGAGGTCTGGGGCGGTGCCGTACCCGACTCGGTGATGCGTTATCTCAACGAGAACCCGTGGACGCGCCTGGAGACGATCTACAAGGCTGTGGGCAAGGTGTCGAAGCTCACGGCGCTTTCGCGCGGCCGTAACCTGTTCGGCTACGCGCCTTACCCCGACGACGTGATCGACGGCTTCTGCCGCAACGCGATCGAAAGCGGGCTGGGCATCATGCGTATCTTCGATGCCCTGAACGACGTGGACAACGTGAAATCGACGATCAAATACGTCAAGCAGTACGGCGGCATCGCCGACTGCGCCGTATGTTATACGGTCGACCCGAAATATCCCGAACCCTCCTTCATGCAGCGCCTGATGGGCAAGAAGCGGCCGCAGCCCGTCTTCACGGATGCCTATTTCCTCGACAAGGCCAAACAGATGGCCGCACTGGGCGCCGACATGATCACCATCAAGGACATGTCGGGCCTGATCCCGCCGCGCCGTGTCGCCACGCTGGTCAAGCTGTTCAAGAAGAACATCTCGATTCCGGTCGATTTCCATACCCACTGTACCCCCGGCTACGGCCTGGCTTCGATGCTCGCGGCCATCGTGGCCGGCGTCGACATCGTCGATACCAACTGCTGGTATTTCGCCGAAGGCACGGGTGCCCCGGCCATCGAGCTGGTACACGTCTTCTGCAAGAAGCTCGGCGTTGATACCGGTGTGAACATGGAGGCCGTGGCCAAGATCAATACCCAGCTGCGCGAGATCCGCAAGGAGCTCAACCAGTCGGTATTCGGCGCGGACAAATCCGAGCCCAAGGCGTTCAACCCGCTGACCGACAAGCTGCCCGCCGAGATCGACGCCCTGTTCGACAAGGCTATTGCGGCCGCCAAAGCCGACGATGAGGACGCTACGATCGACGCCTGCCGCAAGATCGAGGCCTATTTCGGGTTCCCGGCTCCCAACGAACTGGTGCAAAAGGCCGAGATCCCCGGCGGCATGTACTCGAACATGGTCGCCCAGCTCAAGCAGCTCAAGGCCGAGGACATCCTGCCGCGCGCCATGGAGCTGATCCCCTCGGTGCGCCTGGCCGCAGGCCTGCCGCCGCTGGTGACCCCGACCTCGCAGATCGTCGGTGCGCAGGCCGTCAACTGCGCCCTCGACGAGAAGGCCGGGCGTCCGATGTACACCAACAAGAGCTCGCAGTTCGTCGGCCTGGTCAAGGGCGAGTACGGACACACGCCCGTGAAGATCGACCCCGAATTCCGCTTCAAGATTTGCGGCGTGCGTGAGGAGACGCCCTACGATACGTCGAAATACCAGATGCAGCCCAACCCCGAACTTCCCGAGGCCGGAGGCGTGAAGCTCGCCGCCAACGAGAAGGAAGTGCTGCTGCTCGAGCTGTTCCCGATGGTCGCCAAGACATTCCTCACGGACATGAAGGTCAAGGCTTACGCCGCGGCCAAACCCGCCGAGCCCAAGGCCGAGGAGAAGAAGGCCGAAGAGGTGAAGAAGGTCGTCATCACGGGCAATGCCGTGACGGCGCCGCTGCCCGGGCGTATCATCGAGCTGAAGGTCAAGGTGGGCGATACGGTCAAGGCCGGCGACGAGATCGCAATCCTGGAGGCCATGAAGATGGAGAATGCCGTGACGACCGATTATGCCGGCACGGTGAAGCAGGTGCTGGTGCAGCCCGGCGAGAACGTGGCGACCGACGCCGTACTGGTCGAGATCGGATGATCCCCATCGGCACATTCGTCCGAAGAATGGGCAGCTGGCTGTATGTCGGTTGCCCTTTTTCGTGCGGTTTTATTATAAAACAGTATATTTGTACCATCAAATAATTAAACCTTAGACTTATGGCATTTCTAAAAGAATTCAAGGAGTTCGCCCTCAAGGGGAATGTGATGGACATGGCCGTCGGTGTGATCATCGGCGGTGCATTCGGCAAAATCGTCTCGTCGTTGGTGAACGACATCCTGATGCTGTCTCTTATACACATCTCCGAGCCCACGAGACATCTCAGGATCTC
>ENA-OYYB01001028-OYYB01001028.1-human-gut-metagenome-genome-assembly--contig:-NODE-1028-length-13184-cov-5.750171_pt1 | contig 13184 bp, 16 predicted proteins | sample MGYA00244059_ERZ653440 | MGnify/ENA primary metagenome ERZ653440 (study PRJEB26926, sample SAMN06164994) | human gut metagenome | biome: ENVO:00009003; feature: ENVO:2100002; material: ENVO:00002003... | reverse complement strand
ATTAAGTCGTCGGCAGCGTCAGATGTGTATAAGAGACAGCGATACGGGTAGCATCGATCTGACGACCGGTAATCCATTTATTCTCTAATGACTTTATTCCAAAAGAACCGAAGGCCAGCTGGTTGCCACGTTGAGCTTCGCCCTTCATGCGACCTTTCTGCTGTCTTCTGAACTTGGTTTTCTTTGGTTGTAACATCTCTACTTAAATTCTAACGTTTAACGATTAGCTCTTTTTCTCTTGAAGTTCTTGTCTCTGTTGCCACCGGCATTGTCGTTTCTACGGCCTGTCTCCTTGGCAGCAGTGAAAGAAGGAGCAAGATCGCGCTTGCCATAAACCTCACCACGGCAGATCCAAACCTTAACACCCAGCAAACCAACTTTTGTCAAGGCCTCAGCCAAAGCATAGTCGATATCTGCTCTAAGAGTGTGCAACGGAGTTCTTCCTTCCTTATACATTTCCGAACGAGCCATTTCAGCGCCATTCAAACGACCAGAGATTTGAATCTTTATACCTTCGGCGCCCATTCTCATGGTAGAGGCGATAGCCATCTTTACCGCACGACGATATGCGATTTTACCTTCAAGCTGACGTGCGATGTTGTTTGCTACGATAACAGCGTCCAATTCAGGTCTCTTCACCTCGAAGATGTTGATCTGCACTTCTTTATCAGTGATCTTCTTCAACTCTTCCTTCAACTTATCAACTTCCTGACCACCTTTACCGATGATGATACCCGGACGTGACGTACAAACAGTGATCGTGATCAACTTAAGCGTACGTTCAATAACGATACGAGATACACTAGCTTTTGCAAGACGGGCATTCAAATATTTACGGATTTTGCTATCTTCCAGCAAAGTATCCCCGTAATTCTTACCGCCATACCAATTGGAATCCCAACCACGGATAATTCCTAAACGATTACTAATCGGATTAACCTTTTGTCCCATCTACAAATTAATTTTGACTATCGTTTTTACTAAGTGTATCAACAAACAGAGTTACGTGGTTCGAGCGTTTACGAATTCTGTAACCTCTTCCTTGAGGAGCCGGACGCATTCTCTTCAACGTAGTAGCGCAATCAACGCTGATTGAAGATACGCATAACTCTCCTGCTTCTGCTTTACGTTCATTTTTCTGTTCCCAGTTTGCGATTGCTGAACGAAGCAATTTTTCTACTCTTGCTGCAGCTTCCTTGTTAGAAAACTTCAAAACACCAAGCGCACGGAATACTTCCATACCGCGAATCATGTCTGCTACCAAACGCATCTTACGAGGAGAGGTAGGAACATTGTTCAACTTCGCGAAATACATGGTCTTTTGGGCTTCTTTTCTTGCTTCAGCTGATATTCTTTTTCTAGCACCCATTTTATTCGATTCTTTTTATTTTCAGATTCCTGAATTCCTGTTACTACCGATATTATTTCTTCTTGTTACCGGCGTGACCGCGGAAAGTACGTGTCGGTGAGAACTCTCCCAACTTGTGGCCTACCATATTCTCGGTTACGAAAACAGGAATAAATTTATTTCCATTATGAACTGCAATAGTATGGCCTACGAAATCAGGCGAAATCATTGAAGCTCTTGCCCATGTCTTAACTACGGCTTTCTTTCCTGACTCATTCATTGCCAGAACTTTCTTCTCAAGCTTTACATTAATATACGGGCCTTTTTTTAGCGAACGACTCATAGTTTACTTAATTAATCAGATTATTTCTTTCTTCTTTCAATAATATACTTTGAAGAATGCTTCTTAGGAGCTCTAGTCTTCAAGCCCTTAGCATATAAGCCATTACGGGATCTAGGATGACCTCCGGAAGAACGACCTTCACCACCACCCATTGGGTGATCAACCGGGTTCATAACAACACCACGGTTGCGAGGACGACGACCTAACCATCTAGAGCGACCGGCCTTACCTGATTTTTCAAGAGCATGGTCTGAATTGCCAACTGCGCCAATTGTAGCCTTACAAGCCGCAAGAATCTTTCTAGTTTCACCAGAAGGCATCTTAATAATCGCATAAGCGCCTTCCTTTGAAGTCAGCTGAGCGAATGCACCTGCGGAACGTACCATTTTGGCACCCTGTCCAGGACGAAGCTCAATATTGTGAATAATAGTACCAACGGGAATATTTGCCATAGGCAAAGTATTACCTACCTCAGGAGCGGCGTCGCTACCTGAAACCACTGTTTGGCCAACTTCCAATCCGTTCGGAGCGATGATATAGCTCTTTGCTCCGTCCGCATAATACAACAAAGCGATACGAGATGAACGGTTAGGATCATACTCGATAGACTTTACTGTCGCAGGAATGCCATCTTTGTTTCTCTTGAAATCGATAATTCTGTACTTTTGTTTGTGACCGCCACCGATATAACGCATTGTCATCTTACCAGTGTTGTTACGTCCACCTGTACTCTTCTTACCTACTACAAGAGACTTCTCTGGTGTACTTGCAGTGATTTTATCAAATGCACCAATAACTTTGTGTCTCTGCCCCGGTGTCGTGGGCTTTAATTTACGTATTCCCATTTCTCTTTTTAGATATTACTAAAGAAATCAATTGTTTCTCCTTCTTTCAACGTTACGATCGCTTTCTTGAAAGCAGCTTGCTTGCCGTTGATGATACCTGATTTTGTATAACGGCTTTTACGCTTTCCAGAGTAGTTGATGGTGTTAACATCAACTACTGTAACACTGTACATATCCTCTACAGCTTTCTTAATCTCCAATTTGTTGGCATCAGGAGAAACACGAAAACCATAGCGATTCGGAAATTTCTCTGTGATCGCTGTTTGTTTCTCAGTTACTATAGGCTTAATAATAATTCCCATTATTCTACTCCTTATGCTTTAAAATTTTGTTCAACAACAGCGACTGAACTTTCCGTTAAAACCAAATTAACAGCGTTTAACACAGCGTATGTATTTAGTTCAGAAGCAGTTATTACACTTGCCTTCTCTAAATTTCGAGCGGACAAATATACTAAATTATTCTTCTCCGGTAAAACCATAAGTAACTTTTTATCAGCCACTTTCAAGTTTTTAGCAATTGTTATAAATTCTTTAGTCTTAGGAGCTTCCATTGTGAAATCCTCTACGACAACAATCGCATTGTTCTTTGCCTTGTAGCTCAATGCTGACTTACGAGCCAAAGATTTTACTTTCTTGTTCAGCTTGAACTCATAATCACGAGGCTTCGGACCGAATACACGGCCACCACCAACCAACACCGGAGAGTTGATATCACCACGACGTGCGCCACCACCACCTTTCTGACGGATCAGCTTACGTGTACTACCAGATACTTCGCTTCTCTCTTTAGACTTATGCGTTCCCTGACGTTGATTTGCCAAATACTGCTTTACGTCCAAGTAAATAGCATGATCGTTGGGTTCAATGCCGAAGATCGCATCGTTCAAAGTTACCTTTCTTCCGGTATCTTCACCTTTAATATTAAATACGCTCAGTTCCATTACTTTTCAATTAATAAGATTGAACCTTTTGCTCCTGGAACAGATCCCTTTACCAATAAAAGGTTGTGTTCCGGCATTACCTTGATCACTTGAAGATTCTGAACGGTTACACGTTCGTTACCCATCTGGCCGCCCATTCGCATGCCCTTAAATACCTTTGCGGGGTAAGAACAAGCACCGATAGAACCCGGCTTACGAGCACGGTTATGCTGACCGTGAGTAGTCTGACCTACACCACCAAAACCATGACGTTTTACTACACCTTGGAAACCTTTACCTTTTGATGTACCCACTACATCCACGAAACCTGCGTCTTCCAAGAAATCTACAGTGATCACGTCACCCAACTTGTACTCAGTTTCGAAATTCTTGAACTCGGCCAAGTGTCTTTGAGGTGCTACACCGGCTTTCTTGAAGTGACCCATCTCAGGCTGTGTCGTGTGCTTCTCTTTCTTCTCTTGGAAACCCAACTGTACAGCTTCGTAGCCATCTTTCTCCAAAGTCTTGATCTGTGTAACCACACAAGGACCCACTTCGATAACAGTGCATGGAAGATTTTTTCCCTCGGCACTGAAAACGGATGTCATTCCGATTTTTTTTCCTAATAATCCTGGCATTTCACTAATTGTTAAAAACTTACACTTTAATTTCTACTTCTACACCGCTAGGTAATTCTAGCTTCATCAAAGCGTCAACTGTCTTCGCAGTTGAGCTATAGATATCGATTAATCTCTTATAAGAAGAGAGTTCGAACTGCTCACGAGATTTCTTGTTAACGAAAGTAGAGCGGTTCACTGTAAAGATACGTTTGTGCGTAGGAAGAGGTATAGGACCGCTAACGATAGCACCTGTAGCCTTTACCGTCTTTACGATCTTCTCGGCAGACTTGTCTACCAGAGAATAATCGTAAGACTTCAATTTAATTCTGATCTTTTGGCTCATATTTATTATATGTTTCTAAATATTATTTGATCAAATCAACGCGACCTTGCACCTCTGTCAATACTTGCTTAGCGATAGAAGAGGATACTTGAGCGTAGTGTGAGAACTGCATTGAAGATGTAGCGCGACCTGAAGTAATCGTACGCAAAGCTGTCACATAACCGAATGTCTCAGCCAATGGAACCTTAGCCTTCACGATACGGGCTCCCGTACGGCTAGTCTCCATACCCTCAACTTGTCCACGACGCTTGTTCAAGTCACCGATAACGTCACCCATGCTCTCTTCTGGAGTAACAACCTCCATCTGCATGATCGGCTCCATCAATACAGGACCTGCCTTGGCGGAAGCGTTCTTGAACGCTTGGATAGCGGCGATCTCGAAAGACAACTGGTCTGAGTCTACCGGGTGGAAAGAACCATCGATCAAAGTCACTTTCAGCTTGTCAAGCGGATAACCTGCCAACACACCGTTCTTCATAGCCTTCTCGAAACCTTTCTGTACGGACGGGATGAATTCCTTAGGAATGTTACCACCCTTCACCTCATCGATGAATTGCAAAGTACCCTCGAAGCTCTCGTCAGCCGGCTCCATACGAACGATGATATCAGCGAACTTACCACGACCTCCAGATTGCTTTTTGTAAACCTCGCGAAGCTCAACCGGCTGCGTGATAGCCTCCTTATAAGTAACCTGCGGACGGCCTTGGTTACATTCAACCTTGAACTCACGACGCAAACGGTCGATGATGATATCCAAGTGAAGCTCACCCATACCGCTAATAACGGTCTGACCTGTCTCCTCGTTTGTCTGTACGCGGAAAGTAGGATCCTCCTCGGCCAACTTAGCCAAGCCCATACCCAACTTATCCATGTCTTTCTGAGTCTTAGGCTCTACAGCGATACCGATAACCGGTTCCGGGAATTCCATAGACTCCAATGTGATCGGATGGTTTTCGTCGCAAAGCGTATCACCTGTACGGATATCCTTGAAACCAACACCTGCTCCGATATCACCACAACCAATCACCTCCATCGGGTTCTGCTTGTTAGAGTGCATCTGGAACAAACGGGAGATACGCTCTTTCTTTCCGGAACGAGTGTTCAACACATAAGAACCAGCGTTGATAGAACCTGCGTATACACGGAAGAAGCACAAACGACCTACATACGGGTCGGTAGCGATCTTAAATGCCAACGCCGTCAATGGCTCCTCGAACAAAGGTTTACGAGTGATTATTTTATCAGGATCTGAAGGATCCGTACCCTCGATAGCCGGAGTATCTTCAGGAGAAGGCAAAAACGCGCAAACTGCATCCAATAAAGTCTGTACACCTTTGTTCTTGAAAGAAGAACCACAAGTCATCGGGTTGATCTGCATAGCCAACGTACCCTTGCGGATAGCAACCATGATCTCCTCTTCCGTGATCGTAGAAGGATCATCGAAGTATTTCTCCATGATAGCGTCGTCGCACTCAGCCAAAGCCTCAAGCATCTTGTCGCGCCACTCCTCAGCCTCAGCTTGCAAGTCTGCCGGGATCTCCTCTACGCTATACTCGGCACCCATAGTCTCATCGTGCCAGAAGATAGCCTTCATCTTGATCAAGTCGACAACACCCTTGAAAGTCTCCTCAGCTCCGATAGGGATCTGGATCGGACAAGGATTAGCTCCTAATACGTCCTTCAATTGGCGTACTACCTCATAGTAGTTAGCACCCGAGCGGTCCATCTTGTTAACGTAACCGATACGAGGTACATTATATTTATCAGCCTGACGCCATACAGTCTCAGACTGGGGCTCAACACCACCTACGGCACAGAATGTAGCAACAGCACCATCCAATACACGAAGAGAACGTTCAACCTCAACCGTGAAGTCAACGTGTCCCGGAGTGTCAATCAAGTTGATTTTATAACGGTTGCCCAAATAGTTCCAGAATGTAGTCGTAGCAGCGGAAGTAATCGTGATACCACGCTCCTGCTCCTGCGCCATCCAGTCCATTGTAGCAGTACCATCATGAGTCTCACCGATCTTGTGTGTCAAACCTGTGTAAAACAAGATACGTTCAGAAGTCGTTGTCTTACCAGCGTCAATGTGAGCCATGATACCGATGTTCCTAGTGAACATCAATTGCTTATCGTTGTTTGCCATATTCTTTTTATTGCCTTAAAAATTAAAATCTGAAGTGAGCGAACGCACGGTTAGCCTCAGCCATACGGTGCATATCTTCTTTTCTTTTGAATGCGCCACCTTGGTTATTGAAAGCATCTACAATCTCTGCAGACAACTTGTCAGCCATAGTCTTACCTCCACGTTTACGAGCGAAGATAATAAGGTTCTTCATAGAAATTGACTCTTTACGATCCGGGCGGATTTCAGTAGGGACTTGGAATGTAGCACCACCTACACGGCGTGACTTAACTTCGACTTGAGGAGTAATGTTATCAAGCGCAGCTTTCCAAATTTCGAGAGCGGACTTTTCCTCGTTAGGCAATTTGCCCTTAACGGTTTCCAAAGCGGAATAGAAAATTTCGAAGGCAGTATTTTTCTTGCCATCATACATCAAATGGTTAACGAATCTCGTAACCTTTACATCACCGAAAACAGGATCCGGAAGGATCTGTCTTTTCTTTGGTTTTGCTTTTCTCATTTTGTTTTCAAAAATTTGTTCTTGTCGTTGGTTGCCTTTAATTTGTCTTCAACGGTTCCGCTGAACCATTTACTCAACCTTATAGCCTATCCAAATAACTCAAACCTGTTTTAATACTTAAATTTAAATCTCAGTTTGAAGGCATGTAATTAATTACTTCTTCTTACCTTTTGCGGCAGCTGCTGCTTGACCCGGTTTCGGACGCTTAGCTCCATATTTGGAACGTCTTTGCGTACGGCCGTTAACACCCGCTGTATCCAACGTACCACGTACGATGTGATAACGCACACCCGGAAGGTCCTTTACACGACCACCACGTACCAATACGATAGAGTGCTCTTGCAAGTTGTGTCCTTCTCCCGGAATATAGGAGTTAACTTCCTTACCATTTGTCAAACGTACTCTCGCTACTTTACGCATTGCAGAGTTAGGCTTCTTCGGAGTCGTAGTGTAAACACGTACGCAAACGCCACGTCTTTGAGGACAAGCGTCCAATGCGGGTGATTTACCCTTCTCCACCAAAGTTTCCCTTCCTTTTCTAACTAATTGCTGAATTGTAGGCATTTCTTTCTTTTTTTAAACTTTGAATGTGTTATTATTATTTATCTAATCTTTTCCTATTTCGAGCCGCAAAGTTACGCATTATTTTCGGACAATCAATAAGTTGTGCCTGTTTTTTTCGTATACTCCGCACTAAAAACGGTGCAAAGGTACATATTTGTTCCCGTTTGGCAAGGTAGGCCCTAGCCGTATTTATTAATATTTAACATTCACTATCTCTATTTACCTCACTGGCACGTAAAGCGACTGGTGGCGGGTGCCGATATCACGCAATTTACCCGCCTCGACAAATTGATGCAGGCGGCGGCTGGCCGTACTGCTCGTCAGGCCGCAAAGCCGCTGGAAGGCGACACGGGTCATATATTCATGCTCGGCAAAATAGCTCGCGAGCAATTGGTCGATACGATCAGGCTCCAATTGGCGGGAATGGGATTTGTACTTGGCTCGTTCCAGCGTCATCGTCTTCAAGCTATCTTTCAGCTCTACCTCGGGACGGAAAGCCACGGACTTGAAACGGATGGACTCCGAACGTATCTCGTGCGTGGATTGTACGGCCGGGCATTGCAACGTGACTTGCAAATACCCCAACCCATCGATATGCACGCGTTTTCCCTCACGCAAATATTCCGCTGTCACCTCGCTTAAAGAGATGAGCACGGCGGCCACGTCTGCCGGCGTGACGGTACACCGTCCATGGATACGTTTGGCCAGATCATCCGTATCGATCGTGCCGGATGATACGATACGTGCGTGAAAACGAGGACGCTTCATGCTGTCCTTCGATACCGGAGTCTTGTAAAAGTCATATTTTGCTGCCATATATCTAGTATGAGATTAAAAGGTTATTCATCGAAACATCGTATGCTATTAGTCATTTCACAAGGGTGATATGATCTTTTCACCTATGTGAAACGATCGTTTCATGATTGTGATACGTTCTTTTCACATAGGTGAAAAGATTATAAGCACTTAACAAAGGTACTACATCCATACCACTTAAACAATAGTTTTCCCTAGTATTTCGCACAGATTACTTTTATTTCAAATGACAATATAAACATTTGGAAAACCGCAAGTTAACAGCTTATATCCGCAAAATGAAACAGTAAAAACAACCTCTAAAACATAGCGTCATGAAAACTGTATTGGATTTTTTAGGCCAATTATGGCTTCGCTTCTTAAAACCGGACGGGTCGATCACCGTACCACACCCAAACGAAGGTAAAGCGAAACGATCGAGCGACAGCAACTCTATCCTTCAAAAGAGTCTGGAGACTTTCCTCCAAGAACGGATCGAATTCCGCTTCAACTTGTTGAGCGAGGAGACTGAATATCGATACAAACAATTGGAAACGGATCGCTTCTATCCGGTGACGCAACGTGACCTAAATAGCATTTGCATGGAGGCAAGACGGACGGGGATCGATTGCAGGGATCGGGATGTGAATCGTTTCGTATATTCAAAAGAAGTAAAAGAGTATCATCCTTTCCGGCAATATATGGAGTGGTTACCCGAATGGGACGGGAAAGACCGGGTAAGCGATCTGGCACGACGGGTCTCCTCAGAACCGTTATGGGTGGAGGGGTTTCATCGCTGGATGCTCGCCTTGGCCTCGCAATGGATGGGTTCGGACCGAATGCACGCAAATAGCTTGGCTCCCATTTTAGTCAGCGAGCGTCAAGGATGTCAGAAGTCTACCTTTTGCAAGTCGCTGATGCCTTCTTCGCTAGTCCGCTATTACACGGATAGCGTAGACCTTAGCGGCTCGACGCAAATGGAGCAGAAGCTTGGATTGTTCGGACTCATCAACCTCGATGAGTTCAACCGGTTGTCCGACCGTAAAATGGCTTTACTGAAAAATTGGATGCAGATGGCCGGAATGAACGTACGCAAGGCACACGCCAAGCATTTCCCCCTACCCCGCCTAGCCTCATTTATTGGCACTACGAACCAGAAGAACCTATTAAGCGACCCCACTGGAAGCCTCCGTTTCCTATGCGTGGAGGTGCAAAGCAAGATTAATTGCGAAGGTATCGAGCATGATCAAATCTACGCCCAGCTGAAAAACGAGTTACAAAAAGGAGAGCGCCATTGGTTCACCTCCGCAAAGGAGGAGGCGATCATGCGATCGAATGAGGCTTTCTATAAACGTCCGATCGAGGAAGATGTGTTCCACGCCTGCTTCCGGGCCGCATGTCCGGGAGACCTAAATGTAAATGCAGCCGTGAAACCTATGTCATCGAAATCATCCCTAGCACTTAAATCTTCTCTCCAGCTCCTCATCTGTCAGCATGGAGATAATCGTCTTTCCATCCGGGGTCAGGTTCGAGTCCGAACAAGAGAACAGGGAGGCGATCAGATGATCCATCTCTTCCAAGGATAAGGATTTGCCGGGACGGATAGCGGCGGCTTTGGCTAAAGACAAGGCGATGGCCTCGCAGATCTTCTCATGCACTGCGCATCCGGTCTCGATCGCCCGGTCCACGATATCCTTTACCAAATTTACCGGATCAAGGTTCTCTATACCGGCGGGCAGGCCATTGATCGCGTAATTGTCATTTCCCAGATTGCTCAGATCAAAGCCGACGAAGCACAAATCCTCCAATAAGGAAGGCAGTACAGCCGCCTCAGCAGCGGTAAACTCTACGATCTCCGGGAATAAGACTTGTTGGGATACACCTTGTTGCTGACGGATATTCGACAGGTATTGGTCAAACAAGATACGCACATGCGCACGATGCTGGTCAATAATCGCCAGACCCGATTTCAAGGATGTCACGATATATCGCCCTTTATATTGATAGCAAGGATTGCTTACCTCCGTAAACAGTTTTTCCGGATCCGAAGCCTCGGCCGGCAATTCCTCGATCGGGGCATCCTCGAAAGTCTCGGACTCCCGTTGGACAGCCACTCGGTCGTTCTCAAACCCTTGATATAATTTAGACCAATCGAATTCCGGTTTTTTATAGGAAGTAGTGTCAAACGGATTATAACTGGAATCCACTTGCACTTTCGGGGCCTTATAAGTACTAGGCTCACTTTTCTTGACCGGGTTGTAAACAGGAATATCGATCGCGTCCTCCACATCGAAATCAATCGTAGGGATAGCGCTCGATTTAGCCAACGCCTCCCGGGTAGCGGCCATCAAGATCTGCCAGATCGGTTGCTCGTTCTCAAACTTAATCTCCGTCTTTGTCGGATGGATATTGACATCGATCGAGGAGGGATCCAACGTGAAATAAACAAAATAATTCGGCATATCCCCGGCAGGAATCAATTGCTCATAGGCCTGCATGATCGCCTTATGGAAATAAGGATGCTTCATATAACGACCATTCACAAAAAAAAACTGCAATGCCCCTCGCTTCTTCGCCGAGTCCGGACGCCCCACGAAACCGGAAATAGTCACCATGGAACTTTGGGCATCCAGAGAGAGCAACTTCTGGTTTAAACTCTTACCATATATATTAATGATGCGCTGACGTAACCCCGACTCGGGCAGATTGAATATCTCCGCATCATTATGATAAAGAGACATACCCACCTGCGGATTCACCAAGGCGATTCGCTCGAACTCATTGATGATATTCCGGAATTCCGTCTCATTCGACTTCAAGAATTTCCGGCGGGCGGGAACATTAAAGAAAAGATTCTTTACCGAGAAGATACTTCCCTCGTTACAAGCCTCCGGCTCGATACTCTCCAGATTGGAACCCGCGATGGATAGGCAAGTGCCAAGCTCGGTCCCTCTAGCCCGGGTACGCAACTCTATATGGGCGACAGCGGCGATAGAGGCCAATGCCTCACCTCGGAAACCCATCGTATGCAAAGAGAATAAATCCTCGGCCGTAGAAATCTTAGAAGTAGCGTGCCGCTCAAAAGCCATGCGAGCATCCGTCTCGGACATACCTTTCCCGTCATCGATCACCTGTATCAATGTCTTACCCGCATCCTTAATGTTCACTTGGATATTGGAAGCGCCAGCGTCCACCGCATTCTCGACCAACTCTTTAACGACAGAGGCCGGACGTTGAATCACCTCTCCCGCCGCGATTTGATTGGCGATATGGTCCGGAAGTAAATGAATGATATCGCTCATTACCAGAACAAATACCAAAAGAAAGCAGCCAAGACCGCCAAGGCCACCGCCAGTTTCACATTCTTATACCTACGAGCCCGGGAATCCTCGCCTCGCCCCACGCTTTTCTTCAGATGCGAGGTACCTTCAATGAAAGTTCCCTTGATATGCGGCTTATATTCCTCCAACGGCTCCTCTACACCCATTTCACGTTTGACCTTGCTTATACGTTCCTCCAAGGCTTCCTTATGGGGGTCCCAATAAATAGGCTTATGATCAAATTGACGCGGCTTGCGCATGTTATAAAACGAGAAAAGTGCCATAGCTTTACCTATTAATTATGAATACGACGCTAATGTACGAATTTATTGCTTCTTTTCGGAGCATCTTGAGCTTTTCTTTTCACGACCTGATAAATATCATCCTTGTCTTTAGGACGGATATAATCAAACCAATAAAAGTCTTTCAAGTATTTCTGGTCGGGCTTCAAATCAGGAATAGGGGTCATCGTACCTGTTGGAGTCGGCCAGATTTTCAGTTTATCCAACTTATTGTCTTTTAGCCAGATCGTAAGGAAACCGCTTTTGGTCTCGTTCATGCCGACCATCGAACCGTCCTTCTCCAAGGGGAAAAATATAGATTCGGCGTTGCCCGACACATCGATCTGATTCACGACCTGTCCCTCGAAATAAGCCTTCAAGTCATTTCCCTTTAATTGATTGAATGCGGTAGAATCGATTTGCTGTATTGCGAAAGCGAATTGCTTCACGTGAGCGAAATCGATCGAGCTATCATTCATAAATATCAAGATCGTATCCCCATAGATCTGATACTGTTCATTCCAAACGATAGGGTCCGTATACATATATAATATAGAGTCTCTTGTATTAAACTGCATCGAATCGCAAACACCTTGCATATCCGTCCGATAGAAACGGACGCCGTAATAAGCTTTTACTTCCCGGTAAAGGGAGTCCACCGTAGTCATCTTCAAGGTATCACCATGCAGAAACAATGTATCCCCTTGGCTGAATTCCAAGAAACGGGCGCTATCCGTAGCGAAAGCATACTCGCTCTTCTCATTGTAAAAGCCATATTGGCCTTCCAGCATGACATGCTGCGCCGTGTCTTGCAGACTCATATTACCGAACGCTTCCCCAAAACCCAGTTCCCGGTTGTAGGCGATAGAGTCGCCCGTCAAGATACGGTCGCCGGAAACCACCTGAGAACGATCCAATAGCAAAGAGGTATTATTCACGGTATCGTACCAACCTCTGGAAGAATAGATCGTGCCGCTATCCGAGACGATTATGGATGGTCCGAGGATCGTGGCGATCTTCGAGTCCGTATTATAATGCAAGGTATCGGAATACAACGTGAATTGCTCATTCTCCAGACGGACGCTATCATTGAAGATAGCCAATTTCGTACTAGGCGAATATTGCCCTGTCTCTTATACACATCTGACGCTGCCG
>ENA-OYYB01001023-OYYB01001023.1-human-gut-metagenome-genome-assembly--contig:-NODE-1023-length-13247-cov-7.984536_pt1 | contig 13247 bp, 12 predicted proteins | sample MGYA00244059_ERZ653440 | MGnify/ENA primary metagenome ERZ653440 (study PRJEB26926, sample SAMN06164994) | human gut metagenome | biome: ENVO:00009003; feature: ENVO:2100002; material: ENVO:00002003... | reverse complement strand
TCTACACCTATTAAGTCGTCGGCAGCGTCAGATGTGTATAAGAGACAGGATGACATCAATAGTGCAATGACAGAGAGAGGAGAATGTCGGGTAATAACCGTGAGGGAATCAAGCCGGACAATGACGGTTTATTGTGTTGTCATACTTAGTTCGGATTACCGAGCAAAGTCAGAATCGCCCGGCGGGTTTGGGGATTTTTCTGGCGATAGGCATTAAACAGCTGACATTCTTCTTCGCTGATAATCAGGTGGTCGGAAACCTTTATGCCTGCAAAGAAATCAATTATGGAGATATCAAGAACATCAAGAATTTTTAAGAGGCGGGAACAGGATATCCGGTTTATGCCGGCTTCATATTTTTGAATTTGCTGGAAAACAACGCCGATTTCGCGGGCCAGTTTTTCCTGGCTTAAGCCCCTGCCTTCACGGAGCTGACGAAGTTTTTTGCCCAAAGATTTATCAGTCTCGCTCACTATCACTTGTTTTATTCCTAACCAACACCGCGTTAAGGCGGCCGGAGAGCTGAGAAATCATATCTATAGAAATGACACTTTAGTCTTTAAGCCTAAGCTCTGAACATACACTAAAGTCTCCCCGACCGATAACAAGTAATAATCCCGGTCCCGGCTTTCAAGTCAGCCGTCGGCGGCCGGCGCCGCTATAGATAAAAGAGCTTCTCAGGGCTCCGCGTTTAATCGCACAGCAAAAATACTGCTGTTCGCGATAATTATAAGGTTTTTTATTTTTAATGCAAAGGGATTTGACTAATTACACCCCGGCAAATTATTTTATCTGGGTAGCATTATATGACATATTCTCATCAATATAATGGCGGATGTTGTCTCCGAAGGTCTGCTTGATGTAAGATGTCAGTTCCGAAGGCTTTTCTTTAAACTTTTCAGCCTCAGCCTGAGCCTGCAAAAGTTCTTCGATTTTCAGTTTCTTTTCCAGGTAGTCGCGTTTTTCCGCCGCAGAGGCAACACCGTGCACCGAGGCAATGTTAAACAAGATATGCGCCCGGTACAAATCTTTGGTGTACATGGTTCCCGCTGCCAGAATATTGCCCAGCTCAATCATGGCGTCAACATTTCCCTGATTGGCGGCATAAGTAAAATATTTAACGGCATTGCCGTAGTTTTTGGTAATGCCCAGACCGTTCAGATACATATAGGCAAGCAGATATTCGGCGTCGGCATATTTGACGTTGGCGGCTTCACGCAACAGAACAACGGCTTTTTTATAATTTTGTTCAACGACCAAACCTTTGAAATAAGCATAGCCGAGCATAAACTTGGCGGTCGGGTTTCCGGCTTCGGCTGCGGTTTTCAAAAGCTGTATGGCCTCCCGCGGATTATTCAGCGACGAATTTTTGGTCAGATAGATAAAGGCCAGATTAACCGCGGCTTCCGTATTGCCGAGTTTGGACGCTTTGTCAAAAAGCTGCGCCGCTTTGGTAAAATTCTTTTCCGTGCCGATACCGCTGAAATACAAACTGCCCAGATTATTAACCGCAATGGGGTCGTTTTGCGCCGCCGCCATATTATAGTAGGTAAAAGCTTTTTTATAATCGACCGGAACACCATCTTCCCCGTAGAGGTACATATAGCCAAGACTCAACTGCGCATCGACATCGCCCTCTTCGGCCTGGCGGGTAATGCGCTGAACAAAAGTTTCTTTGCGCTCGTTCGGCAAAGCGGTCAGTTTCGGCTTGTCTTTTTTCAGAAAGGAAAAATCCATAAACGAAAAAATGCCTTTGTCTTCATTGTCTTCGGCTTTGGGGGTTTCTTCAGCTTTGGGCTCTTCCGGCTTTTTCTCTTTGTCAAGAACAATGCCGTCCGTCAGCGACAATACCCCCTTGCCTCCGCTGATTTCTTCATCGTTCAGTTCAAACTGGGCATAAGCCGAAGGACTGACAAGAGCCAGAGCCGTACAAAGAAACAAAAACTTTTTCATTTAATTCTTACCCTCGATGATAATTTTTTCGATTGAACAGAATTCCGCTTTTGCCCCGGGTCTGCTCATACAATCGGCATTCCTGTTCAAAAACGTCCTGCTCGTTCCGGCGGCGCGCGCTGTCGGCCTGGTTATATTTATCATTATAATCATCTGACAGCCTCCCCGGTATAGTAGCACGATAACGGGGACTTACAAGAAAATAGTTCAACATTGCAAAACTTTGCAGTTCCGGCGGAGCATCCGTAAATTCGCGCTGCTGGTCTATTGCCTTATAAGGACGGACAATAAAGTTATTGCGGATAAAGTTTTCGGCCTCGGGAGTTACCGGCGCCGCATTCAGCGATTGCCCGGTCTGATAAATTTCTTTTTGCAGCCGCCGGCGTTCTTCAGCATCCGAAGTCTGGGCATATTCAAGCCGCAGGCGGCGGATTTTTTCTTTTTTCAGGCGGGTGTCTTTTTTTAAGGCTTTATCGAGAATAAACAGATTATAATCGTCTATTCCTTTGCGGTTGATTTTGCGAATTTCCCATTCCAGCCAGGTCTTTTCCCGCTCCAGACGGTTGCGGGCGTCAAAATCGCTTTGATCGGTGCGGTTAAATTCATCAATTTTTTCCCGCAGCTTTTCATACAGCGGGTGGCTGAGGCTGTCCGCCTTTTCCAAAAGCTGAACCTTAAACTGAATTTCAAAATACAGCCCGTCCTTTTTAAAACAGATTTTCTTGTCCCGATAATTTTTTTTATTTTCATAAAAAGAATTATCGGAAGCGGAACGGTTGGCCCGGAACTTGTCTTTGGTTTCCGCCACTTTAAAGCCACTGGCCCGGGTGATTTTGGAAATAATCTTTTCAATCGAGTCATAAGTCGGCACGCTGATGGTGGCGCGCAGAACATCTTTCAGCCGCTCATGCACCGGCGTGAGTGCGGCGACGGAGCGCTGATAAGTCTTGCCTCCCCGGGGATGTTGCCGAGCCAGCGCCGCCAGCTCCTCCCGGTAAGCCTCGTCATATTTGCCGCCTTTCTGAATTTTGGCAACCGCACGGGCAACGTTCTTCATTCCCGGCATGGTAAAATACATTTTGCTTTCAGCCAAATCAATATCGTCGGAAATGTTCGGATAAGTCAGAATCATTGAGTTATTCGGCGTCACATAAGTAAGCGAATAGTTTTTATCATCGACTTCGCCCGGTTCCAGGTCGTTTCGGCGGCAGGTCTGCGGTTCGCCGAGAACGCTTATCATTTCATAATAAAACTGTGCGTAAATTTCCATTGAATCGGCATAATACGAGCGAAGATAGTCTGCGGCTTCCGGCGTAATTCTGCCGTCGTGCTCCGCCCGGTCAATATAGTCAATTGCCTTGCGGTCAACCGACTTTTGCAAAACGCGGATGTCGCTGTCGCTTAAAGAGTAAAAAGCCGCTTTGCTGTCGGCATCGTCTCCGGCCAGCGGAGCGGTTACACCGCCGTCAAAAGGGTCAGTCTCACGAGGGCCTTCATTGATACGGGAGATTTCTTCGTTGTTTATTTCCGGATAATTTTCTTCCATGCGTATTCCCGAGCGCTTGTTTATCGGTTAAATTCTTCTTCTAATATATTCTATTTTCCGCAAAAATACAAGCAAACATAAAAAAAAGAGCGGCCAAAACCGCTCTTTTGCAGGAGATTTGTTAAAATCAGAACAATTTTAACACGGCCTGAGCAGCCTGAGAGGCCAAACTCAAAGAGTTAATTCCCAGTTGCTGACGAGTCTGCAAGGCCAGCATATTGGCCGATTCTTCATTCATATCCGCTAAAGTCAACTTATCGGAACCTTCTTCCAAAACATTAATCAGGTTTTCGGTAAAGTCTTCGCGGTTTTGGACAATCGAGTAGTTGTTGCCGAATTCGGAAGCCATATTCCGCAGTTCGTTAACGGCACTTTCAACCTCACTGATTGAAATATCTACCGCATTATTGCTTCCCCAATCCGTTACGCGAGAAATATTTAATCCCTTTGTACTGCCATCAACGCCCTGAATGGTCAGAGAAGAGGAGCGGTCTTCGTTAAAAATAACAGTCAAAGACTGGTCGGTGCCGCCCAGCAGGTTAATACCCTTGTATCCGGAATCTTTCGCCAGCTGGTCAATCTGATCCAACACATCATTAAACTGAGACACCGACTTGAGACGATTGGCATTGCCTGCCGTTGCACTCATTTTTGTACCGCCGACTTCAAAGGAAATTTTAATTTCCTCGCCGTTCGCAGAACTGACTTTAAAAGCCCCGTCTTCAAACGCAACGGTGTAATTCGCTCCCAGGGCGGTACTGTCAGCACCAAACTCCATTGCCTGTAAGGCCGTTTGAATTTTGGCAGCTGCATCGGTTCCTGATGTTTTGGCATCGGTTAATGTGACTTCTTCGCTTTTCGTTTCCCCGTTATAGGTTACCGTAATATTAAACTTCGTATTGGCGGCGATTTTTTCCGCATCATAGTCTCCGACAGAACCGGCAACCTTATTAGCCTCGTTACGGGCCTGATTGGCGACTGACTTAGCCTGCTGTACAAAAGTCGTAATTGCTTCAATGCCTTCATTAGCGGCTTTAATGGTTTGAACGCCCTGCCCCATCGAATCCAGCAGACCGCTCAAGTCGTTAGCCCGGTTGGTCAAAGACTGAGCCGTATAAAATGAGGAGGGATTATCCAAAGCCGAGTTCACCTTTTTGCCGGTGGACAGACGCTCCTGCGTTACATCCATCAGGCTTTGCGTATTTTGTAATGACAATAAGTTTGAGCGCATACTTGCGGTTAATGAAATATCAGCCATGTTAAATCCCTTCTTAATAATGAACAGACACCAAATCTTGCGGAGATATAATGGTATTTGCTTTGCTGTACTAAACTTATTATACAGTTAATAAGTTTTCTCACTTTTTACAAGTAAAAAAATACATTTGCTAACAGTCTTATAGACAAAAACGAGCATATTGAATATGGTTACAAAAAAAGAGCGGCCGAAACCGCTCTTTTGCAGGAGATTCATAAAAACTAGAACAATTTCAAAACAGCCTGAGCCGCCTGAGAAGCCAAACTCAAAGAGTTGACGCCCAGCTGCTGACGCGTTTGCAAGGCCAGCATATTGGCTGATTCCTCATTCATATCCGCCAGAACCAGTTTGTCGGAGCCTTCCTCCAGAACGTTAATCAGGTTCTCGGTAAAGTCTTCGCGGTTTTGAACGATTGAGTAGTTATTACCGAATTCGGAAGCCATATTCCGCAGCTCGTTAATGGCGTCTTCAACTTCTTCGATTGATGCGTCAATATTGGTATTGCTGCCCCAATCGGTTACGCGGGAGATATCCAGACCTTTGGTGCTGGCATCAACGCCCTGAATGGTCAGGTTCGATGAGCGGTCTTCGTTGAAAATAACCGTTAAAGACTGGTCGGTACCGCCCAGCAGGTTGACACCCTTATAACCGGAATCTTTCGCCAATTGGTCAATCTGGTCGAGAATGTCGTTAAACTGGGAAATAGCCTTAACACGGTTGGCGTTGCCGGCCGAGGCATCCATTTTAGCTCCGGCAAATTCAAATGAAATTTTAATTTCTTCGCCGTTGGCGGAATTAACCTTGAAAGCGCCGTCTTCAAAAGTAACGGTATAATTTGCTCCCAAAGCCGTACTGTCAGCGCCGAACTCCATTGCCTGCAAAGCGGTCTGGATTTTATTTGCCGCGTTTGCTCCCGTTTCATTTTTAATCAACGTAACATCTTCAGTTTGGGTTTCTCCGTTGTAAGTTACGGTAATCTGAATATCCCCGGCTTCAACAACAGAAGGGTCATAGTTTCCCGTAGAACCGGCAACCTTATTGGCTTCGTCGCGCGCCTGATTGGCAACAGATTTGGCCTGCTGTACAAACTCGGTAATCGACTCAATGCCTTCGTTGGCGGCCTTAATAGTTTGAATACCCTGTCCCATCGAATCCAACAGAGCGCTTAAGTCACTGGCACGGTTGGTCAGAGACTGAGACGTGTAATAAGATGTCGGGTTGTCGAGAGCCGAGTTTACTTTTTTACCCGTGGACAGACGTTCCTGTGTCATATCCATTAAACTCTGGGTATTTTGTAAAGACAGCAAATTTGAGCGCATGCTTGCAGTTAATGAAATATCAGCCATATTAATCTCCGCTTTGAGAACGGACAAACCCCAAAAATCAAATGATATTATCGGACTTGTCCCGCTAAATATTATAAATTTCTATTTTCAGATTTAACTATTTTTTAACAATTAACAAGGAGAAAAATAAACTTAATAACAACTTCATAGACTAAAAAAGCATCTTTCTGCCCTAAAATACCCAAAAAAAAACGGACTGTTTGCCTCAACAGTCCGTCAGAATAAAATTACACTCCCGCTTTTAGAACAGTTTCAGAACCGACTGAGCCGCCTGAGAAGCCAGAGACAAAGAGTTAATCGCCAGCTGCTGTCTGGTTTGCAGCGCAAGCATATTGGCAGACTCTTCGTTCATGTCAGCCAGAGTCAGTTTATCCGAACCTTCCTCCAGAACGTTAATCAGGTTCTCGGTGAATTCTTCACGGGTCTGGACTACTGAGTAGTTGTTACCGAACTCGGAAGACATCGAACGCAGTTTTGTAATGGCGGCATCGACTTCATCAAGAGAGGTTTCGATGCTGGCTAGATTTCCCCAGCTGGTTGCCTGAGCCAACCCCAAGCCGGCGGTTGAGCCGTCAACGCCTTTAATGGTAATTGAAGAAGAACGGTCTTCGTTAAAGACAACGGTCAAGGACTGATCGGTGCCGCCCAGCAGGTTAACGCCCTTATAACCGGCATCTTTAGACAGCTGGTCAATCTGAGTTAAAATATCGTTATAGCGCTCCTGATATTGAGCCCGTTCAACACCCCCCGTTGTACCACTGAATGTCAGCCCCCATAAGGTTCCGTCTCCACCCTTGGTAACTTTAGCTTCACTGCCATTACCCGAAACAATATTGAATGTTTGACCATCAGCACTGATTTCATAGCCAAAACCACCGATAACCTTACCATCGGCATCGGCCGCCTTATTTAATTCTTCAACAATTCGTCCTGCCACCTGATCAATCGTAAAGCTTTTAGCCTCTGTCTGATTGAAATTAACAGCCACTTTATTTGCCGCTCCTTTAACTTCAAATTCCATTGAAACAGAAATTGTCATATTATTAAATTTACCGGAAGAAGTTATTTTATCAACGGAGACATCACGGGCCTGATTGGCAACGGCTTTTGCCTGCTGGACCAATGCCGTAATCGAGGTAATTGCTTCATCGGCCGCTTTAATGGTTTGCACGCCCTGCCCCATTGAATCAAGCAGAGAGCTCAAATCGTTGGCACGGTTGGTCAAAGACTGTGCGGTATAGAATGAAGACGGGTTATCCAAAGCCGAATTGACTTTTTTACCCGTGGACAAACGTTCCTGAGTGGTATCCATCAAGCTCTGGGTGTTTTGCAAGGACAGCAGGTTAGAACGCATACTTGCAGTTAAGGAAATATCTGACATCGTTTTTCTCCATATACTGTGGAACACATTTTACATTGTACGCCCTACTGGCGATACAATATATAGATTATCACAAAAAAGGCATCGAAACAACACCTTATTTTTTCACGTTAGATATATTTCTTAAACATTTGGTTAATTTTTGACTATAAATCAATAAGAAAGGCCGCCAGAAGGCGGCCTTGGCATGAGACAAAGCTCAAAAAATCAACCGAGGTTCAGCGCCTCGCCAAAAAGTTCGCTTTCCTTTTTAACCAGTTTGTCGGCATTTTTAATCGCGGCATAAAAATCATTGTTCAGAACACAGTCACTGACCGCCGCGATATAGGGAATCAGGCTCGGAGCGGCATTTTGCAAATCGCGGACATATTCAAGATAAAGTTTCTGCAGCTGAGTGGGCTCTTTGGCAAGGTACATCTGCTGAACAATAAAATAAACGCGTTTGCTCGGGGTGTTAGCCTCCGACTCGCGCAAAATAAACTTTTCGCGAAGGATAGGAACATTGCCCTCAATATAGAAACGCGTCCGCTCATTGTCATTGGTGATGAGAGATTCGCCGATGATGATACTTTCATGGGGTTTCAATTCAATTTTTAAAGGCATTGAGTGCTCCTTTGGCATAAAATTCATTAAGATTGCCTGTATTATATAAAACTTTTATTTTTTTTTGCAAATCTTTATTTTCTCATGTATAACTTTAGCAAAGATAAACAGAAAAGGAATTTTAAGTTATGCCCGATATGTGCAAACTTTTGGATGAAGTTGAAAAAAAGCTTTATATTCAAGGCCTGGCTTATGTTCTGGGAATGAATAAGCAGGATCCGAAACAAAAAAAGGAATACCTTTTGGCGCAGATGGCCGAAACGGGACTGAGCGAATCGGAATATAAAAAAATTAAATGCAACTGCAAAACCGATGCCTTGATTAAGGATTTGGAACAGATAACCGATATCCGCGCCAAGCGTTATATTCTGAGGGAGATGATTCTGCTGGCCGTTGCCGACCATGAACTGCAGGACGAGGAAGTCGAAGACCTGCACAAAATCGGCAAGGGAATGGGCATAAGCGAAGAAAAAATCAATGATTTCTTTATCTGGGCCGCCCGCGGCATCGAATGGCAGCTGGAAGGCATCAAACTGGTTGAAGAAGATTTATAACACCCAAAGACATGAGTAATTTTGAACCACCGATTATGACGATTAAAGGCGCCAAATTGAGCTTTGGTACCAATCATTTGTTTACCGATGTTGAATTATATATCAATCGCGGCGACAAAATCTGCCTGGTGGGGCGGAACGGCAGCGGCAAATCGACTTTGCTGAAAGTGATTGCCGGCGATATCGAGGCCGACGACGGCGAAATTTTCATTCAGCCGGGAACAAAAATTTCTTATATGCCGCAGGACCCGGATTTTTCGGCCTACAAAACTTTGCGCGACGTGGTTCTTTCCGGTCTGGGCGAAGACGAAAAACATCAAGAGTTCAAAGCTGACATTCTGATTGAACAGCTTGACATTCGCGACAGGCAGGCCCCGGACAGCAGTTCCGGCGGCGAGAGGAAAAAAGCCGCACTGGCCAAGGCTCTGGTCGGAGAACCCGATATTCTGCTGTTGGACGAGCCGACCAACCATCTGGATATGCCGACGATTGAAAAGCTGGAAAAAATTATCAAAGATTTTCGCGGTGCGGTTATTGTCATCAGCCATGACCGCATGTTTCTCGGCAATGTGTCGCAAACCACTTTCTGGCTGGACCGGGGAATTATGCGGCGCAACAACCGGGGTTTTAAATTCTTTGAAGAATGGCAGGAGCAATGCATTGATCAGGAAATTATCGAGCAGAAATATCTTAACAAAAAAATAGAAGAAGAAACCGAATGGCTGCACAAGGGCGTGACGGCGAGGCGCAAACGCAATATGGGACGTCTGCGGCGGTTGCAGCAGCTGCGACAGGAACGGCGCGAACAAATAAAGCAAATCGGTTTGGTTAATATGGAAATCGAAAACACCGAGTTCCGCTCCAAAATGGTTATTGAAGCCAGACATATTTATAAGAGTTTCGGCGAAAGGGAAATCGTCAAAGACTTTTCAACCCGGATTATCAAAGGCAACAAAATCGGCATTGTGGGACCAAACGGCGCCGGCAAAACAACTTTGATTAAGCTGCTGACCAAACGGCTGGAACCGGATTCCGGTTTTGTCAGAATGGGCAAAAATCTGGAAGAGGCCTATTTTGACCAAAACCGCATGACGCTTGACCCGAAGAAAACGCTTTGGAAGACCCTTTGCGGCGAAGGCGATCATATCTGGGTGCGCGGGCAATACCGTCACGTGGTGGCGTATCTGAAAGATTTTCTGTTTAAGCCGGAACAGGCGCAGTGCCCGGTTGCGGCTTTGTCCGGTGGAGAAAAGAATCGTCTGATGCTGGCGGTTGCATTGGCCAAACAGTCTAATTTTCTGGTGCTTGACGAGCCAACCAACGATCTGGACATGGACACGCTTGACCTGTTGCAGGAAGTGCTGATGGAATATGACGGCACCATTCTGCTGGTCAGTCATGACCGCGATTTTATCGACAGGGTGGTAACTTCGGTGATTTATATGCCCGGCGACGGCAGCGTAACGGAGCATGCGGGCAGTTACAGCGAGCTGTTGGAAAAACTGCGCGGCAAACCGGCAGCCAAAGAAGACAAAAAACCGGCAGCAGCCAAAAGCATTGAGAAAGCGACGGTTTCCGGCAATGCCAAAACAGCCAAGCTCAGCTATAAGCAGCAGCGCCTGCTGGAGGTTTTGCCGCAGGAAATCGAAAAGCTTGAAGCGGAAATTGCCGCCATTGAGGAAGAACTCGGCAATCCGGATTTATATACCGCCGATCCCGATAAATTTGACGCGCTGAGCAGCCGTCTCAATGAAGCGCAGCAGGAAAAAGACGACGCCGAAAATCAATGGCTGGAAATTCAGATGCTTAAAGAAGAGCTGGAAAAAACCGACTAACGTTTGCCGGCGGGGTTTAACACCTCACGCAGAACAGGCTGCAGAGGTTCAACCAATTCCAGTTCGGCCGGCGAAATTTTTTCAATATCGGCTCGTGCCTGTTGTTCCCTTATCATATTCTCAATGCTGTTTTCAAGCGACATAATACGCGGGTCGGGCTGCATGGTTAAACTTTGCTGTTCACGCAGGTCATCAAGCTGGTCTTGCAGGCTTTTGACAACTTCAGCGCCGTGACGGCGGTATTGCAATGTTTTCAGCGCCGCACGCAGACGCTGCTCAACATAAAAGAAACGCCGGGGACGCCAGCCGCGCCGCAAGAGCCATTCCTGCGCTTTGGGCGACAGATTGTCTTCGGGGCGGCCGCTTTCAAGTGAGACCGGTTTCTGTCCCAGTTCACTGATGTTTTGCTGAACATAATCCGACCACACGGGCAGAAAGGCCATCAGTTCTTCTTTGCCGACTTCCGCAGAAGTGCGGTCGGGAATCTGCGACAGGTCAATTTTTTGTTCTTCACGGTAAAGGTTGCAGTAACGGATACCTGTTCCGGCCGCCAGCAGCAAAAACAAAATTTTCCAGATGCGGCCGCTCATTTTACCACCGCAGATTGGAAATGACAAAGTCGGGATAAGCATCAAAATTCGTTGCCAGTTCCCGGGTTTTGGCAACATCGGGAATATATCCCTCGCCGAGGAAATTAACGTGCACGCCTTTGGAAATCAGCGCGGAAGACACGCCGAGCAAATTAGCGCCTTTAATGTCGGTGGCAATGTTGTCGCCGATAATGAGCACATTTTCCTTGCGAACGTCAGGAATCCCGTCCAGCGCATAAGCGATAATTTTGGCATCGGGCTTGCCGACGGTAATGATTTTTCCGCCGAGAACGGCATATTGCTCGGCAACGGCTCCCGGAGCCAGACAAATTTCACCGTCTTTATAGCTTGAGGTATCGTTGCCGGCGCAGACCAGAGGAATGCCCATTCCGGCGGCATGTTCCAAAGTGGGCAGGTAATCTTCAATCACGTCGCTTTGTTTGGCGGCGGCGTCCATATAAATAAAATCCGCACGGGAAATGTCTTCCGCAGGCTGATAGTCAAGTCCGGCAAAAACTCCTTTATCGCGGGCGTCACCGATTTTGTAATAATTTGACCCGATGGCGGCAAATTCGCCCTGCCGGGCCTTAAACTTGTAGTGGAGAATTTCTCCGGCGGTTACAACGGCATCAAACACGGCAACCGGAAGCTTATTTTCATGCAGGCCGTTTATCAATGACGAAACCCGCAACGCGGTATTAGAGAGGAGAACGATATGCCTGCCCGCCCGTTTCATCTGTATCAGCGCTTCAACGGCCTCGCTTTTAACTCCGTTTCCTTCGCTCAGTACGCCGTTAAACCCGACAATAACCGTATTGTAGGGCTCAATAACTTTGGAAATGTTGACGATGGGCTTAATCATTTTAATCATGGCGACACACAGCTCTAATTTTTATTCCGCATTCGGGGTACATATTGAACTCAGGATAACAGCAAGTTATTAAAAAATTGCTAGCAAATTGTTGCAAAACATAAAAAAACGGCAGTTTCAGCCGCCGTTTTTTTACATTTTCAAAAAGAAGAACCTTTTCAAAAGAACAAATCACGTTGACCGCCGTTCACCTTGTCCAGTTTTTCCAGCAGACGGCGTTTCAGCGGATTATCTTCAGGCAGGGCGTCCAATTCCCGGCGCACTGCGGCCAGGCCTTTGGCCCGGGTTTCCGGCGAAGCATAATCAATCAGATATTCCGTCAGCGTTAAAACGGCATTCGGCGTGCAAAAGCGTTTAACAAAACCGGGTACGGCAAACTCCATAAAGTGTTCGCCGGTGCGGCCGAGCCGATAACAGCCGGTACAGAACGACGGCAGAAAACCGGAATCGCAAAGCTCACCGATAACCTGATCCAGACTGCGGTTATCACTCAGAACAAACTGGCTTTTTTTGCCGCTGGCCACGCCGTCTTCCGGCGCATAAGCCCCGACTCCGATATCGGAACCGGCATCAATCTGGCTGATTCCGTAACCGATTGCTTCATTGCGCAGAGCTACCGGTTCGCGGGCAGTCAGAATCATTCCCGTATAAGGAACGGCCAGACGAATGACAGCAATCATCTTCATAAAGTCGGCATCACTCGGCGCGTAAGGCGGATGGTCGGCATAAGCCGTATTCAGCGCCGGCTCGATCCGCGGAAACGAAATCGTGTGCGGCCCGACACCGAATTTTTCTTCCAGATGTATCGTATGATACAGCATGGCCATAGCTTCAAACTTATGGTTATACAAACCGATCAGCGCCCCCATCCCGACATCGTCAATGCCGGCTTCCATAGCCCGGTCAAAGGCATAGAGCCGCCAGAGATAATTCGCTTTCAGGCCGCCGGGGTGAACCGACTGATAGGTCGCCCGGTGATAAGTTTCCTGAAAAATCTGATAGGTGCCGATACCGGCGGCTTTAACCGTTTTAAATCCTTCGACATCCAGCGGCGCCGCATTGATGTTGACACGGCGGATTTCTCCCCGGCCTTCTTTGGTTTCATAAACCTTGCGCACCGTTGCGGCAATAAATTCGGGATCATAACGGGGATGTTCGCCGTAAACCATAATCAGGCGTTTGTGCCCGCGCGATTCCAAAGCGCGAACTTCTTTCTCAAGCTCCCGCATGGTCAGCGTCTTGCGCACCAATTCAAGATTAGAACCTGTCTCTTATACACATCTCCGAGCCCACGAGACATCTCAGGATCTC
>ENA-OYYB01001016-OYYB01001016.1-human-gut-metagenome-genome-assembly--contig:-NODE-1016-length-13308-cov-20.456802_pt1 | contig 13308 bp, 14 predicted proteins | sample MGYA00244059_ERZ653440 | MGnify/ENA primary metagenome ERZ653440 (study PRJEB26926, sample SAMN06164994) | human gut metagenome | biome: ENVO:00009003; feature: ENVO:2100002; material: ENVO:00002003... | reverse complement strand
GTGGGCTCGGAGATGTGTATAAGAGACAGTTGCATTATTATATATAAAACACAATATCATATTCATTATGAATAAGATTATAAGCATAGACATATATGACCGTGACGTAATGGTTCACTTCGGTGAAAAGAAATATCTGAAAGCTAAGCTTTCAAAGATATTTGGCAGTGAACAAGCCTCTGAAATAGTATCTACCATTAGTGAAAAAGAAAAGGGGAAAAGCCTTCTATTGCCAGGCGGTCAGATGATTTTGTATATGCCAAATTTGCCGAAAGACATAAAAGGACTGTCAATATTGGCACACGAAATATTTCATATAGCCAACTTTACATTGGAAAAAGCAGGAATAAACTTAACCAATGATAGTGATGAAGCTTATTCCTACTTAATTGAGTTTCTTACGAAAAAGATTTTAGCGATGCTACCTATTTCTTTCTCTGGCGGTGTTCAGTCTGCGTAGTGTTTGGATGTCTTCTAGCGTAGTCTTCTGTAACGAACCGTCCAGTTTTAGAACTTCTGTTAAGTTCCACAGTCTTTGTCTTTTGCTTTTTACTCATACTTTTTCATTTTTATAATACTGTGGCAATATTACCATAATCGGTATAACGAATGAATAAGGTTAATTATTAATTTGGTTATTGTTTTATAATAATCTTCTTCACATTTGCTATTATTCCACAAAAAGACTTTCTTTGTAGCAAAAAAGATAGTCCCTTGCAAACTGAAAGGCCACGTGCTTACGTAGCTCACTTGGTAGGTTTCAACGGGCTATTTTTATTTGTAATAAAATATAATCAATCATAGATGAAAGTAGAGATAAATAAAGAACGCATAGATTATTTGCTGGCATTATATAGAATGTCAGAAGAATCTTTATTGTCTATACTTAACGAGGGAAGAAAAAGGAAAATCCAAAAAGATAATATTTTATGTAATGTGATAGACTTGTCTTTGCTAAAGAAAGTAGATAAAATATTTGATAAGGGATTAGACTTTTACACAGATTTTTCTCCATTAACTACATCTAAAAGCAACAGTATACTTTTCAGAAAGAGTAAATTCGGAATAGACTTAAATAATGAATCGATACGTACAGTACATAGATTTGAAACATTAAAACAGACTATTGATGCTTACAATAAACTTTCAAAATTAAATATCCAACCCAATATAGCTCATTATTCGATAAAAGACAACCCTATTGAAATAGCTCATATTGCACGGAACTACTTCTATCCGGGAAATATTAAAGACACAAAGAAATTTCTCGTAGCAATGATTAATAAATGTGCTGAGCATAATGTTTTTGTGTTTGAGTATATTGAAAGTTGGAACAAGAAAGAAAAAACCAATATTGATGGCTTTTACCTAAAGCCTAATATGATAGTATTAAAGCGTCATAAGCACTATAAAAGAGAAATTTTTACACTTGCCCACGAACTCGGCCATTATATGCTTGGAAAAGAAGAAGTAGAGCAGGTGGATATAGCAAATATAGAGTCCGGAAACCAGCTAAGCATTGTGGAAAAATGGTGCAACGATTTTGCATATCATTTTATTATGGGAGAATCCGTAAAGGAGTTAGAAATCATTTCCAAAGTAAATGCAGAACATGATTATTATATGGATTATATCGCCAATATAAGCAATCGAATTCATATTAGCAAATTGGCTATTTTCACCCGTCTATATATTGACAAAAAAATGAATTTTAATCAATACAATATAATTAAAAACAACCTTATTCAAGAATACCAGGAACGCAAAGAAAAAGAAAAATCACAAAAAGAAAAAAGGTTTGGAATGCCTCCCAAGCCAATTCTTTCTCCCTTATTCTTAAAATCCATGCAGTATGCTTATTTTAAGGGAATAGTCAATGAAATGACATTTTGTAAGCGTCTCAATATCAAACCTGAGAAATTTGAAAAAACATTATGGCAATAGTAATAGATACTTGTTCGTTGGTAGCAATGGCAAGATACTATTTGCCATTAGATATAAATGGAATATTAACTAATTTCATTAAGGAAGGCTTAGAGACTGGTGAAATCATCTTATTAGATGCTATTCAGCAGGAAGCTATATATACATCGCAAGGTATTGCAATAAAAGCTATGCCTTATTTAAAAGAAGTGAAGTATGCTGTAAACACTACAGAGATTTTTCTCCCCTCTCCTAAGAAGTTTCATAACCTTGTTGATAATAATTTTTGCGTAAGGCTACTAAAAAACGAACTTACGGAAGAAGAATATGTTTTGCAAAAGGAGGAATTTTTAAAATCTGGCGATGGGCGCATTATTGTATATTGTATGTATCGCAAGGAACAATATCAAATTATGCCAGCCAGCATAAGCGTTCTTACAGAAGAAACAAAATCACAAAATGACGGTAAATTATTCCAAAAGCTACCAAGCATCTGTGATTTTCTAAAAATAAACACCATAACATTAACAGAATACCTCAAAGTTCATGGAATAAAGATTGAAAGAGTAAATGCAGGATAAGAAGTTTTTTTCTAACACTAAACAAGTCAAGCGGAGTCCCCTCCGCTTGACTTGATAATGTTCGACAGCCAATCCTATTTATCTTGTCTTTCTATGATAATAGCCAATACAGAGTTAACTCTTTTTATAAACTCTTTAGCTTCTTCATACTTCGCTTTTATTTGGATAGTTGGCATTGATAGATTATTAATCGTTATAACCATTGAGTAGACAACAACTTCTTGCGTTTTGGTAGTAGATGTCTCTCCAAGTTCTCTTTTGCCAGTAGCCCCTCCGATTACCGCTCCTGCACCACCTAAAAGTACACCTCCTACAGCTGCTCTACCTATCATGCTTGAAGTTTTAGCTTTTGATGTTCCACTTGTAGAAGTAGTAGATGAGCTAATTCTACCATCTTCATATATATCTACTTTTATAATGTCAGAAAAATTAAACGTCCATGTTTCTTCCCCATATTTAAGATATACCACTTTGGCTACTTCATACACCTCTATTTTGGAAAACGGACATTTGGACTGATATTCATAAGATATTTCACCGTATTCTTTTATTCTTTCCTCTTTTTCTAATTCTTCTTTCTCTCTCCTTTTTTGGTCTTCCAATTCTTTTTTCTTTTGCAATTCCCTCCGCTCCTCTTCTCTTTCCGCTCTCTTATCCGAATTACTTACAGCTTGCGAAATGGCGGCAACAATTCCACCAATAATTCCTCCCCAAACATAATGACCCAATAATATAAAAATAATGGCAATTATAGCCCCAACCACAAATATCGCACATCCACACCCAGAAAATCCTTCAAACTTTTGTTCTTGACTACTCATACTTAATATAGTTTATATAATTCACAAATATATACCATCCCGTTAACGTTTGCTCCCACTTATGTGGCATGTCATAACACATGAAGACATAAACTATAAGAAATGGGAATATAGTTATTTCAAAACATACAACTATAGGACTGGTGGAAATCCATCTTTATCGACCCTATTAGGATATATCTTTTCTAAATCTGAAACTTTCATTTTCCTACCACAACTCAAACATGTCACTTTTGTTTCCCCACTTCCTAAAAGTCCAAATAGTACTCCTCCTACCATGTTCGTAAGCAAACTTCCCACTACAGCCTTACCCGTCGAAAATCCCTTCTCTCTTACTGATAATTGTTGACTGCCACAGTGAGGACATTTAATAATAGGTTCTTCCATATTCTTTATTTTTGCAGCAAAGATACGCCTTTATTAACATCTGTTGTAATTATATTGTGTATGTTATATAACATGTTTGAACTTTTATAATATAATTCATTTGGCAGAAATATAATATTTTCTATATATTCGCGCAAGAACTTAGAAAATTTACATAAGCAATTGATTTTCTAATAAGAATTTTGCACTTTTAAAGATTATACCTATCTTTGTGGTGCCAAACAATAGTAAAGTATTCTTTCTCCGTAGAGCACGGTTATCGCTCACTATATTAGTTGGGCTTTTTTTATGTCCAATTGCCTGTATAAAAAATACACGGCTGTCTTTCCTGCGTAATATTTCCTCTTCGGAGAAAATCTTACTATTGTTTGGCGACACGGGAAATGACAGCCGTTTTTCTGTCTATAATTACAATGCCAAACAATAGTAAGTATGGAAAGCTTAATTCCAAATCAAAAAGGTATGACCTCTCTTGAAATAGCAGAGGTTACGGGCAAACAACATGCCCATGTAATGCGTGACATTCGCAGCCTCTTATCACAAGGTGTATCCGCATCCAATTTTGGATTGGGGTCATACACAGACGCTAATGGTCAAAAAAGACCTCTTTTTAATCTCACCCCAAAGGGATGCCTTATTCTTGCATCTGGTTATGATGCAGTTCTGCGTGAAAGAATAATCAACCGTTTAGAATACCTCGAAAATGGGAAAAAAGTTATCAAGACTCCACAAACTTATCTTGAAGCATTGGAAGCATTAGTAGCTACTGAAAAAGAAAAGGAACAACTGCGTATTGAAACGGAACAACAGCAAGCCACCATCAAACTGCAGGACAAGGAAATCAAGGAAGCTGCTCCGAAAGTCAACTACTACAACAACCACCTGCAAAGCGTGAACACTCTGACCAGCACACAAATCGCCAAGCAGATAGGAATGGACGCGGAGAAGCTGCACAAGAAGCTGAAAGAAACAAACGTAATCTATCGCCAATCGGGGCAATGGCTGCTCCACTCCCCCTACTCCACATGGGGATTGCACTCTACCCGTACCCAGACCTATACACGTTCGGACGGTTCGATAGGAACCAACGTCTATACCGTATGGACTGAAAGGGGCAGACGCTTCATCATCGCCTTGTACGAGAATGAGTGGAATGTGAGGAAAGCCATCAAGCAGATTAAGGGTGAAATAGACCCTGCTGCATAGCATATTTTGCGTAGTATTTAGTAAATTTGCAGAAAACGAGTAGGTTATGGAACGGATAAAATTAACAAGGGAAGAAAAACAAGCATTCCGGATTGTTGCGGAGTTTGGTGGGAAATGCCCGGCAACATATCCACAGCATGTATTCACCGCTTCCATCCGTTCCATTGAAAGAAAAGGTCTGGTGAAAGCTAATTATGTAGTTGGCGGTCATGTATGGAATGCCAAACTCACCGAAGAGGGTAAGCACTATCTTGCCGTTAACCCCAACTTGCACAATCCTATCAATTGGAATTTGATATTTGCCATTGCAGGTCTCCTTATATCTATCATAGCCTTATTCGTTAGCTGCATGAAGAAATACTAATCACACCATTTTAATCATCCGGCAGTCGGTTCCAATGCCCGACAGCCACAACTATACCCTAAAGAATATGGAAGAATTAAGGAAAAGACTATATAATGCAATATCAGCCTTGCAGCAGGAGAAGCTGGAAATAATGGAGCTTCTCGCCCCTATGTCTATATCAAAATGCAATCCGAACGCTTCTAAGTCGGATTTTGACCTTAGAAGCCTTAATAAGAACATATTGCCACATGTTAGCATAGACGCACGTTGAGGTTCGACCAACGCTCATGTTATGATGCCCCGGCAGCAATACGGCTGCCGGGTGGGCAATAGGTAAATTATAATTTAAAAAGAAACAAAATGAAAACAAATAAGCTAACCTACTCCACCCCTATACCAAAGGTCAAGGAGTATGTACGGAACATAGTAAGCAGGCATAATGCCGGAGTACAATATCCCTCTTCCTTAAATGAGGTAAGCCGACTATTTTTCAAGGACGAAAAAGAAGCAAAGGCTTTTATAAAAGAGTGGTTTACAGAAGGGAAAGACTATATCATATCGGGAAGAAAGGTTTCCCTTTCAGCTAAGTGTCTACAGAGGTTGTTCGACATGGCAAGTATGGGATTAACGCCCAATCAGCAAGAAAATAAAATTACATCAAGGCAACCCTTTGAATAACGGGCATTTTTATGTAAGTTTGTTTCGTAAACAACGTTGTCTTGCCATTGCTCCGTGGCGGTTGCATTGAAACAAGAATATAAGGCATAGGATTGTCGTTAACCGCCACAATAGGCGACATAACCTATGCCCGTCCTTAAAATGTATAACTATGGATAGAGACAATGTTCGAGAAAGACTTTTCAAGGTAATATCTGAATTACAGAATCAGAAAATAGAAATAATGCAGCTATTGGGAAAAAGCACGATGAGAATTGTGAAATTCAACAAGGAACATAAAGAGAGTACGTTTGATTTGAAAGTCCTGAACAAAAAACTGCTTAAAAAATAGACTTGTCTGTATGATTATCACAATACAAGTACATTTTATATACACAAATAGCTTTGTTTAGAAAATAATCATTATATTTGCATTGTATAATGACAAGCCTAAAGAGCTGATTAACGGAAATATCCGCTAATTGGCTCTTTTTTTTGTTCACGACACAAACTCAAGATAACGCATGGCAAGGCTGTATAGTATTTATTTTCAGAAGAATAAATCGGGAAGTCCGGTATTGGACACCTACACTGAATGGTCCATAGTATGCAAGGACTTCCCGTTTATGCCTTATGGAGAGAGCAAGGATTTGCCTGCGAGAGAGTGGGCAGACGAAGACGGAGAAGACACATTTTTCCCGGAAGAGATAAAACTGAAGGCATACGACATTGATGTGGAATTTGCATACAAGGGGGAAATGGGCACGGCAAACAGCAAGATTGAAGCGTTTCTGGACTATCTGACCGGAAAAGGGAATACCGGCACTTGTCTGAAAGTGTATGACACATATACTAAAATAGGCAGACAAGGTGTGTATTACAAGTCTATCGACCCGGATTTGTTCGTGAGAAAATCAGATGAAGGCGATGTCGTTACGTTCAAAATCACATTCCGGGTTACCGACCCCAGAACATCAATAACACTAACAGCACAGTAATGGACAGCTTCATTGTATATAGCCAAGACGGGAAGACCGAAAGATGTATTCTCAATCAACTGGAATACAATGGAGAGTTCATGGGGGCATGCTCCGTCACTTTTTCCATATCCTCCCCTACCCCGATAGAATTTCAAATAGGAGATTATCTGATTTACCGGGAAGAGCGCTTTGAGCTGAACTACATTCCGACTGAATTAAAGAAGTCAAGTAAGGGAACAAACGGGGAATCCTTCAATTACCAAGATGTGCAGTTCAACTCGTTGTCCGACGAACTGGTAAGATGCAGTTTCCTTGATTATGTGGTTGGGGACAATTTAATCCATTATTCATCTTTGCCGGTCTTTAGCTTCTATGCGGAAAGTATAAATGCGCTGGCCGAAAGGATACAAGTAAATCTTGACCGGATATACAAGGGTGAAAAGAAATGGACTGTTACAGTTCATCCGGAATATGTCAATGTCAGCAACAAAAACATTACGGTAGACAATATCAGTGTATGGGACGCTTTGGCTCTTGCAAATAGCGAGTTCAAAGCTAACTTCACCATCAAAGGACGCACCATAACAATTGGAACTGCCGGAATCGCAATAGGGAAACTTTTCAGCTACGGGAAGGGTAACGGGCTGTACAGCATCCAGAAAACGGCAGAAGAAGACCAAGGCATCATTACCCGGCTGCGTGCTTACGGAAGCACAAGGAACATGCCTAACCGGTATTACAACAAACTGTCAGGCAGTTCATCTTCGAACTACTTGCCAAACAACATGGCGGTGGAAAATCTTATGCTGCCAGATTTTCCCAAGACTACTCTTGACCCTTATATAGACAGCCCCAATATCTCCACATTAGGAATAAGGGAAGGAAGTGTTTATTTTGACGGTTCTGGAGATTTGGAAGAGATATATCCTTCAATGGAAGGAATTACCGCTGACCAACTAAGAGCGGCAGGCATAAGCATATCGCTTGATGAAGGGGACAATGGAAATCTTGACGAAGTTGCCGACGCAGAACAACTGACAGATGACGGGACGATGGATGATATAGAAGAAGGCGATAATATCCCTGCTTTTACTATCACGCTAAAGGATATTGGTTTTGATATAAATGACTACTTGACTTCCGAGGCTGCTACCATATCAATGAAAAGCGGTATGTGCGGAGGAAGGGAATTTGAAATAGCCCAATGCGAAAAAGTAGGCAATAAGTATGTGTTGACATGCAACCGCTCCTATGATGAAAGTTTAAAACTATACTTCCCGTACAAAGGATACAATATCAGTCCGGGAGACGAGTATGTCCTTCTCAATATCGACATGCCGGATGTATATATCCAGGCAGCCTCACAGAGACTATTGACTGCGGCTAAGGGCTATCTTGCCAAAAATGATTTTGTTCGCTATTCTTACGAGCCTAAGGTGGATGACATTTTCATGGCACGGCAGCACGAAGAAGCTACCTCAAGGGGTGAAAAAAGCATTCACGACACTCTGAAAGAAGGGGATTTAATGCTATTTGAAGATACGGACTTAAATATAAACGGGAGCGTAATAATCCAGAGTTTGACTATTAACGAGGGTAAAAGCTCCATCCCCAGCTATGAGATAATACTTCGTAATGACAAGGCTGTCGGTACGCTTGAAAAAATACAGAACCAAATAGATTCACTTTCTAGCGGACAAGGCAGAGGCGGCTTTACAACTCAACAAATAGAGTCTATAATACGTGCCTTTGGAAATAAAATATTCCTCAGCAAGACCACCAACGACCGCACCCCCTTTAAGTTAGGGGTCGGCGACAAGCTGACCGCGGAGAAGGGGTTGCAGATTGGCGAGAGCTTTGTCCCTGGCATTGTAACTGGGAGTGGTGGATTTTTCGACAAGTTTGCCAACGGTGAGGTTGAATCCCTTATTATACGCCGTTTCCTTGAAGTGCCGGAGTTGCGGTTCAACCGTGTGAAGATAGAACTCGGTGACAAGTGGAATGCTCCCGGTGCTGGTATATTTGAGAGTGTGGAACCGGACAAGGACTCGGAGGGTAATCCGCTGATGACCGGTACCGGATACTTGAAACTGGAAGAGGGTGAATACGGCGCTATCGCTGTCGGTGATATATGCATGGGTATCTTCCACAGTGAGAATCCATCGGACAATGCTTCATCTGACAGTGACGACAGCCGCGGTAACTTCATGTTCGCAGGTTTCTACACTTGTTACTTCACCATAACAGAGATAACGGGCAGTGACAACAAGCAGTTCCGCTATCAGCTGCGTCCGGTCAGTGACAGATGGAAACTCACGTTTCATCCGTCAGCGGCCATGCATTTTGTTTCCTACGGCTCGTTTACGGACGAATCCCGTCAGACCTCGCAATATACAACACGCACTTACACCCGTATGCTGTGGAAACAGAACACGTGGGAGATTTCGTCCGCAAACATTGCGATGCAGTACGGGGACCTCTCCAATATGAGCATACACGGATTGGATATGGTCGGATACTCGATGTATCTGAACAGTGTATACTTTACCGGGCGTATAAAGGAGGTAAAGCCTGACGGTACCCCGATATATAGGGCCAATGACCGTGGTGCATGGGTATCCGGCACAAAATACGACTTTTACGACCGTGTTTCCCATAATGGGAGCATATGGCTGTGTGTCAATGAAAGTGGAACCAATTCCGAACCGGCTAAAGGTAATCCGGACTGGTTGCTCCAGGTGGAGAAGGGTGAAGACGGTAAGGACGGTGGGCAAGGTCCCCAAGGTGTGCCCGGACCTGCCGGAGCTGACGGGAAAACCCTATACACATGGATAAGATATGCCGATGACGCGCAGGGTGGAGGTATAAGCAACAATCCTACCGGAAAAGCGTATATAGGCTTCGCCTACAACAAGGAGACCGCTACGGAAAGTAATGACCCCTCCGACTATACATGGAGCGATATAAAGGGAGAAGACGGTATACCGGGTGCTGCCGGTGCCGACGGAAAGACCTATTACACATGGGTTGCCTATTCGGACAATGCGGACGGAACGGGCATGTATCAACAGCCTAAAGACACGACCAAATATATCGGTATAGCCGTCAACAAGGAGACTGCTACAGAAAGCAACAATCCTTCCGACTATACGTGGTCGAAATTCAAGGGTGAGGACGGCCAAGGCATGTCTTCACTTGGCTCTTGGTATACCGGACTTATCGTGCCAAAATTGGGTATTGTTACCATGGGAGGAAGTACCTTCTGCGCGAAAGTGCAGACTGTCAATCCCCCGTTATGGTGTGTTACGGACAGCCAGGGCAGACGTATATTGCAGACCCAGGACGGAGGCAAGACATACGGCTACATCTTGACCGGGGAAATGAATACGGAGGAATACGACCTGCTTGTCCAGAGCGGAAAGGACGGAAGCGATGGGACGGACCACGAATGGATATACACTCGTAACACTACCGGCGTTGCCCCCTCTCGTCCATCAACATCCCAGACTGACGATTATGTGCCGTCAGGGTGGACCGATGACCCGGTTGGCGTAAGCGAGTCCATGCCGTATGAATACGCTTCTGTCAGAACCAAGCAGAACGGTGTATGGGGAGATTTTTCCTCTCCTTCATTGTATGCGAAATGGGGATTTGATGGCAAGGGTGTGAAGAATGTGGATGTTCTGTATGCAATATCCACAAGCAACAGCACTGCACCGACTACCGGCTGGCAGACGGACGCTCCGGCATGGGAGAACGGCAAGTATATATGGAGCAAGACCGTCACCACGTATTCGGACGATTCCGTGGAGGAGACTTCTCCGGTATGCATAACCGGTGGGGTAGGCGCTACCGGAAAGGGTGTCAAGACCATAACGGAATACTACTACATGTCAACGTCTGCCACAACCCTCACCGGAGGAAGCTGGAGCACTACCCGTCCTACGTGGGAGAACGGCAAGTACATCTGGACGAAAAGCATCATCACCTATACGGACAACACGACTTCCGAGACGCCGGGTATATGCGTTACCGGAGAGAAGGGGGATAGCATAACCGCCATGGGTAACTGGTATACCGGACTTATAGTACCTAAGCAGGGGGTGGTTACAATGGGAGGTTCATCTTACATTGCCAAGAAGGAAACCACTAACCCTCCATTGTGGACAGTTACGGACAGCCAGGGCAGACGCATCTTGCAGACCCAGGACGGTGGCAAGACTTACGGCTATATTCTGACTGGCGAGATGAATTCCGCGGAGTATGACCTGCTGGCTTCAAAGGGGCAAGACGGGCAAGACGGGGAACAAGGTGAGAAAGGTGACAAGGGGGATAAGGGAGACAAAGGAGACCAGGGTTTGCAGGGTATCCAAGGCTGCATCATAAGACATTCAGAATGGAGCAAGTTCAGTGTCCAATACCGTAATGACGAGTCATTGACGAGCGGTACCCGTTATCTGGACGTTGCTCTTGTTAAAGATTCCCAATCGCCGACCGGATGGGAAGCATATAAATGTAAGAATACGCATACAAGTAGCGAGTCAAATGCTCCTGGCACATCAGGAGGGTCTTCCTATTGGGAAGTGTTCTCTATGACCGCGTCGTACATCTTTACGTCGCTCATCATAGCCAAAGATGCGAGCATTGACTTCATGCAGGGCAACCAGCTGCTTATTAAGAAGGATGACGGTACGGTAACGGCCGGGCTGTCCGGTTCCATTGCTGGTAGCAAGGTGCGTATCTGGGCTGGTTCCGCGACACCGGACGACGCTCCGTTCCAGGTGCTGGAGAGTGGAAAAGTAATCTGCATGAATGCGGAGGTTCATGGCGATATAAATGCTACAAGCGGCACGTTCAGAAATGTCTCCTCTCCCAATGGGTCATTCAAGATAAAGGAGAATGGGGATGTGGAATTGGTCGGTAAGATTTCCACTTCGTTGAATGGCACTCGCATTGAACTGGACCCAAGTTCCAACAGCATCAAGATGTATAACCAAGATAATAATGAAGTAGGGAATATATCTTTCATTACCGAATCTATCGGAGGGGTTACTAATTATTACCCTCGATTAATGCTCAGAAGGTATTCTGGAAATAAAGAGGTCGGGAGACTTGATATGTCAGGTACATCCGTGAATGGTTATTCAACGGTTGGAACCGACGCACTAAGCTTTACATTGGGACCTATCGGGTTAGTTTTCTCTGTTAACGGGCAAGTAACTAATTCATATCCAAACAAATAATTGATTATGAAGAAGATTAATTTTGAAAGATTCGAGATTTACACGAATGTGACCATGCAGAACTGCATAACAAGGGACATTCGGGAGGATTTTGCCGATACAATCATGCAGAACCTCAATAGGGCGCGTGGATATGCGCTTATGATGAAGGTGTTCCAAAGCAATGGAGAGACGGAGTTCTCTGACGAGGAAATAGCTCTGATTAAATTCATTGCGGACAATTACGGAAACATCTCCTTGTCAATGTCCATAGACAAAAATATAAAAGATTTGAATGATAATGAAACAAGAAAGGAGGAACAACAATGATTTTGCAGGCAGACGGAGGGCACTACCTTACACAGAGTGAGGATGTGCCCATAGATGAAAGGGTGTTCGGGAGTACCGCGTATATCAGCGACCCTTCGGAGGCTTCTAAATATCGCCAGGTATCTGAAGCCGAAAAGGAACGCATGCTCAATGCCGGAACGATATTGGACCCGTCCGACTTGTCGGATGAGTATCTGGACAAGGTGGACACGTTACATGAGATTATTAAGGAGAACATCAACACCGCAGGCTTGACAGTTGAGCAGAGCCTTAAGCATAAGGAGTATTTCCCCAAGTGGGATGACCTAATTGGCAAGACTAAGCCAATCGGATTCATGTTCTCCTACAAAGACACTTTGTATGAGGTAATTCAAGAGCATGAATTTGCCGAACAGTGGGTACCGGGTATAGGAACAGAATCCCTCTACAAGGTTGCCCAGATTGAAGCCTCCGGCACGAAGGAGGACCCGATAGCGTGGAAGCAGGGAATGGAGCTGTTCAACGGCAAGTATTACACCGACAAGGATGTGCTTTACTTGTGCATCCGTGACAGCGGTATGGGCTTGTCGTTTGACCTTGCCGACCTGGTGTCCGGTGGTTTTGTGGAAGTGGTCGAGGAAGTGGTCGAGGAATCTTCCGAAGGCACTGTTCTATAACAAGGAAACTTGTTCTTTTTTCGGCCTTCCCGATGCCGTTAATTCGGGAATTTATTTAAACAAAAACGAGTTAATTATTTAAATGTTAAATTAGGGTATCATGTTTTTAAAGCGGATGCCCCTTAAATGTGTTAAGTATGGCAGAGAAGCAGGATATTAGAGCTGTCTCTTATACACATCTGACGCTGCCGACGACTTA
>ENA-OYYB01001015-OYYB01001015.1-human-gut-metagenome-genome-assembly--contig:-NODE-1015-length-13325-cov-7.848907_pt1 | contig 13325 bp, 4 predicted proteins | sample MGYA00244059_ERZ653440 | MGnify/ENA primary metagenome ERZ653440 (study PRJEB26926, sample SAMN06164994) | human gut metagenome | biome: ENVO:00009003; feature: ENVO:2100002; material: ENVO:00002003... | reverse complement strand
AGTCGTCGGCAGCGTCAGATGTGTATAAGAGACAGGAATGTGTACTATTATCAGTCAGTTATCATGTATCCTGTTTAAGCATCCGTTTCTCCGTTTTCTTCTCCTTTTTTTTCAGCGGGTTGTTCCGTATTTCCTGCTGTGGTATTGGAGGTCGGAGCTTTTCCACCGTTCTTTTGATAAACAGAGGGTGCTATTCCGAATTGATTCTTGAAACACTTGCTGAAATAATAGGGGTCGTTGATACCCACTTTATATGAAATTTCAGCAACGGTCAGATCTTCGGTCAACAATAATTCCGCAGCTTTCTTCAAGCGAATGACACGCAGGTATTCATTTGGAGAATATCCGGTGACGCCACGTACTTTTTTATAAAACACGGTACGTCCCAATCCCATGAGGTTGGCATAGTCATCTACAGAGAATTCCGTTTCCACCATGTGCTCGTTCAGCATCTCATTCAGTTTTGCAAGGACAGATTCTTTTGGACGGGGCTTTTTATCTTTCGGTGCTGCATTATTTTTAAGTCCGTCAATCATATTGTAATTTGCTTCCTCTGTGATCTCCGCACTTCGCAGGTATTCCCCATTCTCCATATATTTCTGCCAGTTATCCAGTTTCGGTTTACTATTTCCGGACTGCTCCTGTACTGGCGGGTGCAGAGAATCAAGAATCTTCTGTTTTACTACATCATCAAATCCATTGTAGGTACTGTCTACAAGCACATTGCCTTTCTGATCTAATACTACATACGCAACATCTTTTCCATACTGCTCATGTTCCATAAGAAAATAATTTTTTCCTTCTACCAGCAGGTAATCTACTACTTCCCATGTCCCGTCTTTTCCCTCTATTTCATATCCAACTGTATCTTTTGTAAGTCCACCGTTTTCTGAAGATGTAACTTTCATAAAATCTGGAATTTCTATAAAAGTATCTTTATTTACATAATAAGTGGTCGTGACACCATTATCATTAAGGATCAGCACATCACTGGTACTGACTGCATGACCTTTATAATTATGTGGCTGTTTCTTCTCCAGCTCCTTTTTTATCTGTTCTGGTGTTTCTCCCGATTTCATTGTTCCAAGATACACCTGTTCATAATTTGCCACCTGCACAGGGATCTGCTCCTGTGCAAGTTCTTCATACATCCGGAAAAGAAGATTTCTCAATTCCGGCTTTCTTTTTAACTGGTAAACTGCAAACTGACTTGTACTCATTCTCCATCCACCTCCAAATCTGCTTTATAAATTTCTACCGTTTTCTGCAGTTCTTCATATCCCTCATCACTAAGATAGTAGAGTTTCTGAATCGTTGTAAAAATCAGCAGCTTCATATCTTCGTCCAGATAGGAAAAAATCTCATCCATCGCTTCCATTGTCTGTACCCTGTTTCCTGCATCAAAAATTGCCAAAGCGGTATATTCATCTTCCTCAAATCTTACCATCATAATGACACCTCTCCCTTCTTATGTGTTCTGGATTTTTCTTTTGCTGCATTCTGTTCCTGCTCTTTTATTTTCGCCTGACGCTCTCTGAGTGCTTGAAGAACTGATTCTTTTCTGCTCTTTGGCTGTGAACCATTTTCTTTCTGTACAGGCTTATCTCCAACTGCCTGCTCTGTTCTTTTTGTAAGCTCCTGCTTCTGAGCAAAATATTTTTCCACATCGTCCATTGCTTTTTGAACTAATGGACTTTCCTTATAATGTCGGATCATCTCCACACCTTCCCGGTCAACTTTTCCCAGTCGCATAAGATCATACGGTCCATCATAATCACTTCCATCATGCAATTCAAATCCAACACCTTTTATTCCATTCATGCGATCTGCAGGAATTGTTTCATAAATGCGTAGTGCTTCTTCCAAGGTAAGGTTCTCATGATACTCACCCATAACAGGAAATTCCATACACTCCGCAACATAAAAAGTGATCGTGGCTTCTGGCTGTTCCTGCTCTGGCTGTCTGGTAAAAACAGAGCGTGTTTCTGCATTTTCCAGACGTGAAAGTAATGACCGGGCTGTGACTACATCACTGTCTATATCCGATTCTTCCGACACCTCAGTCAGCCAGTCTTTTAAGCCTGCTGTATCCTTGTTCAAAATATCCTCTGTGATTTTCTCGACCTGTTCTTCCCTATTTTCAACGGTATCCTTATATTCATAAGTATCATACTCATAACTAAAATTATCCAAGTCCACTGCAAGTTTCTTGATTTCCTGCTGATCAAGATAGGCTTCCGATTCCTTTATATACTCTGCCAAAGTAATTCTTTCTTCTAAGATTGGGTTAATGTCTACTTTAATGCCTGCTATTGCCATACCATACGAATTCAATTCGTTAAAAAAACTATCCTCTCGAATATTTCCTCGATAAGAAAGCACCACATCAAGATCAGAATCTGCACGATACAGGTCATCTCTGCTTCTGGAACCATGTACTCTCGCCCCAATCAATGTAACTTCATTTTCCAGTCCCATTTCTTCCAGAACAGCTCTTGCATGAAATAAAACTTCATATTCAATTTCTGCCCTGCCCATCCCATTCAATGCTGTTTCACATCTGCCAAGTTCCGAAGTGAATCGAACATCTCCACTGGCCAGCACTTCTTTAGAATGACTGATTACCTTATCCCGAAACTCCCTGTCATCAACTTTTACACATTCAACATCTTCCAATCCTTCATTTTTCAAGCTGGCATACATTGCTTTCTGAATAGAATCTTCTGGATTTCCACAGGCATCTCCTGAAATTTCATGAAGTTCCTGATCATAAACCAGATATTTATAGCCTTCCTCAGTCGGCTGCACTGTTAAATACATACCAGACATTTTAAATTGTACGGTTATTCCCTCATAATTTTTTAATGCCGCTTCCCTGTCATAACCATCAAAAAAAGCCTTTGGACAATTACGTTCAAACTGTATCTTCTCCAGTCTCTCTTCTTCTGCATATTCAATTTCTGCATACATTTCTTCATAATCCATCACATTTGCATCTTCTATGGACAATCCTTCTTCCTCTAAAATGTTCTCGATTGCTTCTGAAATAGAAATATTCGGATTATCGTAGACACCGCCATCCATTTCCAAGTAATCCTTATCATAGAACGTATAATCATACCCATCTTCTACTGTCTGGATTGTAAAATACTGTTCTCCAATCTGGTATGCAATCTCTGTATCATGTCCTGCCAGACTATTTCGTATGTCCTTAAAGGTAGTGTATATCTGCGGATTCAGCCATCCTTCCACTTCCTGGCAATCATAAATCAATGTATCTATTCCATTTTTGCACTGGATAAAATCAAGACTGCCTCTCAGCGGTGCCGTATTTTCAATTCCAAGAGCTTTCATTTTATGGTTTGGCAGAGAGTAATATGCTCCAAGGGCAGCTCCAAGATCCTTATATCGTTCAATCTTCATTCCACCTTTTGCTGCCAGATCTTCGATCACATAATATTGGTCAATATAATGATTTTCTGGCATTTTCAGGTCAATGCCATTATTTTCTCTGACTTTATGTATCTCGAAGAAACTAAATTTCTGTTCTTCCCCCTGCTGATTCTGTCCGGTCAGTGTCGGTTCCCATGTATCTGTACTGATCGTCTGCTGTTCCGTTATTTTCATAACCGTCCCATCTGCTAAGATAACTGTTGCCTGGTCTGGAATATTCATCAAGTCATATACTGTTGCACCATTTTCTTCCAGATATTCTGAAATAGCTTCCCTGGCTCCTTCATCAAATCCATGCCAGATGTCCTCTGCCACCAGTGTTCCATTCTCTGAAACAATAATATCTGCCACTTCCTGACCGTATTCCTCACTTCGCATCTGGAAGAATCGCTCCCCATGATACGTTTTCATATCCACTGCATACCAGGTGCCTGTATGTCCGTCTGCTTCATACCCTCTTGTATTTTCAGTGATATGCTGATTTTTCACACCAAGCACCTCTTCCAGTTTCCGGGTACGGATTTCTTTTCTTGCCATATCAATAAATCCATTCAGGACTGCAGGATGGCTGCCCACAATATAGTCCCTGTTCAGATCCATTCCCCGGCTAATATTTTCTGGAATATCAATGCCATCTGCCCACCGTTTATTGCCATCAGAAAATCTTCCATCATAGGAAAGCTGCTTTAACGTATTTGCCAGAACAAAGGCAACACGTTCCTCTCCATATTTTTCAATCACACCTGTTGCAGTATCCGGGTTCAGACTCATGCCATCAAATTTTTCTGCGATTGCCTGTTCGATTGCATTTTTGCAGTCAATATTCAGTTTTCTGGAATCCAGGTAAGCATCTACATTTCTCTCCTGCATAGCCTTTTCCAAAGTTCCCATATAAACTTCCGGATATGCTTTTACTGGATTGGCATTTAATATTTCAGCTCTCTGTGCCACAAAGTCCGGCAATTCTGTAAATCCAAAGGAATCTACATAGTATGCGGTTAATCTGCCGCCCCGGTTCATAATGATCACATCACTGACTGACATGGAATGCCCGGTAAAATCGTTTGGTCGTTCTATATTAAAACGCTCAAAGAGATTGTCCAGTGTCGTAGCATCTCTCAGTCTTTCACTGTAAACCATCTGATAGTCTTTGCCATCTACGGTAAATCCCATTTCTTTTGCCGCTTCCAGACTTAAAAACTGATACCCTCTTTCTTCCTGTCTACTGTTGATCTGGTAAATTCCATAGCGGTTTCCATCACTTTCTAAAAGAAGTGTTTCTTTGATCTTTGCTTTTTCTTCCGGTGTCATAACCGTTTCCTGACTTCTCCGGTAATTTTCCCATTCAAATTTCGTCACTCCGAATAACCCGTCATGCTGTAAAATATCCAGTTCCAGATTCATAATTCTTTGCGACTGTTCCTGACCACCAACTGCTCCGGTCAGTCCATAAACCGTTACTCCCTCATGGTGCAATTCCACTGCCCGTTCCCTGGTAAGCGGAAGCATACTTTCTGAATAAAATCCGGCTTCATGCAATTCTGATAAACCAATCATCGAATCCGGCAGACTTTCAATCTGTTCCTCCGCTTCTCCAATCAATTTTAGTACCGCTTCTCTGTTTCCATCCAGAATAGATTCTGCAAGATTCTCTGCCAGTTTTTCCATTGCTTCCCTATCATCCAGTTTATAAGCAAAATTCACGATAAGATTTCTCTGGTCATTGCTGAAAACCGTCCGTTCCTGTTCCAGACGGTTAATCGTCTGCTCCGCATACTGCATGGCACTCAGTTCTTCTGTCTGCTCCCCAACAGTTGCCTCCTGTTCCGATCTTTCTGCCTGAAGTTCTTTTACCTTTTCTTCAATCTGCCCGATCAGTTCAGCAGATGTCTTACGGACGGTGTCCATGGAAGCACGAAGTTCTTTCATATTTTTACCAGAAGACCAACTCGCAATATAGGAAAAGGAATACTCCGATGTGTCCAGTCCAAAATGATTACATACCACATAAGCAACACTTTCTGCTTCCACTTCTTTTGTAAGCTGGTCTTTTACGACGCCCTCTGCTTCCATCTGGTCACGATCATGCAATACTGCATGTGCGGTTTCATGCACCGCTGTTTTCATGGTCTGTGCTTCACTCATGCCAGGCTGGACAGCGATATATTTATCGACAAGCTGATAAAAGCCTTTCGCCTCCCCATCAATCTCAATAAAACGGATAGGAACCGGGGCAACCATTTTTAATGCTTCCATAAAATCATGGTAGATCAGAACATCCCCCTCCAGTTCTGATACCTCAAACTCTGGAATCGGTTCTCCTGTGGTCTGGCTGACATCAAATACTGTCGTAACCCGGAATTTTGTAATGACACGCTCTACCACTTCTGTTTCCGGCTGTCCATCTTCCCCGATCACAATCTCACCTGTTTCCGGATCTGTTTTTTCAATCTCCTGTTTCTCTTTAAACGGAGCCGGGGCAATAATCTGGATGCCTTTTTCCCCTCTTTTTACCTGTCGGTTGAATTTCTTCTGCCATGCCTGATACCCCGCTACCAGTGTTGCTTCCGGTTTCTGCATGGCGATCAGCAGGGTATTATTAAAACTGTAATTATGGAACTTTGCCATTGTGTTCAGATATTCCGTATATTTTTCTGATGTGAATATTTCTGCAACGCCCTGTTCCAACTGCTCTGTAATCTGCTTTAACTGTTCTTCTCTGTTTGCCATAATCAAATCCTCCATAGAAAAATCCCGCCAAAGCTCTGGTTACTCTGACGGGATACCCTTTATAACTCCTGTTCGTGTTTCTTTTTTGGTTTCTGATGTGTTTCGCCTGTCTGCTCCTGCTGTTTCTGTTCTTTAATCCTTTCCAGAATAGATGTTTTATGAACACTATCTGCGATTCTGTCCTGCCGTTCCTCTGACACGTTTACTTCCGGGTTTTCCCCGATTCCCTCATCTGCCAGAAGATTCTCTCCACCTTTCTCATCCATGTTGAGCATGGCATTTAATTCTGCCAGACGTTCCATTTTTTCACTCAGTTCCGCTTCTTTGGTGAATGGCTTCTGCACCTCTTCCTGTGCTGTCTTTAACTGTTGTTGTACCGTTTCCAGATTCTGCTCGGTATCTGCCAGCTTTTTCTCGATTGCAGAAAGTGCATTATGAATCCTCTGGATATTGCCCAGAGTATCCTTTCCGAACTCAATCTTATAAGAGCATTTTCCCTTGATCGTCATGGTATAGGTATTCGACAGGAAATTGTGTTCTGAAGAAAGAGCAAAACCATGATATTCCCCGATCTGTCCGGCTGATTTTACAGACCTCAGACTGGATGCTGCTGAAATCAGTGCAACTCCCGCTTCTTTTTTATCGGTATACAGCTTTCCACTGACTGTCATTGCAAAGTGGTCATTATCCTGTAAATCTATTCCTTTTACTACATCTGCATCCACACGCATACCGGCAATCTTCTCTTTTAATGCTGTGATCTGTACCGGATACCGCTTTGCAATATCCGATTCCAGACGATAAATCTGACTGGTGTGGTTTGCTTTCAGAAGCTTCAGCTTACTTACCTGCACATCCAAATCCATTTTTTCCTTGATGTATTCGTTTCCTGTTGCCAGGGCTTTAATCTCTGCATAGGACAGGGCTGTATCATCTACATCTTCACAGGCACGAACCGGGGATTTACTGGTCATGATCTGCGAAATAAACTTCTGCTTGTTTTCCAGCGTTTGCCAGAGGTAGGCGTCGAATGTCCCCTCCGTGACGTAATTATAGACGTAAACTTGTTTGTTTTTGTTGCCCTGACGGATGATTCGGCCGTTGCGTTGGGTCATATCGGACGGTCGCCAGCCTACATCCAGATGATGCACGGCCACCAGCAGGGTCTGGACATTGGTGCCTGCGCCCATCTTTGCAGTGCTGCCCAGCAGGACACGCACCTTGCCGCTGCGGACTTTGGAGAACAAATCCGCTTTCTTACCTTCAGTATCAGCGTTGTGGATGAACTCGACCTCCGATTCCGGCACCCCGGCGGCAAGCAGCTTTGTGCGAATATCATCGTAGACATTGAACGAGCCGTCTCCCTTGGGCGTGGACATATCGCAGAAAATCAGCTGCGTCAGATTATCCTCTTTGGTTTCGTTCCAGATACGCAGAACATTGTCGACGCAGGCATTCAGCTTGCTGTCCGGGTCATCCGGGGTGAGCGGATTCATCAGCCGCTGGTCAAGGCCGATTTTACGTCCGTCCGAGGTGATCTTCAGCATATTGTCCACCGAGGGGTCAACCGCACCGCTATGCACCTCAGCAGCACGTTCGCTCAGGGATTTCACCATGTCCTGCTGGATCTCCGATGGTTTGACCACGACAGTTTCAAACTTGGCTTCCGGAACAGGCAGATGCAACTGGTCGGAAGTCTTGATGTCCGCTGCCTCCTTGAACATATTCATCAGCTCCGGCAGGTTAAAGAACTTGGCAAAACGTGTGCGCGCACGGTAGCCGGTTCCTTCCGGCGCAAGCTCAATGGCCGTGGTGGTCTCGCCAAACGTAGAAGCCCATGCATCAAAGTGGGTCAGTTGTTTCTGCTGGAGAGTGCTGTACTGCAAATAGCGCATCAGGGTGTACATTTCCGTCATGGAGTTGCTGATGGGCGTTCCCGTTGCGAAAATCACGCCGCGCCCGCCAGTCACTTCATCCAGATAACGACACTTGCCGAACATATCGCTGGACTTCTGTGCTTCGGAGGTAGAAAGGCCAGCAACATTGCGCATCTTGGTGTAAAGATATAATGTGCAGCACCTCTGCGGCTGCGAAGCAGTCCGCAGAGTAGTCTGCTTTGTTGTGATAGGTAACTTTTTGAAGTAATCTCCAAGTTTTCCCCCACCTCACGCCGGGCGTGCACCTTTCAGCGCACCCGGCGTACCATCAAATCGATTTACTTTCTTCCTTCAGATTTCAACACTGCTGTGTTCTCACGGACACAGAGTGGTTGTAAATTTCACAGTTTAAGTTTTTCGCGGTATTTCATGATTTTGCCTACCGTCTTTGCATCAAGTTCAGGCGGTATTGGACTGTTGTGAACCATGCGGTGGCATGGTTCACACAGCCAAACCAGATTTGGCACTTTATTGATTCTATCAAGTGGAAGCTTGTTTTTAACGTGGTGACAATGCTTTTGAAGCACGGGTGAGAAGGCATTTCCACAGCATTTACATTTTCCTTTGTCCCTGCTGTAAGCATACTCCCGGTTCATATAATACTCAAAATTCATCCTTCCCTTTGCGTATGCTGACATTGCAATATCGTTCGGGGAGTTAACGGATGGACGGTCACATGGCAGTGGCTTGTGCTTAGCACGATAGCTCACATACCGTCTGCGCCCTTCCACTGTATACGGCGTCATTTTCTGGTCAAATGGCTTGGGTTCATAGTGACTATGCGTGATGAACGCATAAGTTATACCAAACCATTTTCCTTCGACCCATACAGCAAATGTCTTACTGTCGTAGCCCTTGTGTCGGTCAGGAAGATTGCAAAGCACCTTCAGCGGCACCTGCATGGAGTTGTACCGTTTGGGGTACAGCTTTTTCCATACAGTCAGTGCAGCGTTGTTTACTCTGCGGTCTATCGCATGGTAGGCATGAGAGCAGATGGATGTCTGCAAGTACTGTGCCATACCCATAATGACAGAGTTGACGTACTGAATTTGCGCAGCCTGCACATTGACTTTTTGACAAAGTTCTATGCGGTGCACTTCTTCGAGCAGTTTCTTAATCTTCTTTCCTAACCGTTCCATATCCGGCAGCGGCTTTCCAACCAGATGTTTCGTCCATGTTGCCGGGTCAGGAGTTTTCCGTTTTCGTTCGGCCTTTACCACAAAGCCAAGAAAGTGTATACCGTTTGTCCGCAGGTCTGTTACATAGGTCTTTTCCTGCGACAATTCGAGTTTCATTCTGTTCCGAAAATATTTTGTCAAGACACGTTTCAAGCGGAGTGCTTCCTTCTCCGTTGACGTCAGAATCACCCAATCATCGGCGTAGCGATAATTGTACTTTGGCGTTACACCAGCCCATTTCAAACGCCTTGTGTCGTTGCCTTTATGCTTGCACTGTCTGTGCGGCTCCATATACATACGACCAACATACCAATCGAAATCGTTGAGATAAACATTGGATAAAAGCGGTGAGAGGATTCCTCCCTGCGGTGTACCAAGCTCTGTTGCATGAAACAGGTCATTTTCCATATATCCAGCTTTTAGCATCTGACTGATAATTTTCAGCACACGCTTGTCATGGATACCGATTCTCCAGAGTTTTTGGAGCAGCAGGCGGTGATTGATATTGTCGAAGCATCCCTTGATGTCACCCTCAATAGCCCACACGGGTTGGTCGGGCGATTTACATCCAGCATTTATGACATTGATGATACCCCGGATTGCGTGTTTCTGTGCCCGATAGGGGCGAAAGCCGTAGCTTTGCGGATAAAATCTCGCTTCACAGATCGGCTCGATAATGATACGCACGCACTCCTGTATGATCCTGTCCAATACAGTGGGGATACCCAGCGGTCTTTTCTTGCCGTTACTCTTTTCGATATATTCACGGCGGGCTGGTTTGGGGCGGTAGTTGCGAAAACTCGATTGAATCAATAAAATAAGCTCATCTTTGGGCATTTGAAGGTATTTGTCCATTTTTATCTTATCCACGCCAGCAGTTCTGCTGCCTTTGTTGGACTTGATATTGTGGACGGCAGTTACAATGGTCACTTCATTAGCCATCGCTTCCACCAGACCGGTGAACGATACTCCTTGACCGGACTTCTCATAGAGAAAATCCTGAATCTTTTTAAGTTCCGTTTCCGTTGAAAATCTGACGTTCAAATGCACAAGGTTTTCACCTCGCAGTTCGTCACCCATCTTTCAGGGAGTTATAGGATTTTCGTTTTGTGAAATTTACAAATCGATTTGACTCGTATCCTTCGCCATGGAATATTTCAATTCCGTATGACTGGCATTACCCAGCCCAGACTACTATGATACGGCTGACTTCCTGTTGTTTTCAATGCGCTGTAACGCTCCAACAATAGGCTCTCAAACGTTCCCTAATCTCTATCCTTATTCTGAAACCCTTAGGCCGCTACCTTACACCGGGAAAATCTAACCGTGCTTTGAACCACAGTTGCTGCACGGTTCCTGATGGGGATTTCATCCCACAGGGCGTGTACGGAAAAACCAGCCACACACACTTTTTCCAAGGTTCACCCTTTCGGATGGAGTCAACTCTTACGATGCTGCATAGCTTTCCCTAACGGATAGCCATGGGTTTCGGAAGCCCGCACCATTATTGTCCATGCCTCTTTGCAGAGGTTTAGGTTTTCAGGTTACGCCTTCACCACGCTCTGTACAATGCACACTTACAGGTGGCAACGCACAGTGGAGTATTAGCTCTCGTACTGTCTTGAATTTTGACCTATTCTCTGGAACTTTGTTCCTCGACATTGGTTCTGTACGGCAGAGGAATTTCACCCCTGATTTTGAGATTAAAGTTCTCTGTGATATTTTCTTATTGCTAAGTGCAATCACATGGTGCTTTTCGTCCTTGCTGTCAACAAGGGCTTATGCACAACGTTTCGCACGGTTCTTGTAGTTCTGGCTCTCGTCCACAAATAACCTATCTACGCCTAATTGTTCAAATGTGACCACATCATCCTTGCGGTCGGTGGACTGTAGCTTTTTCAGTTTCACCTCCAGTGTTTTCCGTGTCTTTTCCATCTGTTTCACGGTAAAATGCTCACCGGACTGTTCCTTGGCCTCTGCAATGGCATTTTCGATTTCCTCGATCTGATCTTCGATGATCCGTGCCTGCCGTTCCGCAGAAAGAGGGATTTTCTCAAACTGCGAGTGGCCGATAATGACGGCATCGTAGTCGCCGGTTGCGATGCGGGCGCAAAAACGCTTTCGATTGGCGGGTTCAAAGTCTTTCTTGCTGGTAACGAGCAGCTTTGAATTGGGGTATAGCCGCAGGAACTCGCTGGCCCACTGCTCGGTCAGATGGTTGGGTACCACGAACAGGCTTTTCTGACACAGGCCCAAACGCTTAGATTCCATTGCCGAAGCTGCCATCTCAAAACTTTTGCCGGCACCCACCTCGTGGGCGAGCAGGGTGTTCCCACCATAAAGCACATGAGCAACTGCATTGCGCTGATGTTCCCGCAGATTGATCTCCGGGTTCATACCGACAAAATGGATATGGCTTCCGTCATACTCGCGGGGCCGGGTACTATTGAACAATTCGTTATACTGCTTCACCAGCAGATTCCGCCGCTGCGGGTCTTGCCAAACCCAGCCTGCAAAGGTATCCTTGATGGCCTGCTGCTTCTGCTGGGCAAGCATCGTCTCCTTCTGGTTCAGGACACGCCGCTCTTTACCATCCTCCTCAATGGTATCATAAATGCGGCAGTCCCGCAAATTCAAGGTGTCCTCCAAAATCTTGTAGGCGTTGGCCCGGTGGGTGCCGTAGGTTTCGGTGGACATGATATCATACATTCCGGCGGCAGATTTGTTGCCGATGCGCCATTCGGACGTAAATGGAGAGTAGCGGACTTGGATCAGGTTGTTATAGCGGATGCGGTAGGGCGGCTGAAAAGTCTCCATCATAAACTGCTGCACAATGGCGGGATTCAGCCATGTGGCACCCAGTCGGATGTCGATTTCTGATGCTTCAAGGTCCTTCGGCTGCGCTTTGGTCAAAGCCTCCACATTGATCTTGAACTCCGGGTGGCTTTCAGCGGCAAGCTGAGCCATGCGCAGTTTATTCCGCACATTGCCGGAAAGATACTCGTCCGCAGTCTGCCAGCCTGCTTCCGGCTCATCTGCATCCGCAGAAGGGTCTTTGAAAATCACGCCTTGCAGCTCTGTGGTAATACGCTCATAATCGCCGGGAGAGCCGAGAAGTTCCGCCATATAGGGCAGATCAACACGGCCATGTTCTCCAATGGACACTGCCAGTGCTTCGCTGGGGGTGTCCACGCTGGTGACGGTGCGCTCCGGGCGAATCGTTCGCTTGGTGAACATATCCGCCTTGCTTTTGAGCTGTTTATTCTCATCGAGATTTTCCAAAGAGCAGAGCAGATAGTAGGAAGAATCATCCTCAAACAAACGCCCATTTTTGCGGTCGTTGAGCAGACCGTATTTTGCGGTAAAAGCGTCATAAGCTGTGTTCAGCTTTGCTTGGGTTGCCTTAATGTCCTCATCCGGGTAATCGTCCAGCTGCTCCTGAATCAGCTGGTTGACGATCTGCCGCAGTTCCACCATGCCGGTGACACGGGCTTTGGCATTATCGGACAACTCCACCTGCGTCATAATCGAATTTTCTCGGTAGTACACCTCACCGTCCACCACGGCATAGGAGAAATTCTTTACATCCGGGTCAGCGGGGAGCGTCTTGCGCTCGACTTCTGCATCCGCAACATCTGGTGTTTCCACCTCGACTTCAACATACTGACCCTCAATATGCTGTACCGCTTCGGCAAGCTGGTCGGCCAGCACTGCGCCCTCGATGGGGGCAACCGTCAGTTCCTCCCGTCCGTATTGGGTGCTTTCGGTGGTCAGTTCGCCCAGAATCATCTCCGGGTGGTCCACGAAATACTGGTTGATGGCAAAGCCGTCCTCGGTCTTGCCGAGCTGCACCCAGTCCGGCTCATGGTCGATGGGGCGGTCACGCTTTTGCAAAAAGATAATGTCGCTGACAACATCTGTGCCAGCATTGGCACGGAACGCATTGTTCGGCAGACGGATGGCACCCAGCAGATCGGCACGTTCTGCCATGTGCTTGCGGGCGGTGCTGTCCTTGCTGTCCATGGTG
>ENA-OYYB01000998-OYYB01000998.1-human-gut-metagenome-genome-assembly--contig:-NODE-998-length-13430-cov-14.124262_pt1 | contig 13430 bp, 10 predicted proteins | sample MGYA00244059_ERZ653440 | MGnify/ENA primary metagenome ERZ653440 (study PRJEB26926, sample SAMN06164994) | human gut metagenome | biome: ENVO:00009003; feature: ENVO:2100002; material: ENVO:00002003... | reverse complement strand
AGCGTCAGATGTGTATAAGAGACAGGATAAATATATAGGGAAGATATTAACGTAGTTTCTGAGCGTTAAAGTCTACATCTTGCCTCTCCAATGCATAGATGACTCTAATCAGTTTCTTTGCAACGTGAGTAATAGCTACCCGGTGTTTTTTGCCTTCTGCCCGTTTCTTTGCATAATAGGTTGCAAAGGTTAAGTCAAAACGGATTAAGGGAAGGCAAGCATTAAGCAGAACGTAACGTAGTTGGGAAGAACCATGTTTTACCATTCTGCCACCATGAGACTCAGTGCCGGAGTCATTTATTCCTGGTTCAATTCCAGCAAACGCAAGCATCTGACTGGGATTGGAAAAGTTTGATATGTCACCATATTCAGCATAAATAACAGCTGCTGAAATAGGACCGATACCAGGGATGGACATATAGTGAGGATGTACTTCTTCAATAAGTCTAGTAATCTCGGCTTCAAGGTTTTTTATTTCCTTGCAGAGAGAGTTGTATAAGGTCAGCAAACTGTTTAATTCAATGTCAAAGATAGAATTATTGACACCAACTGTGTTAGCAGCCAATTCTTTCAAACGAAGGAACTGTTGTATAGAAAATTTACCTCTTGAAATACAGCGTAGTTTGTCATAAGACACAGAATTCATATGAGCCATTTTTTCAGCAGAACCATAGTTTTCAAGGAGATAGATAGCAGTTTTGGAAAGCCGTTCATTGAAAAAAGGTTTAAATTCTGGAAAGGTATGATCTAAAACATTTGTTATCTTCACAAGATAAAAAGAACGTTGACGAATTAATCTATCTCGCAAACGAGTTAGTGACTTCAAGGAATAAGCGTGGTAAAATCCTTTTGAATGGGGTTTGTACTCAACAGTCATTAACCACCGAGCTATTGATTCACAGTCAACAGAATCGGTTTTGGTTCGCCTTAAAGTAGTTGATTTTTTGTATTCCTTGATGAGGACTGGATTAACTTCCATAAAGCTGTGGTTGGCATTTTCAAGGAAGAGTTCAAGATTGAGGGCATAATGGGCAGTTGATTCAAACCCTATTTTTATATCCTCAGGATTGGAGAGAGAATTAAGAGCAGTAAGCAGTTGTTCAAAGCCATCTTTGTCATTAGTGATGGTAAATTTAGAAATAATCTGCTGGTCGGCTGCAGAAATGATGCAGCAATCATGTTTGTACTTGGAAATATCAATTCCAACAAAGTACATGGGCATAGAAAAAACCTCCTGAATAAATATTTTAGCACTGTTGTCTTCCACAGAGAATTCGGCTGTGTAATCACGTAAATAAAAACGTCGAGCGTTAACAAACTAATTACCAGTAATAGACGAAAAGCTGTGGTCTGAGTCACCTCCGAACAGTCAAAGCTGTAATGATATAGGTACAGATCCACAGTGCTTTAAGTATTATAATGGAGTATTCAATAAAACCCAAGAGTTTGGGAGAAAGGAGAATAATCCATTACCCTCAAAAGAGGATAATTGGATTATACGTAAAACTTATGAGAGCAAAGAAAGTGATTGTAGGGGTAGCTATTAGTGCAATGTTAATTTCTTCATCAATTCCAGTAATGGCATTTTCTGTTACAAACGGGAATAAGACATTTGATAAAAAGTGGGAATTGAGCACTACATCTGATGGCGGAAAAGGTGTTTTGACTTATGGTTATAATACTCTTGCTATTAATGAAGATTATGCACACGCATATCATTCAACTAAAGATCATTACGCATATGTCAAGAATGGAAATGGTTCTTTTTCGGGTTCAAATGTTGGTAAAGGTAATTGGTCTAAAATTGAGGTTGCTCATAAAGGAAATAGTATTACCTACGGTAATAGCTACTAAACAAAGGTTCGGGATAATGGCTGAGTGGTTGGAATTCCAACCACTCTTTTTTGTGGAGTGTATATAAATGAAGAAAAAAATAAAATATATAGGAATTGTTTTGGTTATTTTGTTCTGTTGCTATAATTTATTTTGGTACTTCGGGAGTTATAAACCATATAACGAATTTCAGAAAGACTTCCCTGAAATAGAAGAATCTGGAGTAAAAATTTACACAGATAAAGATGGATTCCAGTATAGTGTGTCTGTCCCTGATTATTTGCTTTGGAATGGAAATCTTGCGATAGCTGAGTCAGATGTTCGATATGCACTAATTATTTGGATAAAACCATTTCACCAAGGAATAAGTCAAGGCGTGCTATTTAATGACTATAAGGATTTGAATACTCAAATTATGTTGTCAAGTAGCAAAAAAGCTGAAGATCAAGAAGATCAATGGATTGTTGATGAAAATAGCACAATATTGACTACGATATTTGAAAAAGCAAATAAAGTATGGAATCTGGGGTTGAAATAAATGAAAGCAATTAAAAACTTATGTTTGTTTTGTTTCCTGATTTTTGGAATACTTATGCAATCTGAAATATTTCAAGATCAGCTTTGGAACTTTTCTACAGCATATTTTACGTCATCACGCTATGAAGTTGCTAGTGAAGATATGTCGCAGTTTCTGAAAGATGTATCAGAAACTGCAACGGAGAATGATGTACATATTTTTTCTCAGTACAATGAAATCAATAATAAATACCTTTCAACACTTCATATTTATGGCGATGATAAAGTAATCAGACAAACATTAAAAAATACTGCAAACATAGAAGAATCAGAATATACCGCTTTAGTTTCCGGAATTACGAAAGTAAAATTTCATAATCTCTCAGAATTGCAAAGTACCTCTGTGGGTTATGAAAACTTTATCTCATACATAGGAAATGAGGACAATATTATCTCTGCATATCAGAAATTATCAGAAAAATATAGCTTAACTTATCCAGAATATTGGAATTCTACGGAAAAGGACATGATTTTTATTATATGGGGTATGATTATTGCATTGATGATTGTTCTAAATGTAATTGAAGTGGTTAGGCGAAAAAAAGAGGTTGTTGTACGAGTTTCCTTAGGAGAAAGTGCTGGTTTCATAGCATTTAAGGCTGCTTTATTCGATGTAACTTTTGACATTGCATTATTTATTGTTGCAAAAATATTGCTGTCAAATTATATATCGGGAGCATATGAGAATAGACTCGTCACAATTTTATATTCCATTGGAATTATTCTTTCCACTATTCCATATTGTTCTTTTTGCTTTTTTGATATTAGAAAGGCATTCGCAAATGCAACACACAAAAGAGGAGTGGATTTTTTAATTTATTCGTTAAAATTTATAGCAGGGGTAGCCGCTGTTTTTACAATTACCACTAATATTAGTAGTATTCATAATAACCTATTTACAAATGAACATTTGTTAGAAGAATATTATGATGCAAATTATTTTACCGTAAAGACTACTGATTTTAATGCTGAAAAAGAAGAAGCTTTTTGGAATAAACTATACAAGAATGAATATAACACATTAAAGCCTGTAATATGCTTGAATATTTTAAATGATAAAAATGATGTGATATATGTAAATAATCATGCAAAAGATATGTTACAAGGTTTTACGAAGCAGATAAATGCAGTAGAGAATGAATCTTCTGATTTGATTATTTTCATTCCAAAGAATAGATATTTTGCTAAAAACAAGCAATTAGCCTATGACTCCTTGAGCCATGTTTTAAATCATGATAATTTACAACAATTAAATATTCAGTACATAGAGTATAGCGAAACAGAATACTTTTCCTATTTAGATACAAGTAGAATAAATGGTATCGAAAAAAGCAAAAATCCGATAATTATTTATCAGGCAAACAAAGATTTAGCAGTCAATGGTGGGTATCTTGAAAGCTATAAAGCAGGAGCAGTTTTATTTCAATGTGATGAAAAACAGCTAAGAAATATCAGCAAAAAGTATGAAGATATGCTTGGAAATTATCAGCTAGTAATTACAAACGTACATGAACAGTATTTATATAATCACACATTTTTAATAAAACTCGTGGGATTTTTAAGTTCTCTTTGTACGATTGTATTGCTTTTAAATATTATGATTATTGTTACAGTAAGTAGACTAGAGTTCCGAGAAAATGCAATGAAAATTTCCTTGATGAAAATCTTTGGATATAGTTTATTTGAACGGCACAAAACACTTCTTAAAATGATTGTAGTGGAAAATTTTGTGATATTAGTAGGTATGCTTATCTATTCTTTATTATCGGTACAGACTGAAGTAGGAATTAGCATTCTTGTTAGTTCATTTATGGCACTAATAGAATTTACAATTATTTTCTTTAATATCACAATTGTTGAAAAAACAAACATACCGAAATCATTAAAAGGAGGTTGCTTATGATAACAATTGAAAATCTATGCAAAGCATATAATGATAAAATTTTGTTCAAAAATTTTCATTTGGAAATTCCAGATAGCCGTTTTTTGGTAATTAGTGGCGAAAGTGGATGCGGAAAAAGTACTTTACTTAATATGATTGGAGGTATTGAAACTCCTGACAAAGGTTCTATTATTGTGAATGGTTTTGATGTGGCAAAAAAAGGAAAAAAGCAGAAATATTTCAAAGAAGTTGTTGGATTTTTATTTCAAAATTTTGCCCTTTTGGAAAACAAAACAGTAAAAGAAAATCTAGAAATAATAAAAAAATCAGGCAGAACGGATATTTCAATAAATGAAGCTCTTGAAAAAGTTGGTTTACAGAAAGTAATTAACAAAAAAGTCTATCAATTATCTGGTGGCGAACAGCAGAGAGTTGCGTTAGCTCGTTTAATGCTAAAGAAATGTTCGATTGTATTAGCAGACGAACCAACTGGTTCCTTAGACAAAAAAAATAGTGAGATTGTTATGAATATATTGCATGAGTTAAGTGAACAGGGAAAAACAGTTATTGTTGTAACTCATAGTGAAGAAATTGTAGCACAAGAAAAGCATGTTCTATATTTATAATTACCCATAATAGAAGAATATGTTCTTTCGGGAGACACCTCCTCTAAGAACATATTCTTTTGGTTAAAATTGATTATAAAGATACTTTTATTTCAGTATATTCGCTATATTGATGGGATATATATTTGCATATTATTTATATGGATAAGGATTATAACTCTAGTGAGTCTTCTGCATCTACCCACATCTGTAAATTACCCTCAAGATATAATCTTGCATATTCCAAAGGCTCATCCACAGCCAATGAAGTAAGCGCACATTCTGATCCATATGTGGTTTTTAAATTTTTTTCAGCTTCCCAGCAATCAATGCGAAGCATATATCCGGCACTTGTGTAAACATCAATACTATCGTGATTTATGTTGTATTCTGCATAAATTGTTCTCATCGTATCTTATCTCCATTTTCTTTTGATAATCAGTTATAGAGTTAAATATCGAAAACATTTCAATCAGTTCACCATGTCGTTATTGTTATATGTTATATTGTGTTATGAAATTTTCTTTCCCTTAATTTTTCCCATATTAAGGTTCATGAAAAGCAATGGGAAAATGTAACACAAGGGAAAGAGTAAGGGAAAGTTCACTTGCTACAAACTTAGTATTTTCAAGGGTTTGCGAAGAATTTGATAATCAAATATAACAGTTATTAAATTTCCTAAAATATGTGAAATATCAACTGGAATTTGTAGAAATCCTCATCGGACATATTGTCGTTCTTGATTTTCCCGGCGGTTTCCATGACAGCTTCCACCAGCGGGCGAATATCCATAACAGAGGTGTCCTCCTGGTGCTGGGTGCTGATAAGAAATGTGGTGATGCGACCCGTATCATAATCATAGGAAACTTGCGCTTTCGCATCCGACAAGACCAGTGCAAACTTTTCATCAGAATTAACTTCTTTGTTTTCCTAATCGTGTTTAATGTATTTAGTGATAGTATCGATTAATTCCTCCATGTTAATTGGCTTGGAAATATGGTCATTCATGCCTGAATCCAGAGATTCCTGAATATCATCTATAAAAGCATTTGCAGACAAAGCTATAATTGGAATCGTAACTGCATCGGACCGCTCTATACCCAAGGCTCGAATGGCTTTTGCTGCTTGGTGTCCATCCATGTTTGGCATCATAATATCCATCAAAATAAGATCGTATGTGCCTCGTGGATGATTTTTAAACAAATCCACAACTTCTTTTCCGTCTGATGCGCGTGTTACGGTCATACCAGCATCTTCCAGTATTATCGTAGCAAGTTCAGCATTTAGATCATTATCCTCAGCCATAAGAACATGAATACCCGTCAAATCTCTATTTAGATGTTGTTTTTGTTCTGATTGAATAACCTGTTCTTGCAACTCCAGTGGGATCTCCACTGTGAATGTAGAACCTACACCTTTTTTGCTCTCAACAGCAATCGAACCGCCCATCATATCCACATATTTTTTTGTGATAGCCATACCAAGACCGGTTCCCTTATATTGAGTTCTGGCATTAGCATCATCTTCTTGTGAAAACGGATCGAATAATTTTTTCTGGAACTCTTCACTCATACCAATACCGTTATCTCGAACAACATAACGAGTTATGATATGTTTCTCATCCGCTCTTGGGTAACTGCTGATATCCAAAGTAATCTTTCCGCCGTCCTTTGTGAATTTCACAGCATTGCCAAGAAGATTCACCAAAACTTCTCGGATACGCACAACATCCGCAAGGACATATGTGTTCATTGGGATTTCTCGATGTACTTCAAACTTAAGATCTCGATTATAAAGAAGTCCATTCATAATCGCCTGGACGTTATCTGTCAATTGAGTAATGTCCACTGGCTCGGGCGAAATAGTAACTTTTCCACTTTCAATGCGAGTAAAATCCAGAACGTCATTCAACAAAGAGAGAAGATGATTCGAACTTTTTTGAACTTTCTCCAAGCTATCATGAATATCTGAAACCGTGTTCTGGTGAAGCGCAATGTTTGTAAATCCAATAATGGCATTCATCGGCGTTCTGATATCATGGCTAATACTAAGCAAAAACGCAGATTTTGCTTTGTTGGCAGCATCTGCTTCCTCAGCGGCGGTCATTAATAATTGTTTTTGTTTTTGCTCTTCTGCCTTGCTTTTCTGGTAAACATAATAGGTATATAGACAAATTAAAAGCAATACAGCTCCTGCGACTAAACCGCAGATGATGGAAATATGATTCGTCTTTTCAACCATTCCATAAGCTGATTGCATATCCATTTCAATGCAAAATGCGCCAATGATTTCTCCTGTCCCATCATGATTTGCGCTTACAGGATAGCAAGCCGTAAAAATCGGCCCCCATGTTGTATCAATGATATCCTGAGAGTACACTTTCTCCCCAGAAATAGCCCTATCAATATACGGAACCATTTCTTCCTCAATATAATCTCCAGGGTGTCTTACATCATCCGCATCTGAATCCAAACCGTCTACCACATAAACGAGTTTTCCTTCTTCATTTTTTTTAGCGGTGTAAATATATCGAGTAGAATTCAGTGTTCTGATTTCATTGAAATATGAAGAAATATCCTTATATAATTGATTCTTTTCATCAGATTGATCTTTGATTTGATCAAAATCTTCTTTGCCGATTCTTCCATCCACAAGTTTGTGTACTGCATCTGCACTCGCTGTGTCACGTGTGATTTCTGTTTCAAGGGCGGTCTTAGTGTAAGAACTTTGCAGAATAAATGTGTACGACGCTATTACAAAAATCATCAAAAGCCCCGCAATCACAAAGATACTGCCTGTATTCTTCCGCCTAAGGAGTAGTTTTTTCAAATTAATTTCTTCTTTTGTTTTATTCATGCTGCTCATTCACATCCTCTAAATCCTAATTTATCAATTTTATCATAGCACATTTTCATACAGCCTTCAATCGGGTAGGAGGTAAATAGTTATTTTATTTACCTCCTACCACACCACCGTACATGACAGAAAGGACTTTACCATGAAAAAGACTATTTGGAAAAGCATTCTTTGCGCAATGCTCGTTACGCTGACTGCCTGCATTTTGTGTATCGGCGCATTCGCTGCCAAGTATACCTGCATCAAAAGCGGCTGCACCAGAGAGGCTGCTAAGGGCTCTGCCTATTGTTGGATACATAAGCCCGCCAAGAGCAATTCCAGCGTCTCTGGCAGCGGCTCCAGACCGTCCAGCAGCAGCTCCAGCACAAAGCATAAATACACCTGCATCAAGGACGGCTGCACGAGAGAAGCGGATAAGGACTCGGCCTACTGTTGGGTACATCGCCCTTCCAAATCTTCCACCAAGAGCAGCACTTCTTACAGCTCCAAATCTTCGTACAGCAGCTCTTACTCAAGCAGCAAAAAATCCTACAAGACGTATGATTCCTATGACGATGGCTACGATGCCATCTATGATGATGACGACTACGATGAGGATCGCTACGACAGCGACCCGGACTACGCAGCAGGCGTAGATGACGCTATGGACGAGTTGGATTGGTAACTAAAGAACGCCGAGGGTTCCTCCCATATATGGGAAGGGATTCCTCGGCGTTCTTCATTTCATGCTTTTTGATTGCCCGGTCAACAGTATCACGCGCCTTACTGCAATGCACAGATCACAGCCACTGTTTCAGCACATCGTTCAGCTTATTCAAATCAAGCGGTTTGGCGATATGCTCGTTCATGCCGGTGTTCTTTGCCAGTTGCACGTCCTCGGCAAAGGCATTTGCCGTCATGGCAATGATGGGCACTTTGCCCCGGCTGCCGGCAAGGGCACGGATCGCAGCAGTGGCTTCGTAACCATTCATGATGGGCATCTGGATGTCCATAAAAATGAGATCGTACCACTTTTCTGGCGCTTCCATCACCTTTTCGACTGCAATTTTTCCGTTTTCGGCAATGTCAATGGTCACGCCCGTCATGCCTATGATCTCGGTTGCGATCTCACGGTTCAGCTCGTTATCTTCCACAAGAAGGATCCGCTTACCCGCATAGTTTTCCTTCGCAAAGTCTTCCAGATAGTTCCGGGCGTTTTTCTCCTTCTTCCCGGATGTAAACTGCCGCAGAGTTGCCGTCAGACGGGAACGGAACAGCGGTTTTGCCATAAACGCATTCACGCCTGCTGCTCTGGCTTCTTCTTCGATCTCGCTGAAATCAAAGGAAGTCAGGATGATGATCGTGACATCTTCTCCTACCCGTTCCCGGATTTTTCTGGCCGTTGCGATGCCGTCCATCTCCGGCATCTTCCAGTCCAGGATCACCGCAAAATAGTCACTGTTGGTCTCATGACGCGCATAGCAGCGCTCCACAGCTTCCTTACCGGTCAGGACCCATTCGCCCGCTATGCCGATCTCCTGAAGGGTTGCAACGGTGCTTTCGCAGCAGGTCTTATCATCGTCCACGACCAGTACCGGCAGATCGAGCAGTTCTTTTTCCTGTTCCTTCTCGTTCTCCTGAAGCTTCAGATAGACCGTGACCGTGATCTTCGTGCCCTTGTTGGGAGCGCTTTCGACCTGAATGTCACCATTCATCAGGTTGACGATGTTTCTTGCAATGGCCATGCCAAGACCGGTGCCCTGCACCTTGGTCGTCCGGTGATCGTCTGCCCGGCTGAACGGCTCGAACATGATCTTCTGGAATTCCGGCGTCATACCGATGCCGTTGTCCTCGATGGAAAACTCGTAGCAGCCAAGCTCCGAGAAGCCGTTCGGTTTTTCCTTGATCGTAAGGGTGATGTTTCCTCCATCCGGGGTGTACTTGACGGCGTTGCTCATCAGGTTCACAAAGACCTGCTGGATGCGCAGGCTGTCGCCGCAGACAGCTTCGTGCTCGATGTGCTCAATGTGGACTTCGAGCTGATGGTGGTGCTCGTCGATTGCCGGTTTTGTGAGGGTGAGCAGGTTATCGACCAGCTCCGGCAGGCTGAAATCCTCCTCGGCAAGGCTTATTCGCCCGCTCTCGATTCTGGCCATATCCAGCACTTCATTGATCAGTCCCAACAGATGACGGCTCGACTTTGTGATCTTGCCAAGGCACTCGACCACCCTGTCCTGACTCTCGATATTCGCACCCGCAATGGCGGTCAAGCCAACGATTGCATTCATCGGTGTACGGATATCATGGGACATATTGGAGAGAAATTCCGTCTTGGCGCGGCTTGCGTTTTCCGCCGCCCGGTACGCATCCTTCAGTGCCTTATGGGATTCGATCTCGGCCTTTTTCTCCTGTGACACATCCATAGATGCCAACAGTGCTTTGACCAGCTTTGTGCCATCCCACTCCAGCGGAATGAAGGAAGCGATCTTATAGGTGTTTTCGTCTATGGAGCAGTATTCAAATTTGTAGATGTCGTTCTCGCCCTGCAGATTCTTTCGGATATTTTCCGGTGAAATCAAAGCAGCCAATGCGTCCAGCGGTTCCAGTGTCTTATACTTTGCAACCACCTGCTCCACAAAATCATGGTAAGCCCCCGTCGGCGCATAGATCATGTCGCCTTGCAGGTTATAGAACCGATACCGGTCATTCTCCAGATCGCAGACGACAAAGCGGTCCAGCAGACGCACCATACTCTTGATCAAAAGATCCATCGATGCGTTATCTGAGGCCATCTGCATCCGCCGTGCCGTCTCTGCTTTGGACTCTGTGATGTCCCGCAGAAAAATCATCGCATATTCGGAATCTTCGATCTCGCCGCGCATGACCACGTTGCTGACCCATCGTTCCTCCCCATTCAGAACGATGCGGCAATCCTGACGCAGCTCCGTCTCCAGCCCCTTTAATTTTTCCGTGATGTAAGCGCGATTATAGAAATTCGTTACAGACTTTTTGTCCTCTTCAACCACATAGTTATCCACAAAGAATCTGACCAGTCCATCCCATGTGTGGTTCTGCTCAAAGGCCGTCATCAAAGAGGGCTCCACTTTGAAAGCATCAAAGGTGTTCTTTTCCAGATTTACATAGTATTCGCAGAGGTTTGCGCTGGTAAATGCACGGTGAAATGCCGCTGCCCGCTGCGCCTGCATCCGGCTTCTTTTTTCCTCGTCAATGTTGCTGATGATTCCGGCAATTCGATTGGCCGAGCCATCCAGACGGCGTATCACCTCCGCCGATGCCCGGAACCAGTGGTATTGGCCATCCTGCATTTTCAACCGGTATTCAACATTATATTTTGTAGTATTGGTTTTGTCCGCAATCGTTTCCAAAAGCAGCTGCATTACCCGGTTATAGTCCTCCGGGTGCAAAAGGTTCGACCACGAATCCAGTTTGTTCGGAAAATCCAGAATGTCGTGATATCCAAGGATCTGCCGGAACGCATGGCTCCAGTTCACATGAACGATCTCACCGTTTTCATTACACTCAAAATACCATAGTGCAGAATGGATGGATTCATTAACCAGCGCAAGGTTCTCATACGCCCAATTCATCTGTACTGACATGATCCAGATCGGTGTTCCATCCATATCGACTGCATCTTTTTTGTAGAGACGCACATAGACGGGAGCCCCATCTGCCGTGAGGATCCGGCCTTCCCCTTCGCCTTGGAGCTGACGAAAGCGCGCATTGTCGAGAAATGCGGCATCTCTCTTATAGAAAAGATTCTTCAGCGAACCCTTTGTCTGCTCCATCAGGGATGCATAGCTGTGGTTCAGATTATGCAGCAACAGATCACTGACCGACAGGATCGACAATTCGGCATCATAGTACCCGGCAATGGTTCCGACACCGCCATTATGATAGATCGTCTCCTGCATGGCCTGAAATGCATTTTTTCCCAGCCTTACCGTATCGGAAGTGTAGATTTCATCCGTAAGTCTTCTATCGAATTTCATTTTCATCCTCGTAGGGTTTTGATTCTGCCGCGCACTTCAATTCTGGTATGTCTTTTATGGTCAACTGGCATACTGATTTTTGATCAAGCTTGTACAGTACAACTAGTATAGTATACTTGCGCAGCGTTTCGTTTTCAAGCGCTAATTGGCATTGGCTGTGTAAAAAAGAGAGGCCAATCTGCGTAAAAATTTGCGCAAGTTGATCCCTGTACTTTTCCACAATCCGGCTATCCGTATAGACAGTCGTCCTGCGATGCGGTATACTCGAACCAGATCAACATTTTCAGGAGGGAAAATCATGGCGGGAGAAAGCAACAAGGTCGTCATTGTTACCGGAGGAAGCTCCGGCATCGGACGGTGCACGGCATCCGCTCTGAAAGAGAACGGCTGCATCGTCTATGAGTTCAGCCGCAGAAGTATCCCTATGGAGGGTGTCACCCATCTGTCCGTCGATGTGACCGATGAAGATGCGGTCAACGCCGCTGTGCAGCAGGTCATCCAAAAAGAGACCAAAATTGATGCAGTGATCAACTGTGCAGGCTTTGGCATTTCCGGTGCGGTGGAGTTTACGTCCATGGAGCAAGCCAAAGCACAGTTTGATGTGAACTTTTTCGGGACAGTCACTGTAAATAAAGCGGTTCTCCCCTTCATGCGTCATCAAGGGAAGGGGCATATTGTGAACATCAGCTCTGTTGCTGCCGTAGCGCACATTCCGTTCCAGACCTTCTACTCTGCAAGCAAAGCCGCCGTTTCCTCTTACTCTTACGCTCTGGCAAACGAAGTCAAGCCCTACGGCATCCATGTTACTGTTGTAGAGTTGGGTGACATCTGCACCGGATTTACAAAGGCACGTCAGAAAAGCATTCTCGGCGATGATGAATACGGCGGACGTATCTCCCGGAGCGTCAGTCAGATGGAGCATGACGAGCAAAACGGCATGGACCCGGCACGCATCGGACGGTACATCGCCGGTATTGTGGAGAAAAAGAACCCGGCAGTCGTTTATGTTGCCGGCGCACAGTATAAATTCCTGAGCCTTTTGTGCAAACTCCTGCCCGCCGCAGCACGCGGAAAGATCGTGGGGAAAATATACGGGTAACAGGCGCATTGCTCCGCAAAGCTGCTATATAAACTAAAAAATCCGCCGAGGATGCCTCCCAACTGGGAAAGCTCCTCGGCGGTATTCGTTGATCTGCTCCGGGCTATGGTGGTGTCCCACCAGATAAGCCACCCGGTTCACAGGATATATTCCATCTGCCGTTCCTTTGTCCTCATGCCCATTTTTTCGTAGAAGTGTTCTGCCGAGGTGTTTCCTGCCCAGACGTTCAGCGTCACCTCATAGCAGCCTTGCTCTTTTGCCTGCTGCTTCACATATTCAAACAGGCTTTCTCCGATGTGCTGTCCCCGTGCCTGCTGGTCAACGCACAAATCGTCGATGAACAGTGACTTAAAGGGCACCATATTCGTAGAAAATGGCTGCTCCTGCATCTGACAGAAGGCATAGCCCATACACACATCATCCTCGTTCACGGCAACATAAATGGGTTTATCTTCCTGCTTCATAAGTTCAGCCAGTTCGCAGACAGTGTATTTGGTGGTGCCGGGAATAAAAACATCCGGTCGGATCTCTGCATGGATCTGCAACTGTCTCTTATACACATCTCCGAGCCCACGAGACATCTCAGG
>ENA-OYYB01000978-OYYB01000978.1-human-gut-metagenome-genome-assembly--contig:-NODE-978-length-13628-cov-9.680321_pt1 | contig 13628 bp, 18 predicted proteins | sample MGYA00244059_ERZ653440 | MGnify/ENA primary metagenome ERZ653440 (study PRJEB26926, sample SAMN06164994) | human gut metagenome | biome: ENVO:00009003; feature: ENVO:2100002; material: ENVO:00002003... | reverse complement strand
GAGATCCTGAGATGTCTCGTGGGCTCGGAGATGTGTATAAGAGACAGCCCTTTACTGGTCTTTATAGAAAGTGAGGAAATTGTGAAAGATTTTAAGCTCAAGAAAATTTTGAATGACCTTCGCTCCAACCCTGGGGTTATGAAGACAGCGGACGTGTACGCGGCAGGTAGAGATTACGGGTGCGACGATCAGGAAGCGAGGGACTTTGTTAGTGGTATTTTCAATGACACGAAAGCACAGATGATAATGTCGTCGGTTTTTCGAGTAGGTTATTCAAGGGCACTCATCGACATTGAGGAAGAGGTTAAATTCCGTGATAGAAGGGAAATTTTGGCGGAACGCAAGCGCAGGGCAGCGGAATTTTTGGACTTGATTCCAGGCGTTCCCGTTAAGGACGAGCTTTATAATGTGATTCATCTTGCATTGGAGGATTTGGAACATGAAGGAAACTAATTTGACCCCGTTCGGTGTGTGCTACGATCTGACTCGCTCTCCCTTCAAGAGCACCTGGGGCAAGTACACTTTTTACTTCTCTTCAGTCAAGCACAGGGAATCTTTCGACGGCAAGTTACAAGTGCGCATTCCCTGGCTTAACGACTCCATGAGCAAGCGCTTTAAATTCGACGTTGACGTTTCCCAGATTGCGGTATTCCAGTTATACTGCCAAGTGGAGACGAGAGGGTTCTACGTTGTCGATGAGATACGGGGTTATAAATGGCGAAATCGAGAAAGCCTTACATTAAGTGGACTGCAGGCCAGCTTGAGAGAGTGCGGAGGGAGGCCCGAAACTACAACCGAAGGTTGAGGAGGGCTTGGAAGAGATACGGGTACGATGGACAACCTCCCACAGTGTCCGCAGCGGAGATCATCCGCTCTTCCAAAGATCGCGAATTGGACTCACCTGTCAGGACAGCTGACGATCTAAACAAGATGATAAGGCAATGGCAGCGGTTCAACGAGGTCAAGCGGCCAGGGTCTACCAAACCCCATGCGTTGGAGACTGGCGAGGTGGTTCCAGAGTACTTCGTGCAGGAGCGCAAGCGTTGGGTTCGCGATGAGAACAGGAAGAGGAAGAAGGCCGTTGAAGAGCTTTACCCTTCTGGCCTTTTCGACACCACTACGGACACCTCGCCCCTCTACGATCTGGCGATGAAGGCCGCTGGCAAGAACATACTTCCCGTCTCGTATAACGAGAACTTCGAGAACCCCTTGGACAGGCTTGGGAAGTTCGGGGGGTACGAGGAAAGTGATGCGTCCTATGCCATCCGCTATTCCGATACCCTGCAAGACCTGTTCGGAAATGACGGGGAGCTGTTGGATGTGGCCCGTATACTGGAACGTCTCGTTGACGAGAGCCCCATGGCACTGAGGGAGATTTTCGAGAACCCCATGTACGACGATGTGACAACCCTAAACTTCGTGTACGAGCATGGGTCACCCAATATGACTTCTTTCCAGAACTACACGATCAGGGGTCAGGAGTACAAGGGCCGTAGGCAGCAGGTAATTGATTTTTGGAATTTGATGGAAGAGAAGTATCTTGAATGAGATCGTACACCTTCGACTTCGAGTCCACGACAGACCCCGAAGATTGCAGGGTGTGGGCTTACGGAATCTATTCCATAGACGATGACAGGTACATTACAGACGGGAACAGCATAGAAGGGTTCATAGAATGGCTGGAATGTGCGGCGAACTGCAAGGGGTACTTTCACAATCTCGGGTTCGATGGTGTGTTCATAATAGACCATCTGCTCAAGAGCGGGTGGCTTTGGGTGGGCTCGAAGCAGAAGGCAACGGACAGGACGTTCACAACACTGATAAGCGACATGAACCAGGTTTACCAGATAACCCTGTACTTTACCAAGACGCGCTACGTGACTATTCAAGATTCCCTGAAAATTATACCGTTGTCGGTAGAAGCAATGGCAAAAGCCTATGGTTTGGAAATCAGGAAGGGAAGCATAGATTACGATGAGTACCGAGAGCCAGGCCACGAGATCACCGACGATGAGAGGGCCTACCTGGTTAATGATGTTGCCATCGTCGCCAAGTCTCTGCGGACGTTCTTCGAGCAGAAGCTTACCAAGATGACGGCAGGAAGCAATGCACTCTTCGATTACAAGAGAAGATTGGGCGGTCACAGGAAGTTCAGAAACGTCTTTCCCCTGCTGTCGGAGGAAGAGGATGCGTTCATCCGCAAGGCCTATCGGGGAGGGTTCACATACGTGAACCCCAAGTTCCAGGGCAGGGACGTGGGAGAGGGAATAGTGCTCGACGTGAACAGCCTGTACCCCTCCGTAATGGCGGCTTGCGACGGGCAGTTCCTGCCCTATGGGAAACCTGTATGGTTCGACGGTGTTCCGCAGCCGACGGAACGGCACCCGCTGTGGATAGCCTGTGTGCTTTGCAGCTTCAAGGGAAGGAAGGAGCATATCCCATGTTTGCAGTTGAAGGGAAACATGATGTTCAAGCAGACGGAGTACGTGGAGGACTCTCAGGGGCGAGTCTGCATCACTGTTACCAATGTGGACTGGGAACTGATGAACAAGCAGTACCATGTCTGGGATGCGGAGTTCATCGGAGGGTACATGTTCCACGCATCACCCCACATGTTCCAGGATTACGTTTCCAAGTGGGTGGATATAAAGAATCAGGCGACTATATCGGGGAATAGTGGGCTTCGTTCATTGGCGAAACTGATGCTGAACTCCTTGTACGGCAAATTTGCAACACGGACTACGGTAAAATCGCGCAAACCTGTTTTGGATGATGAGGGAGTAGTCCATTACGTGGATTTGGAGCCAGAGCAGAGGGATGGAGTTTACCTGCCCTGCGGTGTTTTCATAACCTCTTACGCCAGGTACAAGACGATCACCTCCGCGCAGTCGGTATACGACAGGTTCATCTACGCAGACACCGACTCGCTTCATCTGGTAGGAACGGATATTCCCGATTGCCTGGACGTGGACGCCGTCCGCCTGGGAGCGTGGAAGCACGAATCTACTTTCGACCATGGCAAGTTCCTTAGGGCCAAGACCTATGTTGAGCACGAGGTCGGAGCAGATGGGCTGACCGTCCGCGTCGCGGGGCTTCCCGCCCGTTGCCATGAGAACGTGACGTTGGAGAACTTCGAGTTCGGCGCTGTGTACGAGGGCAACTTGACGGCGAGGAAGGTTCCAGGCGGCGTGGTGCTGTACGAGGGGACAAAGGAGATAAGGAGCTGATGTTGGAAGAGGAAGACAGGATAACAGGTGCCATAGTTGTGTGCGTTATGGCGCTAATAGCGGCATCGCAGTGCTTCACGGAGTTGGCATTCTAGAGAAAGGAAATCAAATGGCAGAGCCGACAAGTTACATAGTGGAGATAGACGAGCATGGGAACCCCTCGATAAAGTATGCGGACGGTGCCCTTACGCTGTCAATATATCAGAATGCAGCGCGGAATTTGGCCCGTTACGGTGAAGATAGGGGAACTGGAATTCGGGCCGTTCTCCTTTGTGCCTGATAATATCCCAGGAGGTGATGACGATGCCAAGCAAGATGAAGATGTGGCTCTACCCGAAGCCGATTAGGGAGATACAGTACTCGAAGCCCTATTGCGTCGACTTCAAACCGTTTCTGAGGGAGTTGGAGACGGTGGACAGCAAAGACGAGTACGAGACGGTGCGCGACATGAACTACGGAAGCGTGGAAGCGTCCGTCAAGGAAACGGTGTACGACAGCGGGTGGGGCGAGTGTCTTGTACTGGTGGAACGGTGCTTCCCGTACATTCCCGCACCTGTAATCTACCGTTGCGTGCGCAGCAAGGGTGTGGTAAACTGCGAAGTCGTAGCCAGTTAGAAAGGAGTGCCCATGGCCTATGTATGGGTTGAAGAACCTGAGGAAGGAGCGGACGTGCGCGATGTTGTGGCGCGTGAGGATTACGACCAGATCGTGACCGAGCGCGACGGGCTGATTGAGCAGCGCGACACGCTCATCAATCGGGCAGAAACCGCCGAGAAGGGATGGCGCGATGCTCGCAACAAATACGCCGATGCGTTCATCACCTCTCCGCAGCGGATGAAGGAAGACCAGAACAAGGACGTGCGCGAGGATGATAGAGCGTCCACGTTCGCGGATTTGTTTAGAACGAAAGGGGAATACGGTGCCTACTAAGCCAACCAGCGAGGTCATCAACGCCGCCAAGGTTAAGCTAGACCCACGAGAAGTACTGGAAGTGGTCATCAACGAGACACCCGCATTGCGGGACGATCTGCTCAAGGCTGGGCTGGTCGAGGAAGTGGAGGAATAAATATGGCAAATCGTATTTCCGTGTCCGACAACACCGAAGCTCTTCATGCTATCGGAGAGTACGTCATGCAGTACGAAGCGATGCAGAACGCGTATCTCACCGCTCTGGCGAACCGTATCGGCATGACCATCATCACGTCGAAGATGTGGGACAACCCCTGGTCTGTGTTCAAGAAGGGCCGCTTGGAGTTCGGCGAGACGGTTGAAGAGATTTTCGTCAACCTCGCCAAACCGCACTCGTTCGACCCCGCGACTGCCGAGAAGGAGGTATACAAGCGGGAGATTCCCGACGTTCGCGCGGCGTTTCACAGCATGGACTTCCAGAAGTTCTACAAGGTGACCATCTCCAATGACCAGTTGCGCCAGTCGTTCCTCTCCTGGAACGGCATCACCGACCTAATCGCAAAGATCGTGGATTCGCTCTACACCGGGATGCGCTACGACGAGTACGTTACCATGAAGTACATGATCTGCCGCGAGATGCTAAACGGGGGGTTCTACAATGAGGAAACAGCAGCCCTGACCAAGGACACTGCTTCGGATGTGATGACCTCCGTTCGCGGTTTGGTGGGCCAGTTGGACTTTATGTCCCCCAAGTACAACCGTTCGGGCGTGATGACCCACACTCCGCGAGAGGACTTGTACGTCATCATCAGTGCCGCGAATCGCGCCCTCATCGACGTGGACGTTCTGGCCGTCGCGTTCAACATGGACAAGACGGACTTCCTGGGCCATCTCATCGAGGTTGACTCCTTCGATGAGCACGACGAGCTGCGGTTGACGGAGCTGTTCGGCGACGATGAGAATTTCAAGGTGTTCACCGATACCGAGAAGACCGTTTTGGCCGCTGTTATCGCGGCCATGGTCGATAAGGACTGGTGGATGGTGTTCGATGTGTTCGACACGTTCACGCAGAACTACAACGGCCAGGGCCTGTACTGGCAGTACTTCTACCATGTATGGCGCATCTTCTCCGCTTCGCCGTTCGCCAACGCGATCTGTGTGTCCAGCAACACTAGCGCCGTCACAGCTGTAGCTGTAACACCTGACGAAGCCAAAGTCACGCAGGGAGCCAACCTCCAGATGACCGCTGCCGTGACCGGAACGGGGATGTACGACAAGCAGATCACCTGGGCTGCTTCTGGTCAGGCATCCACGGAAACGCATATCGACCCGATGAGCGGCGTTCTGCACGTCGGCAAGGATGAGACGGTAGGTTCCAAGATCACCGTCACGGCAACAGCAGTCAACGGTACTGAGGGCACGGCCACGATCACTGTGGTTCAGGCCTAGTCCTACAGCTTAATGTCAGTCTAGGGGGCCGTCGATGCGCGGCCCTCTTCTCTATGGAGGATATGATGGCAGATTTTCAACCGAGCGGAATCTTCCAAATGGGTTATGTTCCGTTCGACAATTCCTACAAGCACACTCGTTGGTTCGATTCAAAGAGTGCGCAGAACGGCTATTTCTCAAGCTGTATGCTGTCGCAGTACACGGAGAACGATTACACCTATATTCGCCAGAATAACTCGGTCAAAGTTCAGGTAAACCGAGAAAAGGTGTGCAACATAAATTACTGTATGTTCCAAAACCGCAACTATGGGAGCAAATGGTTCTACGCCTTCGTAGTGGGAATCAATTACGTTAATGAGAATGTAACTGAGATCGTCATGGAGATTGACGTTATGCAGACGTGGCTGTTCGACTGGGAGCGTACGGAGTGCTTCGTGGAGAGGGAGCACGTTTCCGATGACACCATAGGTGCTCATACCAACCCAGAACCTGATATGCCGCTGAGGTACTACACGATGAGCCGCAATGCCGTCGACTTCGGCCCTATGACCATTATTGTCCAACGGTCTGCTGAGGATGTGAAAATCGCGGGTTCATGGCTGTTCCCCAATGACCCGACGAGCAAGGGAGTTGACGGTGGAATCTACTGCGGTGTGTACAACGGTTGCCAGTATTGGGCCGCAGACCTTTTGTCAGAAGGAGTAACCAACGTTGTTTCCAGATTTCTTGCCCGAATGCAGGAAGCTGGGGCCGGCGATGCAATAGCCAACGTCTACATGGTACCCAAAATGTTCATTCGCGGCGGAGGTTTTACCAACACGGGTCAAGCACTCAACAATCAGTCTTCTCCTACGCCAGGTGGCGGAGGTGTTGGTGTTTCCAGGCCAAATACTCTGAACGGTTATGCGCCTAAGAACAATAAAATGTACTGCTATCCCTACTGTTTCTGCCGATTAAGTGATAATAACGGAGCTTCTTCAGATCTTCTATTTGAAATGTTCGGCAGTGGGGGGCACGGCATAAGCTACGACGGGTCAATGGAGCCTAGCGGGGAGGTGTTCGTTTATCCTGAGAATTACCAGGGAATAGCGCATAACTACAATGCGGGAATTAGTTTCTCATGCGCGGTTCAGTGCTCATGGCCGTTCAGCGCGTACAAGAACTGGGCTAGCCAGAACACTCTGTCCAATGCGCTGACCTTCGGAATCAACGCCGCCATGATGGTACTACCAGCAGCAAAGGGAGTGGGAACTGCAGCCAAGTCTCTTGGCGCGGGTGCACGTTGGCTGGCGAAGAGGGGAGGACAGGCCAATGCCGACAAGGTGGCGGCTGCAACTGCGCGCACTGCTGCCAGAAGGGGTGTTTCCGCTGCATCGGAGGGTGTGGGAGGGCTATCAATGGCCGCGGGTGCCTACGGTATGGCCAACCAGGTAGGCGAATGGGACAGGATGATGAGACAACCTGACACCGTGCGGGGAAGTGCCAGCGGCAATGGAATCTACAGCACGGGCAAGATGGGCTTTAATGTGGACGTGGTGGCCGTGACCTACGAGTACGCGCAGATAGCCGATGAGTTTATGTCAATGTACGGGTATCAGGTCGATTTGGTGAAGGTTCCCAACTTCCACTCCCGCTCCACCTGGAACTATGTCAAGACCTCGAACGCGTGTATGAGGGGTTCGGTTCCGTCTGAGGATATGGCCGCGATCAATTCCATCCTTGACAGCGGAATCACGTTCTGGCATACTTCGGCCATCGGGAACTATTCGGCGAGCAACGGCATCATCTAGGAGGTACGATGTACACAGGTTTCTATATGCCTGACGGAGGGGTACCTCCCGAGTCCGTCATCAACAACAAGAACATTCATCAGGATGTAGAGCGCAACTGGATGAACAACGCTTCGTACCAGATGTACCTGTACCGATTGATGGACTATGCCATCTCCGTATTCGACTGGCACGGCCTGCCCGAGGGAGTGGACGAGCGAATGATGGAGTACTGGCTTCTTCAAAACGGCATGGTGGTGTTCTTCAAGGACGATATGCTGGCTGGGACAAGCGTTTCCGAAGAGGGCTACGCAGTGCTCCCGACGATGATAAACGGCGAATGGAACATCTACAACTACCCTGTAGACCGAAGGGCCTATGCCACGGATGGGTACAACAAGGAGTTGACGGACGAAGACAGCGTCCTGATCTTTAATGATTACCTGCGAGTCCCAATGATGCCTTCTCTCATGCTCTACGCAAAACGACTGGCAGAACTAGACCGTACAATCGACATCAACGTCATCAACCAGAAGGCCCCGAAGATTCTTCGAGGAAACGAGCAGAACAAGCTTACGGCATTGAACATGATGAAGCAAATCGAGGAGAACCGCCTTTGGCTGTGGACGTACAAGGACTCCCAGAACTTCGACATGGAAGTTCTGGACTTGACCGTTCCTTTCGTCGCCAAGGACTTGCAGACCGTGAAGCACCAAATTTGGAATGAAGCCCTTACCTATATCGGTGTTGAGAACGTCAACACCGAGAAGAAGGAGCGTCTCATCTCCGACGAGGTAATGTCCAACATGGGCGACGTGGAAGTGTCACGCTTCACTCGCCTTAACGCGCGCGAGCAGGCGTGTGACAAAATCAACGATCTGTTCGGGCTTGACGTTTCCGTCACGTTCCGCAGCGGTACTTACGTCAAGGCAGATGGCTACGGCTCGCAGCCCATTCCCGTGGAGGGTATGCAGAGCGGCTCGGCTGGCAACGGGGGAGCGGGCTATCCCAAAGAAGGAGAGGGCGGCGTGGTCGCCAAGATTCGGAAGGTATTGGGTATCTAAGATGAGCGAGTTCACAACGCAGCTGAGATGGCCCATAGAGCAGCTGTTGAAAGACCAGAAGCTCCCGCCTACGGAGTCCAACTGGCCGCAAATCTACCATAGCCTTGGGCTTGATGATTACCCGATTTTCGATGAAGCGCACCGCCAAGTTCTTAACAACAAGATCATCCGACACTACTTCATGCGGGAGATAGGGCTGGAGACGTTGGAGCTGTTCCGCTACTTCATGCGAATGAAGATGTGGGAGATCATGCCGTACTACAACCAGCTCTACAAGTCGGAGTTGATAGAGTTCGACCCTCTGTCCACGCGAGATATGAAGTACGACGAGAAGTGGACGGTGGACAACACCGATGATTGGACAGTGGACAACACCAGAGACCAAACGGACGATTGGACTCGAAAAGAGAACGGCACGGTCAACAGCGACACCACTACAGATGACCGCGAGGTGTTCCAGGACACGCCGATGAGCATGCTGGACAGCCCTGGGAACAACCCCGTCTCCAACTTGCAATACGCTACTACGGTGACATATGACCACGGCACTGTCAACACAGACCAGACTACCTCTAATACGGGAAGCGGGAAGAACACCGCCGACGAGAAGAAGAAGGAAACTGGCGACCGAGACAAGAACGAGGACGGCTCTCGCGAGAAACACGACTACGGCTACGACATTCCTGGCGCCGATATGCTCCAGAAGTACCGCGAGACGTTCTTGAACATTGATATGATGGTTATCCGTGAACTTGCCGACCTGTTCATGGGTATCGGTTAGGAGGTGAGAATGGCTATTCCGTTGCTACAGAGGCACAGCCCTCTTCGCATTTTCTGTCAAACAGTGCTTCCCGCTGTGTACGATGACTCTCTGTCGTACTATGAAGTACTGTGCAAGGTTGTCGCCCGTCTCAATGAGGACACGGGTATCTGGAACACTCTGTTGGAACGAATCAACCTGAATACGGAGGAAATAAACAAGCTCAAGGACTTGTTCCAGGACTTCATGGACTCTGGGTTCGACGATTACTACAAAGACCAGGTGGAGCAATGGATTGAGGACAACCTGGAATACGTGTTCACGCACCTTGCCAAACAGGTGTTCTTCGGCCTGAATCAGGAAGGGTTCTTCGTCGCTTACATTCCACAGTCGTGGGACGATATTATCTTCGATACTGGGTGGAACTTCAACGAGGACACCTACGGTCGATTGATCTTGCGTTGGGACGTTGACTCAGTGTATACTGCGAACCAGACTCCAGAGGTGGATACGGAGAAGCCACACGGAAGCCCGATTCAGACAGCGAACCTTCGACCAGTTGTCGAAGGAGGTGAATAGGAGTGAACGAGATTGTTCAGGCAATTAGCACTGTGGGTTTTCCTATCGTCGCCTGTGGTGCTATGTTCTATTTCTATGACCGCACTATCAAAGACCTTACAATTACTCTCACTAAGGTTGACTCTACTCTCGATGGAATTGCCAAGAGACTAGACCATATCGAGGAATTCGAGAAGAAGCAATCCGAATAGAAAGGAACAGTAATGGCAGACAACCAGACACCTCCCGCTGCTACCGATTACAGCGGAGTGCGCGAGTACATAGGAGCGCGCTACGTGCCTGTTTTCGCAAATCCTCCCGAGTGGAACGATACGCGCGGATACGAGCCGCTCACCATCGTGCTTCACCAAGGCAACTCGTTCACGTCCACGCAGTACGTGCCGACTGGCATTGATATCAAAAACACTGAGTACTGGCTGGAGACAGGGAACTGGAACGCCCAGATCGAAGCGTACCGCGAGGAGGTTCTTCGCTTCGACGGGCGTATCACGCAGAACGCCGCCGGCATTAAAGCGAATACGGCGGCTATCGCAGACGAGGCCACTGCCCGTGCAAGTGCGGACACTGCTCTGCAACAGCTCATCGAGAGAGAGGAGACGGCGCGCAAGGCGGCGGACACGGAGCTTCATCAAAATTTGAGCGCTGCAATCGCCGCTGTGAATAAGCGGAACATTCTCTCCCTGTACAAGGGTAAAAACTGCGTATGGGTTGGAGATTCGTTCACTACTGGCGTAGGTGCAGACCCTAAAACCAAGCGCGTCTCAACGGTATTCTGCAATGCCATGGGCATGACCGAGTTCAATTACGGCGTCGGTGCAACGGGATGGATTTGGGGAACCACTTCCAATACCCCCTACATTACCCAGGTGCAGAATGCCTACGGCGCTATGACTCAGGAACAGCGCGAGAATACGGCGATGGTTGTACTTCCTGGTACTTCAACCGACGTATCCCATGGGTCTAACTCGAAGCAAATCGGCGCTGCCGCGACCCTCTGCGCTAAAAAGGCCAGCGACTTGTTCCCTAATGCTGTCATCTATGTTATCCCGATGATCTGGGATAAAGCGCTATTCACATATACTGCCTATGATGCTACTGTAGAGATTTGCGACCAGATCAACAAGGCTGCTATTCCACGAGTAAAAATGGACGAGGACAGCTATACGTGGCTGCTTGGCCGATATGAGTTCTACACCAGCGACAATGTGCATCCTAACAATAATGGATATGCTGTATGGGCCGCTAAAATGATTAGTTCTATCCTCGGTAGTGCTAATACTGCTGGATACATCAACTCGTTTACAAGCGACTATGGCAAATGGGATAAGAAAACGTACTATTTGAAAAACGGCTTCGTGTTCCTGCCTGGATATAAAATTACAGGGGTGAGCGATGCAGGTGGAGATGTGAGAATCGGAACTCTTCCGAATAATATCCGCCCAGCATACAATCAAACAACTGTCCTCAGCTCTGGTGGTGAAGCCGTTGGGTATGTCACCTACCAAACTGATGGTGTTATCCTAATGACACACAGTGCGCGTGATTCTACCACCCGTTCCTATTTCAACATCGGGCCCGCTTTTTGGCCTATCTACGGTGTCCGTTAGGAGCACTCATGGCAACCATGCGAGGAATCGACGTATCCTCCCACCAAGGCAAGATCGACCCGACGAAGCTCCCCCAGGTGGAGTTCTGCATCACCAAGGCCACGGAGGGCAGGACATACGTCAACCCCGAGTGCGACCGAGTGGTGCAGCTGTGCCGGAGGGCCGGACTCCCCTGGGGGTTCTACCACTATGCGCGGAACAACGACGCGATTGCGGAAGCGGACTTCTTCGTCTCCTCGTGCTGGAACTACTTCGGCGAGGGCATCCCCGTTCTGGACTGGGAGGAAGATCAAAGCGTGGAATGGGTGAACAGGTTCCTGCAACGGGTCTACGACAAGACGCGCGTATGGTGCTGGGTGTACGCCAACGCCTGGCGATTCGACCAGGGAACAGTGAACAAGGAGTGCGACCGATGGGTGGCGAGATATCCTGTCAAGATCACAAACTTGAACACAGACCTCTCCAAGTGGACTAACAAGGTGGACGGGCTGCTCTGCTGCTGGCAGTTCTCCGAGTCCATCAGGTTGAAGGGATATTCAGGAGATGTCGATGGTGACGTCTTTTATGGTAGTCCAGACCAGTGGAGGGCCTACGCGCGAGGTGATCGGGGAGAAGCGGACGCCACCCTACCTCTTCCCACGATCACTGTGGAAGATGACAAATACAGGGTTGACATTACACCGAAGAAGTAGTAACATGAGCCACGAGCGCAGCGCACAATGCTTGACTGTTCTCGCGGCTTAGCCGAGTCACAGATGGAATACTCTGCGGCAGCCCGTGGTCGTGACTGATTGTGAACTTGGCGTTGTGTGGCGGCTCATCCTTGCCCGTGGTGTTGCAATCGCTCCACCACGGGCGCTCTGTATGAAAGGGGAAACATGGTAAGATCAGAGGACTACTGGGACATTATGCGTCCTCTGTCGTACAACTGCCTTTACAACTTCTTTATCGGGCCGCGAGGTACGGGCAAGACCTACGGGTCGCTGAAATACTGCATAGAGCAGTACCTTAAATGGAAGAGCAAGGGTATTGCGTGGGAGTTCGTCTATGTACGCCGCCGAGAAGAGGAGTTGAGGAAGATCACTAAGCAGAAACACGGGCGAATCTTTCAAGCAGTTCAGCGCGAGTTCCCAGAACACACACTCTCGGCGGAAAGCAATACTCTCTACTGCGATGGCGAGGTTATGGGATATGCAGTGCAGCTGTCCTGCGCAGATCAAGCGCTCAAAGGTGATTCCTTCCCCAACGTTCGCGTCATCATATTCGATGAGTTCATCACTGCCAAGAAGGGTAACGGAGGATATCTTCCTGACGAGGTACGGGTGTTCAACGACTTGTACGAGTCCATTGCGCGACCTGGTACAGATCATCCGCGCTGCATTGTTCTGTTCTTGTCAAACGCTGTGTCCATCACAAACCCGTACTTCGATTACTACCATCTGGATAAGCCGTACAACGGGGACATTCAGAGATTCGGGAAGAGCAAGAATATACTGGTGCAGAATGTTGTGTGCGAGAAAGTACGCGAAGCTAAACTGGCTACAGAGTTCTACCAGTTGAATGCTGATAGCGAGTACCTCGATTATGCCGTCAACAACGAATGGCTGTTGGATAATGAGGACTTTATTGAGAAGAAAACCCAACGCTCACAATACAGACTAACACTGCACTATAAGGGGACGGACATTGGCGTATGGATAGACCCTGTACAGTGGAGGTACTATATCAGCTTGAATGTTGACCCTACATGTAGTGCTTACTATTCAGTGACGACAGATGACCATAAGCCGAACGTCATGCTCTTTAAGGCTGCTAAACAATTGCCTTGGCTAAAGCATTTAAGGGAAGCATATGAGTGTGGTGCTGTTTACTATGAGTCTATGAAGTTGAAAAACTGGTTCAGGGATATTATGAGGATGTGCGGTTAGGTATGCAGGTTGATTGTTACAAACGGAATTATCGGAGTTCTGTTTGCACGATGAAATGCAGGTTTTATCGGGAATGCACACGTGAGTATGGAAAGGAGATGGTAAGGTTTGCTAAAGGGCGACAACGACAGGGCCATAGTGCTTGTGTTTCTTGTATACGGGATGATTATTTTATTGGCACTAAATTGGAGGATTAATTGGTGCTAGTTGTGGGCGTTCATTACTTGGTTTCTGTATGTAAGATATTAGTGGTACGCAGAGATCGGTAATGAACGCTCAATATTTTTCCTGTCTCTTATACACATCTCCGAGCCCACGAGACATCTCAGGATCTCG
>ENA-OYYB01000970-OYYB01000970.1-human-gut-metagenome-genome-assembly--contig:-NODE-970-length-13724-cov-5.287000_pt1 | contig 13724 bp, 11 predicted proteins | sample MGYA00244059_ERZ653440 | MGnify/ENA primary metagenome ERZ653440 (study PRJEB26926, sample SAMN06164994) | human gut metagenome | biome: ENVO:00009003; feature: ENVO:2100002; material: ENVO:00002003... | reverse complement strand
GGTGCCATCATCGGCGCCATCCGCGACCACATCGCAAAGACCATCATTGGCCGCGATGTGGACGACTTTGAGGACCTGATGATCGCCCTGAATGCCTGCATCCAGAAGAACACCAGTGCCAAGGCCGCTGTGGATATGGCCCTGTGGGACCTGTACGGCCAGCTGTACAAGATCCCCGTGTACAAGCTGATGGGCGGCGCAAAGAAGTCCATCGTCACGGACATCACCATCAGCGTCAACGACCCCGAGGAGATGGTGCGGGACGCGCAGAACGCCATCCAGCGCGGCTACGACTGTCTGAAGGTCAAGGTGGGCAAGGAGCCGGAAAAGGATATCGCCCGCCTGAGCGCCATCCGTGCCGCCGTGCCCAAGGAAACCTGCATCCGCATCGACGCCAATCAGGGCTGGACCCCGAAAGAGGCCGTGCGTATCCTGAACGGGATGCAGGAGCGGGGACTGGACCTCGAATTCGTGGAGCAGCCGGTCAAGGCTCACGATTTTGACGGCCTGAAGTACGTCACCGAGCGCTCCTATGTGCCGGTGCTGGCAGACGAGAGCGTGTTCTCCCCGCAGGACGCACTGACCATTATGCAGATGGGAGCCGCAGACCTTGTGAACATCAAACTGATGAAGTGCGGCGGCCTGTACAACGCCCTCAAGATCGCATCTGCCGCCGAGGTGTACGGTGTGGAGTGCATGATCGGCTGCATGCTGGAAGCAAAGATCAGCGTGAATGCCGCCGTGCATCTGGCCTGCGCAAAGCAGATCATCACCCGCGTGGATCTGGACGGCCCCGTGCTGTGCAGCGAGGACCCCATCCTCGGCGGTGCCGTGTTCAACGAAAAGGAGATCACGGTTTCCAACGAGCCGGGCCTCGGCATCAAGGGCATCGAGCCGGGCAAGATCAAGTATTTGGACTAAACTCCTTCCGTCATTGCTTCGCAATGCCACCTCCCTCAAGGAGGGAGGCTTTGGCCGAGCGGAAAACTTTATCTTTTCGCCGGAGGCTCCCTCATTGAGGGAGCTGGTGCGGCGTGAGCCGTGACTGAGGGAGTTATACAAAAACGGCACCTGCCAGTTCCGCAGGTGCCGTTTTGTGTTTTGGGCCGTTATGCTTTGTAAGCCAGAATAGCCTTCAGGTACTCCCACACGCGGGCCACCGATGCAATATCGGCGCGCTCATTGGGGGTGTGGACATGCAGCAGGTTCGGGCCAAAGGAGATGCAGTCCAGCCCGTCGATCTTGCCCGAGAGGATACCGCATTCCAGACCTGCATGAATGGCAACGATCTGGGGCTTTGCACCGTATTGTGCCTCGTACATAGCAACGCAGCGGTCGCGCAGGGCGCTTTCGCGGGCGTAGGTCCAAGCGGGATAGTCGCCGTGGAACCGCACGGTGCCGCCCAGCAGCTCGGTCAGGGTCTGCAGCTTGCAGCTCAGCAGCTCCTTCGCCGAGGGCACCGAGCTGCGCAGGGAAAAGCGCAGGATGGCTTCGCTGTCGTCCAGTTCGGCAACGCCGAGGTTCAGCGAGGTCTCCACAAGGCCCGGTACATCCATGCTCATGGCCTGCACGCCCCATGGCATCAGGAGCAGGGCCTTGCGCAGCCGCTGGACAGAAGCACCGTCCAGTGCCTGATACCCGCCGCAGCCCTGTTCGGTGAGCTGCAGACAGATCTCCGGGTCGGCCGTGCCGTATTCGGCCTTCATCTGAGCGGCAAACTGGGCAGAGGCCGCACGGACGCCCTCTGTAATGCCGGTGGGCAGCACCAGCGTGACGCTGCTTTCCTTGGGGATGACGTTCTCCTTTGCACCGCCGGAAAGGGCCAGCACCGTGTAGTCCACGCCGTTTTCGGTCAGCAGGGTCAGCCAGCGGCCCAGCAGAGCGATGGCGTTGGCGCGGCCTTTGTGGATCTCGGTGCCGGAGTGCCCGCCCACAAGGCCGGTCACGTCTGCCTTTACGGCGGTGCCGGTCACAGCTGCACGGGTGACGGGCAGATGGCATTCAACGCGGCGTCCGCCTGCACAGCCTGCGGTCAGCACCCCCTCTTCCTCCGAGTCGATGTTGATGAGCAGGCGGCCTTCCAGATCGGAAAGCTCCATGGCAGATGCACCCAGCAGGCCCACCTCCTCGCAGACGGTCAGCACCACCTCCAGCGCAGGGTGGGGGATATCCTTTGCGTCCAGCACAGCCAGTGCGTAGGCCACGGCAATGCCGTCGTCGCCGCCCAGCGTAGTGCCCTCGGCGCGGACATAATCGCCGTCCACCACCAGCTGGATGGCATCCTTTTCCAGATCCAGCGGGCAGGCGGCGGTCTTGTCGCCCACCATGTCCAGATGGCCCTGCAGGATCAGGGCAGGCTGGTTCTCGTAGCCCGGCGTGGCCGGTGCCTTGATGAGCACATTGCCCATTTCGTCCTGACGGCAGGCAAGGCCGTGCGCCTTTGCAAACTGCACGCAGTAGTCGCTCAGCGCCTTTTCGTGATGAGAGGTGTGCGGGATGCTGCAGATCTCTTCAAAATAATGAAAAACCGATGCCGGTTCCAGTTTGGTTAATACGCCCATAATGACCCACTCCTTATAATATAGTGAAAAAACTTCCTTTTTGTATTCTAGCAGATTCCGGGGCCGGACACAATCATTAAATTCTGAATCCTGAAGCATGCCCTCAAAACCGGGGATGCTCCTGCGGCTTGCGCGGGGTACTCTTTTTTTGCCGCCTCACTTTACTTTCATAAGAAAATGTGCCATAATGGAGCCAGTATTTTTTGGTTCAAAAACTGCGCCCTGTACCGGGAAAGCAGGGCCGGAATCCAACAAGAAGAGGGGTATCCTTTATGAGCAAGACCATCATTCCTGCAAACTACACGCCTGCGCTGAACCTGTACGACACCCAGCGCGCCATCGGCACGGTCAAGCGCCTGTTTGCCGACACCCTGTGCGCCACGCTGAACCTGTACCGCGTGTCCGCTCCGCTGTTTCTGGAAGCGTCCACCGGCCTGAACGACGACCTGAACGGCGTGGAGCGCAAGGTCACCTTTGACATCAAGGACAGCGGCATTGAGGCACAGGTGGTGCAGTCGCTGGCAAAGTGGAAGCGCAAAGCTCTGAAGGACTACGACTTCCATGTGGGCAAGGGCCTGTACTGCGATATGAACGCCATCCGCCGGGATGAAGAGCTGGACAACCTGCACTCCGTCTATGTGGATCAGTGGGACTGGGAAAAGGCGATCCGTCTGGAAGACCGCAACGAAGCATACCTGAAGAGCGTGGTGCGCTCCATCGTGTCTGCCGTCTGCGCCACCGAAATGAACCTGCACGCCATGTTCCCCCAGCTGCAGGAGCTGCCGCTGCACAGCCCCAACGTCACCTTCATCACCACCCAGGAGCTGGAGGACAAGTACCCTGACCTGACCCCGAAGGAGCGCGAGAACGCCTTTGTAAAGGAAAACGGCACCACCTTCCTGATGAAGATCGGTGCTCCCCTGAAGAGCGGCAAGCCCCACGACGGCCGCGCCCCCGACTACGACGACTGGGACCTGAACGGCGACCTGCTGTTCTGGAACGAGCCCCTGCAGTGCAGCTACGAGCTGAGCAGCATGGGCATCCGCGTCAGCCCCGAGAGCATGGACCGCCAGCTCACCGCCGCCGGCTGCGACGACCGCCGCGAGCTGCCCTTCCACAAGGCTGTGCTGAACGGCGAACTGCCCTACACCATCGGCGGCGGCATCGGCCAGAGCCGTCTGTGCATGCTGCTGCTGGGCAGCGCCCACATCGGCGAAGTACAGGCAAGCGTCTGGGACGAAGCCACCCGCGCGGCCTGCGCAAAGGCCGGGATTCCCCTGCTGTAAGCAAAACACGAGAAAAGGCTCTCTGCCAAAACCGGCAGAGAGCCTTTTTGCATCTCAGCTTCTGAATAGCAAGCCCACATTTTTCTTTTGGCGGCGGTTCCCGCCCAGCCGCCAGACAAGCCAGGCATAGAGCAGGTTCATGGCCAGGATGGCCGCGCACCACAGCACCGTCTGCCGGGTGGTCTGCTGATAGACCAGCAGGAACGGGTAAGGCCCGGTGATGAGCCGCTGGTAATTGGCCCAGAGGGCCACAGAGCCATAGAGCATCGTGGGAACCAGCGCCAGCGGAACGCACCGCGCAGGCAGCTTTGGCTCCCGTTCCAGCAGGACAAAGGAGACAAAGGCACACAGCGGGTTGAGCAGGTGGTGGTAGAGCATGGAGCTCTCGGTCAGCAGAAACACCACGCCGCCCTGGTCGGCACAGTAGGGCCCCAGCACGAACACCACGGTCAGGAAGGTCATGGTCAGGCAGCAGGTGGCAATGTACTTGAGCGTCTTGACCCAGCGGGGCAGCTGCCGCCTCGTGAACAGACAGATCACCTGACACACCGCCACCAGCAGGCAGACGAAAAACGCAAAAACATTGGAGTTCTCGGTGTAAAAGGTGAAAGTCTGGCTGCCCACCGCTTCCCAGGTCATCCGGATGGCCACCGGCTCCCACCGCACGATGCAGAGGTTCAGGAAAATGGAACAGAGAATGGCGATCTTCTTGATCATTTTGCGGTATTGATGAAGCTGCGGTTGTCCCACAGGTACTTGATGCCGGAGATGGCGGTGGCAATGGCCACCAGCCAGCACAGCCAGTAAGAGAGGAACACGCAGTCAGCGCCTATCATAATGGAATTGCCCCAGGTCAATGCGGTGCCGAAGTAGTAGAAGATGATGGTCAGCATCTGCAGCACGGTCTTGACCTTGCCCCACATATTGGCGGCGATGACCTTGCCGTCCTTGGCACCGGCGGCCACCATCCGCAGACCGGACACGGCGAACTCACGGGCCAGGATGATGCAGAGCACCACCGGACTGCACACACCGTCCCGCAGCATATAAATGAAGGCCACGGTGGTCAGCAGCTTGTCGGCCAGCGGGTCAGCAAACTTGCCAAAGTCGGTGACCATGTTCCACTTGCGGGCCAGATGGCCGTCCAGAAAATCGGTAAAGCTGGCCGCGGCAAAGATGATGCCCGCCACCAGATACCAGGTGGGATTGAAATCTTCCGTGCCGATCTGGGTCAGGGAAACGAAGACCATGAACACCGGCACCAGAATGATGCGGGTCAGGGTGAGCTTATTGGGCAGATTCATATGGATTCCTCCAATTTGTTATTTTGCAACCGTGCCGTACAGATCGTAAAGGTCGCTATCCTCCACCAGCACATCATAGAACTGGCCGGGGTAGAGCGGCTCCTCGCTGGAAACGCAGACATTGCCGTCCACCTCGGGGGCATCGCCGGTGGTGCGGCAGAGGTACAGGCCACTCTCCTCGTCGATGCCGTCACAGAGCACACGGACGGTCTGGCCCACCTTTTCGGCCTGTTTCTGGGCCATGATGCCGGTCTGGATCTGCATCACCAGCTCTGCGCGCCGGTCCTTGGTCTCCTGATCGATCTGGCCGTCCATCTTTGCGGCCACAGTGTTCTCCTCGGCAGAATAGGCAAAGCAGCCCAGACGGTCAAATCTGACCTCCTTGACGAAATTGCACAGATCCTCGAACTGCTCCTCGGTCTCGCCGGGGAAGCCTGCGATCAGGGTGGTGCGCAGGGTGATGCCGGGGATCTCCCGGCGCAGCTTGCCGATGACCTCCAACAGCTCCGCACGGGTGGAGCGGCGGTTCATGTTTTTGAGGATGGTATCGTTGCAGTGCTGGATGGGCAGGTCGAGGTAAGGCACCACCTTCTCGTTCCGCTTCATGGCGGCAATAAAGTCATCGGTGATGCGCTCGGGGTAGGCGTACATGATGCGGATCCACTCAAGGCCCGGCACCTTGTTCAGCTTGTCCAGCAGCTCACAGATGCTGCCGGGCTTGCCCCAGTCCTCGCCATAGGCGGTGGGGTCCTGGGCCACCACGATCAGCTCCTTCACGCCCTCACCGGCCAGCCAGCGGGCCTCGGCCACGCAGTCGGCCAGATCGCGGCTGTGCAGCGGGCCGCGGATGCCGGGGATAGCGCAGTAGTGGCAGCGGTTGTTGCAGCCCTCTGCGATCTTTAAGTACGCATAGTGGGCAGGCGTGCCGATGACACGCTTGCCGCCCAGCGGGAAGTCCTTTTTGGCACCGTAGCTTTCCAGATGGTTCTCACCGTGGAACAGGCGGGCCACGATGGTATCAATGGCCTTGTTGGAGGCACAGCCCACCACAGCATCCACCTCGGGGATCTCCTCCTCGATCTGGCTGCGGTAACGCTCGGCCAGGCAGCCGGTGACGATGACCTTCAGCTCCGGGTTCTGCTGCTTGTAGGCGCAGGCCTCCAGAATGTTCTCAATGGCCTCGGTCTTGGCGCTCTCGATAAAGCCGCAGGTGTTGACCAGAATAACATCGGCTTCGCCCAGGTCGGCCACCGTCTCGTGACCGGCCGAAAGCAGGATGTGCACCATCACGTCCAGATCGACCTGGTTCTTGGGGCAGCCAAGGGAAATACATGCAATTTTCATAAGGGATGATACTCTCTTTCTCTTTTGAGGGATGCTTTTGATTTTTTACGATTTGCTCCGGAAAAGCTCCCCCTTCGGGGGAGCTGGCAAAGCCGCAGGCTTTGACTGAGAGGGTTATTCCCCCTCCTCCACCCTGCGAATGGCTTCCTTAATGACGGAATACGAAAATCCCCGCCGCTGCAGGGCCGCAATGACCAGATCCCTGCGGCCCGCTTCCAGCTTTTTGCGGTAATGCCCTTCCACCAGAGCGGCGGCGGCTTCCAGCTCCGGGTCCTCGCCGGAAACATCGGGGGTGTAAACAGCATCCAGCGCCTGCTGGATCTCGCCTGCGGCCAGGCCCTTCTGCCGCAGATTCTGGGCAGCGGCGCGGCGGCTCTTTTTTGCCGCCAGCAGGGCGTGGGCACGGGTCTCGGCATAGCGGGCATCGTTGATATACTCCCGCTGCACCATCTCTGCCACCACGGCGGCACTGGTCTGCTGGGTATAGCGGCGGTTCAGCCGCTCATACAGCTGGCCCGAGGAAAGCTCCTGCCCGGCCAGCAGCTCCATGGCCCGGGTGCGGGCCTTGGCGGCATCGGTAGATTTTTCCTCTTCGGCCAGCGGGCGGCGGCCACGGCTGTAAAAGGCCATTTACTCTTCCACCATGATATCCAGCTCACTCTCGCTGCTGCGGGCGGGAGCCTTGACCACCGGCTCCTTTGCTGTGGCAGGAGCTGCCGGTTCCCCCTCTGCAGGGGCGGCAGCAGCCTTGCCCCCCGGGCGACGGGTGGCATAGAGCTTATCTGCATTGGCGCGCACCTGACCCTCGATATCGTTGGCGATCTCGGGGTTATCGCGCAGGAACTGCTTGGCATTGTCGCGGCCCTGACCCAGGCGGATATCACCGTAGTTGAACCATGCACCGCTCTTCTGAACGATGCCCAGCTTGACACCCAGATCGATGAGCTCACTCATCTTGGAGATGCCCTCGCCGAACATGATGTCGAACTCCGCCTCACGGAACGGAGGAGCCACCTTGTTCTTGACGATCTTGGCTCGGGTGTGGTTGCCGATGAACTGGCCGGAAGAATCCTTCAGGCCCTCCACGCGGCGGATATCGATGCGGACAGAGGAATAATACTTCAGGGCGCGGCCGCCGGTGGTGACCTCGGGGTTGCCGTAGACCACGCCGACCTTTTCACGCAGCTGGTTGATGAAGATGCAGACGGTGTTGGTCTTGCCGATGACACTGGTCAGCTTGCGCATGGCCTGGCTCATCAGGCGGGCCTGCAGGCCCACATGGCTGTCGCCCATCTCGCCCTCGATCTCGGCGCGGGGCACCATGGCGGCAACAGAGTCCACAACGATGGCATCAATGGCACCGGAGCGCACCAGCGCCTCGCAGATCTCCATGGCCTGCTCACCGGTATCGGGCTGGCTGACCAGCAGGTTGTTGATATCCACACCCAGCGCTTCGGCATACACAGGGTCCAGCGCGTGCTCCACGTCGATGAAGGCAACATCGCCGCCCTTCTTCTGGGCTTCGGCCAGAACATGCAGGGCCAGCGTGGTCTTACCACTGGATTCAGGGCCGTACACCTCAATGATGCGGCCCCGGGGCACGCCGCCCACGCCCAGTGCCAGATCCAGGCCGATGCTGCCGGTCGAGATGGCATCCACCTGCATGGCGGCGTTGTCGCCCAGCTTCATCACAGCGCCCTTGCCGAACTGCTTCTCGATCTGGGCCAGTGCCGTGGCCAGCGCATCCTTCTTGGCACCGGGATCGGTCTTCTGGGTCGCCGGGGCAACGTTGTTGTTCTGATTTTTTGCCATAGTGTCATGCTCCTTTGTCATCTGTTCCCGGCGCGGTGCGGCCAAACGCAGGCGCGGGCATTCCAATTCTTTCGGTATTAGTATAACACATTTTACAGATATTACAACAGGAAGTTGTAGATATTTTTATTGTTTTCTCGCCATCACACAGCGGTCATTGCCGCCAAAGTCTTTTCTGCACGCGATATCCGTCCACCCGTTGGCGGCAAGCAGAGCCGTTACAGCTTCCCGCTGCTGCCAGCCGATCTCCAGGGCAAGGGCACCGCCGGGGCGCAGAGCTTTCTGGTAGTGTTCCGCAATGGCGCGGTAAAATACCAGCCCATCCTCCCCCGCTTCCAGCGCCATGGCAGGCTCCTGCGCCACCTCGGGCTGCAGCGCGCCCATCTCGGCGGCGGTCAGGTAAGGCGGGTTCGACACAATAAGGTCCAGCTGCCCCTCCGGCAGGGTCTGCCAGTAGGTGAACAGATCCCCCTGCACCGGGGTGATGGTCAGTACCGGAGAGAGATGGGCGTTCTGCTCCAGATAGCGGTATGCCGCAGGGCTCTTCTCCAGACTTGTGACCTGTGCCGCCGGGCAGAAGCGCTTCACGCCCAGCCCCAAACAGCCTGTGCCGGCACAGAGGTCGAGCACCCGGGGTGCCTCCACCCCAGCCAGCATTCCGGCGGCGGCTTCGGCCACCACCTCAGTATCGGCCCGGGGGCAGAGCACGCCGGGGCCGACAGCCAGCTCAAAGTCGAGGAAGGGCCAGCTGCCGCAAAGGTACTGCAAAGGCTCCCGGGCCGCGCGGCGGGCCGTCAGGGCTTCCAGCCGCTCTGCCTGCTCTGCACCCAGCGGAGCATCAGCAAGGCGGGCATCCCCGCCCACTGCCAGCCGGAAGAGCTCGGCCGCGTCAAAATCCGCGTCGGGGCAGCCTGCGGCGCGCAGGCGTGCCTCCACCTCCCGGACTGCTGCCCGGGGCAGCATCCCTGCGGTTACCATCTGCCGTCCTCCGGGTCCTCGGGCAGGACCGGCGTGACGGCGGCAATGGCCACCTCGATCATGCTGTCGTCCGGCTCAAACACGGTCAGATGCTGCACCCAGATGCCGGGCTGCCGGATGATGCGGGTGGCGATGTTGTCCGACCGGCCGCACCACTTGAGCAGCTCGTAGCTGATGCCCATGACCAGCGGCAGGAGCAGCAGCTTGAACACCACCCGCAGGCTGGTGCTGGACCAGGGCAGCACGCTGTACAGGAACACGCTGACGATGACCACCAGGATCAAAAAGCTGGTGCCGCACCGGGGGTGAAAGCGGGTATATTTGCGGACATTCTCCACCGTGAGGGGGTCTCCGGCCTCGTAGCAGGCAATGGTCTTGTGCTCGGCCCCGTGGTACTCGAACACCCGGTGGATCTCCTTCATCCGGGAGATGGCGGCCATGTAGGTCAGGAAGATGGCGACCTTGAGCACCGCCTCCAGCACCACCTTGGCCCAGCGGCCCAGCGGCACCAGATGGTTCAGGCCCCCCACCAGCACCGTGGGCAGAACGGTGAAGAGCAGGATGGCAAACAGCCCGCCGATCACGGCAGCTGCCGCCAGCATGATATCTTCGGCCTTTTTGCCCAGATGGTCGCCCACCCATTTTTCAAAGGCGGTCTCCTCTTCGGCGGGGTCGTAGTCGTCCCCCATGCTCACCTGTGCCGAGTACATCATGTACTTGTATCCCATGATCAGGCTTTCGATCATCGAGATGGCTCCCCGCACCAGCGGGATCTTTGTCCACACGCCGTGGGTGGGGGTTGGCTCGACCTTGGTCTCAATGGTTCCATCGGGCTTGCGGACAGCACAGCAGATGTTTTTCGGGCCCCGCATCATAATGCCCTCCATCAGGGCCTGCCCGCCCACACTCGTCTTGAAGCGTTCCTTGTTCGGTTGATTCATTGGCTCTCCTATGGGGCACTGCGGCCCCTCTCTATCGTAAAAACTGCCCCTCTATCTTACCAGATAAATATGGACAATCTCTTATCGTTTATAGATCGGCAGCCCCAGCGTGACCACCGTGCCCCGGCCCAGCGTGCTCTTGAGGTCCATGGTGCCGTCCAGTGCGGTCATAATGGAATCCACCAGCGCAAGGCCGATGCCGCTGCCCCGCACCGAGTTGCTGCCCTTGTAAAACTTGGTCTTGACGTTTTCCAGATCCTCCGGCGGGATGCCGCGGCCCTGATCGATGATCTCGATGAAGGCTTTGTACTCGCCCTGCCAGATCTTGACCGTGATGCGTCCGCCGGGGGCCGAATACTTGATGGCATTGTCCAGAATGTTGATGAACACCTGCCGCAGGCGGTCGGGGTCGGCGTAGACCGGGATCATCTCCTCCGGCTCCGCATAGGCCAGCAGAAGCCCCTCCCGCTGGATGCGCGCTTCACAGAAAAGGACAGCGTCTGTCAGCTCGGCCACAAGGTCCAGGGGGCGGCATTCCATTTTCAGGCGGCCATTCTGCAGGCGGCTGAAATCCAGCAGCTCCTCCACCATGTTGTAGAGGCGGGCCGTCTCGTTGTTGATGATCTCGAGGCCCTTGCGGTAGTTCTCGTCGGAGGGGTCGTCCAGTGTGCGCAGCGTCTCCACCCAGCCCCGGATAGAGGTAAGCGGGGTGCGCAGCTCGTGGGAAACGGAGCTGATGAACTCGTTTTTCATCTTTTCCGTCTCTTCGAGGCCCTCGGCCATTCGGTTGATGGTGCCGCGCAGGCGGTCCACCTCATCCCGCTCGTCGCCGGTGACGGGCAGACGGACGTCCAGCTCACCCCGGGCGATGCCGGCGGCAGTGCGCTCCACCTGTCCCAGCGGCACCACGATGCTCCGCACGAAGTACAGGCCCGACATGATGGTAAAGGCCAGCACCGCCGCACCCATGATGAGGGCCACCACCACGGTGCGTTTGAGCTGTTCTTCCACCAGTGTCAGACTGGTGACGAGACGCATGGCGGCCACATCTTCGGCTGCATAGGGTACGAGACAGCAGGCCGCCATGACCATCTCTCCGCTCTGGGTGCGGTAGATGGCGATGCCCTGCCCGTCCACGGCGTCCTGCGCCTGCTCAAAGTCGGTGCGGGTGACGATGCCCTCGGCATCGGTGCCGCTGGACGAGGCGATAACGCCGCCGTAGCTGTCCAGCAGCATAAATTCGTATTTGTCCTTATCGGAGAACTGCTCCACCATCCGACGCAGAGCCACGCTGCGGCTGGCGGCGGTCTTCTGGCCCGTTTCGCCGGTGTACATTTTGAGCTGGCCGGTGATGGACGAAAAGCGGCGGTACATGGTCTGCTGGACGCCGTTGTAGTAGCTGCGGGTGGCGCTGTAGAGGAACATGACCTCCACCAGCAGCACCAGCAGTACCGTAATGAGCAGACTGCCCCGCAGCCATCGCCGGGTGATACCGCTTCGCATGTCACTCCTCCCACCGATAACCATATCCCCACACGGTGAGGATATGTGCCGGATGGCTGGGCTCATCCTCCACCTTCATCCGCAGACGGCGGATGTTCACGTCCACGATCTTGACGTCGCCGAAGTAGTTTTCACCCCAGACACCTTTGAGGATGCGCTCGCGCACCAGCGCCACACCGGGGTTGCGGAAGAACAGCTCCATGATCTGGAACTCCACCTGAGTCAGCTCGATGGGCTTGCCCGCCTTGAGCAGGACGCGGCGGTTCTCGTCCAGCACGAAGCTGCCGCTCACCAGTGAGGCCGGTGCCTGCTCCCCTGCCTCGGCGCTGGCCGAACGGCCCACGCGGCGGCAGAGCGCCTCCACACGGGCCAGCAGCTCACTGACGCTGAAGGGCTTGGTCATATAGTCGTCGGCACCGATGGACAGGCCGCGAATTTTATCCTGCTCCTGCCCCTTGGCACTCAGGATGATGATGCCGATCTTCTGGTCGGTGCGGCGGATGGTCTCGCAGAGCGAGAAGCCATTCATGCCCGGCAGCATCACGTCCAGGATGGCCGCGTCACAGCCCGGGCGCTGCTCCAGAAGAGGCAGGGCCGCTTCGGCGCTGTCCGCCTCCACAGCCTCCATCCCGGCCAGACGCAGGTTCAGCGCTATCATCTCACGAATGCTGGCCTCATCTTCCACTACCAGAACCTTGACCATTTATCGTTCCTCCGTTTCTATCCGGTTTGCCTTATGCGCAAGGCCCGGCATGTTACGAAAAATCATTTTTATTCCGTCCGCTCAGACTTACCCGGCCTGCCAATGGCTCTCCCCCTTGGGAGAGCTGGCTGTGAAACGGCCTGAGAGGGCTAATTCAGCCGGTACAGCGACCGGGAGAGCCGGTAATCCGGGTCCTCTATGGTCACATCCGGGCCGAGCTTTGCCTGCATCTGGCGGGACGCCACCACACCAAGGCGGGTCCATCCCACAGCGTTCTCGCTGGACGAAGCCAGCCGCAGGGTAAGTACCAGCTTGTTCTCGTCTACCGTCCGCAGCTCCACAGCGTCTTCCTCGTCCGTGCTGTCCGTCAGCATCAGGTTGCCCTCCCACTCGATGGGCAGGGCGATATAGCAGCCGGTCTCCTCATCCAGCAGGCCGAAACTCTTTTCCGGCGCTGACGCCGTGTAGTCCATCCAGACGATAAAATCCATCCGTCGGCTCTGGCTCATGTTCAGCAGACCCGCTTCGTCGGGCTGGGTCGGTATCTCCACGGTGCCGTCGCCGTCCAAATCGCGGCTCACGAGGCTTGGGACATTGCGCAGTGAGGCATTGTACAGCTCCTCGCTGGCGATTTGTGAGGCCGGCACCATCTGCTGGCTCTCATCGTCGAACCGCAGCAGCACCGAGGCCAGATTATTGCCCGAGATGCCCGTCCAGCCGTCCAGCACCAGATAGTGCTTTCCGTCCGCGCCGAGGCCCGCCGCCACCGAGGCGCAGCCCGAGAACTTATCGCCCGACAGTGCCATAACGGCCACCTGCTGAAACCTTCCGTCCTTATCGACGGTCAGCAGCTCGATCTGGACGCCGCTGTCTTCCAGCGTGGACATCAGGATAAGGTCTTCGCTGCCGCCGCCGGTGATGTCCTCCACGAGGTACTGCTCATAGGCCTGCTCAAGGATAGCCGACACCTCACCGTTCTCATAGGAGTAAACGGCCAGATAGTGGTCATCCTGCGAAGCCGCATAGCCCACGACGAGCTGGGCCGTGCCGCCCGCCTGAAGCTGAGCCAGCCGGACATTGTCCACCGAATCGGCCAGGCCCTCTACGGTCTGGCTCACCTGCCAGGCACCCCCGCTGTTCTTGCGTAAGAATGCAACGCATACATTGGAGGTGAGGGCCGTGGTGTAGAACACCGCTGCGTCCTGTTCGCCGTCGCCGTCGAAATCCTGCAGCACAAAGGGCGACAGCAGGTCGCCCTGCAGCGGATATTTCAGCTGGGCGCTCTCCCCCAG
>ENA-OYYB01000968-OYYB01000968.1-human-gut-metagenome-genome-assembly--contig:-NODE-968-length-13738-cov-4.521962_pt1 | contig 13738 bp, 9 predicted proteins | sample MGYA00244059_ERZ653440 | MGnify/ENA primary metagenome ERZ653440 (study PRJEB26926, sample SAMN06164994) | human gut metagenome | biome: ENVO:00009003; feature: ENVO:2100002; material: ENVO:00002003... | reverse complement strand
TTGCGGCTCCCAGCGTCTGCTGCGCTGTCGCTTGCATCCTGCTGGCCGCGGCCCCAACAGCGACTCCCTGTTTCCGCCGCTGGCGGCGGTCGTCGCCGTTGCCCCTAGTAGGGGAGGTGGCACGGCGTCAGCCGTGACGGAGAGGTTAAAAGGCAAGCTGCGCCTTGGCTAAGAACAAGCAAATTTTATCATTCGTGTGGTTTTGTCGCTTGCTTTTTGATGGGCAGCGCTCTATTATATCATTTGTACAAATATTTCCCTTCGAATTTTAACAAAATCACCAAATGTAGTTTATCGGACGGAGGTTGTTTATGAGACGACTGCGCAGCCCATCCCCGGGGATGAAACTGCAAAAAAATCACGACAAAGGAGGACGGACGCTTTGAACGAACACGAAAAACCACAGATAGACTTCATGCACAAGCTTGCGCGCCAGATCGTGGAACGCCGCAACCTTGTGTTCCTGTTTGTCATTCTGGCTGCCATCTTCACGGTGTTCTCGGTGCGGTGGGTCAAGGTCGAGACCGACATGACCACCTACCTGCCCAAGACCTCGGAGACCCGCATGGGCCTTGACATCATGGACGAGCAGTTCACGACCTACGGCTCTGCCGACGTCATGGTGGCCAACATCACGCCCGCTGAGGCCGATGAGCTTTCCGACCGGCTCACCGAACTCAAGGGCGTCCAGATGCTGGACTACGACGACACGACCGACCATTATAATAAGGACGCAGTGTCAGCCCTTTACTCCATCACCTTCGACTACCCCGAGGACGATGACCAGTGCCTCGAGGCCCTCGACCGGGTGAAGGAATACCTCGCCGACTACGACATCTATGTCTCCACCTCGCTGGGCAACACCCAGCAGGAGACCATTGATGCCGAGGTACGGGTCATCATGGTGTACGTTGCCGTCATCATCGTCATCGCCCTGCTCCTGACGTCCCAGACCTACGCTGAGGTGCCTGTCCTCATCCTCACCTTCGTGGTGGGCATGATCCTGAACATGGGTACCAACTTCATGCTCGGCACCATCTCCTTCGTGTCCAACTCGGTCACGAACATCCTGCAGCTGGCGCTGTCGCTGGACTACGCCATCATCTTCTGCAACCACTTCAAGGAAGAACACCAGACCATGCCTCTGAAGGAGGCCGTCATCGAGTCCCTGAGCAAGAGCATCCCCGAGATCAGCTCCAGCTCCCTGACCACCGTCGGCGGCCTTGTGGCTATGCTGTTCATGCAGTTCCGCATCGGCTCCGATATGGCCATCTGCCTCATCAAGTCCATCCTCTTTGCGATGCTCTCGGTGTTCGTGGTCATGCCCGGCCTGCTGATGCTCTTCGGACCCTACATGGATAAGACCAAGCACAGGAACTTCGTGCCGGAGATCCCCTTCGTGGGCCGCTTTGCATGGCGCACCCGCAAGGTCATCCCTGTCATCTTCCTGGTGGTCATCCTCATCGGTTACCACTTCTCGAACCTTTGTCCCTACGCCTACGGCTACGACGTCATCAAGGTGCCGAAGATGAACGAATCCCTCATCGCGGACCAGATGATCGAAGAAAACTTCACCAAGTCGAACCTCGTGGCACTCGTCTACCCCAAGAACGACGATTACAGCATCGAGAAAAAGATGCTGGAGGAGCTGGAAAGCTATGATGAAATAGACTCCACCAAGGGTCTGTCCAACATCGAGGCCCAGGACGGCTATATGCTGGAAGACAAGCTCACCGCCCGCCAGTTCTCCGAGATGGCCGACCTGGACTACGAGGCCGCCCAGATGATCTACACCGCCTACGCCATCGAGAACGAGGAGTACGGCCAGGTCATCGGCAACTTCGCATCCTATAAAGTGCCGCTCGTGGATATGTTCCTCTACGTCTGCGACGAGGCCGACACCGGCATCGTCTCCCTCTCTCAGGAAGACCTGGACGACCTCCACGACGCCCGCGACCAGATGGAGAGCGCACTGGCCCAGCTGCAGGGCGACGACTACAACCGCGTCCTCATCTACCTGAGCCCCTCTCTGGAACCCGGCCAGACTACTTATGAGTTCACCGACACCATCCGCTCCATCGCCCGGAAGTATTACCCGGACGGCGAGCTCTACATGGCCGGTGACGCCACCAACGAGTACGATTTCCAGAAGTCCTTCGCCATCGATAATGTCGTCGTCAACGTCGTGTCCATCTTTATCGTCCTGCTGGTGCTGCTGTTCACCTTCCAGTCCGTCGGTATGCCCATCCTGCTCATCGTGGTCATCCAGGGCGCTATCTGGATCAACTTCTCGTTCCCGTATTTCATGGGGACCAACCTCTACTTCATGGGCTACCTCATCGTCAGCTCCATCCAGATGGGCGCGAACATCGACTACGCGATCGTCATCGCCACCCGTTTCAACGAGCTGAAGGATAAGATGGAGCACAAGCAGGCCATGATCGAGACCATCAACTTCGCGTTCCCGACCATCCTGACTTCCGGCACCATCATGACCGTGTCCGGCATCCTCATCGGCCAGATGACTTCCGACGCCTGCATCGTGGGCATCGGCCAGTGTCTGGGCCGAGGCACCATCATCTCCATCATCCTCGTCCTCTTCGTCCTGCCTCAGATCCTGCTCATCGGCACCCGCATCGTGGACCGTACCTCCTTTGCTGTGCCGAAGCTGGTGGCCCGCAGCAGCGGCAATGGCCGTATGCGCGTCAACGGCATCGTGCAGGGCGAGATCCACGGCTCTGTGGCCGGTACGATGAACGCCATCGTGGACGGCGACGTCCAGCTGACCGTCATCTCGGGCAACGTCTCTCAGGAACTGGACGACAATAAACAACAGGAGGTGCAGAATGAAGACCAGTAACCATCTGCTGCGCCGCCTGACGGCTGCGCTTCTGGCCGCTGTGCTGGCGCTGAGCATCGCACTGCCGGTGTTCGCGTCTGACGACGGCGATACCATTTACATCAACAGCGTCTCGGACCTGCTTTCGCTGGCCAAGAGCTGTGCCTACGACCAGTGGTCGGTGGGCAAGACGGTTATTCTACAGAAAGACCTCTCCCTCGAGGGGATGCTGTGGGAGCCCATCCCGTCCTTCAGCGGACAGTTCAAGGGCAATGGCCACACCATCTCGGACCTGACCATTACGGGCCAGTATTCCCCGGCGGGCCTCTTCGGCATCGTGGAGGAACAGGGCTCCATCGAATCCCTGAGCGTGCGGGGCATCGTGTCTGTCTCTGACTCTGCCGACACCACCACCGGCGGCATCGTAGGCATCAACCACGGTACCCTCATCAACTGCCAGTTCACCGGCGTCGTCACCGGCGACAGCGAGGTGGGCGGCATCGTGGGCCGCAACGAGTCCGAAGGCACCATCGACCACAGCACTGCCCGCGCCATCGTCACCGGCAAATCTTCCACCGGCGGCATTGCAGGCTACAACCTCGGCGCCATCACCGGCTGCACCAACGTGGGCAGCATCAACACCGAATATCAGGAAGCCTCTCTCGACACCGACGGCTTCACCGCCAAGATGGTGGACCAGATCAACAACAAGATGGCCGCCGCCGATGACGACGCCCATCTGCACACCCATGTCCGTGCACTTTTTGATGACGTCGCACACCTTGGAAACGACGTCGAAGTCGAAGCCGAAGTGCTTGTCGCCCGCCAGCGCCTCGCCGCTGATCTTGAGCAGCACGCGCTTATACTTGAGTTGAGCCATGCTCATAATCTCCCCTTTCAGGAACAAGTTCAAATTTTCACAGCTACTATTTTAGCGTATTTTTGCTCTTTTGCATAGGGGGAAAGCGTAAACTTTTTTCACAAATTCGCTTTTCCCTTTTTCGTCAAGTTGAACCGCCGTGAATAGCGGAAAAAAGCAGCCGTATGAAACGGCTGCTTTTTTAGATTTTTGTTTACTTGATGCCCTTGATGCGGATAAGGTCCTTCAAAAGCTCGACCGTGCCATCGATGCCGAGCAGGCTCGAATCGATGCAGAGGTCGTAGCTCTTGGCATCGCCCCAGTCCTTGGCGGAATAGTAGTTATAGTAGGAAGCGCGGGACTTATCCGTCTTCTTGATGCGGTCTTTCGCCTCGTTCTCGCTGATGCCGTTGCGGGCGGCAACGCGCTTGATGCGGTTTTCGAGCGGAGCCGTGATGAAGAGATTGATGACGTCGTCGCGATCCTTGAGCGCGTAGTCCGCGCAGCGGCCGATCAGGACGCAGGGGCCCTTGTCGGCGAGCTTTTTGATCGTGTCGTAGGTCGCCAGGTACACCTGCTGTTCGATGGAGCCCTTGGGCGTCACATGGTTCATCGAGAAGGAATAGGGGTCCATCGCGATGGAATAGAGAAAGCTCTTCGGGCGTTCGTCAAAGGAACGGAACAGCTCTTCGCAAAGTCCGCTCTCCTCTGCCGCCTCCTTGAGCAGCATGTCGTCGTAATAGGCGATGCCGAGCTGCTTGGCAAGCATCGTGCCGATCTCGCGTCCGCCGCTGCCGTATTGTCTGCCAACCGTAATGACCATAAAGATTCCTCCTTTTTCGCGCCTTGAAACAAAATCGGTGCTATTTGGATTATAGCACCGATTTCGTAAGAAGACAATATTTTTTCCTGTTTCGATTTTGTAAAGGCGCGGCCTTATTCCGGAAGCGGCAGGCCGAGGCGGCGATACATCGTCTTTTTCACCGCGCGCAGAATATTTTCATAGCCCGTGCAGCGGCACAGATGGCCGGAGAGGAGCTTTCTGAGCTCGTCATCGGTGTAGAGGCGGTTCGTCTCCAAGATCTCGACCGCAGTCATGATGAAGCCCGGCGTGCAGAAGCCGCACTGGACAGCGGTCTCTTCAATGAACGCCTGCTGGATGTCGCTCAGCTCGCCGTCGGGCCCCATCAGGCTTTCGAGCGTGCGGATGTGCTTGCCGTCCGCCCAGACGGCGAGGTAGATGCACGAGTTGAATGCCTCGCCGTCGATGATGACGTTGCAGGCGCCGCACTCGCCGACCTCGCAGCCCTTCTTCACGGACGTCATATGGTAATCGTTTCGCAGCATATCGGTCAGCGACGCACGCACGTCGACCATTTTCTCAACGTCCTTGCCGTTTAAGTTGAATCGCACCAGCTTGTACTGACTCATTTGATGACACCTCCCGCCCGTTTGATAGACTCGATCAGGCAGCGCTTGGCCATTTCGACCGCGATGTGTTCGCGGAACGCCTTGGAGGCGCGCCAGCTGTCACGCGCGCGGATATCGTTGAGCACGGCAAGTGAGAACTCTTCCGCTGTCGTAAGTGTCAAGGGTTTATCCTTGGCAGCTGCCTCCGCGCTCGGGCAGCGCATCGGCACAGGACCGGCAACGCCGTAGGCGATGCGGGCGCGCTCAATAGTCTGCTTGTCGGGCGACAGGCGCACGTTCACGCTGCACCCGAGCGTCGCGATGTCCATCGCGTTTCTCATGGCGTACTTGATGTAGTAGCCATAGCAGTTTTCATAGCTTGCCTTCGGAATAATGATGGCTGTCTGGATCTCGCCTTCCTCTGCGCGGATGTCGACCTGACCGGCCTTGATGTAAAAGTCTTTGATGGGCAGGCGGCGGATGCCGTCCTTCCCCGTCAGCTCCACGATGGCCTCCCACGCGTGCAGCGTCGAGGCGGAGTCCGCGCTCGTCACGCCGTTGCAGGTGTTGCCGCCGATGGTTCCGATGTTTCGGATCTGCGGGCCGCCGACCATGTCGACCGCCTCGCCGAGAACATTGATGTACTTCTGGATGATGGGGTCGCGCGTGATGTGGGAAAAGCTCGAGAGCGAGCCGATGCGGATGTTTTCCTCCTCGTCGATGCTCACGCCGCGCAGCTCGTCGAGGCCGTAGATCGAGATGAGCTCCTTCCCGGCGCGTTTGCCCTCGCGCATCTGCACGAGCACGTCGCTGCCGCCGGCGATGATCTGCGCCTCGGGATGCTCCAAGCGGAGGGCGACGGCGTTTTCGACGCTTTCCGCCTCATAGAGTGCTTTCATGTCATACATGGCTCACTTCTCCTCCTTCCAGCTGTCGTGGATGAGCCCCGCCTTGCTGAACTCGGCATACAGAACGTGCGGGGTGATGGGAACGGTGTCGATGGCGACGCCGGTGGCGTTGTAGATGGCGTTGCGGATGGCGGGCGCGCCCGAGCACGCAGGCGGTTCGCCGAGCGCCTTCGTGCCGAACGGCGACGTCGGCTCGGGATTTTCGATAAACTGCGCCTCGAGATGCGGGTGGTCCATGAACGTCGAGAGCTTGTAGTCGAGAAGATTATTGTTGAGGGGGCGGCCCGTCTTCTCGTCGAATAAAAGCTGCTCGCTCATGCCAAATCCGATGGCCATGGACATACCGCCGTGGACCTGCGCCTCAGCAAGCGCGGGGTTGATGAGCTTGCCGCAGTCGTGGACGTTGATGATCTTCTTGAGCGTGACCTTGCACATCGGGATATCGACCTCGACCTCGGCAAAGGTACAGCCGAAGGAATAGGCATTGTTGCGGATGGTGTAGGTCGACTCGGCGGTGATGTGCTCGGAGTCCGCGGCGTTGTACTGTGCCGTCATCGCAAGTTCCTTGAGCGACATGAGCACCGCGCCGTCGCCAATGCGGATGATGTTTCCGTCGACAATGTCCATATTCGAAACTGCCTGACGGGTGAGCTTTGCCGCATAAGCTAAGATCTTCTCGCGCAGGAGCGCCGCCGTCTGGCGGATGGAGAAGCCCGCAACGTAGGTCTGGCGGCTTGCGTAAGCGCCGAGACCCGTGGGCGTAATGTCGGTATCCTGGCAGGAGACAACGCGCACATCGCGGTAGCTTGCAAGGCCGACGGCCTCGGCCGTCATCTGCGCATAGGCCGTGTCCGCGCCCTGCCCGATCTCCGTCTCACCGCACTGCATCGTCACCGTGCCGTCGAGGTTCAGGAGCATGCGGTTCGAGGACGTTTCAAGCGAGATGGGATACACCGCCGTGTTGTACCAGAAGGCCGCCACGCCGATGCCGCGGCGGACGGGGCCGATGTCCTTGGCATACTCCTCGCGCTTTTTGTCGTATTCGATGTACTCCTTCCCCTTTTCCAGACATTCGCGGAAGGAATCGTAGTAGTTCGTGTTACCTGAGAAGCCGTCGTGGAAGCCCTTGGGCATGATGTACTTCATGCGGTATTCGAGCGGCTCCATGCCAACGGCCTTCGCGCACTCGTCGATGTTCGCGTCGTCCGCGAACGACGCCTGCGGCATGCCGTAGCCGCGCATCGCGCCCGCGGCGGGGCGGTTTGTGTACACGGTGTAAGCGTCGCCCTCGAAATTGTCGCAGGGATAGATCTGCGGGAACGAGCCCATGGCCTTGGCGACGATCGAATGGCCGTGCGAGGCATACGCGCCCTGATTGGAGAAGCACTCGACCTTGCGCGCGGCAATCGAGCCGTCCTTATGGAGCCACGTGATGATATGGAAGCGGATCGAGTGGCGCACACGGTTACTGACGAATGTCTCTTCACGCGAGCAGTCGATGCGCACGCATTTTCCGTGCACCTGCGTAGAGCACCACGCGCACAGCGGCTCATAGAGCGCATCCTGCTTGTTGCCAAATCCTCCGCCGATGTAGGGCTTGATGACGCGGATATCCGCCCACGGACGCCCGAGCGCCTGACCGACGATGCGGCGGATGATGTGCGGGATCTGCGTGGAGGACACGACGACGATGCGGCCATTTTCCTCATAAGCGTAGCAGCCGTGGTTTTCAATGTGGCTGTGCTGCACGGTGGGGGTGTTGTACCAGCCCTCGACCTTGATGAGGCCGGGCTCTTTGATCGCCTGCTGATAATTGCCCTTGCGGATATCGGTGTGCTTCAGGATATTCCCTGGGAAATTTTCGTGGATACAGGGCGCGTCGGGTTCCATGGCCTTCTGCACGTCGAGCACAAACGGGAGTTCCTCATATTCGACCTTCAGCGCGCGCACGCCCTGCATGGCCGAGACCTCATCCTCCGCAATGACGACCGCGACGTCGTCGCCGTAGTAGCGCACATGGCGGTTCAAAAGATTGCGGTCGGCCACGTCCTGATGCCCCGGGTCCATCGACCAGGGATGGCCCGCCGTCGGGAAGCAGTGCTCCGGCACGTCGAAGCAGGTCAGCACCTTCACAACGCCGGGGATGGCCTCCGCCGCGGACTTGTCGACTGATTTGACAAATCCGTGCGCGATGGTGGAATGCTTGATGCGCGCATAGAGCGCACCGGCCGGCATCCGATCCTCATAGTATTTCGTGCGTCCGGTGACCTTGTCGAACGCATCGACGCGGATCTCGCTTTTTCCTACCTTGCTCATCTGTCTACCTCCTGTTCCGAGCAGCCGCTTTGTCGGTTTTGCTCGAAATCTGCAACTCCTTTGCTATTATTTTAGCACATTTCGCACAGCGTGTACAGTGCTGCATGCGTGATATAATACAAATGATCGCGGATGTACCATTTTATCCGCTTTTTTCTGCCGATTGGTGAAAAAGAAACGAATGACTGGTGATTTTAGATGGATAACACGTTGAAAATAGGATGCGTAGTCATGGCGGCGGGCAGTGCCGCGCGCTTTGGCGAGAACAAGCTCGCCGCGATGGTAAACGGAAAGCCGCTTATCGAGCATGCGCTTGAGGCGATCCCGCGGGAGAGCTTTTCCCGCGTGCTGGTCGTGACGCAGCACGAAAACGTGGAAGCGGCCGCCAAAAAATTTGGCTTTGAAACGCTGCGGAATGAGCATCCCGAGCGCGGCCAGAGCGAGACGATCCGCCTCGGCACGGCGGCGCTGTCAGACTGTGACGCGCTCTGCTTCATGGTGGCCGACCAGCCGATGCTCAAGCGCAAGACCGTCGCGCAGGAGCTTGAGTTCTTCCGCGCGCACAGCAAAAACATCGTCGGATTGGGACACAACGGCGTGCGGGGCAACCCCTGCCTCTTCCCTGCCCGCTTCTTTCCTGAGCTTTTATCGCTTGAGGGCGATGTCGGCGGCAGCGCGGTCATCAAGAGGCATTTAGATGATCTGCTGCTCTTTGAAGCGCCGGAGACGGAGCTTTGCGACGTTGACACGAAGGAAGCGCTCGAAGCGCTCAAGAAACGCTGATCTCGCCGCGGAGATTCTCCTCCATTGTCTGTTTGATCTTCTCCTTGTCGTAGCCGCAGGAGAAGAGATAGTACAGCTTGGCGACGGCGGCCTCGGTCGTCATGTCGAGTCCGCTGACCGCGCCCGCTTTTTTGAGCGCGCTGGACGTTTCGTAGGTGCCGAGCGACACCGCGCCCTGCGGACACTGCGAGCAAACCGTGAGCACCGTGCCGTTCTGAAACGCCTTGCGGATGATGGGCAGCAGCGCGTTCCCGTCGCCGGGGATGTTGCCCGCGCCGAACGTCTCGATGACGATACCGCGGAGCTTTTCGGTCATAATGGCCTCGAACAGCGAAAACTGAATGCCCGGAAATACCTTGATGACGCCGATGGGAATATTATCAAGCGTCTGGAGCTTGAGCCCGCCTTCCTGCCGCGGCAGGAGGGCGGCTTCGTTATATTTGATGGAAATGCCCGCCTCGGCAAGGCTCGGGTAGTTGGGCGAAACGAAAGCGATGAGTCCGTCGGCGGAGTATTTTGTCGCGCGGTTGCCGCGCAGCAGCTTTCCGCCGAAGTACAGGCACGTCTCACGCACGATGCCTTCCCCCGCAATCAGCAGCGCGGTGATGAGGTTGTCGCGCCCGTCGCTGCGAATTTCGCACAGCGGGATCTGCGAGCCCGTGAGCACCACGGGCTTGTCGAGCCCATCGAGCATGAACGACAGTGCCGAAGCCGTGTAGGCCATCGTGTCCGTGCCGTGCAGGACGACGAAGCCGTCGTAATCGTCATATTTCTGCGCGATCAGCTCTGCGATGCAGTTCCATTCGCGCACGGTCATGTTGGATGAATCCAGCAGCGGCGAGAGCTCATAGAATTCCCACTCCGGCATCTCCGGCGCGCGGAGGTCGGGGATGGCGTCGAGCGCGGCGCGGAAGTAGCCTGCGCGCGGCGCGTAGCCGTTTTCCGTGCGCGTCATACCGATGGTGCCGCCGGTATAGATGATGAGAACTCGTTTCATAGCTCTCTCCTGATTGTATTACTTTTTGTACGGCGTATGGTCGAGCGGCAGGCTGCGGCGGCGCTCGCCGTCGTAGCGGTAATACGCCTGCGCGATGGCCGGCGCTGTGGGGATGGACGTGATCTCACCGATGCCGATGGCGCCGTTGGCGAGGTTTAATCCCGGCTTGTCGATGACGATCGCCTTGATCTCGGGGATCTGATGCGAGCGGAACAGGCCGAGCGTGCCGTATTTTGCCGTGGGCTTGCCGTGGTCGAGCGGGTACTGCTCTGTCAAGGCGTAGCCCATGCTCATCACGACGCCGCCCTCGATCTGCCCTTCGCAGGACAGCGGGTTGATGGCCTTGCCGACATCGTGCGCGGCGACCATCTTTTTAATTTTGCCCGTCTCCTTGTCGAGAATGCACATCTGCGTCGCGTAGCCATAGGCGACATGGCTGACGGGGTTCGGCACATTTGCGCCGAGCGGGTTCGTCTTGGCGTAGTATTCGCCGTAAAACTCCTGCCCCTTCAAATCGCTCAGCGAGCGGTACTCCATCGCGTCGCGCAGCAGCAGGCATGCGCGGCGGCAGGCCTCGCCGGTGACGAGCGTCTGGCGCGAGCCGGAGGTATCGCCGCTGTCAGGCGTTATGAACGTGCTGTTGCCGTCGTAGACGACCTGATCGCGCGTGAGCTTTGCGTTTGTCACGACGAGCTGCACCAGCACCGTGCCGAGACCCTGACCGATGCAGGACGCGCCCGCGCGGATGTGGACCTTGCCATCATCGCCGATGACGAGCTTGCAGCGCCCATAGTCGGGAAGACCGACGCCGACGCCCGCGTTTTTCATCGCGCAGGCAAGGCCGACCGGCTCGCCGTTTTTGACCGCTTCGTCATAGTAGGGCTTGATGGCCTCGAGCGTTTCGACAAGGCCCGTTTCGGGGCCGACGATCTGGCCGTTCGGCAGCACCTCGCCCGGGCGGATGGCGTTGCGGTAGCGAATTTCCCACGGGGAGATGCCGACAAGGTCGGCCATCTCGTTGAGTAGCGTTTCAGTCGCAAAGCAGGTCTGCGTCACGCCGAAGCCGCGGAACGCGCCCGCGGGCGGATTGTTCGTATAGTAGGCGTGGCCCTCGATTTCAAAATTTTCATAGTGATACGGGCCCGCGGCGTGCGTACATGCGCGCTCGAGCACGGGGCCGCCGAGTGAGGCGAAGCCGCCCGTGTCGGACACGACGCTCGCCTTTACGCCCTGAATAATGCCGTTTTCGTCGCAGCCCATCGTGAAGTCCATCCACATCGGATGGCGCTTGGGGTGGACGAGGATGGATTCCTGCCGCGAGAGCTTCACCTTGACCGGCACGCGCGCGATGTATGCGATGAGCGCCGCGTGGTGCTGCACGGACATGTCCTCTTTCCCGCCGAAGCCGCCGCCGACAAGCATATTTTCGACCTGGCAGTGGGCAAAGTCGACGCCGAGCATCGCCGAGCACTCGTGCTGGGTGGTGTGCGCGCTCTGGTCGGTCGTCAGCAGCTTCACGCCGCCGTTTTCAAGCGGGAGCGCCACGCAGCACTCGGGTTCCAAAAAGGCGTGCTCCGTCCACGGAGTCTCAAACTTCTCGTGTAAGACGTATTTGGAATGTTTGATGGCCTCGTCTGCGTTGCCGCGCACAACATGGCGGTGCGCCTGCAAATTGCCGCGGTTGCCCATGATGACCTCGGGCGCACCGGGGGCGGACGCCTCCTCGGGCCCGTAGACCGCGGGAAGCTCTTCGTAAACGACACGTACAAGCTTTTTTGCCTGCTCGAGTGTTTCTAAGTCGCGCGCACAGACAAGCGCCACCGCGTCGCCGAGATACTGCGTGATTTCCCCCTCGCCGATGAGCGTCGGCTGGTCCTTCTGGATGTGGCCGACGTTCTGCTGGCCCGGGATGTCCTTTGCCGTCAGCACGCATACGACGCCAGGGAGCGCTTCCGCCTCTTTCGTGCGGATATAGAGCACGCGGGCGCGCGGGTACTGGCTGCGCACCGCGCCGCCATAGCACATGCCGTCAACATAGATGTCATCGGGGTACTTGCCGTAGCCCTGTACCTTTTCGGCGACGTCGATACGGTGCACGCGCGAGCCAACCTGAAAGTCTTCCTTCTTTTCGGGAATTTTCCCCTCGCGTAAAATCTTCGCCGCAAGCAGGATGCCGTCGATGATCTTGACATAGCCCGTGCAGCGGCAGATATTGTTGCGGATGGCAAAGGCCGCCTCTTCGCGCGTGGGGTCAGGATTCTGGTCGATAAGCCCCTTGGCCGAGATGACCATGCCTGGAATGCAGAAGCCGCACTGCACGGCTCCGGCCTCGCCGAAAGCGTAGGTAAAGGCCTCCTTTTCAAAGTCGGAAAGGCCCTCGACCGTGACGATATGTTTCCCCTCCAGCTTGTCTGTCTGAGGGATGCAGGCTTTCGTCGGCTTGCCGTCAATGAGGACATGGCACGTGCCGCACGCGCCCTCACTGCACCCGTCTTTGACGCTGGTCAGATGCAGCTCGTCGCGAAGATAGCGGATGAGTTTTTGATTTTTCTCCACCGTGACCGGTGTACCGTTGACAACGAATGCAGCCATTTCAGATCTCCTGTTCACGAGAAAATCACAAATATCACAATTATTTTGGTTGCCTAACTAATTTTATTGTAGCACAGGCACAACAAAGACGCAACACAAATTCTAAATTTCGATATTCTATTTTCGGAATCACGCTTTCTGCCTCAAATCCTTGACAAATTTTGAACATTGGACTAAGATGTCGCCATACCTGCAAGGGGCGCTGGCGCAAGCCGGCTGTGATGCGGCGTATCGCCGTCGCTGTCCCTCAGACCTGATCCGGGTAATGCCGGCGTAGGAATGCAAAGATGATCTTGCCTGAGCTTTGCACCGTGACGTCGACGCCGCGGTGCTTTTTTGTGCCGCGGCGCGGACAGGGACCATATCTTTAGGAGGAATCCCTTATGAGCAACACGTCCACCCGTTCCAGCACCCGCCGCCTGACCGAGGGCGGCATCTGCATCGCGCTCGCCCTTGTGCTGAGCTATCTCAAAATTCCCATCGGTCTGTCGTTTGGCGGCTTCGGCGGCTCGATCACCCTTGTGATGGTCCCGCTCATCCTCTTCGCCGTGCGCTATGGCGCGCCCTGGGGCATCCTCGCGGGCGTCGCGTTCGGCACGCTCAAGTATTTCTTCGCCGAAGGCTTTGCCGTGAGCTGGGTGTCCATCATCTTCGACTATTCCGTCGCCTACGGCGCGGTCGGCCTTGCGGGCCTTTTCCGCGTGAAGGGCAACGACTATTCCAAGCTCCCGCTCGCCGCGTTCGTCGGCTGCCTCGGCCGCTTTGTCATCCACTTCATCTCGGGCGTGACGGTCTACGCGCAGTATATGCCCGAGGAATTCATGGGCATGACCATGACGTCTCCCGTGTTCTACTCCGTGCTGTACAACGGCACGTATATGCTGCCGAACACGATCCTCGCGATCGTCATCTGCGCGTTGCTGATGAAGCCCGCAGCGAAGCTGCCGAGCGCAGAGTAAAAAAATAATATGGCAGCGCGACAGCGCTGCATTTGTTCCCTGCGCCGCGCAGGGGTGGGATAATAAGGGAGGGGG
>ENA-OYYB01000941-OYYB01000941.1-human-gut-metagenome-genome-assembly--contig:-NODE-941-length-14221-cov-4.440421_pt1 | contig 14221 bp, 14 predicted proteins | sample MGYA00244059_ERZ653440 | MGnify/ENA primary metagenome ERZ653440 (study PRJEB26926, sample SAMN06164994) | human gut metagenome | biome: ENVO:00009003; feature: ENVO:2100002; material: ENVO:00002003... | reverse complement strand
CGAGATCCTGAGATGTCTCGTGGGCTCGGAGATGTGTATAAGAGACAGGTCTGTTGACTTGCCACGCCATCTAAAGCAGCTGACGCCATCTACTCCCTCAAAGTAAGGGGCAGTATATCATATCCCCGCAGGGCCGTCAAGCATTCTTTGACTCGCATTCAGACATTTTTCATTCAATGTATCATTATTTCTGAATCGTTCGATAAAAATGTGAAATCATTGACAAAAGTTCCCTTGCCATTCCCACGCTGCTGTGCTAAACTGGAAATTACATTATAAGAAAGGATCCTCATACCGCCATGGAATTCTTATCGAACAAGCCCCTTCTCATCACCGACACCATCCTGCGCGACGCGCACCAGTCGCAGGCTGCCACGCGCATGACGCTCGAACAGATGCTCCCCGCCTGCGAAATCCTCGACTCGATCGGCTACTACTCTCTCGAGTGCTGGGGCGGCGCCACGTTCGACGCCTGCCTGCGTTTTCTGGATGAGGATCCGTGGGAGCGGCTGCGCCAGCTGCGCGCCCACCTGCCGCACACGAAGCTCCAGATGCTCTTCCGCGGCCAGAACATCTTAGGATACAAGCACTATGCTGACGACGTCGTCGACGAGTTCTGCGGCAAGTCCATTGATAACGGCATCGACATCATCCGCATCTTCGACGCGCTCAACGATGTGCGTAACTTAGAGCAGGCCATCAAGTCCACGAAGAAATACGGCGGTCAGGTCGAGGCCACTCTCTCCTACACCATCTCCCCCATCCACAATGAGGATTATTTCGTGAAGCTCGCTAAGGAGCTCGAGCAGATGGGCGCGGACGCTCTCTGCATCAAGGACATGGCGAACCTGCTGCTGCCGATGGATGCCTACTCCCTTGTCAAGCGCCTCAAGGAGACCGTCAGCATCCCCATCCACCTGCACACGCACAACACCAGCGGCACGGGCGACATGGTCAACCTGATGGCCGCGATGGCGGGCGTCGACATTGTCGACACCGCGCTCTCCCCGCTCGCCAACGGCACGTCCCAGCCCGCGACGGAGTCCCTCGTCGCCACGCTCAAGGGCACGCCGCGCGACACAGGCCTCGACCTGAACAAGATGAGCGAGGCTGCCGTCCACTTCCGCAAGGTCGCGGATGAGCTCAAGGCGAGCGGCGCGCTCGACCCGAAGGTGCTGAATGTCGACACGAACACGCTCCTCTATCAGGTCCCCGGCGGTATGCTCTCTAACCTCATCTCCCAGCTCAAGCAGGCGGGCAAGGAGGACAAGTATTACGACGTGCTCGCTGAGATTCCGCGCGTGCGCGAGGACTTCGGCTATCCCCCGCTGGTCACGCCGTCCAGCCAGATCGTCGGCACGCAGGCCGTGCTGAACATCATCACCGGCGAGCGCTACAAGATGGTCCCCAAGGAGTCCAAGGCCATGCTGCGCGGCGAATACGGCAAGCTGCCCGGAACCGTCAACGAAGAGGTCCGCGCCAAGGCGGGCATCAAGCCCGAGGATGTCATCACCTGCCGCCCCGCCGACCTTCTGGAGCCCGAGCTTCCCAAGTACCGCGAGGAGTACAAGGACCTCGCCAAGAGCGAGGAGGACGTGCTCTCCCTCGCGCTGTTCCCGCAGGTCGCACCCAAGTTCATCAACCGCCGCAACCTGCGCACGCCGAAGCCGCACCGCACGATGGCTCCCATCGCGCACCGCGAAGCAAAGGAGCGCGCCGTCGCGCCCTTCTCCCGCAAGTAAAACGCAGCGAAAAATCGCCCTTCCAAATGGAAGGGCGATTTTCTTATTTTGTCAGGTCGAGCTGCATCTGCACGTGCGGGATACCGTCCTCTAAGAATTCTTCCGACGTCTGGTAGAAGCCGAAGTTCTCGTACAGTTTCTTCACATAGGTCTGCGCTTCGATCGTGATCTTATCGGCGTGCAGCTTCTCTTTCGCCGTGTCGATGGCCGCGGCGACGATTTGCTTCCCCAGACCGCAGCGCCGTTTCACGGCGATCACGCGGCCGATGGAGACCTCCGGGAACGTTGCGCCGCGCGGCAGAACGCGCGCATAGGCCTCGATGCCGTCCTTGTCCCGCAGCCAGACGTGATACGCGTTTTCGTCCGCGTCGTTGACCTCCTGATAGCAGCATTTCTGCTCCACGACGAAGACCGACACGCGCAGCCTGTAAATTTCAAAGAGCTCTTGCGCCGTGAGCTCGGAAAAGTGCTTGACGAACAGCTCCATGCACTTTCCCTCAGCGGATGAAGTGCGTGGCGATCCTCTCTTCCTTTTCAGGCAGGCCGAACTGCTCCTTGCCGAGCGCGATACTCTTCATCAAAAACGTCATGTTGCGCGCGAGCGTGCGCATCGTCTGCCGGCCCTCTCCGTCCTGCTCCGCCTCGCCCGGTGCGCAGCCGTGGATGCTGTTCCAGTACTGGCTGGACGCGACCGGCATGCCGGAGATGGTGAAATACTTGTTGAGCTCATCGAACGTCGCCGAGCAGCCGCCGCGGCGCGCACAGACGACGCTCGCGCCGACCTTCATCGTCTTGTCGAACGGTGTGCTGTAAAACAGGCGATCGAGGCAGGCGATGAGCGTCGCGTTCGCGGACGCGTAATAGACGGGGCTCGCCACGACGAGGCCATCCGCCTCCTCAAACTTCGGCTTGAGCTCGTTGACCACGTCGTCAAAAACACACTTGCCGAGCTTGCCGCAGGCTCCGCAGGCCGTGCAGCCGCGCACGGCCTGATTGCCGATGAGCACGGTCTCGACCTCCACGCCGCTTGCCTTGAAGATCTCCTCCATCTCGCGCAGTGCGACGGCGGTGTTGCCGTTTGCGTGCGGGCTGCCGTTGAGCATCAGTACCTTCAAATTTTTCATTGCTGTCTCCTCCTGTATGCTCCGCGCGCCGCTGAGCGCTTGCCTTGCTCAACGCGCACTGTTTTCTATTCTCTCGTCAATCTCGCGAAAAAGCCGCCGGTAGTCTTCGTTCGACCAAATCCTTTTCGGCCGCCAGCAGTCCCGCAGCTGTCGCAGCGCGGGCGAATCGCCGCAAAAGGCTTTCACCCGCTGCGCCGCGAATTCATTGGCGTCCACCTCGTAAGGAAAGCCCAGATAAGCGTCGCGAAACCTCTCTTCTCCGCCGTCCAAGCGGCACTCCTGCCAGGTTTCGCCGCGCAGGCGGAAGCACGTTCCATCATAGAGCACCACGTAGGGAAGGCTTACGCGGATCATCGCGTCGAAGCGCTCGGGATGCTGGTACTGCTCCGCGTGCCGCAGCTCGTGGACAAGATAGAACATCGCCTCGTACTCCGGCGCACTTTGCAGCACGGCCGGATTGAGAAAAAGCGTTTTTGCCACCGGATCAAACGTGCCGTTGGCCGTCTCGTATCCCTGCGGCATGTCACACGAAAGTACGACGGACAGTCCGCGCTCTGCGCAGATGCTTTCGACCAGCGTGCTCCATTCCGTCTGTCCCATGGGCCGGCCTCCTCTCGATTACTCCTCGCCCGCGTCCCCTGACATACGGTGGGCTTTGCGCTCTTTTTTGTAGCGGTACATGTTGTGGTCGGCGCGGTCCTTGACCGTGACGACGTTCTCGCTTGAAATCTCTGCCGAGCCGAACGACACCGTCGGCAGGAAGTCGAGTTCCTTGCGCCGCTCGTCCAGCCGACGCACAAAGTCCCGTGCACAGGCGTGTTCCCTGTCGCCGTCGCGCAGCAGCACGCAGAATTCATCGCCGCCCATGCGGTAGCAGTAACCGTGGCGCGCATAGGCCTTCTTGATGCACGCGGCGATCTCGGCAAGGCAGATATCGCCTTTCACGTGGCCATATCGGTCGTTGACCTGCTTGAAGTCGTCCACGTCGAAGACGACGAGCACCTCGCCGCTGCGGCGCATCTCCGCCGTGCGATTGAGATAGCTGTTCTGATTCAAAAGGCCCGTGAGTGCGTCGAGCTGGTTCCACATCTCGCTGCAATAGATGAAATACAGCACCGAAAGCAGCGTGACGCACAGCCATGTCACGTGCAGCTGCGGCAGCGCGATCTGGATGATCGTCTCCGCCGCCAGAAAGACGATGAGCGGATAGAGCAGTACGCGGCTGCGATTCTGAAACTCCCACGCCGTAACGATCGTGGACACGGCAAGGTAGGCGAGCGCGGCGAGATACATCACGATATAGAACGCAAAATACGGTCCGCGCGCATAGACATTATCCTCGCTGACGGAAAACACCATCCCGCTTGGGAGCAGCGCGGTGAGGAGGAGCAGATATACGACCTCGCAGCCCACCGCCGCTTTGAATTTGCGGCTGATGACCGTCTTCTTATCCAGCGCGTACACAAGGCACGCCGACACCGCGGGCGACAGGCCGAAACCGAGGTAGTTCGACAAAATATTCAGACAGCGCAGATGCACCGGCGCACCGTCAACCAGAATCGTGATGACCTCGAGGATCGAGATCACGCCGATGAGCGCAAAGGCGAGGAAAAAGCCGCGCTTCTGCTTGCTGTTGAGCGTTTCGCTCAGCTTTGTGAGGATGCACATGAACGTCAGCACGAAGAGGTCGATCGTCGTTAAAACCAAGAAATACTGATCTATCATAAAATCAAAAATACCTTCTGCCAAAATAAAAGGCCGATAATCCGGCCCGACAAAAATCTCTTCATTTGTCCTCTTTTGGACATTTTTTAGTGTATCACAAAGTTTGACATTTGCAAAGCACAAAACGCGACGCACAAAAATTTTACATATCCCGCGCAGGGCCAAAACGCGGTAAAAATTCACATATCTTACGATATCCGCCCTGCGTATCCCCAAATTACGGAATAATTGTGCATTGTGCAAGGCATATATTTCCCGTATAATGCAACCATTCTGCGGTCTTTGCGGAAAATCGGAAAAAGGGGCTCCGCCCCGAAACAAAAAAGGAGATTTGCAATGAAAAAAACTGTCACTCTGGCGCTCACCCTCGCGCTTGTGCTGGGCCTTCTGTCCGGCTGCGCCAACAATGACACACCGGCTGATAACGCCGAGAACAGCAAGGCAGCGGAGACTGCCGAAAACTTTACCGACGAAATGAAGATCCCCTACGCTGTCGACCTGTCCCCTGAGGACGGCGCGGACTCCGTGGAACGCAGCGGCGACCATGAAAACTCGCCCTACTTCGCCCACCCCGACGTCTACAACATGGAGTCCACGGACACGCTGACCGTGCTGACCCACTTCAGGACCATGCAGCAGACCAGCGAATGGTCCTGCGGCGTGACGGCGGCGCTGATGGTACTCGACTGGTACGATGCGCTCGGCGACTGGAACGAAGAGTCCCTCGCGGCGCTGCGCCACTCGCTCGACGGCACGGAGCTTGAGGGCTATCCCGGCACCACACTCAACCAGGCCATTGACATTTTCAACGGCGTAGGCGGTTTTGATATAATATCCTCCAACGACTATCCCGACGGCATCTGGCTCGACGATATTCAGGGCTGGCTGAGCGAAGGCAAGCCCGTTATGATCTGCTGGAACGACTGGGGCGGCCACTGGCAGACCATCATCGGCTACGATACGATGGGCACGGAAAATGAGAACGACGACGTCTTCCTCGTCGCCGACTCCTACGACACCACCGACCACAATCAGGACGGCTATGGCATCTATCCCGCCGAGCGCCTGATGTACAACTTCACGATGTACGGCGCGTTCCCTGAAAGCGAGGGCGGCAGCGACATGCTGTTTCTTGTCGCCTCTCCCAGCGCGAAATAACGATCCAAACGCAGCAAAACAGCAAAAAGCAGCAGGCCGTCGGTCTGCTGCTTTTTTCGTTTCACTTACTGTCTGCAAATTTTGATAAGCAGGAGCTTTCCATCCCGCACGGAGATCTTCGCGGTCTTTCCGGGCAGGACCTCGTTGCTCACGCCGTACTGGTATTCGCACGTGATCTCCGCGCCGTCGAGCGGGTACTTCGCATCGCGGATCGTAATCCCCCTCGCACAGCCCGTGATATTGAGCAGCGAGAAAAACGGGTACTTATCCTCGATGGAGACTTCGCCCTTCGAGACGATCTGCATCTCCGAATAGTCATCCACGATCTCCGCCTTTTTGCCGAGCAAATCAAGGTAGAGCAGGATCGACACGTTTCCGAGCGTGTGGTCGAGCCGCGCGCCGATGACGCCGATGAGCAAAAAGTCGTCATACCCGCGCTGCACCATCGTCTTGACGGCAAACACCGTGTCGGTGTCGTCCTTTTCACACGGGAGCACGATGGTCTCTACATCGAGGTGCGGATTGCAGTGCGAGTCAAAGTCGCCGACGATCAGCGCGGGCTTCACCCCCAGCGCCTCCATGTGCTTGAGGCCGCTGTCGCAGAAGACGACGGCATCATCTTCCCTCAAGTACTGCTTCACGCGCGCATAGTCGCCGATGTCCGCGCCGCCGACGATCACGCAGCGTTTTTTCTCGCTCACAGTCTCATCTCCCACGCCATCTGCCAGAAGGCCATCTCGTAGCGCGAGCAGGCGATGAAAATGTCCTCCAAATGCCGGAGCTGCTCTTCCGTATAGTGCGCGGACAGGCGGTCGAGCGTTTCGATCAGGATGACATTGCCCTCGGCGTACCCGTCTGAGGCGTAGCCGCGGATCCAGTCGCCGTAGAACGGGTCGTCGACCGACTCGGGGCGGTTCGCAACGATCTTCTTGGCGATGACCTCGTAGCTGTAAGCGCACGAGAGCACCGCCGCCAAGACCTCGACCTCGCTCTCATCATAGGCGACGCGCACCATGTAGGACGTATAGGACAGGTTATCGAGCGAGGGCTTCATCGCGTCGATCTCCTCCTGCGTCACTGCAAACTTACCCATGTAACCCTTGTGCACGTCCAGCTCGCCGTTCATCACGTTGATGTACTTGGCGAAGAGGTTCGCCGTCTCGACGCTTTTCGCCTTGGCGACGCCCACGGCGTAGGTCTTGGCATAGTCCTTGAGATACAGGAAGTCCTGCATGATGTAGTAGCGGAACTTATCACGCTCCAGCGTGCCGTTCTGGATGCCGAGCACAAAGGGGTGCTCGTTGTAGGCGTCCCAGATCGTTTTGCTGGCGTTCAGCAGTCTTTCAGATGTTTTCACTTGGTATTTTCCTTTGCAAACTCGCCCCGCAGGTCAAAATTGTGCTGCATGGGCCCCGCCCCCTTGCCGAGGTCCAGCATTGCCGACAGCGCGCCGGAGATGTACTCCTTCGCCCGCGCGACGGACTCGCTGAGCGAGTAGCCCTTGGCGAGGTTCGACGCGATGGCGCTCGAGAGCGTGCAGCCCGTGCCGTGCGTGTTGGGATTGTCGATGCGCTTGCCCTCGAACCACTGCATCTCGCCGCCTGCGTAGAGCAGGTCGTTGGCGTCGTTCACGCGGTGACCGCCCTTTAAGAGCACGGCGCAGCCGTAGGTGTCGCCGATGCGCTTGGCGGCGCGCTCCATGTCGTCCTTGCTCTCGATCTTCTCACTGGAGAGGATCTCACCCTCGGGAATGTTCGGCGTGATGACGGTCGAGAGCGGCAGAAGCTCGTCGATGAGCGTCTGCACCGCGTCGGTCTTCATCAGGCTCGAGCCGCTCGTCGCGACCATCACGGGGTCGACCACGATGTTCTTTGCCCCGTAGTGGCGCAGCCGCTCCGCGATCACGCGGATCAGGTCGGAGGACGAGACCATACCGATCTTGACCGCGTCGGGGAAGATATCTTCAAATACCGCGTCCAGCTGCTCTTTTAAGAATGCAGGCGTTGCCTCCTGAATTGCCCTCACGCCGGTCGTGTTCTGTGCCGTGAGCGCGGTGATCGCGGTCATGGCATAAACACCGTTCATCGTCATCGTTTTGATGTCTGCCTGAATACCGGCGCCTCCGCAGGAATCGCTTCCCGCGATGGATAATGCTGTTTTCATCGTTTTTCGTCCTTTCGATTCAAAATGCATCTCTTTTGTTATGCGACAGAGAGTGGTGCCCCCGGTCTGCCGCCCAAAGCCGCGGCTTCAGTCCGCCGCGGTCATTGCCCAGAATTGCTCCAATTGCTCAAAGCTCGTGATATAGCAGTCCGCCAGCGCTCTGACCTCGTCCTGGCGCTTTTCGCTCTCGTCGAAGACGGCCGCGACGGTAAAGCCGTCTTTTTTCGCAGTCTCGACGGCGTGGATGGCGTCCTCAAAGACCACGGTGCTGCCGCGCTGCGCGCCAAAATGCTCCATCGCTCGGCGGAAGATGACGGGCTCGTCCTTGCCGTGCCCGACCTCGCTGCATGTGAAGATCGCGTCGAAAAGGTTCTCAATGCCGCAGCGGCGCAGCGCCGCTTCGATGAGGTAGCGGTCTGTCGCCGTCGCGATGCAGACGTCGACGCCCTTTGCGCGCAGCTCTTTCAAAAACGGGACAACGCCCGGCTTTGGCTGCACCTCGTCGCGGTAAAAATGCTCGATGATGCGGTCGATGCCCGCCATGATCTCCTCGGGCGTCTCCGCAAGGTCATACTCTTTTTTCAGGTGCTCCGCCGCCTGCAAGAGGCTCAGCGCGCGCACCTCCTCGCGCACGATGGGCTTGGGCTCTTTGCCGCGCGAGCGCACATAGCTCTCCGCCACCGTGTCCCAGAGGTACATGGAGTCGAACAGCGTGCCGTCAAAGTCAAAGATCACGCACTTGAGCTTCATGCGTTCACCATTTTTTCCGACAGCGCGCGCAGCTCGCGGCATTCGCTTTCGATGTCCTCCGCCGAGAAGATGGCGCTGACCAGCGCCACACCGTCAACGCCCGTGCCCGAAAGCTCGAGGATGTTGCTCTTGTTGAGCCCGCCGATGGCCACGACCGGAATATCGACCGCGTCACAGATGGCCTTGAGCGTTTCCTTCGGAAGCACGTCGACGTCCGTCTTTGTCGAGGTCGAGAACATCGCGCCCACGCCGAGGCAGTCTGCCCCGTCGCGCACGGCCTGCTTCGCCTCTTCGACCGAGTGGACGGAAACGCCGATCATCATCTTGTTGCCAACCTTTTCGCGCACCTTCGCCGCGGCCATGTCCTCCTGCCCGACGTGCACGCCCTCGGCACCGCAGGCGATAGCGACGTCCACATTGTCGTTGATGAACAGCGGCACGCCGTAGCGCTTGCACAGCGCCGCGATCTGCTTCGCCTCTTCGAGGAAATCCTCGTCGCCGAGCTTCTTTTCGCGCACCTGCACACAGGTCGCGCCGCCCTTGAGCGCGCATTCGACCTGCTCGTATAAGCTCTGTCTGCCGACCCACGCGCGGTCTGTGACGGCATAGAGCAGCATCGTCTTCTTATCGCACTTCATACTTTGCGCCTTTCTCCAGCTGTTCGGGCGTCATGTTGTAGATAGCGTCGATGATGTAATTGCGATAGGTGGAGTTGCCGTCCTGCGCGGAAAGGCGCGCGTGCGCGATCTCGCCGGCAAGACCCATGGCGCAGACCGCCGCCGCGGCAGCCTCCAGCGGATGCTCGGGGTTCGCCGTCACATACGCCGCCGTCATGGCGGAGAGCTGGCAGCCCGTGCCGGTGATGGCACTCATCATCGGGTGGCCGTTGCGGATGCAGTAGGCTTTTGCCCCATCGGCCACGATGTCAATGGCACCGGTAATGGCCACAACGGCACCGGTCTTTGCGGCAAAAGCCTTGGCAAAGGCCACCGCGCCGTCCAGATTTTCCTCTGTGACCCTGTCGGCCACATCGGCATCCACGCCCTTGGTGGTGCCCGCGCCGGAAGCCAGCGTCTTTACCTCGGAGATATTGCCCCGGATGACCGTGAACCGCACCTCGTCCAGCAGGCGATAGGCCGTCTCGGTGCGCAGGGCAGAAGCGCCTGCGCCCACAGGGTCCAGCACCACGGGGTGGCCCAGTGCATTGGCCTTTTTGCCCGCCTTGAGCATGGAGTCAATGGTGCGGCTGTTCAGGGTGCCAATGTTGATGTTCAGCCCGCCGCAGATGGTGGTGATATCCTCCACCTCGGCGGCATCGTCGGCCATAATGGGCGAAGCACCGCAGGCCAGCACCATGTTGGCGCAGTCGTTCACGGTGACGTAGTTGGTGATATTATGAATAAGGGGGCTTTTGGTGCGGACATTGGCAAACTGCTCTGCAAACATGACGCACCCCCGTCAGGAAAGGCTGCTCTGCATGGAGCGCAGGGCACCGGAGTGCTGCAGGCTGTACACCAGCACGCCCGCAATGACCGCACCCACAGCGGTGGAGATGAGGAAGGGCACGATGTAGGCGTAGAACGCGATGTCACCGGCGCTCTTGCCCATCAGGCAGATGGCCACCGGGTAAGCGCACAGGCCGCCCAGAATGCTGGTGCCGAACACCTCGCCCACCAGGGTGGCGATCAGGTTTTTGGTCTTTGCGTAGACCAGGCCGCAGAGCAGGGCACCGAACATGCTGCCCGGGAAGGCCATCAGGCTGCCCAGACCCAGGATATTGCGGAGCAGCGAGGCCACAAAGGCCACGCCCACGCCCCACCAGGGGCCCAGCAGCACGGCGCAGAGCACATTGACCATGTGCTGCACGGGGGCGCACTTGCTGCCGAACATCGGGAAGCTGAACACACTGCCCACCACGCACAGGGCGCAGAACATTCCAGCGAGAGCCAGCTTTTTCACAGAGAATTTTTTCATTGGAAACTCCTCTTTCTCAAAAAGCGGTCGAGGCTTGCTGGCCTCCTCTCACGCCGGAACACGGCTTCCCATCGCAGTTATTTCAAGGCTCAGGGCGCTCCCCCTCAGCCCGGAGCCGCCCGTTGCGGCGGCTTGCGGCAACAAAAAACAGGAGACACCACAGCGGTGCCTCCTGCAAAAAATCATTTTCCTATGACTTCCTACGGCGGCATTATCCGCATCAGGTCAAGGGTCGAAGTTTGGTTACTTCCTCTCAGCCCGCCTTACGAGCTCCCCTGTGTTTTGTTTTTCGTAGGGTATTGTACACCCGCCGGGGCAAAAAAGCAAGAACAAGTTTTTCTTTCGCCTTTTTGCCAAATCGCTTTTACAATTTTCCGGATTATGTTATACTTATCCCAAATTTCGCAGCGCCCGGGGGAGCCATTCCCCGCTTTGGGGCACTGCCCGGCACAAAAGGAGATTGAAGTTATGGGTCTCATCAAAGCAGCCATGGGCGCGGCATCCGGCGTGATGGGCGACCAGTGGAAGGAATATTTTTATTGTGACGCTCTGCCTGCGGAGGTGCTGGCCGTCAAGGGCCAGAAGCGGACCAATGGCCGCTCCGCCAACCGGCACGGCAGCGAAAACGTCATCTCGGACGGCTCTGTGATCGCCGTGGCCGACGGCCAGTGCGTGCTGATCGTGGAGCAGGGCAAGGTGGTGGATCTCTGTGCCGAGCCCGGCGAGTACACCTACAACACCGGCACCCAGCCCTCCCTGCTCAGCGGCGGGCTGAAGAACATCGACAGCGTGTTTGCCGAGCTGGGCAAGCGATTCAGCTTTGGCGGGCAGGCCGGTTCCGACCAGCGCATCTACTATATCAATACCCGGGAGCTCACCGGCAACAAGTACGGCACCCCCAACCCGGTGCCCTTCCGGGTGGTGGACCAGCGCGCCGGCATCGATATCGACATCGGCATCCGGTGCTTCGGCGAATACAGCTACCGGGTGGTCAACCCCATCCTGTTTTACACCAATGTCTGCGGCAATGTGGAAAACGCCTACACCCGCGACGCGCTGGACAGCCAGCTCAAGACCGAACTGATGACCGCCCTGCAGCCCGCTTTTGCCCGGATCAGCGAGCAGGGCATCCGCTACTCCGCCCTGCCCGGCCACACCGCCGAGTTGGCCGAGGCCCTGAATCAGGAGCTGAGCGCCAAGTGGAGCAGGCTGCGCGGCATCGAGATCGTCTCTCTGGGCGTTTCCGGTGTCAAGGCCAGCGAAGAGGACGAGCAGATGATCAAGGAGCTGCAGCGCAGTGCGGCCTTTATGGACCCCACCCGCGCCGCCGCGCATCTGGTGGGCGCACAGGCCTCCGCCATGCAGGCTGCCGCCTCCAACACCGCCGCCGGTCCCGCCATGGCCTTTATGGGGATGAACCAGGCCGCTGCAGCGGGCGGTGTCAACGCCCGGGATCTCTACCAGATGGGCGGCCAGCAGACCGCCGCGCAGCCTCAGGCCGCACCGGCCGCTGGCTGGACCTGCAGCTGCGGCCACACCGGCAACACGGGCAAGTTCTGTGCCGAATGCGGCAAGCCCCGGCCCGAAGCCCCGGCTGTCTGGGTGTGCAGCTGCGGTGCAAAGAACAGCGGCAAATTCTGCTCGGAGTGCGGCAGACCCCGGCCCGCCGCCAAGTGCGCCAACTGCGGCTTTGTGCCTGCCGACCCGGCCAACCCGCCCAAGTTCTGCCCCGAGTGCGGCAAGCCCTTTGGGGCCTGAGAGGGGTCTGACGCATGGCTGAAAAGACAACGAATTATCAGTGCCCGGCCTGTACCGGCCCCCTGCACTACGATGGTGCCAGCGGCAAGCTGGTCTGCGATTACTGCGGCTCGGCCTACGACGTAAAGGACATCGAGGCCCGCTACGCCAAAAAGCAGGCCGCTGCCGACACTGCCGCCGAGGGCGATGCCAAAAAAGCCGCCCGCCTGCCCCGGCAGGACAGCCCGGTGTGGAGCGAGGCCGAGGCGGAGGGCCTGAACAGCTACTCCTGCCCCACCTGCGGGGCCGAGCTGGTCTGTGACGAGACCACCGCCGCCACCACCTGCCCCTACTGCGGCAACCCCACAGTGCTGGGCGGCAAGCTCTCCGGCAAGCTGAAGCCGGAGTACATCCTGCCCTTCAAGCTGGACAAAAAGACCGCCATTGCCCAGCTGACCAGATATTACAAGGGCAAGGCCTTCCTGCCCAAGGCGTTCAAGAGCCAGAACCACATCGCAGAGATCCAGGGCGTATATGTCCCCTTCTGGCTCTACGATGCCAAGGCCGACGCGCGCGGCCGGTACGAGGGCCAGAACTCCGAGAGCCACCGCGAGGGCGATTACATGGTGACCACCACCCAGCACTACGATGTGCGCCGCGAGGGCTCGGCCGACTTTGCCAAGGTGCCGGTGGATGGCTCCAGCAAAATGCCCAACACCCACATGGATGCCATTGAGCCCTTTGATTACGGTGACCTGAAGCCCTTCTCCACGGCCTACCTGCCCGGCTATCTGGCCGACCGGTATGACGAGGATGCCGATGCCTGTGCCGAGCGCGCCTACCGCCGGATGTACAACTCCACGGCCGATGCGCTCCACGCCACCACCGGCGGCTACAGCGAGATCCACCCCATTTCCGAGAACATCAACGTGGACATGACCCACGCCCACTATGCCCTGCTGCCGGTCTGGATGCTCCACACCCGGTGGAAGGACAAGGACTTCCTGTTCGCCATGAACGGGCAGACCGGGCGGCTCATCGGTGACCTGCCGGTGGACAAGAGCCGGGTGGCCGCGTGGTTTGCGGGCATCAGCCTGCCCCTGATGGCAGTGCTGGCGTTCCTGCTGTTGTTATAAGGGGGTGGCAGAATGAAACACACTGCAAAACGCTTTGCCGCCCTGCTGGCCGCACTGGTGCTGGCGCTCTGCCTGAGCATCCCCGCCTTTGCCGCCGCACCACTGGTGCGGGACGGGATGGGCCTGTTCGATGCGGATACTTACAGCCAGCTGGAAGCTTCCGCCGAAGCCGCCAGCGACGGCCACGACTGCGACGTATATTTTCTGGTGGTGGACAGCATCGGTGACACCGACCAGCGCCAGTACGCCAAAGATTACTACCTTGCCAACGGTCTGGGCAGCGGCTCTGAACAGAGCGGCATCCTCTTCCTGCTGGCAGTCGGCTCCCGCAAGTATGTCACCATCACCTACGGCGGCGGCGTGACAGCCTTTACCGATTACCGCATCGAGCAGATCGAGGATGCCGTTGTCCCCTATCTCTCAGACGACGACTGGGCCGAGGCCGCCTCCGAGTACCTCTCCATGTGCGCCGACACGCTGGATTTCTACGCTGAGCACGGCGAACCTCTGGATGTTGACAACGACACCAGCGGCTGGCCCATCCTGCTCCTCATCATCATCGGTGTGCCCATGATCATTGCCGGTATCGTCTGCGGCGTGCTGTACAGCCAGATGAAAACAGCCCGGCTCAAGACCGAGGCCAACGATTACATCGGCGCAGGCTTAAAGCTGCGGGTGCAGGTGCTGTCTCTTATACACATCTCCGAGCCCA
>ENA-OYYB01000932-OYYB01000932.1-human-gut-metagenome-genome-assembly--contig:-NODE-932-length-14385-cov-6.427983_pt1 | contig 14385 bp, 12 predicted proteins | sample MGYA00244059_ERZ653440 | MGnify/ENA primary metagenome ERZ653440 (study PRJEB26926, sample SAMN06164994) | human gut metagenome | biome: ENVO:00009003; feature: ENVO:2100002; material: ENVO:00002003... | reverse complement strand
AGGCCTCTCCCTTTGGGAGAGGTGGATGCGAACGCAGTGAGCAGACGGAGAGGGCGAGCCCGGCAGAGTTTTACATGGCTGCTATTTCGATATCAGACATTGAACAGGAATTCGATCACATCGCCGTCGTTGACAACGTACTCCTTGCCCTCAGTGCGCTGCAGGCCCTTGGCCTTGACGGCGGCATAATCGAAGTTGTTGGCTTCCAGATCGCTGTAGCCAATGACGCTGGCACGGATGAAACCGCGCTCGAAATCGCTGTGGATCTTGCCGGCAGCCTGCGGTGCCTTGGTGCCCTTGCGGATGGTCCATGCGCGGCACTCCTTCTTGCCGTCGGTCAGGAAGGAGATCAGGCCCAGCAGGTCGTAGCTGGCGGTGATGAGGTTGTCCAGACCACTGGCTTCAATGCCCATTTCAGCCAGAAAAGCCTTCTTTTCCTCGGGGGAGTAGTCGGCGATATCCTCCTCGGTCTTGGCGCAGATAGGAATGTAGCGTGCGCCCTCTTCCTTGGCGCGTGCGGCCACCAGCGGGACATACTTGTTGTTTTCGATGCCCTCCATCAGGTCATCCTCGCCCACGTTGCAGGCGTACAGCACCGGCTTAGCGCTCAGCAGACCCATCTCGTGCAGCACGGTCTGCTGCTCGGCATCGCCCTCGTCAAAACCGAAGCTGCGGGCAGGCTTGCCTGCGCTCAGGTGGTCGGCCAGCTGCTGCAGCCATGCGGCTTCGGCGGCAGCGCCCTTGTTGTTGCCGCTCTTGGCGGCCTTTGCCATGCGGCCTGCGCGGTTCTGCACCACCTCAAGGTCGGACAGGATCAGCTCGTAGTCGATGGCGTCGATGTCGGCAATGGGGTCCACGGCCTCAGCCTTGGAAACATCCTCCACCACATGGATGATGTTGTCATCGTCAAAGCAGCGCACCACATGCACAATGGCGTCGCACTCGCGGATGTGGCCCAGGAACTTGTTGCCCAGACCCGCACCCTGACTGGCACCCTTCACAAGGCCCGCGATATCCACAAATTCAACGATGGCAGGGGTCTTTTTATTGGTCTGCCAGATCTCGGCCAGCTTGTCCAGACGCTTGTCCGGCACGGCCACGATGCCGCTGTTCGGCTCGATGGTGCAGAAGGGATAGTTTGCAGCTTCTGCGTTCTTGGTGGAGGTGATGGCATTGAACAGAGTGGACTTGCCGACATTCGGGAGCCCCACGATACCTAATTTCATTTTTATGATTTCTCCTTTTATGATGTAGATGATAAACAGCTATATTGTACGGATATAAGTTGTTTTTTGTGAAAACTGAATTTGGCGCTTGGCAGATGGCGCACAAGCCGTCCTTCCTGGGTTGTTTATATTTAAAATCGCGGCCCCTTTTGGAAAAAAGAGCCCGCACAACACATTTTATTGTATCATGCAGGCTGTGTTTATGCAAGCCCTTCGGCGGGCGTTAGGGGTGCCAGACAGCGCGGCCCATCTGGCGTGCAGACCATCGTGTCCGGACCCGTGTTCATGACCGTTAACCTTCCACGGTTCGGTGCGTTTGTTGTGCACGATGGCCTTGTTGTCCTTTGTAAAATCAAAGGTCAAACCCGAGGTATGCAGGAAATATTCTGTAAACCATTTCTTGATGGTATGCTACTTGCAGCCTGCGCATTACAGAATGCATTCTTGCACCGGCGTGAAATGCTTGCAAAGCTGCAGTGTTTCAGGCTTTTAAACTGCCCAATAATGTATTGAACCACGACGCTTCGTCAAAGAACAAGACCGGTTCCTCATAAACATCGATGTTGTTTTTCATGATCCAGACATTGAACAGCCGCTCAGAGAGAAAACCCCACATCCTTTGATTGTAATCATTGTATTGGGAAAGGTCTACGATACGGTCCAATTCAAACAATACATCAAACAGCCATTCGCAGTAACTGTCAATGATCGTTTTAGAGGCAATGAACATGTTATAGGCGTACCCGGACTTGCGTTTCTCAAGGTTCTCAAAGCAAACGGCATACTCTGGATACTTTCTTTTCAAGAGATGGCAACATTCATCCCATACTTCGCTTTTGTGCCACTTGGCAAACTGTTTTTTACAAGTATAACCGTCATACTTTCGCTTTCGCGGAACGATCATATCGTGTTCTGATAAAATATCTTGTATCGCTTTCTCCGAAAGGGGGATATGATTGATGCGGCTGCCTGCAAAATACCGTCGATAATGCTCTAATCCGACAATATCCGCATGGGAGTGCTTCCAAATCCAATATAACCCGGTCAACTCACAGAAATTTTTGTTTTTATCCGAAATATTATCATTTCCGCAGTTGTCTTTATAATCGTAGGAGCCTGGCTGGTTGCGATTTGCCCCAACTAACAATACTTTACGGATCCCGTCAATGTACTTTCTGGAAAAATCTTTGTGCGCGATAACATAAATTTCCATTCTTGTTTCCTCCAGATGGTGTCCCTTTTGATTATGAGCATTGCGTTGGCAAAGCAAAAATCAGCATTTAACAGTATACGCGAATAAAACAGCGAGCGCAAGGACTTTTGCACTCCGTAGGCGGTTCCAGCGGTACAGGGGGAGCGTCCGAAGATACTCCCCGGCAGATGATTATTTTTTCCTTACCATGCAACGCTTTTTGAAGAATGCGATGCCATAACAAAGAATATCATCATAGTCGTCCCAGAAATCTGCCGCATACATCCGATCATTGATCTGCGGAGTGCACCTCATAGCACAATGGACGTTTTTCTCAATACTCACTTCAGTGGAAACGAAAAGCCGCCCGCGGAAGAGCAGTGCTGCTTTTCCAAGAGCGGTCCTTATAATTTAGGTTGTACGGGCCTTACTTGCTGATGGTAAGAGTGCCGGACGCGGTCTCTTCAAAATGGCTGGCGTAGAATTCCTCCATCAGCCGGATGAGAGAAACGGTGTCCCGGGCACCGGCGGTCTCGTAGCAGGAGTGCATGGCCAGCTGCGGCAGGCCGATGTCCACGCAGTTCATGGATACCTGCGCCATGGCAAGGTTGCCCAGCGTGCTGCCGCCGACCTTGTCGGAACGGTTGGCAAAGTACTGCAGCGGGACACCGGCGCGGGCGGCAAGCTCCTTTGCCACGGCCATGCTCATGCCGTCGCTGGTGTACTTCTGGCCGGCGTGGACCTTGACCACAACGCCCTCGTTCATGTAGGTGCAGTTGTTCACATCGGTGTATTCCGGGTGGTTGGGGTGCACGGCGTGGGCGTTGTCGGCGCTGAACATGAAGCTGGACGCCACCGCACGGTGGAAGTCCTCATCGCCGGGGCAGACGTTCTGCGCGATGCGGTGCAGTACATCGTACAGGAAGGTGGAAGCTGCGCCCTGCTTGGTGCCGGAACCCACTTCTTCGTTGTCGAAAAAGGCGGCAACGTTGATGGAGCGGGCGCAGTGCGCGTTCAGAAAACCTTTCAGGATGCCGAACACACACTGCTGGTCGTCCAGACGGCCGGAGGAGATGAACTCCTCATTGCAGCCCCAGACAGCGGCCTTTTCACGGATGCAGAGGAACAGGTCACTGCCAAGGATCTGCTCTTCTGCCACCTGCAGCTCGGCGGCAATCAGCTTTTTCAGCACGCCTTCCTCAGCGGCACCGCCCAGCAAAGGCAGCATATCCACCTGCTTGTTGTAGGAAGCCCTGTCGTTGACGTCGCGATCCATGTGGATGGCTACGCTGGGGATCATCAGCAGGTCGCGGTCCAGCGTGAGCAGGCGGGAAGTGATGGCATCGTTCTCCTTTATCAGCACGCGGCCTGCCACCGACAGCGGCCTGTCCATCCATGTGGAGCAGATCATGCCGCCGTAGCCCTCGGTGTTCAGCTTGGTGTACTTCCGGCCCATGTGGATCTCGGCGTTTTCCTTGATGCGGAAGCAGGGGGAATCCGTGTGGGCAGCAGCCACATTGAAGCTGTAGTTTTCCAGCTGCTCTCCCATGCGGAACGCAAGGATGCTGGAGCCGTTGCGGCAGACGAAATAGCTCCTGCCGGGTTCCAGCTGCCACCGGCGGCTCTCCAGCAGCTCGGAAAAGCCCTCCTTCAGCAGAATGTTCCGGACGGATGCAGTGGTGTGGTATGCGGTAGGATTGCCGTCAATGAAGGACAGCAGCTCCTGTACTTCTTTTTCGATCATTGGAAGACCCTCCGTGGATTTATCGGTTTGGATGCTCCTATTCTACTTCTGCGGTCTGCGCTTTGCAATAGCCGGTCCTGCGGGCAGGGAAGAATTTGTTTTACATTGCGCGGGTTCTATAGTATACTACTCCTGTTGGTAAATATCGAATCGACAGGAAAGGCAGGGAACCGTCATGGAACGCAGTGATCCGCGCTATCAGGCGTATGTGGAAATATTAAAAGAGGAGCTCATCCCGGCAATGGGCTGCACAGAGCCCATTGCACTGGCTTATGCTGCGGCCCGGGCACGCGAGGTGCTGGGCGCACTGCCCGAGAGCGTGCAGCTGCAGGTGAGCGGCAGCATCATCAAAAACGTGAAGAGCGTCATCGTGCCCAACACCGGCCACCTGAAAGGCATGGAAGCCGCTGTGGCAGCGGGCATCATCGCCGGCTCGGCAGAAAAGGAGCTGGAAGTGATCTCGGAGGTCAGCGAGGACAAGAAGACTGCCATCCGGGACTATCTGCAGACGGTGCCCATTTCCATCCAGCACATCGAGCAGGGGCATGTGTTCGATATCATCGTTACCGAGCGCAGCGGGGATTCCTACGCAAAGGTGCGCATTGCGGATTTTCACACCAACATCTGCCTGATCGAAAAGAATGGCCGGGTGCTCTACGAAAAGCCGCTGCTGAACGAGGAGGCCCGGCGGGACAGCCGGGCCGACCGCAGCCTGCTGAACATGAAGGACATCTGGGACTTTGCCGAGACCGCCGACCTGCAGGATGTGGCGGACCTGCTGGAACGCCAGATCCGCTACAACAACGCCATTGCAGAGGAGGGCCTTCTGGGCGACTATGGCGCGAACATCGGCCAGGTGCTGCTTTCCACTTACGGCAATGATGTGTCCATCCGGGCCAAGGCCAAGGCGGCCGCCGGTTCGGACGCCCGCATGAACGGCTGCGAGCTGCCGGTCATCATCAACTCCGGCAGCGGCAATCAGGGCATTACCTGCTCGGTGCCGCTCATTGAATACGCCAAGGAGCTGCACAGCGGCAAGGAAAAGCTTTACCGTGCCCTTATCATTTCCAATCTGGTGGCCATCCACGAAAAGACCGGCATCGGCACCCTGTCCGCCTACTGCGGCGCAGTCAGCGCCGGTGCGGGCGCAGGCGCGGGCATCGTATATCTGTGCGGCGACGGCTATCAGGCCGCCATCCACACGGTGGTCAATGCGCTGGCCATCGTGTCCGGCATCGTGTGCGACGGCGCAAAGGCCTCCTGCGCGGCAAAGATCGCATCCTCGGTGGACGCGGCGCTGCTGGGCTACAACATGTACAAGTGCCATCAGGAGTTCAAAGGCGGCGACGGCATCGTGATGAAGGACATCGAGACCACCATCAAGGGCATCGGGCGTCTGGGCAAGGACGGCATGAAGGAGACCAATGAGGAGATCATCCGGCTGATGATCGAGTAAGGCCGGGCCGGAATCGTGAAAAAATCATACAAATCCTTCTTTATTTTGTCATAACTCTTCCGTATAATAAGAAGTGGAATACTTTGCTGCTCTGTCCGCCCCGGCGGGCATCCGATAAAATGGGAGGAAATCATTATGGCCAACGAAAAGATCCTCGTTGTGGACGACGATACCAATATCTGCGAACTGCTGCGGCTGTACCTGACCAAGGAGGGCTATCAGGTCACGGTGGCAAACGATGGCGAAGAAGGTCTGGAAAAGTTCAATCAGGTCAAGCCCGATATGGTGCTGCTGGATGTGATGATGCCCAAGATGGATGGCCTGGAGGTCTGCCGCCGCATCCGCAAGCTGGGCAACACCCCCGTGATGATGCTGACCGCCAAGGGTGAGACCTTTGATAAGGTGCTGGGCCTGGAGCTGGGCGCGGACGATTACATGGTCAAGCCCTTTGACACCAAGGAAGTCGTGGCCCGCATCAAGGCGGTGCTGCGCCGCTGCACCACCACCACCGCCCAGACCGAGAGCACTGAGGGTGTGATCGAGTTCGACAACCTGCGGCTGGACATGAACAGCTACGAGCTGCGGGTCAAGGGCAAGGTGGTGGAGGCTCCCCCCAAGGAGCTGGAACTGCTGAACTGTCTGGCCTCCCACCCGAACCGCGTCTACACCCGCGACCAGCTGCTGGACGAGGTGTGGGGCTTTGAGTATTACGGCGACAGCCGCACCATTGATGTGCATGTCAAGCGCCTGCGCGAGAAGCTGGCCGGTGCTTCCGACAAATGGGAGCTGAAGACCGTATGGGGTGTTGGCTATAAGTTCGAGGTGCGTCAGTAATGCGCAAAAGTATCTCAGTGGCGTTCTTCTCGCTGGTGTCCACCCTGATGGTGCTGGGCATCGTGCTGATGGGAGCTTCGGAGTGGGTGCTGTTCAAAAACTACTTTGCCAAGGACCGCTACGAAACACTGGATCAGGTGGTGGGCGTCACCCAGCGCACGGCCCAGTATCTGGTCCAGCAGGCGGAGCTGCCGGAAGGCGATGAGCTGGACGCACTGAGCACCAAGCTGGAGATCATCGGCGAGAGCGCAGAGGCCTATCTGTTCTTTACCGACAACGACGGCCGGGTGATGATCGCTTCCAGCCCGGACAAGCTGGAAAGCCTGACCGTGCCGGAAGAAATGATGGAGAAGATCGACACTGCCGATGCGGACTACTACCATGTGTTCGGCACGCTGGACGGCATGCTGGACGGGAAAAGCTACATCACGGTCAGCGAAATGCGCAATGAGCACGGCCAGCCCAGCGGCTACCTGTTTTTGTGCTCTTCCGGCGAGCAGCTGACCCAGTTCAAGCAGCAGTTCTGGTCCAACTTCCTGCTGTCGGCCTGCGTGATGCTGCTGTGCGCCAGCATCCTGACCAAGATCCTGATGCGCCAGCTCACTGACCCGCTGCAGAAGGTGACGGACGCCGCCCAGCGCTTTGGCGGCGGTGATCTTTCGGTCCGTGTGGAAGGCGTGGAGGGCGAAGGCGAGGTGGCAGACCTTGCCCGCACCTTCAACCGCATGGCGGACAACATCCAGATGAACGACAACTCCCGGGGCCAGTTCATGGGCAACATCGCCCACGAGCTGCGCACCCCCATGACTACCATCAAGGGCTTTGTGGACGGCATTCTGGACGGTACCATCCCGCCGGATATGCAGAACCACTACCTGCAGCTGGTCAGCGAGGAAACGGGCCGTCTGGCACGGCTCATCCAGAACATGCTGGATCTCTCCAAGCTGGAAAGCGGCGAATATCAGGTGAACGCCCGGATGTTCAACATCTGGGAGACCATCACCGGCGTGGCGCTGTCGGCAGAGCAGCGCATCAACGACGGCATGATCGACATCGACGGCCTGACCATGGACGAAAAGGTGCTGGTCTACGCCGACCCCGACCTGATCCATCAGGTGGTGTATAACCTGCTGGACAACGCCATCAAGTTCACCCCGGCAGGGGGCACCATCCGCTTCAGGGTGGAAAAGCTGGGCCCGGAAGCCGAGATCTCCATCTGGAACTCCGGTCAGGGCATCAGCCCGGAGGCGCTGCCCTACGTGTTCCAGCGGTTCTATAAGGAGGACCGCTCCCGCGGCCTGCATGCCCGGGGCGCGGGTCTGGGCCTGAACATCTGCAAGGTGCTGGTGAACCTTTCCGGCGGGCAGATCCGGGTGGAGAGCCAGCAGGGCGAGTGGTGCCGGTTCGTGTTCACCCTGCCCACCGTGGCACCGAACCCCGGCGGCATGAAGCGCCTGCCGGATGAGGCCGGCGGAGAGCCCGTTGTGGAAGACCCCGCCAGCATGAAGCCCGTAGAATGAACTTCCAGCCAGACTGTCCCATGGAGCGGGGCGGTCTGGCTGTTTGTTGTGCTAACGATTAAAAATAGCCGCCGCGTTCGCTTTGGCTATAAAGTAAGGAAGAAAATTTTTATATTTGCAATTCAGAAAAGCCTGCGGGCTTTTCTGAATTGCGTTTTCACAGGAAGGGCCGTCAGGATAAAAGGCATCTGCTGCCGCTGTCACCTTGCGGGAGCGATCCGCGCAGCAAGGCTGGAAAATGCAGGTTTCCGTACCGACCTTTTTCGTGAAAATGCGTTTGGAGCGTTCCGCGTTTGCGTCGCAATGAAAGCCCCAGTGGGGCTTTTAAGCGGCGAGCGGTCTGCGTCAGCAGATGGAGGGGCCTTGCCCCGACAAGTTCAGCAGAGCGCGACAAACGCGAAATGAAAATCAAATTTCCGCTGACTATGGCCAGAGCGAAGCGGAGGCCATTCTGGATGGTTTGGCTGATAAAAGAAATGCCGCAAATGGACAGATCTTTCCAAATACGTCATTTCGGTGAAAAAGCCGTTGGCGGGTTTGATTTTTTGGGCGTTTTCATGTAAACTAAAAGATAACCATGTCCATGCTGTTTCAGAGGCCGTGGACCGGCACAATGGCGGGACAATGGGGAATAATAAACTATAAAATAACGGAGCGTAAAGATAGAATATGGCGATCGTAAGTCCTTCGATTCTTTCTGCTGATTTTGGCAAACTGGGTGCAGACTGCCGCATGGTGCTGGATGCCGGTGCACAGATGCTGCATTACGATGTGATGGACGGCCACTTTGTGCCCAACATCAGCTTTGGTGTGCCGGTGCTCAAGAGCCTGCACAAAAATCTGCCGGATGCCTTTTATGATGTGCACCTGATGATCAGCCACCCGCTGCAGTATGCGGAAGCTTTCATCAAGGCTGGTGCCACCCTGTACAACTTCCACCTTGAGTGCGAGGACGATATTCAGGCCACCATCGATGCAGTCAGGGCGCTGGGCTGCAAGGTGGGCCTGACCATCAAGCCCGGCACCGACCCGCAGGCGCTGGCACCCTATCTTGACCAGCTGGACCTTGTGCTGGTGATGAGCGTGGAGCCCGGCTTCGGCGGGCAGAAGTTCATGCCCTCGGCGCTGGACAAGCTGCGCTGGCTCAAGGCGGAGCGCGCGGCACGCGGCGCACACTACCTGCTGGAAGTGGACGGCGGTGTGGACAGCACCACCGCGCCCCAGTGCGTGGAAGCGGGTGCCGATATTCTGGTGGCAGGCAGTGCGGTGTTCGGTGCAGCAGACCCTGCTGCAGCGGTGCAGCGCCTCGCCAGCCTTTGACCCTTGAAAGGAAAACCATTTATGGATGAATCTTTGATCCGGGAACAGGAAGCGCGGCTCCAGAAGACCGGCCGCTACTATAAGCATATCTGCTTTATGGCAGTGCCGGTGCTGTGGATGGCCTGCTTTCTGTACGGTGTGCGCCCGCTGCTGCTGTGCGGCATCGCGGTGCTCACCGGAAATCTGTGCGACCGTCTCGTTTCGCTGCTGCGCCGCCGCGTGTATCAGGCCGGTGACTTTTCCAACGAGAGCTTTGCGCTCGTCATCGCCCTGCTGATGCCGGTGACGGTGGATATCTATGTTCTGATCGCCGCGGTGCTTGCCGGTGTGCTCATCGGCAAGGAGATCTTCGGCGGCTACGGCAGCTACCCCTTCAACCCCGCCGCCGTGGGCTATGTGGTGGCGGCGGTGTCATGGCCGGAGCAGGTGTTCCGCTACCCCCAGCCCTACACCAGCATCCCTCTGTGGGACGCTTCCATGGTGCCGGTGTCCAGCACCATTGAGGACACCCTGCGCAGCGGCGGTATGCTGAACATCCGTTCGCTGGTGCTGAGTCTGGGCGAGTATGCCGCCCCCATGGGCACCGGCGCGGCGCTGGTGATCCTGGCCTGCGGCCTGTTCCTGTGGACCCAGAAGGACGCCCACATGTCTGCCTCGGTCAGCTTTCTGCTCACCTGTGCCCTGATCGCCTTCCTCTTCCCGCGGCAGGCGGGTCTGGCCGACAGTGCCGTGCTGGCAAATGTGCTGCCCCGCCTGCGGTGCGTGCGGGACGAGCTGCTCACCGGCGCGATCCTGTTCAGCGCAGTGTTCCTGCTCAACGAACCCTATACCTGCGTGCACCACCGCATGGGACGCATCCTGTACGGTGTGCTGGTGGGCGTTGTGAGCATGGGCTTCCGCTACTACGGCGTGTACGAGACCGGCGTGTGCTTTGCGCTGCTGGTGGTCAACAGTGTATCGGCATGGATCGACCGCACCGAGGCAAAGCTGTATCACCTGACTCATCTGCAGGCAGATGCCGGAAAGGGGGCAGCACAATGAGACGCGCAACGGCTGAACTGATCGTAAAAGACCCCGGCAAATTTGCCCACCATGACCGGGTGTTCCTGAATAACCCGGTGGTCATGCAGGGCATGGGTCTGGCCCCGCTGGTGGTGCTTGCCACCAGCGGCCAGAATGCGGTGATGCTGGCGGTGGCGGTGGCGCTGCTGCTGGTGCCCTCCCGCGTGCTGGCCTGCCTGCTGAGCCGCCTTGTGCCCCTGTACGACGAAGACCCCGCCCCGGAAACGCTGCAGAAAAAGCTGCTGCCCCGTGCACTGGTGTACGGCTTCAGCACTGCTGTGGTGTATCTGGCGGTGTACCCCATCCTGAACATGCTGTTCGGCACCGGCCTGCTGAGCCTTGGCATCTATCTGCCCATGCTCACGGTGGAGCCGCTGCTGACCTACCGTTTCGGCCGCGTACAGGAGACGGTGCGCAAGGCCGTTTCCAAGGGCCTGCGCATCACCGTGGGCTATGCTTTGCTGCTGGTGCTGCTGGGCTGCATCCGTGAATGGCTGGCCGCAGGCACCCTGTTCGGCGTGGCAGTCAGCCGCCCGGTGCTGCCCATGGCCGGGATGCCGGCGGGCGGCTTTATCGTGCTGGGCGTGCTTTGCGCGGTATGGCGTGCGCTGGCCGCAAGGCGCAGGGCATATCTCACCAAAGAGGCGGGCAACCTTGTGGATGTGCATTCCCAGAAGGAGGCGGACCGCGAAGGATGAAAGATGTTGTTACGACCAGTGCAGTGTTCTTCAACTATGCACTGCTGGCGGTGTTCGCACAGAACGCCGTCTTTACCCGTGCGCTGGGTGTGTCCCGGCTGGTGCAGCTGGTGGGCGATGACCGCACCAGCAGCTGGCTGTTCGGTATGCAGCTGTGCATCACCCAGATTTTGGTAACGCCCTTTGCATGGTATGCCGGCAGCCGGATCGCGCCGCTGGCAAACCGTGTCCAGCTGCGCCCGCTGGTCTATATTGCCAGCATCGCCGTGGTGTGCCTGCTGGAACACGCGGTGCTGTGGCTGGCAAAGGGCCTGCCGCACCGCAGTGCACTGCTGCGCATCGTGCCGCTGGCAGGCCTGAACAGCTGTGTGCTGGGCACCGTGCTGGTGGAGCGCACCCAGAGCTTTACGCTGGGCCAGTCCCTCGGGTTTGGTCTGGGCAGCGGCCTTGGCTATGTGCTGGCGGTGCTGCTGGTAACGGAAGCCCGCCACCGCCTGCGCAGCAAGGCCATCCCGGAAGCCTTCCGCGGCCTGCCCATCACGCTGGTGTACATCGGTGTGCTGGCACTGGCGATCTATGGTTTTACCGGACATTCTGTGATCCTGTGATTTTTGCAGGGAGGAGGATCGACAATGGCAAAGTATAAACGGCAGAAGGTCAAGCGCTACCACCGCAGCTTCTACAGCCGGGGTGCCCGCATCAAGCGCGGCATCGGCATCCTGGTGCTGGTGCTGGTGGTGCTGGGCGCGGCATGGCTGGCAGCACCCCATGTGCTGGACTGGGCCACGCACACCTGGTACACCGTGGTGAAGAACCGGGATCTGGAAGCGGAATCTGCATCCCGCGCAGCGGCTTCCTCCGAAGCGGCTGCATCTGCGGCGGCAGAGGAAGCGGCCTCGTCCCAGCCAGAGCCGGAACAGCCCAAGGGACTGGACGGCAGGGCCGTCACCGGCGGCAGCTGGGCTGCGGTGGACGTGAGCACCCTTGCCGATGACGCATCCATCCGTGCGGCGGCACAGCAGCTCAAGGCACAGAGGGCAGACTACGGCCTTGTGACCCTGAAAACACCGGACGGCAGCATCTGCTACGCTTCGCAGGTGCCGGCTGCCGCCCAGAGCATTGCCGGTACCACCGTGGACCCGGCCCGCATCGCGGCCATCTTCCGGGAAGAGGGCGTGATCCCTGTGGCCCAGCTTGCAGCCTTTAAGGACCCCATCTCCTCCCGCACCGACCGCAGCATGGCCATCCACTACGGCGACGGCCTGTGGCTGGACGCCCAGAAGGACGGCAATGCATGGCTGAACCCCTACTCCGCTGCGGCAGTGGAGTATGTGGGCGACCTTGTAGCCGAGGTGCAGGGCATGGGCTTTGAGCAGGTGGTCCTGACCAATGTCCAGTTCCCGAAGCTCAGCCGCAAACAGGACTACGGCGAGACCAGCGGCGTTTCCCGCGCGGATCAGCTCAAGGCGGATATCGCCGCCCTGCAGAGCCGCTTTGCGGGCAGCATGACCCTGTGGTTCAGCTACACGCTGGATCAGTGCAATACCAACAGCGTGTCGCTGGATGTGCCCGCTGTGACGCTGGGCATGGACAACCTGCTGGTGACGGCAGACAAGGCGGTGGACGCCGACAGCCGCACCGCACTGGAGCAGTCTGCCGCCGGACAGGGCGTGCAGCATCTGGTGCTGCACAGCGCCGACATTTTCCAGTAACGTCTCTGGTTTTATAAGAGGGAGGAATCTGCTATGAATACCAAATCCTGCTTTGCACCGGCCCATATCCTTCTGCCTTCGGCACAGATCCCGCTGGAAAAGTGGGGCTGCATCGCCTGCGACCAGTTCACCAGTGACCGGGATTACTGGCAGAAGGCCGAGGCTGCTGCAGCGGGTAGTCCCAGCACCCTGAATCTGATCCTGCCGGAGGTCTATCTGGAGGACGGTGATGCGGACGCCCGCATTGAAAAGATCCACGCCGCCATGGACGATTACGCACAGAATGTGCTCACCCGCGCGGTGGACGGCTTTATCTACGTAGAGCGCACCGAGCAGAGCGGCAAGGTGCGGCAGGGCCTTGTGGGCATGGTGGATCTGGAAGCCTACAGCTACCGCCGGGGCGAGAAATGCACGGTGCGCCCCAGCGAGAGCACCGTGGAAAGCCGCATCCCGCCCCGCATGAAGGTGCGCACCGGTGCCAGTCTGGAAACGCCTCACATCATGATGCTGGCCGATGACCCGGGCTGCACCCTCATCGAGCCGGTGGCGGCACACAAACAGGAGCTGCCCAAGGTATACGAGGGCGAATTGATGCTGAACGGCGGCCACATTGCGGGCTGGGCCGTGGAAGACCCTGCCCTCATCGCGCAGATCGAGGATGCACTGGCCGTGCTGGGCAGTCAGGAAGAGTTTGACAAAAAGTATCCGGATGCCACCCGCCGCGACCCGCTGACGCTGGCCGTGGGCGACGGCAACCACTCGCTGGCCACCGCAAAGGCCTGCTGGGAGGAGCTGAAAAAGACCCTGACGCCGGAGCAGGCCGCGGTGCATCCCGCCCGCTGGTGTCTGGCCGAGGTGTGCAATGTGCACTCGCCCGCCATCGAGATCGAGCCCATCCACCGGGTGCTGTTCAATGTGGACTGCGCCACGGTGCTGCTGAGCCTGATCACGTGGAGCGACTCCAATATGGCCGGCTGCTGCTTCGGCGGCAGCAAGCAGCAGCCCTTCACGCTGGCAGGGCCGCACATGTCCAACGTGCTCAGCTTCGAGAACCCCACCGAGCCGCTGACCGTGGGCACCATCGACGATTTTATTGCGGACTATATGGAACGCCACACGGAGGCACGGGTGGATTACGTCCACGACGAGCCTGCCGTCCGCGCCCTGTGCAAAAAGGGTGCTGTGGCCTTTCTGATGCCGCCGTTTGCCAAGAGCGACCTGTTCAAGGGCGTTGTGATGGGCGGCGTGCTGCCCCGCAAGACCTTCAGCATGGGCCACGCCGAGGAAAAGCGGTACTACGTGGAGTGCCGGAAAATTACGGAATAAGCCTCTCAGTCAAAACCTGACGGTTTTGCCAGCTCCTCCAAAGGGGGGAGCTCTTCGGGATGTGCACAAAAGGGATCCTTCTTGTAAAAGCTCCTCCTTCGAGGGAGCTGGCGAGCGAACGCGAGCCGGAGAGGGTTTGTGTGCCGAACGAATCACATGAGAAATAATTAGGAGAACCATGACTTTTAAAGAATTGAATCTGTCCGCCCCGCTCCTGCGCGCTGTGCAGGAAGCAGGCTATGAGACCTGTCTCTTATACACATCTCCGAGCCCACGAGACATCTCAGGATCTCGT
>ENA-OYYB01000920-OYYB01000920.1-human-gut-metagenome-genome-assembly--contig:-NODE-920-length-14479-cov-4.963602_pt1 | contig 14479 bp, 12 predicted proteins | sample MGYA00244059_ERZ653440 | MGnify/ENA primary metagenome ERZ653440 (study PRJEB26926, sample SAMN06164994) | human gut metagenome | biome: ENVO:00009003; feature: ENVO:2100002; material: ENVO:00002003... | reverse complement strand
GAGATGCCTCGTGGGCTCGGAGATGTGTATAAGAGACAGCTCCTCACTGCACGCCCAATACCGTGCCGTCGGCGTGAATTACAACCAAACCGTGAAGGAGTTGAAGAGCCGCTTTTCGGAGAAAAAGGCAATGGCTCTGCTCTACAAATTGGAAAAAATGACCGTCGAGCTGGCAGGATTAAGCCGTCAAATCCTCGCCCTGACACACGAATTTCAGCAGCAATGGTTGCCAAAATTAACGTAGGAAACTCCCTTTACGGGGCGTTGGCCTACAATGGTGAGAAGGTGAACGAGGGGCAGGGACGGCTGCTCCTGACGCATAAGATTTTCGACGACGGGACGGGGACATTCGACATCCGGCGGGCGGCGGAGGATTTCACCCGCTACCTGCCGGAGCAGGTGCGCACGGCGAAGCCTGTGGTGCATATCTCCCTGAACCCGCATCCCGACGACCGCCTGACCGACACGGAGCTGACAGCCATTGCCGAGGAGTATCTTGCACGGCTCGGTTACGGCAACCAGCCTTACGCGGTGTTCAAGCACGAGGACATCGACCGCCACCACCTGCACATCGTAACGCTCTGCGTGGACGAGCAAGGGAAAAAGATCGGCGACAGCTTCATCCGTCGCCGGAGTAAGAACATTACCCGTGCATTGGAGCAGCAGTACGGGTTGCATACCGCCGAGCGCAAGCGGCAGATGCAGCACGAACCACCTCGGCGCGTGGATGCTGCGGCAGGCGACGTGAAGAAGCAAATCGGGAATGTCCTGAAAGGCATATCCGGCAGGTACAAGTTCCAGACGCTCGGAGAATACCGTGCTTTGCTCGCGCTTTACAATGTAACCGTCGAGGAGTGTCGCGGCGAGGTGCGCGGCAGGGAGTATCGCGGCTTCGTCTATTCCGCAACCGACGACCGGGGCGAGAAAGTCGGCACGCCGCTCAAAGCCTCCCGTTTCGGCAAGCGGTACGGGTACGAAGCGTTCGAGCGGTGGTGCGCCGCGAGCAAAGAGCAGATAAAGGAGCGAAAACTCGGCGACATGACCAAAGCAACGGCGATGGCCGCCTTACGCCGCACGAAAGACCAGGCGGAGTTCATTGCCTTGATGAAAGCCAAAGGCGTGGACGTCGTGCTGCGCGAGACCGACACGGGGCGCATCTATGGTGCGACGTTTATCGACCACCGCACGGGATGCGTGCTGAACGGTTCCCGTTTAGGTAAGGAGCTTTCGGCGAACGCCCTGCAAACGCATTTCGAACCGCCGCGTCCGGGCATCCCCGTTTCCATATCCTTACCGCTGTCCGACACACCCGATACCGGACAGCAAGTACAAACCCCGTTCGATGACGACACCATCGCCGGAGGCTGGGGATTATTCACGGCAGAGGGTGGTGCAACGGATGCCGAGGAGCAAGCCTTCATGCGCGAAATGCAACGACGAAAAAAGAAAAGGAGGAATAAACGTAAAATCTAAAAATCGAAATTATGCAACAAGAAGATGATTTGAGAGCATTGGCGAAAATCATGGATTTTCTGCGTGCCGTAAGTATATTGTTAGTCGTGATGAATATCTATTGGTATTGTTACGAAGCGATTCTCTCGTGGGGTGTGAATATCGGCGTGGTCGATAGAATCCTGATGAACTTCGACCGCACGGCGGGATTGTTCCACTCCATACTCTACACGAAGCTATTTGCCGTCGTGCTGCTCGACCTCTCGTGCTTGGGCACGACCGGAGTGAAAGACGAGAAGATCACGTGGCCGCGCATCGGCACGGCTCTTGTGGCGGGCTTCGTGCTGTTTTTTCTGAACTGGTGGCTGCTGGCTCTGCCGCTTCCGCTTATGGCGACAACGTTGCTTTACGTCGCAACGATGGCCGCAGGGTATGTCTGTCTGCTGATGGCAGGATTATGGGCGAGCCGCCTTTTGAAGAACAACCTCATGGACGATCCGTTCAACAACGAGAACGAATCGTTTATGCAGGAGACACGCCTTTTGACCAACGAATACTCCGTGAACCTGCCCACGCGCTTTTATTATAAGAAGCGGTGGAACAACGGCTGGATCAATATTCTTTTGCCGCAGCGTGCGTCCATCGTGCTGGGCACGCCGGGCAGCGGCAAATCGTTCGCGGTGGTCAATTCCTATATCAAGCAGCAGATCGAAAAGGGCTACTCGATGTATATCTACGATTTCAAGTTTCCCGACCTCTCGACCATTGCCTATAACCACCTGCTGAACCATTTGGACGGGTATGCGGTAAAGCCGAAATTCTATGTGATCAATTTCGACGATCCGCGACGGTCGCACCGCTGCAACCCCATCCATCCCGACTTTATGGAGGATATTACAGACGCTTACGAGAGCGCCTATACCATCATGCTCAACCTCAATAAGACGTGGGTGCAAAAGCAGGGCGACTTCTTCGTCGAATCGCCTATCATCCTTTTCGCGGCTATCATTTGGTATCTCAAAATCTACCAGAACGGGAAATATTGTACCTTCCCGCACGCCGTCGAGTTCCTGAACCGCCGTTACGAGGATATTTTTCCGATCCTCTCCTCGTATCCCGAACTCGAAAATTATCTCTCGCCCTTTATGGACGCATGGCTCGGAGGGGCGGCGGAGCAGTTGCAAGGCCAGATCGCATCGGCGAAAATCCCGCTTTCGCGTATGATTTCGCCGCAGCTCTACTGGGTCATGTCCGACAGCGAATTTACCCTCGACATCAACAACCCGCAGGAGCCGAAAATCCTCTGCGTGGGCAACAATCCCGACCGTCAGAACATTTACGGCGCGGCACTCGGTCTGTATAACTCACGCATCGTGAAACTCGTCAATAAAAAAGGCAAACTCAAATCCTCGATTATCATCGACGAGCTGCCGACGATCTATTTTAAGGGACTGGACAATCTGATCGCCACCGCCCGCAGCAACAAGGTCGCCGTGCTTCTGGGCTTTCAGGACTTCTCACAGCTTGTCCGTGACTATGGCGACAAAGAGGCCAAAGTCGTGATGAACACCGTCGGCAATATCTTCTCCGGTCAGGTGGTGGGCGAAACGGCCAAGACGCTCTCCGAACGCTTCGGAAAGGTCTTGCAGAAGCGGCAGAGCATCACGATCAACCGCAACGACAAGTCCACCTCCATCAATACGCAGATGGATTCGCTCATCCCGCCCTCGAAGATTTCCTCCCTGACGCAGGGTATGTTTGTCGGCTCCGTAGCCGATACGTTCGACGAGCGGATCGAGCAAAAGATTTTCCACTGCGAGATTGTCGTGGACGCCGAGAAGGTGAAGCGGGAGGAGAAAGCCTACAAGAAGATTCCCGTCATAACCGACTTTACCGACGAGGAGGGCAACGACCGCATGAAAGAGCAGATTCAAGAGAACTACAACCGGATTAAGGCCGACGTGAAACAGATTGTTGCCGACGAGTTGGAACGCATCAAGAACGATCCGGCATTGGAGCATCTGTTACAACAGAAATAGCCGGAACTGAAAAACGGAGGGTAGCCGATTATTCGTTACCCTCCGTTTCTTTTTGCAGTTTGGCAATGACTGCCGCCACATTGTCCTGAAAGAATTGTCGCCATTGCTTGTCATTCTTCAACGTGATATGCCATTCGTCCTCCAACACGCTTATCGCCCGTTTGCGGATTTCCACCAATTCGTTTTCTGTCGGGAACCTGCCGGAATACTCCCGATGTTCCCGGATACACGAGCGAATATAATCCCGCAGTAACATCTTCTCGTAACCATCGAGGCGGGAAAAACGCCTGCTTTCCGAAAAGACAGGCATATTATCCACGTCTGCATTGTCGAAAACAGATTCGTCGTCATAGTGCATGGCTATACCTCCTCCTTTGGGGAATTATCGTGTTGCAGTCGGAAGAACGTCTTTTGCCGCTCGATCTCTTCGCGCAACTCCTCCTCGGTCGGCATATAAAGCATATATTTCGAGGCGAACAGACGGTCGTTGTCGTGCAGCACGGAATAACGGGCGATGTCCTCGTCCGTTTCCGAACAGAGGACGATGCCGATGGTCGGGTTGTCGCCCTCGCCGCGCACCCGCTCGTCGTACATCCGCACGTACATATCCATCTGCCCGACGTCTTGGTGCGTGATGGTCGTCGTTTTGAGGTCGATCAGCACGAATGATTTAAGGATATAGTTGTAGAACACGAGGTCGATAAAATAATCTTTCTTCTCGGTGCGGACTAATTTCTGCCGCGCGACGAACGAGAAGCCTTTGCCCAATTCGAGCAGGAATTTTTGCAGGTTGCCGATGATGGCTCCTTCTAATTCCGTTTCCGTAAAATCACTGTTGGGCGAAAGGCCGATGAACTCCGCGACGGTCGGGTTCTTGATGAACTCCATGCGGTCTTTATCGAACGGAGCGGTCAGTGCTTTCATCTCGCCCTCGACCGTATCTTTATGCTGCGAGAGCAGCAACCGTTCGTAATACTGCGAACCGATATTGCGGTCGAGCGTGCGGTAGCTCCACATCTGTTCGGCGGCCTCTTTCAAGTACCACGTGCGGGCATTGACGTTGGAAACGCTCAACAGCCGCTTGTAATGCGACCATGTCAAAATTCCCCACGCTGTGGGGAGTTTTTCGGGAAATAAAATATAAAACTGCCTGTAATAATATAATGAATTGACGGAGAACCCTTTGCCGAACTCCGCTGTAAGTTCTTTCGAGAGCGATTTCAATAGTTGCGAGCCATAGTCGGCGCGGCCTCTTCCTTGTTGTTCCTGCTCCACGATGCGTTTGCCCATTTGCCAATACGCCTCGACCATTGCCGAGTTAATGGCGGCGTATGCCTTTTGGCGGGCGTTGGTTACGATCCGCTTGATCTCTTGTATGAAATCAGGGGTACATAAGGTGATAATATCGTCTTTCTTCATTGTTGCCGAATGATTTATACGCAAAGGTACATAAATAAACGGAAGAACGCCGCACGTTCCCCCGTTTATTCGCAAGGCTACCGCCTCGTCATCTCCCTCGCGTCGTCACGTTGCATCCGCAGGTTCAATCGCTCGCGCAGCTTGTCGAGAAAGTAAGTCCGGCTTTCGTTCTTGCGGCGTTTCATGTCCAAATAGGCGTCGTAGCAATTCCTGACTTTAATTTCCATTCCGAACAGCGAACCGAAAAATGCAGCCAAATCCTTGATGTCGTTCTGACCGTCGTTGATGCAGCCCGTTTCGTCGAGGGCATAGATGATCTCGACCAATTCGACGAGGCTGCCCGTCCAGCGGAAAAGGGGTGTTTGAATGTCGGATTTCTGGGTGGGTAGTGGTGGCACTTGGGGCGAAAGAAACTTCTGCATCTTTCGCACGAAAGCAAGGGCTTTGCGGATATACAATTCTGAAACGCTATCCGTTTCCATTCCGTAAAACTTATGGTGGAATTGCAACTCCGTCTCCACATAGGTAAGGGCGAGGATGGCATGGTGTAAATTCATTCCACCCATGCAGAGCTGTATCACTCTATCGGTAAAGTCCCGATAATATAAACACAGGTCGTTCAGGCTGTCGGCCTCATTGATGCGACGGAAGAAATCCGTTTCTGTCAGTACGATATATTCCATTTGTCATTTCTTTTTTTCGGTTATTGACTCTGTTTTCTGTATGCGCACGTAAGTGTTTAGAACAAACAGAGTTCCAGCCAATGACAAATTGCAATAAGCTATTTACATAATACTGATAAACAGCAATATAAATGCGAAAAATATTTTGAAGCCGCTTTTTCGGAGGAGTAAAAAGCGTAAAATTATTTAACGGCGTTAAGTTTTTTAACGCCTATGTGGTGTAAAATGCGTTAAGCGTCTGTCAGTTGCTCCGACGAAAAACGGCCTGCACCGTGCCGTCTGTACAGATACGGGTGGTGGTACATTTCCAAGAGATTTCGGGCAGTGGAGATTGATACAGCCGTTTGCCGTGACCGAAAATGACGGGTATCGTGTAGAGAACAATCTCGTCGATCAATCCCATCCGGAACATTCCGTCAATGATGGCTGCCGTTTGGTTGTCGGCCTCGATAAGATAGGTGATGTTCACCGCCTCATTCGCCGCCCAATCGCTCAACATGGTCAGCGAAACGTCTTTATTCAACAAATGTGTTGCGGCAGTTCTTAACTTCGCTATCTCGTCGGAAAGGACAGCGGACAATTCGGGACGGTCATCTATCATGTATCCGTCGATGGATTGGAGGGCGAGCATCTGTACTTTTGCCATATCATCCGGTTTTTAGGGTTCAACCGGAAGCCCTATAAAAGAAGCGTGCAATCCACGCTATCTCTAATGGAGGCTCTGGAATGCCCTTGAAAGGAATAGGTGAATGCACGCTATGCAAAGGCATAGCATAAGCAATCACGCAATAGTTCCTTTCAATGTTAATTTTCCAGATTCCCATTAGGACGACTTGCGGTCTTATGTCTATATATAGTCGGACAGAGAGCATAGGCTTTCTGTCCGCTTTTTCTCAAATGTCATGCAAAAGTGGATAGGCCACTTCCGCAATCGTATTGCAAATATATTCTTTTTCTACGGAATATCTTTCATGTTTCATCTCTTTTCTACTGTATGTTATATTGTTCCATCTTCTTATACAGCGTCGGCGGGCTTATGCCGAGCAGCTTGGCCGCCTGCCGTTTGTTCCCGTCCGTCTGTTTCAACGCCTTTATGATACGGTCTTTCTGCATCGTCTCATCGACCAGCGCGAAGTCCGAAACTCCGCTTTCCGCCTCCGTTGCATCGAGCCCCAATGCATCGGACGGAATCAATCCCTCTCCGGTCATTAGTACGGCGGTCTGTACGACCTGCCGCAGCTCTCGGACATTGCCCGGCCAATGATAAAGGGCTAACAGTTTCTTTGCCTCCGCATCGAACCCCGATACGGACTTCTTCAGCTCCGCGTTCATCTCGCCGATGAAGAACTCCGCCAACGGCAGGATGTCTTCCCTGCATTTCCGAAGCGGCGGCAGTTCGACGACGAACTCTCGAATCCGATAATAGAGGTCTCGGCGAAAACGTTTTTCTTCGACAGCCTTATTCAAATCTTCGTTGGTGGCGGCGATGATACGCACATCGGACGCCTTGTCCCGATTTCCTCCGACAGAGCGATAGGTCTTGCTTTGTATGGCACGGAGAAACATCTGTTGCACTTCCATCGGCAGATTGCCTATCTCGTCGAGAAACAGCGTACCGCCGTCGGCCTCTCCGAAATAACCCGCCTTGTTGTCGGTAGCACCCGTGAACGCCCCTTTTTCATGCCCGAAAAGGATGGAGGAGGCCAGCGACGAGGATAACAGACCGCAATCGACGGCGACGAACGGTTTATCCGCCCGGTCGCTCCGGCGGTGTATTTTCGCTGCGATATGTTCCTTGCCCGTACCGTTCTCTCCCAATATAAGGACGCTGATATTGGTCGGAGCGACCAGCCGGATGCGGTGGTCGATGGCCTGAAACGCCTCGCTCTCGCGGTCGAGTATATGCTCCCGTTTCACAAGGCTGCGGCTCTTTCGTTTCAGCAAACTGCGAATGGTAGGCAGCAGCTCCTCTTCCAATGTCCGTTTGCTGATATAGTCGTCCGCACCCGATTTCATGGAACGGACGGCGGTCGGCACTTCGTCGTAGTCGGTCATAATAAAGAACGGATTGCGACGACCGTTTTCACGCATATATTTCAAAAGGTCTATGCCATTCCCGTCGGGAAAGCGTAAGTCGGAGAGGATTATATCGTCATCCGAAACGGACAAGGCGGCTTTCTTGGCAGCCGACAGACTGTATATCCTCTCCGTTTCAATTCCCTCTCTGGCCAGAAGATTGCCCACATGGTCGCAATAGACCACATTGTCGTCGATGATAATCACTCTGCCCATAGTTCCTCCTTTGTCTCTCGTACCAGACGGATAATCCGCTCCCCGTTATTCAACACAGCCTGCACCTTTTCATTCAACAAGGCATCGTCGTATTGCGGTCGGTGTATCAATTCGTACAGCTCCCGCAAAGGCTCGTCGGCATTGATCAGCATCCACGAACTGCGCAGGTGGTGGAGCAGGTTATCCAATTCGGCCATATCTCTTTTCTCGTGGGCTTCACGTAATTCCGCCATCTCTTTTTCCGGTCTCGATTATCAACCGCTCCAGAATCTCCACATTATTCCCATATACGAGCAACGGCGACAGATTGATTTCTCTCTTTTGCTCTCTATTCGCTATACAATGGGAAACCGCCTCTAATAGCTCCGTTGCGGAGAACGGTTTGAACAAGCATCCGCAAAATCCGTCGGCAAGCAGTTCCACTTCCGAGCTGTTGTCCAATGCGGTTGCCACGATAACCGGAATACTCCGCGAGTTGCCGATTTCAGAAGAGCGTAACAACTCCAATACCTCGTAACCGTTCATATCCGGCATTTTCAAATCCGTAATAAGCAGGTCGTAATTCCGCTCCCGCATCATGTTCAGCAGTTCACCGACATTCCGGCAGGTATCGCATCCGATTTCATAACGAGCCAACATATCCCGTGTCATCGTGCATTGTACTGCGTCATTATCCAATACCAGCACGGAGATATTACGTAAGTGTCGAGATATTGCGGTAATCGGTGTTTCCTCGACAAGTTCATCTTCTGCCTTTTTTAACGGTATGCTTACCGTAAAACAACTGCCTTTGCCTGCTTCACTTTCCAACTTAATTTTTCCGTTCATCAGTTTTACAAGGTCACTCACGATTGGCAGGCCAAGCCCGAAGCCGTCTTGCGTAGCAGCATTCGTCAGACGTTCAAAAGGACGGAAAATTCTCTTTTGCTGTGCCTCGGCAATTCCAAAACCCGTGTCCGATACTTCGAGTGTAAACACTCCGTCCGAGTAACTCGTTTTCAATGAAACACAACCCTTATCCGTAAATTTCACGGCATTGGACAGCAGATTGCTCCCGATTCGGAGTATCATGTTCTTATCACCGACCACAACTTCGGTTTCACAAGCCTCGATATGAAACACAAGGTGTTTCTTTTCCGTTCTCGGAGTAAATTCATGTTTCAGTACATTGGTAATGCATTGTAATTGGAATGGTTTTGGGCAGACCTGCTCCTTGCCGTTATCCAGCCGGAAGAAATTGAGCAGGTCGGCGAGCATGGAAGCCATACGGCGGACAGATTGTCGGATGACTTGAATATGTCGGGTACGTTCTGTCTCGTCGGTATCGGCAATAATCAACTCCGTGTTGCCGCTGATGGCGGACAGAGGAGAACGTAATTCGTGTATGATGGTCTGCATGATTTGGCGGCGAGCCGTGAGTAGTTCCTTGTTCTTTTTCACGCTCTGGCGCAGTTTCTCGATCAGTTCTTCCATCTCTCGTTTGGTACGCGCTTTCTCCCGAATATCCCGCTGAATAATCCAATATGATACGACCAGAAGAACGATAGCGCTTGAGATCAACCCGGTAATAACCATGATTGAACGGTCATGCGATTTTTTCAAGAACATTTCCTTACCTTGAAATGTGGCTTGCGTTTGCTCGTCCATGTCTTGAATCAACACATATAGTTTGCGGTTTAACTCTCGATTTTGAACACGTAAACTATCCATATAAGCGTTGATTGCCTGCTGTCGTTCTTGTTCCATTGAAATCAACTGTTCATTCAGAGAATGAAGTGTTTTTGAAGAAGTCGGAATCTGCACGGTCTCCTTGCCTCCGAAAAATCCCGCAAGACCTTTCTTTTTTCGGGTTACGGTACGGAAACTCCTTACTTGTTGAGCTATGGCAGGTAAATGTTCCAGCAATAAACTATCATATTGTTGGAATACCTGCATGGCCTGATACAGATGTTTTTCTTTATTCGCCAACAGAAGACGGAGCGTATCTATTTGCTCGGTTAGAACAAACTCTTTGTAGTCCCGTTGCAAAATCTGCAAAAGGCTGTCTATCCTCAATCGCCGCAACTGATACCTTTGATAATCTTCTTCGTCCCATGTAATTGCCGATTCACCTAACGTGGCGAGTACGGTAATATGGCGATGGGCAGCATTTATGGAACGGTTAGCCTCCCGAATCCCGGTTATTTCCGATTCGATATTTTGTACTCGGTTACGCTCGTAGAACATGATAGCAGCCATGCTTCCAATGGCTGCTATCAATATGATGTACCCTATAAGTATTCTATGTTGCAGTAATAATTTCATTTCAATTTTTCCGAGGAAAGCATCTTGTTGTGTTAATTCAATTTATTTGTTTTAGCCAATTATCGAGTAAATCAGCCAATTCAATATTATTCAAATCTTGCATCAAGAAATGTGTATTGCCATAGATACCGATTTTAGGCAGTTCCACCAATGTTGCTTTTCCTCCATGTTTATTTACCACTTCCACGAATTTTCGAGCCATCAGAAGACGCACGCGCCAATTCTCGTCTCCCAAATTTTTGGAGGGCGTTTCGGGAATATAGTCTCCGAAATATAGGACAATAGGAATTTCCGTGAGTCGTTTGAATTGTTCCATCGGAACCGGTATTCCGGCTACGCCTCCTGTCAGGCCGTCGATACGATCAGGCACTTCTCCTTCGGGGAACACAAACCCGCCCGGTTCATAGGATACGACACCCTTGACCTCTGAATTTTGCATGGCAGACATCCAACCGGGAAAACCGCCTGCTGAATGGGTGACAAGTACATGATTGCCAATACGCTTTGCCAGTGCACTAAGTGCAGGAACATCCTGTTTGTGGTCGCTGATGTCAGGCGTCATTTCGCGGAAAAATTGTGAAAGCGATACGGAATCTTTCGGGAATTGCACGCCCTCGTTGTAATTCGGCCAAATACCGATGCGCCATATATCGAACCAGAACATCTCGTCGGCCACGGGCTTTACCGTAGTTGTTGCGGACGTGCGCCCGGCGCGTCCTCTGCCCGGAAGATCCACCACATAGCTACTCCAGCCATGACGTAACATCAGCGTGGCAAACCCATCCCTGCCGTCGGGTGTCATCTGCCAGCACACGCCAGAACCACCGTAACCATGCACATATACAAGAGGAAATTTCTTACTATCGACTGGTATTTGAAAATCCACGAAGGCATGGTCGGCACGATAGCTTTGACCGGTTTCTTCCTGCTCCGCCCAGCCGACGAATTTACTGTTATCGTATGCTCCCGGTCGCTGGATAGTTTGTCCGCCTACCGAAAAATGTCCTTGTTTGGCAATCGTTATAGTCTGCGCTCCGGCTATTGCTGTAATAGACAGCAATAATACCGATAAAATTGTTTTTTTCATTGTTCTTTTGTCAGTTGGTTCAACACTCTGCGAAGCGGTTCTGAATAGGTTTTACCGAGATTCATCTCCACGATGTTCAACAATGCCGAGATCTGTTCGGCAGTGATACCGAGATGCAGGCAGATAGATATGTGTACGACAGCCATAGGTTCTACGCCGCCCACACCGGCAAGAATGGATACCGTAGCAAGTTCACGCTCCCGATAGGTGAGCAAGTCGCGTTCGAAAAGGTCGGCGAAAAGATGCTCTTTAAGGAATCGTTCAATGGTCGGAGCGAATACTGCATATCCCGCTTTCGGTGCATCAATCGACACGCCCGATATTTCGGCAAGCACATCGCGTCCACGTTCGTAACGACTATTGCTATCCTTGATTGCGGATGCTTCCCGACCAATGGGGTCGTTCATTCCGTTTGCTTTGCGTTCATCCACTACATGCATAAAAGTCTGGATTGCCCGTAAGCTACGGGGGAATCCGCAATAGGCGTAAGCGTGAATCAGTACTTCGTTTATTTCATTGATGGTCATACCGGCTTCCAACGCCTCGGCGAGTGCCGGTCCCAGATGTTCTAAATCTCCTTTTCCCGTATAGGATGCGATTGCGACGATTGCCTGTTCACGGTCAGTCAGCACCTTGTCCGTTTCAACATAACGGTTTTCCGATTCACTTGTCGCTTTACTATATTGTTCATCACTCACCGGATCGAGCCATACCGCCGCATTAGTCTGCGGATTGGTGGTAATGGCAATATGGGCAAACCAACTGTCCGGTGCGGCCCCGTGCCAATGCACTACGTCGGGGGCAATCTCTACAATGTCGCCCGGATACAATCGACGGGCAGGTTGTCCTTTCTCCTGATAGTAACCGATGCCTGCGGTGACAATCAACAACTGACCGGCTTTATGCGAGTGCCAACTGTTGCGGCATCCCGGCTCAAAAGTTACATTTGCCATCGGAACATTCAACTCTTTCTGTTCGCTCAATGGAGCAAGCCATACCTCGCCTGTAAAATTCGGATTCGGAGAGAGTTTCTCGCCAAGCGGATAAGGTTGGCGGAAGGTTTCAGCGGTCTGCGCATAGACCGTTACTGATGATACACACAACATGGCCATAAAAAATAAATTACTGATTTTCATGTCTGTTTTCTTATTCGATTATTCACCTAAAGTTCTTGTAAAGGCAAGTGTAGAAAGCTGCCATTTGCCGTTTTCCATTACATAGACTTCCGTTACTATAAAAGGGAAACGTACAGCATTGCCTCCGACTACCGAGTTCAAATGAATCCGGCTGTAAACCGTTGCCGTTCCTGCCGCAAACTTCACCTGCACATCATGTATTTCGGCTTTCTTATACCAAATGCCGCCTGTGCGGATGGTATTCAGTTCATCTTGCTTGCCCCAATAGCCGCCCATATGAACAAACTGCGAGTTCTCATGAAACAACTCAGCCAGCTTCTCTACATTCTTCTCTGTCATCCAATTCCATTTATTGTTGGATAAATCGACTATCGTCTGCTCTTCGGCAGTGAATACTTTCTGATTCTCTTGTGCTTTCGTTCCGACAGACAAGGTCAGGAACATCAATACCGTAATGATCAATGATTTCATACTACTATGATTTTTAATTGTAACCTTTGCAAAGGTAGAGGGAATGCAGAAAAGCGACGATACAAAAAAATCGGTAAAAACTGCGATTTTTACCGATTATATAAGAATTGAAAAATAGCTATTCTCTATAATCCGATGGTTTGACACCTAAATTTTGCTGCACATAGCGGCTGAAATAGGCAGGCGACGAAAAACCGAACATATCGGAAATCTGGACGAAAGTCAAGGACTTATCGCGGAGCAAGCGGGTAATGTCGAGTATCGTATAACGATTGATCCAATAGTTGGCGGCATATCCGCTTACTTTCTTAGAAACCTCCGACAAATATTTCGATGTGACACACAAGCAATCGGCATAATAGGTTACTTCCCGATGTTCTCGGTATGCACCCTCCTCCAACATTTTCAGAAAACGGTTCATGATGGAGGCATTCTGTGTTGAGATTTCGCTCTCACCATAAATACGTGCATGGAAATCGAAAAAATCAAGAATGGCTGTCTGCATGGCATTTATCAGCACCTCACGGTAAAAGCGATGTTCCGTATCTCGGATTCTCAATTCTAATATCTCGAAATCGCGTCGACATACAATTTGTTGTTCGGGCGTCAGGTGCATGATGGGATTGAGAAAAAGTGCCAAAGAGCCTTTCATCCCGTAATTGCTTTGTGGCGTACACAGTTCTATAAAACCGGGCTTCGCATAGATTATTTTACACTGAAAGTCATCCGATGGTTGTATTTTTTCTATCATTTTTCTCTTGCGGACGATAGACAAGTCCCCGGCATGTAACTCGAAATCCCGTTCGTTGAAACGGTAACGGCATGTTCCTTTCAAACAAAGTAAATGAGCCAGATACTCCTCTTCGGAATCTGTACTCACAATGCCGAGCCTGTCGGCAACGATTATATCTTTCTGATATTCCATGCCATATCTTTTAGTTCCTTAAATGCAAAAATAATCATAAATACGAAATAAACTTGCAATCGCACCGACAACGACTGCAAGTTTTACCGTTTTTAACAGTATTGACAACGGGTTATCGTATGATATGAATCGTTCGCAACCAACTCTCCACTCCGCCTGTATTTCTTCCGGTCGTTCCGAATCCCTGCAAATGTCTGGAACCGGGGGTAAGCTCCACGATTTTGGCAAGCGTTTCCTCCCTATAAGTCGATGCGTAAGTACAGAACGGGACGATAATCTTGTCCGAAAAATCATATTCCGAACTTTCGAGAAACGACCACACGGCCATCGGTGCAGTATGCCACCAGACGGGGCAACCTACGAATACCACATCGTAGTCGTCGAGATTATCCACCGTACTACTCAATTCAGGACGAACACCGTTATCCAGTTCCTCACGGGCTACCTCCGTACACTCGTTGTAATCCGTAGGATAGGGATTGACGGTTTCGATACGGAACAGCGTACCGCTGGTCATATTCGCAATCTCCTCTGCCAAATGTTGCGTATTGCCACCCCAACTGAAATAGGTAATAAGGATTTTGCGATTTGCATCGTATTCGATTGAATCATACTGATATAATGGCTGTCTCTTATACACATCTCCGAGCCCACGAGACATCTCAGGATCT
>ENA-OYYB01000917-OYYB01000917.1-human-gut-metagenome-genome-assembly--contig:-NODE-917-length-14491-cov-5.828969_pt1 | contig 14491 bp, 10 predicted proteins | sample MGYA00244059_ERZ653440 | MGnify/ENA primary metagenome ERZ653440 (study PRJEB26926, sample SAMN06164994) | human gut metagenome | biome: ENVO:00009003; feature: ENVO:2100002; material: ENVO:00002003... | reverse complement strand
TGAACAGCACAGCAGTCTCGGAGTTCAGGCCCAGCTCCTTGTAGTTCTCGACCTTGGCCTTGGAAGCGTTGTAAACAACGAAATCAGGCTCAAAGTTCTCCAGCTCCTCAGCGGTGGGCTTGATGAACATGTTGGTGACGAAGTGTGCCTGCCATGCAACTTCCATGACAAAGCGGATGGCCATGCGGGTATCCTTGTTGGCACCGCAGAATGCATCCACCACGTACAGGCGCTTGTTGGACAGCTCCTTCTGAGCAATGGCCTTCACAGCAGCCCATGCTTCCTGAGAAGCGGGGTGGTTGTCGTTCTTGTACTCGTCAGAAGTCCACCACACGGTGTCCTTGGAGTTCTCGTCCATAACGATGAACTTGTCCTTGGGAGAACGGCCGGTGTAGATGCCGGTCATAACGTTCACAGCACCCAGCTCGCTGACCTGGCCCTTTTCGTAGCCTTCCAGACCGGGCTTGGTCTCTTCCTCGAACAGCTGCTCGTAGGAGGGGTTGTACACGATCTCAGTCGTGCCGGTAATGCCATACTTGGTAAGATCCAACTTTGCCATATTCGCTATACCTCTACTTTCGTTTGATCCATACGTCCTGTATAGGGCACAGCGTTTCCCGGCGGGCCGGGCGCTGCGCAGAAGGCTTGCAGTTTGTAAATGCAAATTCTCCTGTATATCATTATACATAAAAGCCTTGCAAAATCAATAAATAAACCGTACTATTTGCAGAAAAGAAACAAATTTCATTAAGAAATTTATCTGCCTGAAACAATTTCAGGAAACAAAAGCAGGGGGCGAAACCTGAAAAAATAAGGTGGAACGGCGGGAAAACAATTTTTTGATAAAATTTTGACGAGCCGGGATGCATGGCAGGATGCATAAAAAACCGCGCACAAAAACGGCCCTTCCCGCAAAACGGCGCGGCGGGGAAGAGCGGAACAGGATCCACAGCCCGATTTGTGCAAAATTTACGAGATTTTGACGATTTTTATGGCAAAGAAGCTTTGCCTGTGGTATACTGTATCTGACAAAAGGACAGCCCCGCTTTTTCTGTGTGCTACATATAAAAAGGAAGAAGATCATGAAGACCATCTACATCCTGCTCACCCGGTCGGGTACCCTGCTTTCAAACCTTGTTTACGCTGTTACCGGTGCAAATTATACCCACGCTTCGCTGGCTTTTGACGAAGACCTGAGCTGCCTGTACAGCTCTACCCGCAAAAACGGCTATACCATGTTCCCGGCGGGGCCCAGCAGGGAATACCTGAACCGGGGCGTGTTCCGTCTGCGGGAGAATGTGCCCTGCGCGCTGTATGCGCTGGATGTGAGCGATGAAGCCTACATCCGTGCCCGCCGCCGTGCCGAGCACATGATGGCTCACGGAAACCTTTACCGGTTCAACGTCATCGGCCTTGCGCTCTGCGGGATGCATATCCGCTGGAACCGCCGCCGACACTATTTCTGCTCCCAGTTCGTCAGCGAGGTGCTGGAAAAGAGCGGTGCCATGGAGCTGCCCAAGCACAGCACCCTGATGCACCCCAACGACTACACCCGGCTGGAAGAGCTGCGGTGCGTATACAAGGGCACACTGGCCGGTCTGCCGCAGCGCCAGCAGATGGAATTTGACCAGAACGATACGGTGATCGGCGTATATCTGGGGCTGGCGCTGGGCCTGTTCCACACCGGCGCAGCCCGGGTGCGGGCGATTTTTTAAAAAAATGAAATTTTGTGTTGACAAAGCAGCTGCGCTATGCTAAAATAGTCGAGTCGGGAGCGAACGCCCGATGCAAAATGGACGTATGGCCCGTTGGTCAAGCGGTTAAGACAGAGGCCTCTCACGCCTTTAACATCGGTTCGATTCCGGTACGGGTCACCATATGCACCTCTAGCTCAGTTGGTAGAGCAACTGACTCTTAATCAGTGGGCCCAGGGTTCGAGTCCCTGGAGGTGCACCAGATATTGAACGTCAAATCGTAAGATTTGGCGTTCTTTCTTTATGTAGGAAAGCGGCTGCACACTTTCTGCACACCGTTTGCACAGCCTGCTTTCCTTTGCATAAAAAGAAGAAATTTTAGGCGAACAAGGCTCTCGTCAACTCTCTGAGTTCGTCTGCATTCATCAGCCGGATGGCTTCAAGGATCTCCTTACCAGAGATTTTTGTGGCTACCGGCTTTTTATTTTGCTGGATCTGGGATGCTGCCGGGGTCAGGTCTTGGGAATAGAAGTTGGCTTCGATTTTCTCGGCCAACTCCAGCCGGGGTTTGTCGAAACTCTACTTGTTCACCCGGATGCTGGTGCCGATGCGCAATACCCGGAGATCCTTCGTGTTGTTGCACAGACGGAAACTTTAGCAAAAAGAGAGAGGGCTGGACGGTGCCAGCCCTCTTGACAGAACCTAATATCAAAGGTTCAGAGATATTTTCAAAAAATTGAAATTCCGAATCGTTTTTACGGTTCAATGACATTGAAGGTTTTTTCAAACTTGGACGCATATGCCAGCAGGCGTTTCAGGACAGTGGGATCTCCGCTGATCTGTATCTGCCCGGCCTTTTGACCCTGCATCAGAGCAAAGAGCTGCAGACGCTTGCAGGTGACGGAAGCCTGCGCATCCGGATGGTTCTCGCCGGGGTAAGACAGCAGGATGCCATTCTTACGGGTTACATAGAACTGTTCATTCACATCTGTCACCGTCAGATTCAGAGTCAGATCATCGTTCTGGGCGGCGTTGGCATCACTCATGATAGCGATGTAATCCAGCAGCATGGCGATGGTCATCTCGCCCATTGTCGCAGTCAGTCCATTGGCTGAGCGCGCCAGCTTGGACAGGTTGCCTCTGCGGAGTTCTGCAGCGCCCATCAGGTAGGCGTTGCGCCACGCGCCGGACTCTGCCTGATAGCCAAGTTGTTCCAGTGCATCTGCACACAGATTGCGCGCCTTCTGGTTGGACGGGTCGGCGTAGACCAGTTCTTTGGTGATCTGCGCCACCCATTGATACTCGCCCTTATCAAAATCCTTCTGCGCTTTGCGGAGAACTGCATCGGCACTGCCCAGATATTCTACCAGCTTCTTGGCGGTATCGCTGGGCGGGAGCGGATTCAGGTTGACCGGGTTTGCGTCATACCAGCCCAGATATTTCTGGTAAACGGCCTTGGAATTGTGCGCCAGCGTACCGTAGTACGGACGGGTATACCAGACCTTTTCCAGTTTTTTGGGCAGGGTCAGCATCGCCGAGATCTCATTTGAGGTATATCCCTGATTCATGTAATGCAGGGTCTGGTCGTGGATGAACTTGTAGATCGCTGCCGTGTTCAACAGATACTCATGGATCTCCTCGCCCCAATGCGGCCAGTTGTGGCTCTGGAACACCACATCAGTCTTGCTGCAGAAGCGCTGATCTGCCTCGATGATATACTTCGCCCAGTCGTTGGCATCGCGCACCTCTGCGCCGCGCAGGGTGTACAGATTATGCAGCGTACCGGTGCAGTTTTCCGCCATCCAGAGGGCGCGGTATTTTGGGAAATAGGCGTTCATCTCAGCAGGGGCTTCGGTGCCGGGGGTCAGCTGGAATTCGATCTCCAGCCCGTCGATGGTCAGCTTCGGAACATCTTCCCCGATCTCGTAGGTGGGAGCGATGAGGGACACCGTACCGGTGGACTGTCCCATGCCGATGCCCACGCTCAGCGCACCCTTTTCGCCCTTGTCAAGCACCGTGCCGTACTGGAACTGTGCGCGCCGCGCCATGGCGATGCCCGCATAGACATTCTCGCTGATGGCGTGCTTCAGAAAGCCCGCCGGCGCAAGCACAGGGGTCTTGCCGGAAGCCAGCTGCTTTTTAAGCGAAAGCGTTGCATCCGCTACCTGCTCCCGGGTGATAATGCCCTCCACGCCGCCGAAGTGGTCCACATGAGAGTGGCTGTACAGCACCGCCTTGATGTCCAGCGGACCGAAGCGCTCCTCCATCAGCTCCTTGGCTGCCTTCATGTTTTCCTTGCACATTAGCACATCAAACACGATCCAACCGTGGTCGGTGCGGATAAAGGTCGTATTGGCCATATCAAAGCCGCGCACCTGATAGATGCCGTCACATACTTCAAACAGACCGGCTTTGGCGTTGAGTTGGGTATTCCGCCACAGACTGGGGTTTACAGTGTCCGGAGCATCCCGGTTCAAATCGCCGTAGCTTTGCAGATCCCATGCAGATCTGTTATCCTCACCATCGATGATCCTGCCTTCCGCATTGTCCAGCCAGCCGCGTTCTGCGTTGGCAAACTCCCGCCGATCGGAAAAATCCAGCTTTTCATACCATTCGGCGTTCTTTTCTGCCGTGATAGCCGTTGCCTCTTCGATCTCGCCCGGTTGGGTGGAGTCCTTGAAAATGTCTGTGATAAAGTTCAGACTGTTTTCATCGGTACTGCCTGCTGCGTGTGCGGTCAGGGATGCGCCGCAGGCTAACGCCGCAACCGCTGAAGTGGAAAGAAAGTTTCTGCGGGTCATCTTCATGGTGGTTTGCCTCCTTTATATCTGGGTTTATTTTACACAGACCGTGGGCGGCTGCCAGCCGCTCAGGGCATTCATCTTGCGAAAAAACCATTTGACCTTCTATGTTACAGAATACACAGAAAATGCCTGAAAGTCAACGACTTCTGCATTTTCGACATTGAAAACGTGAATATTGACAAAAATATTCGATGCAAATTGGCGAAAACTCCGTTGAAATGAATTTCAATCAAGCTGTTCTTGTGCGCTGCACGGAGGTATGCTATACTAAACATATCCAACTGACAAAGGAGTATGGCGATGAATGATCTGCATGAGTGGTTTCAGAAAAATGACCTTTGCCCAGAAAACATCTTGTATCTTTACCGTAACGACCGCAAAACGGTCGTTCACCGCATGGATGGGGAAGAAGTTGCGCTGTATGCTCCGTTGCACAGCGTCTGGTCTGCTTTGCCGGAAGATATGTTTCTGAACATCAGTAAGGGAATCGTAGTGTGCCGCAGCCAGATCGTAGATATTAGCAATGACGGTATTTATACAATGTCAGATGGCCGCAGTTTTCAGGGACGTAGACGTGGTCTGAGCGACCATCGCCGCTTGCGCGCAGAAATCAAGCGGGTGGACGCACAGCTACGCCCAATGAGTATGAGCCTGCTGGAAAAATGCAGTCTGCTGGACGATATGCCGCTGGCATTCTGCATTATTGAGCTGGTGTTCAATGAGGACGGACACGGGGTGGATTTTATTTTCCGCTACTGCAATGCCGAAATGGCAACGATCGAAGGCGTGCCGGTGGAAGAAATGCTTGGCCGTTCGTTTTACGAAGTGTTCCCCAATGGTGATAAGAAGTGGCTTGTATCGTATGCGGATGTGGCGTTGAACGGAACAAAGCACATCCTTCACGACTACAGCCCGGAGGTGGACAAATGCCTTACGATCCATTGCTACCAGCCGGAACCGGGGTATTGTGCCTGCGTATTGCAGGCAACAGATCCGTGACAGTGACACATTGAAAAGAACCACAAAAAACACATCAGGGAGCAGCTGTGACCTATGCTGCTCCCTGATGTGTTTTGAAATGTCCAAATCCCTGCCATGAATCGTAGTCGGGGTCTTATTTCTGACGGTATCCCAAAAGCCGCTGCACGAAGGGCCGGAGCGAGTGGATGAACTCTTCATCCGAAAGCTCTGTCTGATGTTCCGGCTTCCAGACACAGAGATGATGGAAAAATTTTCAAAAAAGTTGCAGATTTTGCAGGAAAAATTTCTTGTAGTCCGTTTTGTTAGGTGGTATCATTATAACGGTTTGCGCCGCTAACCCGGGGCAGCATCTCGCAGACAGGACGTTTTTGGCGGACGCCGTGGGGGAAAGCGCAGAACGAATGAAAACAGGCAGAAAGAACTTTTCTTTTTCATGAAACACAGGAGGTCAGGCTTTTCATGCTAGGTTTCAACAAGAAGACACAGGACGCCTCTCCGCAGGAGAATACCGGCGGAGAAAATAAGGTGTTCCACTTTATCAAGACCCACAAAAAGCGCTGCATCGCGGTGGTCGCAGCCGCAGCGGTGCTGGTGGCGGTCATCGTGCCGCGCAGGAGCCGCAGTGCGTCGGCAGACCTTGCCTACACGCAGGAGAAGCTGGGACGCCGCGACATCGTGAACGTCTACGACGGCAGCGGCACCATCAACGCCGCCGATTCCTACACCGTCAAGTCCCTCGTCACCGGCACGGTGCTCACCGCCGACTTTGAGCTGGGCGACAGCATCGAGAAGGGCGATATTCTTTATACCATCGACATTTCGGATGTGGAAAACAACCTCGCGAGCGCACAGCTCTCGGTGGAGCAGGCACAGCGCAATTACGATGACATTGCGGATATGCAGAACGTCCGCACCAGGATCAGCGGCGAGGTCAGCTCCTTTGCAGTCGCCGCAGGCGACGCCGTGCAGGCCGGTCAGGCTGTGGCCACCATCCGCGACACCTCCGTGATGCTGCTGGCCGTGGATTTCCCTGCCGCAGAGGCTCAGAGCTTTGTCGCCGGTCAGGCCGCACAGGTCATGCCGGACACCACCTTTGAGACGCTGAACGGCACCATCCGCTCCGTTTCCGGTGCAAACCCTGCCGGCGACGCCAGCCTGATGACCTGCACCGTCACCATCGCTGTTCCCAACGCGGGCAGCCTGACCACCGCACAGGCCGCTGTGGCACAGGTGAACGGCGTCAGCTCCCTCAACTCTGCACACTTTACTTACCAGCGTGAGGAGACTGTCGTGGCAACTGCCTCTGGTACCGTGTCTGAACTCTGCGTCAAGGAGGGCAGCACCGTCCGTCAGGATGACGTCATCCTCCGCATTACCGGCAAAGATTTGGACAAGCAGACCAGGAACGCCGCTGACAGCCTGCGCGCTGCCGAGCTGCAGATGTCTTCTGCCGAGAAGACCATCAGCCACTATACCATCGACGCCCCGATCAGCGGCACCATCGTGGATAAGAAGGTCAAGGCCGGCGACAAGCTCAGCGCCAACGACACCGCCATGCAGAACCTCTGCACCATCTACGATATGAGTTATCTGGAAATGAAGCTCAACGTGGACGAGCTGAAGATCCGCTCCCTCGAGGTCGGCCAGGAGGTGGACATCACCGCCGACGCCGTCCCGGGTGAGACTTACAAGGGCGTCATCAGCAGCATCCTCGTGGCAGGCACTACCGCCAACGGCTCCACCAGCTACCCCGTCACCGTCCGCATCGACGACATGGGCGAGCTGCTGCCCGGAATGAACGCCACTGCGAAGATCACCACCGCCAGCGTCAAGAATGTTCTGGCCCTGCCCAACGCCGCCCTCGTCCGGGGCAGCTATGTGCTGGTGACCAAGGATTCGCCCAGCGCTGCCAATGCGGAGACTTCCATGACCGCTCCCGACGGCTACGTCTACGTCAAGGTGACCACCGGCATCAGCGATGACGATTACATCGAAGTGAAGAGCGGCCTGCAGGAGGGCGATACCATCGCTTACGACAACTCCAGCGTCAGTGCGACCGACTTCTACAGCAACATGATGGCCTCCGCCGAAGGAGATGACGAATGAGCACGCTGATAGAATTTGATGGGGTCTGCAAGTATTACCAGATGGGTGATACCCTCGTAAAGGCCGCCGACCACGTCTCTTTCAAAATCAACAAAGGCGAGTTCGTGGCCATCGTCGGCCAGTCCGGTTCTGGTAAATCCACTTGTATGAACATCATCGGCTGTCTGGACGTGCCTACCGAAGGCACTTATCTGCTGGACGGCAGGGATGTCGGCAAGATGAGCCGCCGCGAGCTGGCAAGCATCCGGAACGAGAAGCTGGGCTTCATCTTCCAGCAGTACAACCTGCTGCCGAAGCTGACGCTTTTGGAGAATGTGGAAGTTCCTCTTGTGTATGCGGGCATCCCCGCCGCACAGCGCCACGCGACGGCAAAGGCTGCCCTTGAGCGGGTGGGTCTGGGCAATAAGCTCAAAAACCTGCCCAACCAGCTTTCCGGCGGTCAGCAGCAGCGTGTGTCCATTGCCCGTGCGCTGGCCCGCGGCCCGGCGGTCATCCTGGCCGACGAGCCCACCGGTGCATTGGACTCCCACACCAGCCGCGAAGTTCTGGGAATGCTCCAGGAACTGCACAAGCAGGGCAATACCGTCGTCCTCATCACCCACGACAACTCCATTGCTGTGCAGGCCGAGCGCATCATCCGCCTCGAAGATGGCCGCGTCGTCTACGATGGCGATGCCCACGCACCCGAGGCAGTCGTTCAGCCGAACTTCATGATGGAAGAGCCGAAAGCCGGAGAGGAGGGGACACAGGCATGATAAAGGAGACCTTCAAACAGGCCGTCCAGAACGTCTTGAGCAACAAAGTCCGCACCTTCCTCACCATGCTGGGCATCATCATCGGCGTCATGGCCGTCATCGTCATCGTTGGCCTCGGCAACGGCATGACCAACATGATGCAGGACTTCTACTCCGATATGGGCAGCGATATTCTGTCCGTCAACATCATGACCGCCAGCACCCGCTCAGTGGAAGTGGACGATGTGTACAGGATCATCAATGAAAAGCCCGAGTATTATAAGGGTCTTTCGCCGATTGCCAGTGTCGGCGGCGACACGCTGCGGGTGGCGGGCGAGAAGTACCGCCGCACCTACATCAGCGGCGTCAACGAAGATTACACGACCATCAACAACTACAAGGTGGCCAAGGGCCGGGGCATCCAGTACACCGATTTGATAGACAACAAGAATATCTGTGTCATCGGCGACTATGTGGACCGCAGGATCTTCGGCGGCAACGGCCTCGGCAGCACCCTCAAGGTAGGCGCCAGCGAGTACCGCATCGTGGGAGTGCTGGAGGGCCGCTCCAGACCCGCCGCCCAGTACGAGGGCGGCAACGACGACATTGTTCTTATCCCCTATACCACCCTGATGAGCGTCAACAACACCAGCAGTGTCAGCCAGTACTATGTGGTCCTGCAGGACGCGGACCACTCGAATGAGGCACAGGAGTTTTTGCAGTCGCGGCTCAAGAAGCTGGTCAGCAAGGACGACTATGTCTACGTCATGAGCCTGAGTGCGGCAATGTCGCAGATGTCCTCTATGATCAATATTATGGTGGGCGTCCTGACGGCCATTGCAGGCATCTCGCTGCTGGTCGGCGGCATCGGCATCATGAACATCATGCTGGTGTCCGTCACCGAACGCACCCGTGAGATCGGTATCCGCAAGGCACTGGGCGCACAGGAGAGCACCATCCTGACCCAGTTCGTCGTGGAGGCCGGCGTCACGTCGGCGCTGGGCGGCTGCCTCGGCATCGTGCTGGGCTACGTCGTGTCGGCCATTATCAACCAGATCCTTCCGTATATCTTGACGGATATTACCCTGAATGTCACCCCCTCGGCGGACGCAGCAGCCATCGCCGTGGGCATCTCCTGCGGCATCGGTGTCCTGTTCGGCTTCCTGCCGGCCCGCCGTGCCGCCAGCCTGAACCCCATCGAAGCACTCAGATATGATTAAGGAGTTTACCATGAAAAAACGATTCCTCGCATTCCTGCTGGCTGTCTGCGTGGCTGTTTCCATGCTGGTGCTGCCCGCCTCTGCGGTCGGCTCCAACGCGGCAGTCCAGACGGCGACGGCACTGGGCGGTCTGACCGCCGAGCAGGCCGGTTCTCTGGGTGCGCCCCTCACTCGTGGGCAGGCGGCCCGCCTCCTCACCGCATTCTCTGCTTACCGCGATACCACCACGGCACAGGGCCGCACCGGCCGCCTCTACAGCGATGTAGACAGCGACTCTCCCTATGCGGTCTATATCCGCACTGCCGTCCAGAACGGCTGGATGACCGGCTACTCCGACGGTAGCTTCCGCCCGGACAACACCGTCACGCTGGAAGAAGCCTGCACCATGGCGCTGCGCCTGCTGGGCTATGATGTGGCAAAGCTGGGCGGTACCTTCCCCACAGCTCAGCTCAGCAAGGCCAGCGCGCTGGGCCTGCGCAATGAGATCAATGCCCGTCAGGGCGAGACTCTGACCCTCGAGCAGGGTACCATGCTCTTCTACAACGCCCTCACCGCTATGAACGGCAGCGGTCAGGTCTACGCTTCCACCCTGGGCTTTGCCGTGAGCAACGGCCAGGTGGACATTTCGTCGGTCCTGCTGGACAACGTCAAGGGTCCCTTCGTGGCAGATGCTTCCACCGTCCTGCCCTTCGCCCCGGCAGCCATCTACCGCAACGACGAAGTCACCACCTCCGCGGCCCTCTCTCCCTATGATGTCTACTATTATAACGAGAACGCCCGCACCGTCTGGCTCTACAACAAGCGCGCCGCAGGCCGCGTGACGGCTGTCTCGCCCTCGGCCAGCGCTCCGACCTCTGTGACCGTGGCCGGCGTCACCTACACCATCGCCTCGCCCTCTGTGGCCTACCAGCTGTCCTCCCTGTCCGGCGGCGGCGTGGGCCAGGTGGTCACTCTGCTGCTGGGCATGAACGATGCAGCTGTCTCCGTCCTCACCGGCGACGCGGCAGACGCTGTGTTCTACGGCGTGGTCCAGTCCTCATCCCGCACCCTCGTGGAGACGAACAGCGCTGAGGTGCAGCAGGCTGTCTCGGTCATGTGTACCGACGGCACCGCCCGCACCGTCAATGTGGACAATAAGCTCAATTTCCCGGCCGGCAAGCTGGTGGAGATCAGCGTGGACGGTGACGGCGAAAGTGTCCAGTCCATCTCGCCCCGCTCGACCAGCGGCACCGTCAGCGCCGACGGCACCGCGCTGGGCGACACCCCGTTTGCAGACAACGTGCAGATCATTGATACGACGTCGGAGGGTGTGGCTGGGGCAGTTCGCCCCAGCCGCCTATCGGGGGTAACTCTGAGCGAAAGCGACATCCGCTACTACACCACCAATTCCGCGGGCCAGATCGACCGGGTCATCCTCGACGATGTGACCGGTGACCTGTGGGAGTACGCTGCGCTGGATTCTGTCCGCCGCCTGACGGACGAAGCCGCCAAGAAGATCGACAAAAAGATCAGCGACAAGGCACAGGACGCCGCAAGAGAGGCTGCAGGCCTCCCCGCTGGGACCACCACGACCACCACCAAGGTGGACAAGACCGATGAGGAGACCTTCCAGGATGTGAAGAACATCCTTGTCCCCAGCACCAGCGATGTGCTCTACGGCCTCATCGACGGCAGTGTCGTCAGCTCTACCTGGAACACCCTTACCGGCAAGACGGACCAGCTGTTCAGCTATGTGCTCCGCCGCACCGGCGACAGCGTGGGCGGTACGCTGGGCGACTTCCTCAACTATCTGGGCGAGGGCGCGACCTATGTCTGTTACTCCGGCGGCAAGCAGGTGGCCTACAGCACCGCAACCAAGTACCCCATTATCGCAGGCGGCATCGCCATCGGCCGTTCTGCCGACGGCAAGACCATCAACCGGATGCTCCAGCTCTCGCCGGTAGTCATCGATAAGCTGGGCGCAGCTTCGGTCATGAGCGGCGACAAGCGCTATGAGACCGCAGACGATATGCAGGTGTATCTGTGGTCGAACGGCCAGTATTTCGCGACCTCGCTGCCCAAGATCAACACCGAGGATTATAAGCTCATCGGCTGGTACGACAACTTCGGCTGCTCCGGCGGCAGGAAGATCCGTATCCTTGTGGCCGTCAAGACGAACTGAGCCTGAAATTTTCCAATCACAGAACAGCAGCCTCGCGGCAGATGAAGCGGGGCTGCTGTTTTATTACGCTGCAAATTTGCTGTTGAATTTTACAGCGCATCTGTTATACTAGACTTGAAAGGAGCTGATCTTATGCCGAACATCAAACCTATTTCCGATTTGAGAAACTATACCGAGGTGCTGCGGGATGTCGAGGAAGGGGCACCGGTCTTTCTGACCAAGAATGGCCGCGGCCGGTACGCTATCGTGGATATGCACGATTATGAAAAGGCACAGGCTACCATCCGGCTCATGAACGAAATTGCCAAGGGCCGCCGTTCAGGGGAGACGGAAGGTTGGCTGACGCTGGAGGCCGTAGAGAAAAATCTCGGAATTGCCGATGAATAAAGTGATAGTAGCACCGAAAGCACAAGGTGATCTTTTAGAGATTCGGGATTATATTTCGGATGAGTTGCAAAATACAGCTGCGGCTAAAAAGGCAGTGGCTAAAATTACAAAGAAAATTCGGATATTGCAGGAACATGCATTGATGGGAGCGCCGTTAGCCTCCGTCTCCGACGCAAACAGTGACGAGAGGTTTCTGGTCAGCGGAAGCTATCTGATCTTTTACCATGTGAATGGCAGTGATGTGTTCATCGACCGTGTGCTTTACGGGCGCAGAGACTATCTGCGGGTGCTGTTTGGAGACAGCATCAAAGAGGAAACCGAATAAGCTGTCGGGAGGCCCCGCTTTGCGGGGCCTCCTTTCGTTCTCCTATTTGCCACACGCCCTATTTCGTGTTACAATAAAAACTAGAAAAATTGCGGAAAAAGGAGGTGCGGCAATGATACACATTGCTCTGGTCGAGGACGAGGCAGAGGTGCGGGCGCAGCTTCAGGGCTATGTGCAGCGGCACACCCGGCAGTACGGCACCGAGTTCGCGGTGACGGAGTTCGCTGACGGCATGGAGCTGCTGGATGATTACCGCCCGGTGTACGACATCCTGTTTCTGGACGTGGAGATGAAGCATTTGGACGGCATGGAGACGGCCCGGCGAGTGCGGGAGCTGGACAAGGATGTTATCATTGTTTTCATCACGAATATGGCGCAGTACGCCATCGGCGGGTACGCCGTGGGCGCACTGGACTATGTGCTCAAGCCGGTGCCTTATTTTGCGTTTTCGCAGCAGCTGCGCAAGGCCGAAGAACAGCTGCGCCGCCGCGCACGGCATTATCTGGCCCTGCCGGTGGAGGGCGGGATGCGGCGGCTGGATTCGTCCCTCATCTATTATCTGGAAAGCGAGGGACACCGCGTCCATTTTTATACCGAAGAGGGCGATTTCGTGGCGGCAGGCACCCTGAAAGCCTTTGAGGAAAAGCTGGCCGAGCGGCCCTTTGCCCGCTGCAACAGCGGCTACCTTGTCAATCTGGCACAGGTGAAGAGCGTGCAGCAGGGGATGGTGCAGGTGGGACCCTACGAATTGCAGGTCAGCCGCCCCCGGCGGAAAGCCTTCCTCGCGGCGCTGGCCGACCACATCGGGGGTGAGGGTGCATGACGGCACTGCCCAACATCCCGCGCCTGTATACGGCGCTGGCCGAGTGTCTGGCCGTGGGCATCTACGCCCTGCCGCTGGGCATCCGCTTCGGCAAAACGGCCACCATCGCTGCCAGTGCGGCATGGGCGCTGGCCCTGAGTGCTTTTTTGCAGGCCACGGGCAGCGTTCCGCTGGCGTGGTGGATCCCCTGCATGGCGGCAGCTGTGGGGATACAGTATTTATACCTCTGGGTCACCCGCACCATCTCCCTGCTGGAAGCGGGCTATGTCTGCGCCCGGGCCTTCGTTCTGGCAGAGCTGGCGGCCAGCGCCGAGTGGCAGCTGCACTGCTTCCTCTGGCCTCAGCGCAGCGGGGCCGACGGCCTGTCACTGCTGCTTCTGGTGGTGGTCTACGGCGGCGTTTTCGGCTGCATCTGGGTGCTGGAGCATAAGCACACCAGCCCCAAGGGCCATATCGTCATCAGCGGAAAAGCGGGCCTCGTGGCCGTCGTCATGGCGGCGATGGTCTTCGCGGTGAGCAACCTGCTGTTCTTGGGTGACCGCGAGGTGGACATGAGCGTCTACTACATCCGCACGCTGGTGGACATCTGCGGCGTGCTCATCCTGACGGTCCAGCACGAGCAGCTGCGGGAGGCGGCGCTCCACAGTGAGCTTGCCGCCATGGACGAGGTGCTCCACCGCCAGTACGAGCAGTACAAGCGGAGCAAAGAGGGCATCCGGCTCATCAACAGCCGCTATCACGAGCTGAAGATTCAAATCGCGGACATCCGCGCCGAGCGCGACCGGGCCAAGCAGGACGCGGCTCTGGCCCGGATGGAGAGCGGCATCCGGCAGTATGAGGCCGAGAACAAGACCGGCAACCCGGTATTGGATACCCTATTGACCGCCAAAAGCATGGACTGCCAGCAGCGCGGCATCAACATGACCAGCGTGGCCGACGGCAGCCAGCTGGGCTTTCTGAGCACGCGGGAGCTGTGTACCCTCGTGGGCGCGCCGCTGGACAACGCCATCGAGAGCGTGCTGGCCGAGCCCGACCCCGAAAAGCGTCTGCTGCGGGTGGCCATCTATAACCAGAGCGGCTGCGTGATGCTCCGCTTCGAGAACTACTGCGCCCAGCCCGTGGAGCTGGGCGCGGACGGTCTGCCCGTCCACAACGCCCACGGCGGCTACGACCTGCAGGGCGTGCAGGCGGCCGCCCAGCGCCACGACGGCACCATGACCCTTCATTGGGCCGACGGCTGGTTCACCCTGCGGATC
>ENA-OYYB01000858-OYYB01000858.1-human-gut-metagenome-genome-assembly--contig:-NODE-858-length-15341-cov-5.048868_pt1 | contig 15341 bp, 9 predicted proteins | sample MGYA00244059_ERZ653440 | MGnify/ENA primary metagenome ERZ653440 (study PRJEB26926, sample SAMN06164994) | human gut metagenome | biome: ENVO:00009003; feature: ENVO:2100002; material: ENVO:00002003... | reverse complement strand
GTATTCTCTTTGGAAAGAGAATACCCCCTTTGTCTCGCGTCCCCCTGCGAATAGGGGGACAAAAAGCAGCAGCGCTTTCACGCTGCAAAAACCCACCGCGCAGCGCGCGGACAATAAGGAGTTATTATGTTAAAAAACGTCAAATGCGCCCGCTGCGTCAAGTGCGGGAAAGAATACGAGGCCACGCCGAACCTCACGAACTGCTCGTGCGGCGGCATTCTCGACATCATCTATGACTACGACTACATCAAAAAGAACCTGACGAAGGAAACGCTCAAGTCCCGCCCGAACACAATGTGGCGCTACCGCGAGCTGCTGCCGGTGGAGGAGACGACACCCGACACGCCGCTGCGCGTGGGCTGGAGCCCGCTCTACGAAGAGCCGCGCCTTGCAAAGCAGCTCGGCCTCAAAAAGCTCTGGGTCAAGGACGACGGACAGAACCCGACGGCGTCGCTCAAGGACCGCGCGTCCGCCATGGCGGTCGCCAAGGCGGGGGAGGCGGGCGCGAAGATCATCGCCTGCTCGTCAACGGGCAACGCGGCGTCCTCTCTTGCGGGCAACGCCGCGGCCGCGGGCCTCAAGACCTTCATCTTTGTTCCAGAGCGCGCGCCCAAGGGTAAGGTCGCGCAGCTGATGACCTTCGGCGCAAACGTGATCTCCGTCAAAGGCAACTATGAAGAGACGTTCGAGCTGTCGAAAAAGGCCATCGACAAGTGGGGCTGGTACAACCGCAACGCGGCCATCAACCCGTACCTCTCCGAGGGCAAGAAGACCGTTTCGATCGAGATTGCCGAGCAGCTCGACTGGAAGATGCCGGATTATCTCGCCATCTCCGTCGGCGACGGCTGCACCATCGCAGGCGTGTGGAAGGGCCTCAAGGACCTGTACGCCATCGGCTTTATCGACAAGCTCCCGCGCCTCATTTCCGCGCAGGCCGAGGGCTGCCACCCCATCAACCGCGCCATCGCGGAGAACAAGCCCTGGGAGCCGATGGAGGAGAACACGCTGGCCGACTCCATCGCCGTCGGCGTGCCGCGCAACGCGGACAAGGCGCTCATGGCGATCCGCGAGTCGAACGGCATCGTCGTGAACGTGACGGACGAGGAGATCATGGCGGCGCAAAAGCTGCTCGGCACGACCTGCGGCGTCTTCGGCGAGCCCGCGGGCGTCACCGGCGCGGCGGGCGTGAAAAAACTCTGCGAGCAGGGCATGCTCGGTGAGAACGACACGGTCGTCTCCGTCGTGACGGGCAATGGCCTCAAGGATGTGGCCAACGCCATCAAGTTCTGCGGCGAGCCGATGAGCCTGCCGAACGACCTTGACCTGCTGGTCGAGGAATTCGACAAGCGCGGTATCAGGACCGAGGCATAACAGAAAAAGAAGAGCCCCGTGAATCGCATGATCCGCGGGGCTCTTTTCATACAAAATACTTTTTGACAAATGGGATCTGGTGAAGCAGCGCTGAGACGAGGAACGACAGCGCGCCGATGATCAATGTCAGCAGAGGAACGGAGAAAAACACGTTGAGTGACAGCGTGTTGAAGTGCAGAAAAATGTCGAACGATTCGATGAACAGCGGGTGTACGAGGTACGCGCCGAAGCTCCAGCGCGACAGCGCGCGAATGCACCTGTGACACTTTTCGCTTAAGTTCGGGAAGTTCAGATGCTCTTTGGCAAAGACGAACAGCCCCACGCAGACAAACAGTACATTGAGCGAATCGTAGCCGTAGAACAGCTCTGTTGCCGCGCCCTGCAAACGCGAGGCGAACGACGTCAGCACGACCGTGAGGACGAAGCCGAGCACACCGAGCGCGTAAAGCACACGCTTTGCGGTCAAGGAAAACTCCTTGCGGACCAAATAGTAACCGAGCACAAAGTAGGGGACGAAGCCGAGCGTGAAATGATAATAGAATTTGCCCGTGAGCGCCTTGAATTCAGCGCAGTACTGCCACGAGAGAAGCGACACGGCCGACGCGATCTGCGGCAGCAGGAACGTAAAGATGAGCGTGAGCAGTAGAAAATAGCGCAGGAGCTTTTCATCCCGCACGATGGGGCGAAGAAACGGTACGATCAGATACAGTCCCACGATCATAAAGAGGAACCACATGTGATAGTGACCGTTGAGAAACTGTTGCAAAATAAGGTTCGTCGGGCATCCCTCGAAGTTCACCATGAAGACGGCGTAGAGCGCCGACCAGAAGATGAACGCTGTGACAAGGCGCGACACGTTCTTTTTCAGAATGTGCCCGATGCTCTGCGAGCCGGAGAGAAACAGCGCGCCGCTGATCATCACAAAAACCGGAACAGCCCAGCGGACGGCACTGTCGTAAAGGTTGAAGGCTTGCCAGGCTCTTGAATAGACGTCCGTATCGGCCCAGTGCTGCGCGGACAGATGCAGCACGATGACGGCGAAAGTCGCCAGAATGCGCAGTACGTCGAAATACGCGATGCGCTGCGGTTGCGTCTGTTCCATACTTAACGTTCGACCGCCTTTTCAGGATCGGCGTTCTCTGCTGGTGCGGTCTCCTCGGCAGCGGGGGAGGCAGACTCATCCGCTGCGGGCTCTGCCGCGGCAGCTTCGGCCTCCTGCGCCTGCTGGGCGGCCATGGCCTCGGCGCGGCCTTCTTCGCGCGCCTGCTTTACGGCCTCCTCGCGGGTCTTTTCCGCCTTGGCGCGCTCCTTTTCGACCATGTGCTGAGCGTGCTTATTTTGCAGCTTGAACACCAGCCGCAGCACGAACACGAACACCATGATCGCAAGGCCGAGCCAGCTCCAGAACTTGAGCTCGAAGAGCGTCTTGACCGTCCAGTACTTCGCCTGCATGCCGAGGAAGCAGAACAGGATCGACACGGCCAGCGCCGCGCCGAACAGCAGTACCCACAGCACCGACTTGACGGCGCTGTGCTTGCGCACGCGCAGGTGCGCGATCAAAAACAGCAGACTCAGCAGAAAAAACGCAGGGAACTGCGCAAATAAAATTTCCCTCAGATCCATATCTTACCTCACAGTGCGCATTTGCCGCGCTTCAAGTATTCGCCCATCTTGCCGCCAACGACCTTGCCGCCGTCCACCTGCAGCTGACCGCGCAGGTAGACCTTCGACACGCCGCCATTCGTGCGGAAGCCCTCGAACGGCGTGTAGCCCGCCTTGGAGAGCATGTCCGCGCCGTGGAGCACGTGGCTCGCGCCGGGATCGTAGACGACGATGTCGGCGTCGCTGCCCGCAGCGATGACGCCCTTGCGGGGGTAGAGACCGTAGAGCTTGGCGGGATTTTCGCTCAGCGCGCGGCAGACGCCGCCGAGCGAGAGCTTGTTTTCATTGATAGCCACAGTGTAGACGACCTCGCCACGCGTTTCGACGCCGGGAAGACCGCCGGGGATCTTCGTAAAGTCGTCGCGGCCCATGTCCTTCTGCTCGAGCGTGAACGAGCAGTGGTCGGTCGAGATGGTCTGCACCTCGCCGCGGCGCAGCGCCTTCCAGAGCGCTTCACTGTCTTCCTGCGAGCGGATCGGCGGCGCGCAGACATAGCGCGCGGCGGAGGAAAAGTCAGGATCGTAGTAAACGCCGTCGTCGAGCGCCAGATACTGCGGGCAGGTCTCGACATACACGGTCTGTCCGCGGCGGCGCGCCGCGGCGATCTCGTCAAGAGAAGCACGGTTCGTCGTGTGGACGATGATGACGGGCGCGTCGGCCGCCTGCGCGATGCGCAGCAGACGCGAAACAGCCTCGGCCTCTAAATAGTCGGGGCGGGAGATCGGGTGCGATACGACGTCCGCGCCCAAACCGCTCGCCTTGAGTTCGGCGATGCGCGCGTCGATGACGCCCGCGTTCTCACAGTGGACGCCCGCGATGCCGCCGCGGGCCTTGAGCGCTTTCAGCGCGCGGTAGACCGCGCCGTCGCCGATCATCATGGCGGGGTAGGTGAGGTACATCTTGAAAGACGTGATACCGGCGTCGAACATCGCGTCGAGCTCAGACTCGATGCTCTCGTTCCAGTCGTCAATGGTCATATGGAAGCCGTAGTCGCAGTAGCACTTGCCGTCGGCCTTTTTATGCCAGAGATCAAGCCCATAGGCAAGGGATTCCCCTTTATTGGGGCAGGCAAAGTCAATGACCGTCGTCGTGCCGCCGCGGATGGCGCTTTTGCTGCCGCTTTCAAAGTCGTCGGCCGTCGTGGTGTTGCACACATCGAGATCGAAGTGCGTGTGCGCGTCGATAAAGCCGGGGAAGAGCATGCAGCCCGTCACGTCGACGACCTCGCTCTGCGCGGCGAGCTCGGGCGGGATGTGGCCGAGCATTTCGACCTTTTCCCCGTCGATGAGCACGTCGGCGCGGCGGCAGCCGCGGCCGCTGACGACATAGCCGCCTCGAAGCAGTGTTTTCATGGAAGAACCCTCCTTTGAAAAAATACCGTTCCAAATTAGCAAAAGCATAGCATACTTTTTACCTGATTTCCATAGAGTTTGGAAAAAATGTGAGAAGCGCCAAGATTTTTGCCGCAAATTCGGAACAATGCCGTATTGAGAAAGTAGCAGACATACGATACAATAAAATCATACCACATTCCGCTTTTATTTGTACAAAAAGCGAACTTTTGGCGCGCAGACCAACTGAGAGATGTGAAAAGAAGCTGCGTGTCACGAAGAGCGGACAGAGAAAAAGCGGAGTGAAAAAATTGAGGAGGAAAACACTATGCGCAAGTTCCTATCCGTCCTGCTCGCAATGGCGATGGTTCTCAGCCTGACTGTGACCAGCTTTGCGGCGGACACCGCCGCTGATGCGAAAGCCGAGATGGCGGGCAAGACTGTCATTCTGCATACGAATGACGTGCACGGTGCGGTCGAGGGCTATGCCTACATCGCACAGCTCAAGGCCGACTATGAGGCCAAGGGCGCCGAGGTCATCCTCGTCGACGCCGGCGACTACAGCCAGGGCACGACCTATGTCAGCTCCACCAAGGGCGCTGATGCGGTCACGATGATGAATGCCGCGGGCTACGACGTCGTCACCCTCGGCAACCACGAGTTCGACTACGGCTATGCCCAGCTCAAGGAAAACATGAGCAAGGCCAAGTTCAAGGTCGTCTGCGCGGACGTCTTCAATGAGGACGGTACCCCCATCTTCGATGCGAACTACACCTACACCACCAAGTCCGGTGTGAAGGTCGGCTTCTTCGGCATGGAGACGCCTGAGACCCAGACCAAAGCCAACCCCACCAAGATCAAGGGCCTGACCTTTGCGACGAATGATGCCTTCACCAAGGCCGCCGCCGATCAGGTCAAGGCGCTCAAGGATGCGGACGTTGTCATCTGCCTTGCGCACCTTGGTGTTGACGGTGAGTCCAAGCCCTACCGCTCCACCGATCTGTATGCTGCCGTCAAGGGCATCGACTTCATCATCGACGGTCACTCCCACACTGTGATGACCAAGGGCGAGAACGGCGAGCCCATCCAGTCCACCGGTACCGCATTCGCCAATATCGGCGTGATCGTCATCGACGACGCCACCAAGAAGATCGAGAGCAACTCCCTCTTCGAGATCAAGGAAGACACTGCCAAGGACGCGACCGTGGCTGCCGCCGCGCAGAAGATCATTGACCGTATCGACAAGGAGTACGGCGCGGTCTTTGCCAAGAGCGAAGTAGTGCTCAACGGCGCGAAGGCCCCCAACGGCAACCGCGACAGCGAGACCAACAACGGCGACCTGATCACCGATGCGATGGTCTGGAAGATCCTGCAGGATAAGGAATCCCTGACGGTTGACGCGGACCATGTGGTCGCCGTCACCAACGGCGGCGGTATCCGTAAGGCCATCAACCCCGGCGATGTGACCAAGAAGAACATCAATGAGGTCCTGCCCTTCGGCAACACGGTCGTTACGATCTACATTACCGGCGCTGAGCTGCTCGAGGCGCTTGAAGCCTCCACCTACTGCACGCCCGATGCGATCGGCGGCTTCCCGCAGGTTTCCGGCATCAACTACACCATCTCCACGGCGGTCGCCTATGACGCCAATGCCGAGACCTATCCTGCTTCCACCTACTATGGTCCCAAGAGCATCAACCGCGTGGTCATCAACAGCATCAACGGCAAGGAGTTCAAGGCCGATGACACCTATGCGGTCATCACCAACGACTTCTGCGGCGGCGGCGGCGACACCTACTATGCTTTCGCTGCAGCTACGGCCAAGTTTGATACCGGCATTCCTCTGGATGAGGTCGTGATGGAGTACATCACCGCCGAGCTCAAGGGCGTCATCGGCAAGCAGTATGCCGCGCCTCAGGGCCGCATCCTGATGAACCCGTTCAAGGATGTCAAGGTTTCCTCCTGGTTCGGCAAGTATGTCATCGACCTCTACAATGACGGCATCATCAACGGCACCTCCGCCACCACCTATGCGCCCAACGACACCCTGACCTGGGCTGCCGCGCTCAAGCTCCTGCTTGTCAGCCACGGCGATCTCAAGGCTGCGGACGCCACCGGCGCCGACTGGAGCAAGAACACCATCGCCAAGGCTGCGGAGCTGGGTCTTGTTGCCGCCGATCTTGACGGTGCGAAGGCCATCTCCCGTCTCGAGTTCTGCCAGGTCGCTGCCAAGCTCAACAAGCTGGCCGAGTCCAAGACTGAAAGCCCCTTCACCGACTGCACTGACGGCTACGTCATGGCGCTTGTCGATGCGAAGGTCATCAACGGTATGACCGAGACCACCTTCGAGCCCAGCGCTACCCTGACCCGCGCGCAGATCGCCAAGATCATCTATCAGCTGAACCTGATCGAGAAGTAAGGCGAAGCACAATACAACGAAAAGAGAGCTGCTTTAAGCAGCGCTCTTTTTTGCTTCCAACAGGGAAGAGGGAGCCGGGGCATCGCCCCGGCTCCCTCGTTTTTCGCTTTGCTTACAGGTAGAGATGGCTGTACTTATCGCGCACGGTGAGGATGAGCGCCTCGAGCTCGACGGGGAGATCGTTGTCGCAGGAGGCCAAGTCGTATTCCTTTACGCCGTCCTCGTAGCGCAGGCGGATCATGTCGTCTTCCTCGAAGAGCACGCCGTAGTTTTCGCTCTCGTCCATGTCCTCACGCGTATCAAAAAGGGTGAACTTATCGTGGCAGGGTTCGCTTGCGTAGGGGCAGAACTGCGTGCAGTTGCCGCATTCGTTGCACATCTTGTCGACATGGACGATCTCGTGCGAGCCGTCGGCCATCTTGATGACCACGTTCGCGCGGTTCGGGCAGGAATCGACGCAGTTTTCACACACGGTGGAGCACTGTAAGCAGCGCTCGCCGTCGCAGACACACTTACTGGCCATCGAGAGGATACCCTTCTTGGCCTGCGCGTCGAACTCGGTCACATCGGCCTCGGCAGGGATGTCGTAGATGTGCGGGTGACCGATGACGATCTCGGCAAAGCGTGCGGCGTCGGCAATGCCCTCGACCACGGTGGCAGGGCCGCGGTGCGCGTCGCCCGCGCAGTACACGCCGGGGATGTTCGTCTCGAACGCGGGACCCTTGCGCTCCATCTCGATGCCGTTCGCGGCCATGAGATCGGCGTCGACCTGCTCGCCGACGGCGGAGATGACCATGTCGCAGGGAATGGTGAACTGCTCGCCGGATTTGACGGGGCTGCGGCGGCCGCTCTCATCCGGCTCGCCGAGGATCATCTTATCGCACAGGAGCTTGCCACGGCTCTGTTTGACGGGCGCGGCCAGCTCGACGAATTCGACGCCCTCGTCGATGGCGAGCTGTAACTCGTGCTCGTCGGCGGGCATGAATTTCTTCGTGCGGCGATAGAGGATGGTCGCATGCGCACCCATGCGCTTTGCAACGCGCGCGGCGTCCATGGCGGTGTTGCCCGCGCCGACAACGACGATGTTGCCGCTCAGGCAGGGCTTGACCTGCTTTTTCATGCGCTTCATCCACTCGATGACGCCCTGCACGTTGCCTTCAATGTCGAGCTTGCCGGGCTTCCACGCGCCGGTGGCCATCAGGATGTGCGTGTAGCCCATCTTCTTGAGCTGTTCGACGGACGGAGCAGGCTTGCCGAGCTTGACCTCGACGCCGTAGCGCTCCATGAGCGCGACGTCCTTGTCGATGGCCTCGTCGCTGATGCGGAAGGCGGGGATGACATAGCGCGGCACGCCGCCGAGCTTGCGCTCGCGCTCAAAGATCGTGGTAGGAACACCCTCGCGGCCAAGGAAGTACGCCGCGGCGATACCGGTCGGGCCGCCGCCGACGATGGCAACCTTTTTATCTTCGACCGGCTCGGGCATACGGAGGGAGGCCATCAAGGTGTTGTAGCCTTTTTCCGCGGCAAGAAGCTTCGTCTCGCGGATGTGGACGGATTCCTCATAGAAGTTGCGCGAGCACTTGCCCTGGCAGCGGTGCGCGCAGATGGTGCCGGTGATAAACGGCAGGGCGTTCTTCTCGGTGATGAGCTTCAGTGCTGGGCCGTAGAGCCCCTTGCGGCAGAGCTCAAGGTATTCGGGAATGTCCTGCTCGATGGGGCAGCCGCCCTTGCAGGGCGCGGTAAAGCAGTCGAGCAGCGGCACCTGTTCATCTTTTTTGCGCGAGGGGAGCGGCTTGATTGCCTTGAGGTGGTGGAAGTCGTGCAGCGCGGAGGCGGCAAGGTCGGAGATCGCGGCGGGGTCGTTGCCGGAAAATGCGCGGTAGGGCATATCCTCGACCTTTTCGACCATCTGGTGCAGGCGGTTGTAGCCGCCGGGCTTCAAGATGGTGGTGGCGACGGTGATGGGCCAGATGCCGGCGGCAAAGAGCTTGTCACAGTTGAAGTAGTCCGCGCCGCCTGCGAACGAAATGCGCATCTTGCCGCCAAACTGGCGGGAGATGCGATTGCACATCTCAATCGTCAGTGGGAAGAGGCTGCGGCCGGACATGTACATTTCCTCGTTGGGAAGCTCGCCGCGCGTCGTGTCGACGGGGAAGGTGTTGGAGAGCTTGAGGCCGAATTCGAGGTCCTGCTTGTCCGCAAGCTTTTGCAGCCGCTCGAACATCGGCACGGCGTCCTCCCACTGGAGGTCCTCGTTGAAGTGGTGCTCATCGAAGACAATGTAGTCATAGCCCATGGAATCGAGGATGCTGCGCGCGGTCTTGTAGCCGAGAATGGTCGGGTTGCACTTGACGAAGGTGTGCAGATGCTTTTCCTTGAGAAGATAGCTTGCGATGCGCTCGATCTCCTGCGGCGGGCAGCCGTGGAGCGTGGAGAGCGTAACGGAGCGGGAAACATTGGGGGAGATCGAGGCGATGAAGTCCTTTTCCTCGGGGAAGAGCTCGGTCAGGACTTTTTTACATTCCTTGAACTGCGCGGTCTTGCCCGCGTCCATCATGTTGTTGATATAGGTGTTGACCTTGCGGCCCTTGATGCCGTCCAGGTCGTAGCCGACGGACATATTGAACACGAACCCGTCGGGATCGCCGAAGCCGTAGACCTTGCTCATGATTTTGAGCGCGCACCAGGCCTTGATGTACTCGTCCTGCGCCTGCTGCACGGTCAGCTCGGTCGACCACTCCTGGTTGTAGCCCTCGTCAGCGGCGAGGATACAGGGGCGGGGAACACAGGCGGCAAGCTCCGCGCCGTCCATTTTCTGCACGGTCTTGACCTCGAAAAAGCGCGCGCCGGCGGCATAGGCCGCGATGATATTCTGCGCAAGCTGGCTGTTGGGGCCGGCGGCGGGGCCAAACGGTGTTTCGATGCGCTCGCCGAAGATCGGCAGGCTCTTGCCGCTTGCGTGATAGTGCTTATGAACGCCGAACACATCGCCGCACTGCGCGTATTCGCTCGTCACCCAGTTCATCAGAGAGTCGAACGGAATGGGATACATTTTTTCAGACATAAGGGGGTGCTCCTTTCGTTTGAATGCCGCAAAGGCGGCGGGAAAAGTGGAGGCGCGGGCCTCCGATGGGCCGCGGATACTGCGGCGGGAAGTCAAAGGGGCCATTCTCTTTGCAAAAGAGAATGGCCCCTTTGGAACCCCAAGAGAGAATTATGGGGGTGCGCGGGGTGAATTGCTCTTTTGCAAGAAATGATGGCGCTTGAATCGTTACGATTTGGGCTGCTTCTGTCTCCACTGTCGCTGGCTGGATGTAGATGACGGCCTCTGCCGTTGGAAGCAGGGGACTGTCAATGAATCATTTTTTGTGACGACATAGAGGCTATCTGGAGGATTTATGTTCTAAGAATTCTTTGAATCTTATCCAATCGTTATAGTGAACCTGAGCGTGTCCTTTAGGAGACTTACGCCCGATACGTTCAAAATATTGAATCAGCAATTCTTTGGCGTGCTCCATTGATGTATCACTTCGAAAGATTTCTTCAAACGGGATGCCAATGTCGTGCCGATAGGAGTAGAAAACCTCGCTTGCCATGTGGCGCGGATGAGAATAGTTGTAATTTGCTGTTAAGTATTGAGCAAATTCTTCCTGTAATTCCGGAATAGCCATATGAAACTCCTAATCAATATTTTCTGTGATTTAAGTCGCCCCAAAGCTTCTTTGCCGCTTCAAGAATGTGCGCATTTTCGGCTTCTTCGTCGATGCCGACGAGCTCGCGGTCGAGCATGAGGGTCTTGCCGGCGGCGATGGTGGTTTGGCACTGGCGGCCCGTCATGCCGAAGATCATGTGGCCGTCGATATTCTCGTCGGAGAACGGGGTGAACGGCTTATAGTCCATGACGATGATGTCCGCTGCCGCGCCGGGCTTCAGCACGCCGAGCGTGTCGGGGAAGTATTTTTCACCGATCTTCGCGTTATTCTTGAAGAGCATGTCCGTGACCTCGCACCAGCCGACGTTCGGCAGGCAGTTCTGGCTGCGCTGGGAGCAGAGGGCGACCTTGAGGGACTCGAGCATATCGTTCGTGTAGGCGTCTGTGCCCATGCCGAGAAGAATGCCGCGCTTGTGGAGTTGGAGGACGGGGCAGATGCCGATGGCGTTGCCCATGTTGGATTCCGGATTGTTCACGACCATCGTGCCGGTCTCCTTGATGATCTCCATTTCGGCGGTGTTGACGTGGATGCAGTGGCCGAGGATGGTCTTGGGACCAAGAATGCCGTGATCCTGCAAGCGCTGGACGGGGCGGCGGCCATAGTTCTGGAGGGAGTCGTACACATCGTTCATGCCCTCGGACACGTGGATGTGATAGCCCGTGCGACCGTTGTTGGCCGCGACCATGCGGTCGAAGGTCTTATCGGAGATCGTGAACAGCGCGTGGCCGCCGAACATTGCCGCGAGCATCGGGTCCTTATTCTTTTCGCATTCGGTGATAAAATCGGCGTTCTCCTGAATGGCCTGTAAGCACTTTTCCTCGCCGTCGCGGTCTGAGACCTCATAGCACAGGCAGGAGCGAAGGCCCAGGCGCTTGCTCTCCTCGGCAATCGTGTGGAGCGTGCCGGGGATCTCACCGTAGGAGGCGTGATGGTCGAAGATCGTCGTCACGCCCTGCTTGATGGAGTCGATGTAAAGCGCGGCGGCGGAGGCGCGCGTGCCGTCCATCATCAGGTGGCGGTCGATGGCCCACCATGTGCCGTCGAGCACTTCGTAGAAGTTCGTCGGGTTGTTGCCGACGATGGAAAGGCCGCGGGCGAGGGCGGAGTAGATATGCGTGTGCGCGTTGATGAACGCGGGCATGATGACACCGCCTTTGGCGTCGATGATCTCGGCGTCGGGATACTTGGCGCGAAGCATCGCTTCCTCGCCTACTTCGACGATCTTCGTGCCTTCGAAGGCGACGGCGCCGTGCTCGAAATAGCCCTGCGCGCTCGCGTCGCGGGTGATGAGACGACCGTTGGTGACAAGTTTCATAAGTTTGCTCCTCCTTTTTCTTTTGCCTTTTCCCCGCCGCGAAAGCGGCACCGCAAGGGGAAAGAAAAAGCGCTCCTCACACAGACCTTATCATCTCCCCGAAAGGGGAGACCGTACAGCCCGTGCGCGAAGCACTACGTTGCAGCTACCAAACGGTAATTTAGTTTGTAAAAATATTTTACAGGAATCGCGAACAAAATGCACGTTTTTTTCGTCTAAACTGACGTAGAAAATAAAAACGTAATTTTGTGCAATCCGTGGAAAGATAAAAAGATGCCCCGCAGCGGCCGTGTAAGCCCCGTCAAAACCTGCACCATTCTGGACAGGTGGGTCGCCTCTGTCCGGCTTTATTGCTTCCAACGTCCAGCCGCAGACGGCAGCCGGGAGGCCTGCAAACCACCGGAGCGTACCGGCGTCCCTTATGACGAAATGTGGGTTTAAAAAGAACTTATCACGCACCCCGCAGGGCATGTTCAGTTTATCTCAGTTTTCGGAAAAAATCCGTCGCAATCGAAGTTTTACTCTTCGTCCGAGAGGATCTGCTCCATGAAGAGGTCGTAGACCTTGTCGATCTCCTCTTCGTCGTCAATGGTGACAAGGAACTCCTCGCCGTTTTCCATCTGGCTTTTGAGGATCACGAGACCGTATTCCTCTTCGTTTTCCTCGTCCTCGCTGTCCTCTTCGACCACGGGGAAGAAGGCCATATACGTCGTGCCGTTATGCTCGAGTGCGTCGACGTATTCCAGCTCTATATCGTTGCCCTCGTCATCGGTCAGCGTGACGAAATTGGGGCCGAACTCATCGTTCATGGGGGAACACCTCCTGAAAGTTTGTGCTCGCATTATACCGCACCTTGCGGCAAAATGCAAGACAAGATACGTACCACTTGACAGCCGTGCTATACTATATTCTGTATCACTATTGAAAATCGGCTATGCGCGCTTGCGCATATTTCTATCGCAAAGGAGGAGGCGCTTTATGGAAGAAAACCGCGCAGAAAACCAGACGCCCCGAAGACAGCACACCCAGCACCCCACGCATCAGGCACACAAGAAGAAAAAGTCCGGCACGGCGAAAACGGTCATCGGCACCATTCTCGCCATCGGACTCACGACCTGCCTGATGTTTTTCGCCATCTTCATGGTCTACGTGCACACGTCGCTCGATCTGAATGTGGACATCTCGGCCTACACGCTCAAGCAGAGCTCGACAGTCTACTATCAGGATAAAACAAGCGGGGAGTGGGTGGAGCTCACGAAGCTCCACGGCGTAGAGAACCGCACGCTCGTGAGTATCGACGACATCCCCAAGCATGTGCAGGAGGCGCTGATCTCCATCGAGGACGAGCGCTTTGAAAGCCACCACGGTGTGGACTGGAAGAGCACGGCGAGAGCCATTCTCGGCAAGCTCACCGGTACCTCGACGCGCGGCGGCTCGACGATCACCCAGCAGGTCGTGAAGAACATGACCGGCGACAACGAGGTGACTATCAAGCGCAAGGTGACAGAGATCTTCCGCGCGCTGCGCCTCGAGAAAAACTACTCGAAGGATGAGATCCTCGAGACGTACCTGAACCTCGTCTACTTCGGCAACGGTTGCAACGGCATTGAGGCCGCGGCGGAGGGCTACTTCGGCAAGACCGTCGGCGAACTGAGCATTGCCGAGGCTGCGTCCATCGTCGGCATCACGCAGTTCCCCTATAAATACGATCCGTCGCGCGGCGACTGGTACCGCGAGCAGAACAAGGAGCGCCAGCTTACCGTTCTTTATAAGATGCACGAGCTTGGCAAGATCAGTGACGAAGAGTATGAGCAGGCAAAGGTCGAGCCTCTCGTCTTCTCCTGGGACCCGGGTTTTGTTCCTTCTGCGGGGGTTGCAAGCAGGGTGGATACCGCCTCGAGCACGGAGTATGACTCCTACTTTGTTGAGCGCATGTTCAACGACATCGTCGCCGATATGCACGAACAGCTCGGATATGATGAGTCGGTCGCAAAGGATCTGCTCTACACCGGCGGCTACTCGATCTACTGCACGGTCGACCCCGAGGTGCAGTCCATCGTGGAGAGCGTTTACGCCGACCGCAATAACCTGAACTACACCTCGTCCAAGGGCGAGCTGCTCCAGTCCGGCGCGACGATCATCGACAACACGACGGGCGACATCGTCGCCGTTGCGGGCCGCGTGGGCGAGCGCGAGGGCCGGTTCCTGCTCGACTATTCGACCGTTGTGCGTCAGTGCGGTTCTGCCATCAAGCCTTTGAGCGTTTATGCGCCCGCGCTGGATGCCGGCGTCATCACGCCCGCGAGCGTCATCGACGACTATCCCGTTGAAATGCTCGGCGGAAGCATCTGGCCGGTGAACGCCTACTCGGGCTACCGCAGCATTATGACGCTGCAGGACGCCATCCGCAATTCGTCCAACCCCACGGCGGTGCGCACGGCCATCAAGCTGACGCTGCCCGCGTCGTATGCCTTTATGACCGAAAACTTAAGCTTCACGACGCTGACGAACGACGATATGACCGCGGCGGGTGCGCTCGCGCTCGGCGGCCTTTCCAAGGGCGTGACGACGCGTGAGATGGCCGCGGCCTACGCAACATTTGCCCGCGGCGGCGTTTACACCACGCCGAGAACGTATACCGAGGTGCTTGACCACAACGGCAACGTCATCCTTGAAAATAAGACCGAGTCCCACGTCGCGATGAATGAGAGCACCGCCTATGCGATGAACGAACTCCTGAAAAACGTCGTGCGTAGCGGTACGGGTACGGGCGCGAACTTCTCCGGTATGACCATCGCCGGTAAGACCGGTTCGACCAACAGCAACAACGACCGTTACTTTGTCGGTTACACGCCGTATTACACGGCAGCGGTCTGGGTCGGCTACGACACGCCGACGCGCATCGTGGCGAGCGGCAACCCCGCGGCCACGCTGTGGAAGACGTTTATGAGCAAGGTCCACGCGGGCCTTCCGAACAAGGACTTTGAAGTCAGCAGCGCCGACATGGTCAGCGTGACCGTCTGCACGCAGACGGGACTTCTGGCCTCGGCCGGCTGTCCCTCGCAGACTGTCAAGGTCGCAAAGAACTATGCGCCCTCGCTGAGCTGCGACGGACACATCAGCGTAACCGTCTGCGCCGATTCCGGCATGCTCGCCTCCGACTACTGCCCGAATGTTACGACGGCCTATGTGCTCGATCTGAGCCAGCCGAACGTCAGCAGCGGTTGGGGCTACAAGCGCGAGCTTCTCACGACGCCGCTGAGCGCCGCGCTTCAGGCAACGTATCAGGCACAGCTTGAAGAAGGGCTCATTTCGTCGATCCCTGCAGGCGAACCGGTGCGCACGAACGGCGGCACAGTGCAGCTATACAGCGATCTGATGTACAGCGGCGTGTGCACGACGCACACAACGCCGCTGGAGCCCACGCCGGACCCGGATGCACCGGATGACGGCAGCGGCACGACGCCGGGCGGTGATGCCACCACTGGCGGCGACAGCGGTACACCTGTCTCTTATACACATCTGACGCT
>ENA-OYYB01000834-OYYB01000834.1-human-gut-metagenome-genome-assembly--contig:-NODE-834-length-15613-cov-6.044672_pt1 | contig 15613 bp, 18 predicted proteins | sample MGYA00244059_ERZ653440 | MGnify/ENA primary metagenome ERZ653440 (study PRJEB26926, sample SAMN06164994) | human gut metagenome | biome: ENVO:00009003; feature: ENVO:2100002; material: ENVO:00002003... | reverse complement strand
CCTATTAAGTCGTCGGCAGCGTCAGATGTGTATAAGAGACAGGAAAATAAAGTAAAGTGAATTAAAGTAAACAAAAGTATAGTTGCATACACTAAAGGATTGACAATAAACCGACGAAGTGGTAATATTTGAAACATAGGGGGTGAAAAAAATGAAACTTAATTCTTCAAAATTAAAAAAAATAATGGCAAACAAAGAATTAAGTGTATGCGAATTGGCAAAGAAAGCTAGTGTGTCAACTGCGTCCGTATCAAAATACACACGTGGACTTGTGGAGCCATCCATAAAGTCAATAGGCAAAATAGCAAATGCACTTAATATTGATTTGGAAGAAATTATTGAAGATGAAAAAGAGCAAACACACTAGCTTTGGCCGGCATGTGTTTGCTCCAATGGAACCTATTAATCATAGGAATTTCCTATTCGCATTATAGGGGATTCCACCAGTTTTTGCAAGGAGAAATTGCAAAATGCAGAATTTAACAGTAATTGAAAATGAGTTAGTGCCGGTATATGAGACGAGCACTGGGGAAAAGGTAGTGTATGGTTCGGAACTTCATGAAGTTCTTGGAGTCAGAACGCCATATAAGGATTGGTCATCACGGAGACTATTGGATGTGGATGCCATTGAAAATGAAGATTTTGAAGCCGCTCAAATTTGCGCACCTTCCGGTCAGACCAAGAAAGACCATATTATCAAACTTGATACTGCCAAGGAAATGGCAATGCTTGAGCGTAACGAAAAAGGTAAGCAGGTGCGCAGGTATTTCATCCAGGTAGAGAAGAAGTTCAAGGCAGGCAAGACAAGCAAAAAGGTGCAGGGTACCAAGAAAGAGAAGCTTCCATCCGTAAATATGATGGTGAAGAACATCAAGGAGGCCCTGCACGATGCAGGAGTGGATTCCAAGTACATAGCCGCCGAGGTGGTAAGGATTTATTCTGATTCCGGTTATCCGGTCAATGCCCCGGTAATCTCTGATACACCGAAACTGTGGGACTGCACCACCATCGCCAAAGAAATCGGTATTTTTTCAGAATCCGGTAGACCGCACGACAAGGCGGTAAGCGCGATTATTCAGAAACTTGATATTTTCACGGACGAGGTTGTGAGAACAGCATACAGCCGGAATGGACACGATGGTGTGACAGTCCAGTACAAGGACAGCGTTTTTCAAAAAGTAAAAGAATGGTTGCAGGAGAATGGTTATCCGTCAGTCATCGAACTGGAACTTGCAAACGGTAGCGTGAATAAATGCCGGGTAGTGTACGGGGAGGTGGCTTAATATGAACAGAACAGCATTAGAAGAACGTGAGAACATTCTTAAAATTATGCATGATGAAATGGAAAATCAACCAATGGCAAGTCAGAAAACAAGAGATACATATTCAGCTTTGCATGACGCCGTTGAAGCATATGTCAATGCAACACAGGAAGATGCTTTTTACTGGGGATATATGACAGCTATGAAGCAGTACGAGAAAACCGGGGTAGTAGAATGACAGAAAGAGAATTTTATATATCCATTGTCCCGGAAATATCAGAACTGATTGTACTGCTCCGTGATGTTTCGCCGGAAGATAGAGAGGAAATCAAACGTGAAATGTTAAATAGCTGCAAGGCTAGACCACAGGCATTTAGGTTTATGGAAAAGCTGTAGATAGGTATTTATACACAGTTACAAGCTATGCATGTTAATTGATTGGCATCATAAGGCAATGAGAGAGCTTAGAAATAGGCTCTCTTTCATTCTGGCACAAATTATATCCCAATATGAGTTATTATAATATTGCCAGATGGGTTTCACTTATTCATTCTGAGCCTCCTTTCATGTAATACAGCACATGGCACCTTGAAATACAGGTGCTTTTTGTGCGCTTAAAAAATGGCACAAATCTTTTTCAATCTCATGATACAATTAGACATGAGGTAAAAGATATGGAGAACATAGAGAAAATGATAGATGAAAAGAAGAAACAGATGGTGGAGTCGTTGAAAAAAGGAAATTCGGTAGAGATCCATGCTTCTAAAGATGGAATCAAGGTATATGAAGTAAGAAAAAAGAAAATTTGATAATTGGCGCATAGAAATGGCTATGTGTAACAGCTAAAAGGAGCTGACTTCTTAGAAAAATCTAAGAGGTTGGCTCTTTTTGTTTTTGGGAAATAGTTCAACAGGAAGAATAAAAACAAAAGATGTGGGTTCGAATCCCGCTTTCCCGATTGCCAGCTATGGAGTAAATAGCAACTCATTCGCGCCGGACTGACCGGAGTAAAAACTTGGAAAGAAAGAGGTAAGGAACATGGTAAAAGTAATCAGTGAATTGGAGAAGATTGGTCTGTCACTGACAGATGAGCAGAAAGAATCCATCAAAAAGAGTATGGGCGAGGAATTATATTCTAAGCAGGAATTGGACAAGAAACTTTTCAAAACGCAGGAACTCGAAGAAAAAAATAAGGAACTTGTAGGAAAGCAGGAAACTCTTGAAAAGGAATTACAGACTATGAGAGATTCCGCACCGGATGCAGATGCACTGAATCAGAAGATTGCAGAACTGACGACCACACTGGAAGCAGAACGTAAGGAGCGCGCAGAGAAAGACGAAAGAGCAAGGCTTGATGGCCTTGTAACAGATTTCTTTGCTGATAAGCATTTTGTTAATGCTATCACGGCAGACGCGATCAAAGCGCAGCTGGTCGACAAACTCAACTCGGATGAAGCACGCGGAAAAAGTATTTCAGATCTGTTTGACACCATTGTCAAGGATGATAAAGGCAATTATAAGCCGGACATTCTCATTGACGAAAAGACATTCCAGGCGCAGCAGAACCGCAGCCAGATTGTCGGGAATCCAATTAATCAGCCGGATGGGGCAAAACTTTCTATGGCTGAACTTATGAAACTCAAAAACAAAAACCCGGATATGGACATTACGCCATATCTGAACAGAAAGAAGGAGAAATAACACATGGCATTATTTGATTTGGTAAATTTCAATGGTGAAGTATTCGATGCAGTAGTGCGCGAGACTCCGAATCTGCGTTTAAATGAACTGCTTCATTGCGGCGCGATCGTAGAGCGTGGCGAGTATGCATCTTTATTGCCGGATCAGAAGGGTGGTAACTTTATCACAACTCTGATCAAGGCGCGTTTATCTGGCAAGACCGTAAATTATGACGGCAAGACAGACATTACAGCAGAAGAGCGCGGCAATTACACTATGGGGCGTATCGTTGTCGGCAGGGCACAGGGATGGACAGAGAAAGATTTTGTATCTGACATTTCCGGGGATGATTATTCCGCTGCAGCCGGAGAGGTTGCAGAGTTCTGGGATGATGTAGATCAGGATACGCTTCTTAACATCCTTAAAGGTGTGTTCTCTATGAGTACCGGAGAGGGTAAGAAGTTCGTAGATGCGCACACCTACGATATTACTGCAGAAACAGAAAATACTTTCGGACCTACAACCCTTAACAATGCAATGCAGAAAGCACTGGGAGATAAGAAAGCAAACTTCTCACTTGCAATCATGCATTCTGTGGTCGCTACAAATCTGGAGAATCTTAAGCTGCTGGATTACATGAAATATACAGATGCCGATGGTATCGAACGTGATCTGGGGCTTGCTACCTTAAACGGCAGGATCGTACTTATTGACGATACGATGCCGGCTGTGGAAGTTGCAGAATCTTCTAAGGGTGCGGGGGATGGATATACAAAATACACCACCTATGTTCTTGGCAACGGAGCAATCGAGTATACCAACTGTGGTGTAAAGGTTGCATCTGAAATGGATCGTAATCCGGCGAAGAACGGTGGAGAGACAACATTGTATACCAGACAGAGAAAAGTATTTGCTCCATACGGTATTTCGTGGAAGAACACAGGCGTGATCTCTCCGACCGGTGCACAGTTGGAGACAGGGACAAACTGGGAAATTGCACAGAACAACTCTTCTGATAAGCCAGATTACTTCCCGGCAAGAGCAATTAATATTGCGCAGATTATTACCAGGGGGTAAGAGAAAGGGGGATTTCTGATGGGATACACCACATATGACTTTTACAAAGAAAAATATTATGGGGATTCTATCGGGGAATCCCTTTTCCCCAAGTGGGAAGATCGTGCATCTGACAAGTTGAATCAGTTGACCTACGGGCATATTGGTGATGCTGCCAAGGAAGAATTTGACGAGCGTATCCAGAAAGCCACCTGTGCATTGGCTGATCTGCTCTATCAGATAGATTTCAAGACCAGTCATGCCAGTGACGAAAAGGGCGGCAATGTGAAGTCAATGTCCTCTGGTGGTCGGTCGATCAGCTTTGGAAGTAATGAAACACTTATTGATAAGGTGCTTGGGGATAAGGTAGCGCAGAGCCGGTTGTGTTATGACACGGTATGTGAATACCTGTCCGGCACCGGATTATTGTATGCGGGGGTGCGATGATGCTTTTGAAAAGATTATTCTGCAAACACAAGATGATGCCGTATGGATATGTTGATGTGCATATTGGTGGAAATCATTACCAGCGCAAACATATTTGGAAGTGCGTTAAATGCGGTAAGGAGCGTGGCTTGTAATGGGATTCTTTGATAACAAGACTGTCACACTATTCAATCGCTCATTCAACGCGGAAACCGAAGAGGAAACATATTATCCGACCCTGCTCGAGGGTGTAGACCTTGTGGAAACCAAGGGAGCAAATGTCTCCAAGAGCGGCATGGACAGCGCGGATGCAGTGAAACTGTATGTTGATTTTGGCAATATTGCCAAACCATACCTTCCCCCGAAAGAGTGGGAAAACATGCCGGACAAATGCAAGCAGTACTTTTTGACATTTAATCCGGCACAGGATTTCTTTATCAAGGGGGATCATACGGGTACAATACTGCCGAAAAATGACGCCTATCAATGGCTGTTCGATCACTGTGACGATTGCTACAAAGTAACAACGATTGATAAATACGAGGATATTTTATCTCATTTTGAAGTAGGAGGCGTATAAATGGCAGAACCAGAAAAACTTACCATCCGGGATGCAGAGAACGCACAGAAAGGCATTCTTGCACTTGCTCTGGCATACCCGGACTATCCAAAGCTGTTTAAGGCTGACAATACGACGATAAGATGGAACTCCATCAAGGCGGATAGATCCATTGGATTATTCCCCATACAGGGGGCGGTATATCTGAAAAAGTATGTCAGTGGCAGCTATGTGGCACAGATGCCTTTTCAGATACTTTATAAGTGCTCACCGACTACCAACAGGGCGAGCATTGAAGCACAGGAGATGTTGAATAACCTTGCGGCATGGATGGAAGAGAGCGGAATTGAGTTTAAAGATCCACATCTGGCATTACAGTCAATTACGAGGACATCCCCGGTATATGGTGGCGAGCAGGATGAAAAAACGGTTGTGTATGCCATTAATATACAGCTGAAGTATTTTTATAAAAAATAACAGGAGGAAGATACATGAAAACGAATTTACAGTTTTTCGCCGAAGATCGTACCAACATGGTGTCATTACTTGATATTGGTACTCTCATCGGCAGCACAGCCAAGATCGTAGAGATGGGCGATGGCTACAAAGAGATCACAGAGGACTGGGGACCGAATACAGAGTCAACCCAGTACGTCAACATGAAAAACGCAAATAACACGGTAAAGGGATATGAGTTTTCGACAACACCGGAGCGTGATTATATGTCTGATGATATGCAGACTGCAATCGACACGATGTTCAAAATGTTCCCGACTGGAAAGCAGTGTGAGACATATTATTACAGATATTACAAAACAGACATTACAAAAAATACAGGCGATTGCATCCGAGTCCCGGTTACGGTATGCCCGTCAAGCACAGGCGGCTCCGGCGGCGATACGCTGACATCTTCGATTCAGATCAACGGAAATGGTGCGGTAGAACTTGGAACGATCACGATCGCCGGTGATGGCACATTTACATGGGCGGCGAAAGCGTCCGGTACATCAGGAAAATAATAAACGGTGTTAATCAAAAATTAGCATAATCGGGTGGGTTCCTTTAAGTCCTGCCCGATTTCTGAAAGGATGGTAATTCCATGGAAGAATTAGTATTAGACAGTGGTGTCAGAAAAATCGCAATTAAAAATGAGGACGGGGATGTCATTACCGTGTTGAGTATCAATGTCGCAGATGCCGACACAGCCGAGCGATTCGGACAGGTCATCAACAAACTGGAAAGAATCTCCGAGAACTGTGAGAAAGAGGCGGCAGCATGGAAGAAAGAACATGCACAGGATGAGGTAGATTCTGACAACGTTGATGTTGAGTCGGTTTTACAGGCAAACAGAATCCGGGTGAAGTACCTGAAACAGATTGCAGCAGAGATCGACGGTCTGTTCGGGGAAGACACAGTAAAAAACGTGTATGGAGATTTCACGCCGGATGAGACGGCACTGGTGGAATTTGTTGAGAAGATTATTCCGGTCATGAATAAACTCTTCGGCAAGCGTTACGAGATGACCAGAAAACGCTATAACTCCGGCAGAAAAGGAGCACGGGCATGATTAACGTCATGCTCGATCCGCTGCCTGAGGAATGGAACGGGTACAAGGTCAATGCGTCATTTCGTATCGGCATACAGGTATTCCTTGTGCAGTATGACAAAGAACTGAATGAGTATGAGAAGAGTGATGCGCTGATCTATCTGCTGTTCGATGAACGGGAGCACCCGGACGGGGATGATCTTCGCCAGTGTGTGGAGTGGTTTCTAAATGGCTGGTTCCATGACAAACCAGGATCATCAAAAGATAACCGCAGACTGGTAGATTACGACATTGACCAGTGGCGTATTTATGCAGATTTCCGGCAGATATATGGGATCGATCTCTCCTTGGATGATATGCACTGGTGGATGTTCAATGGTCTGCTCTGGAATATGCCTTATAAACAGTCATCATTCCAACAGGTTATAGAAATCCGCAGGAAGAAAATCACATCCAAGATGGGAAAAGAAGAGAGACAGGCGATCAAGGAAGCACAGGAAATGTATGCATTAGAGCAGCCGGAAGAAAAGAAAGAGTATACCGAGGATGAGAAAACAAAGATTGACGAATACGATCAGATGATGGCAGAGATCAGAGCAAAGAAGAAAGCAGAAAAGGAACTTGGATTAGTTTAGGGAGTGAGGATTGCATATGGCTGATGGATATGATGGAGAAATCAGAATAAGGACATTAATTGAAAATGGAGATGCATCCAGCAGCCTGTTGCAGTTGGAGTCACGGTTTCAGAAACTGACGCGGGAATCACAGCGTCTTACCGATCAGATGCGGCAGATGGAGCGGCAGAAGATTCCAACAGACCAGTATAAGGATTTGCAGAATACTTTTGATTCGCTTGTCGCAAATGGACGTCAGTTATCGGAGAAATTAAAAAACACAGAAAAATATGTTCCAACGAGAGCGTATAAAGAAGCAGAGGCGGCACTTGACCGCGTCAGTGGCAGACAAGCGCAATTAAATCATCGGATGCAGGAATGGGTGGCACTTGGGCGTAATACAGATTCTGTTTCGTATAGAAAAATGCAAATGGAAATGGCTGATTGCGAAAGGGAGTCAGACAGACTTATAGATGCTTTAAACCGGATGGAAGAAGCTGGGCAGGATCGCCAAATAAATGATAAATGGAAAGATTTGAAAAATCAGATGCGACAGGTAGGACAGGAAGCCGCACAGATACACGCTGAAATGATGCGTATGGAAAATGAAAATGCAGCTTATATTGATCCACGAAATACAGAAGAGTATCAGCGTCTGGCGACAAGATTGCGTGAGGTAAATGAACAATTAGATATCATGAACCAGAGAATGCGCGAGGTTGTGGATCGTGAGGGTGAAATGGACACAAGTGCCGGAGGGCGTTTTGGGAATATCCAGGGTGCCGTGCAGCAGGTAAATAGGGCAATCGAGAAATTTATAAAACGTGTAAAGAAAATTGCATTGACTATATTAGTGTTTCAATTTGTATCAAAGGCATTTCGAACAATGATCGAAGGGATTAAAACAGGTATTCAGAATTATGCAAGATATTCTGAACAGTTTAACCAGAAGATGTCAGAAATGAAATCAGCTACGCTGAATTTAAAAAATTCTATTGGAGCTGCGGCGATACCGATTGTTAATGCGTTAGCTCCAGCATTAACAGTTTTATGTAGTTGGCTGACGAAGGCGATAAATCTTTTTAATAAGTTTATATCTGCATTATCAGGGAAGAAAACGTGGACTCGAGTGAAAGAACAACAGGTAGATTATGCAGCGTCTCTTGATAATACCGCCAATGCTGCAAAAAAAGCAAAGGGAGCATTGCAGGGATTTGATGAATTAAATGTGATTAACTCTAATGATTCCGGCAGCAGTGGAGGTGGTTCTGGCGGCTCCGGTGTGGGAATTGATTATGAGGAGGTTCCACTGACTGAAAAGGATTTTGCGTGGATTGAAAAAATAAAGAAAATTTTTGAATCCATACTACCTGTCGTGGTAGCGATCGGAGCGGCATTATTAGCATGGAAGATTGCAACTTTCCTTTCAGATTTGATAAAAGTACATCCTATCCTTGGAAAAATATTATCTGTATTGGCAATTATTGTTGGGGTGGCATTGGCAATTTACAGCTATTTGCATATGTGGAATGAAGGCGTCGATTGGCAGGGATTAATAGGCTACATTGTTGGAGTATCGCTTGCTTTTGGCGGTTTGTATGCGCTGTTCAGCCCTCTTGTTGCTGGTATATTTTTGATTATAGCATCTGCGGCGGGACTTATATTAGCGCTTAAGGATATCAGTGAAAATGGATTGAATGCAAAAAACGCATCGTTATTATTGGTATCTGCAATAGGATTGATAGCTGGAACGTTTTTGGCACTCGGAACAACTGCAGGTGCAATTATGATGATTTTAACAGGTGGTATTCTTACGGCAATTAGTTTTGTTGATATGTTAAATAATGGATTTAGCTGGATGAAAGAAATTCTTATGCTGATTGGCATTGCATTGATGGCGGTAGGAGCGATTATACTGGGTGCACCTGTACTGGTTACGGCAATTATAGCAGCAATTGTAGCAGTAGTACTTACTTTGGTGGTTGTTATAAAAGAACACTGGGAAGAAATAAAAGAATGGTTTTCAAAAGTTGGTGATTGGGTCAAAGAACATATTGTAGATCCAGTTAAGGAAAAAATTTCGGACTTATGGACAGCAATTTGCGACATATGGGGAAATGTATCAGATTGGGTTAAGGAGCATATCGTAAATCCGGTTAAAGAAAAAGTTACGGAATTATGGACGGCAATCAGTAAAATATGGGGCACGGTATCAGAATGGTTTAGTGAACACGTTATTGAACCGATTGTTGCATTTTTTGAAGGCTTAAAGAAGAGAGTGGGACAGATTTTCGAGGGTTTGTGGATTATTATACAGGCTATTTGGATTATCGTATCAGGTTGGTTTAATGAACATGTTATTGAACCGGTAGTGGCATTTTTCAAAGATTTATGGGAAAAAGTTTCTACATTTTTCAAACAACTTTGGGAAGATATAAAAGCGGTATGGAACACGGTATCGGAATGGTTTAGCGAACATGTTACTCAACCAGTAGTTACATTCTTTAAGGGAGTATGGGATCAGGTATCTGGATTTTTTAAACAACTTTGGGAAGATATAAAAACAGTGTGGAGTGCAGTATCGGCATGGTTCAATGTAACAGTAATAGATCCTGTGAAAAACGCGTGGAAAACAGCAACAGAAGCAATCGGCGGATTTTTCAAATCTCTTTGGGAGGGAATACAAACTGGAGTTGTAAATGCTATGAATGCAGTTATTGGTGGAATAGAGTCTGCTATAAATTTTATTGTTGGCGGTATTAATAACATCCTTGGCGGTTTTAATAAAGTCGTTTCATGGGCTGCTAAAGTAGCCGAGGTAGACTGGGGCGGAGTTGATCTGGTTCCGACAGTAATACTTCCGAGAGTACATCTTGCCAACGGCGGCATCACAACTGGAAGAACATTCGCAGAAATCGGAGAAGCCGGACGCGAAGCCGTGTTACCGCTCGAAAACAACCTGTCTTACATGAAGCCACTTGCAGAAATGATCGCAAGTGAGATGAAAGGCGTGCAGACGGTGCGGATCGTAGCGGACGAAGGAAAGATTTTCAAAATTGTAAAGGAAGAGGCAAATGACTATTACCGGAGAACCGGAAGTCCGGCATTTGACTTTTAGGAAAGGAGCGGGAAATGGCATACAGCGGATTTTTAATAAAAGTAGGCAATTACACAGTTCCTTTCCGGTACATAGAAGCAAAGAAGTATAAATGTGGAATCAAGGGGCAGGATCTTGATTCCTACCGGGATGCGAACGGGGTACTGCACCGGGAGGCATTGAGTAACGTTTCCATAAAAATGGAATGGGAAACACCGGGAGATATAGACGAAGCTGCATTGCGTCCGCTGATGGACAGTATCAGATCCCAATATTCCCATGCAATCGAAAAGAAATCGCTTGTTACCGCATGGATGCCGGAAATCGGTAATTATGTAACGATGGACTGCTATATGCCCGACGTGGAGTATCAGATAGATTATGCAGATGAATGGACGGTCCAGTATGGATCATTCCGGTTGGCATTTATCGGATATGGAGGTGTAATTGGATGATTGATTTTAAATATGCTGATTTATTTAAACAGAATAGCGTTGACATTCAGCTTGAGATCATTTCTGATAATGGAAAGATCCATATCACAAACACGGAATTTCATGAGGACGAGTTTGAATTAACAGAAAGCCTGTGTTCACAATCTGAATTGACTTTTGGTGCTATCGAAGCCGGATCTGTAAAATTCAAGGTTTCAAATATTTTTCTTCCGATGAAAGGAAAATGGCTGACCGCCAGAATGACGATCGGAGGGCACACAGATCAGCCTCTTTTAATAGGAAGATTCAAAGGTTATTCAGATACACCGACTGCTGACAGAAAATACCGAGATGTAGTGGCATATGATGCCCTTTATGACATTTTAAATGCAGATGTGGCAGCATGGTACAACACTGTCTTTCCATCCCATAAAGAGCAGCAGAAAGATAAAGATGGAAAAACTACGACTGTTACAGTTTATGATCCGGTAACAATGAAGCAATTCCGGGACAGTTTTTTTAAACACTTCGGGATTGAGCAGGCTGACATTATACTGGTTAATGACGGCATGTCTATTGAAAAAACAGTTGCAGTCACGCCATCCAGTGAGACAAGTTCTGATACAGAGGAATCGAGCACCATAGGCGAATCTATGAGCGGCAAGGAAGTGTTGTCCTGTATTTGTGAGATCAATGGCTGTATGGGGCACATGGGGCGCGACGGGAAGTTTCATTATATTTATCTGGAACAGGAGATACAGGGATTATATCCAAGGAATGATCTTTATCCGGCGGATAATTTGTATCCGAGAGATCCAAAGAGTACACAGATTGGAAAAGGTTTTTATGTTTCTACAAAATATGAAGATTATCTTGTCAGAACCATTAATAAATTACAAATTCGGGAACAGAAGAATGATATCGGTGTGATCGTGGGTACCGGAGACAATGCTTATGTGATCGAGGATAACTTTTTGGTTTATGGAAAAGGTACCGATGAATTGACTGGAATAGCAAATAATACGCTCTCAAAGATTAGGGGCATTATTTACCGCCCATTTACAGCGGACTGCAAAGGAAATCCGTGTCTTGAGGTCGGGGATGCAGTGCGGCTGCCGACCAGATATGAACTGATTGAGTCCTATATTCTGAAAAGAACCCTGAAAGGTATACAGGCTTTGCGTGATGATTTGGAAGCGGATGGGGAAGAGTACCGGACAAACAGGGCGAACAGAATACAGAAAAGTATTTTAAAGCTCAAAGGCAAGAGCAATGTGCTGGAGCGAACCATTGAAAAGACACAGAGCACGATTGAGGATAAAGAGCAGAAATTAATATCGCAGATTACACAGACTGCGACTGAAATCCGGACGGAAGTGAAAAACACAGAAGATGGTCTATCATCACGGATTACTCAAAACGCAAATAATATTACAGCAGAAGTAAAAAGAGCACAGGGACAGGAAGTTGAACTTGCAGCAGCTATTAAAATTAATGAGGACAAGATTACAGCGGAAGTTACGAGAGCAAGCAAAGCAGAGGGCGATTTGTCCGGAAAGATAGAGGTAACTGCAACTAAGATACGGTCAGAAGTCAGTGCTTCGTTGAAGGCATGGAATATTGATGGCTATGATATTAATTATTATGGTTTTGGAAAACCCCAAGATACTTACCCTGCATCATCCAAATATAATGGACGCAGTTTTTTAGATCAGGATAGTGGAAAATTGTATGGCTGCGATCCGGATGGCGGAATTAACAGCGGTAAATATAAATGGACATTGATAACCACGCTTAAGCAGCTTTCATCCAATATGTCCAGTGCGATTACGCAGACATCAAAGGGGATCGAAAGCAAAGTTACAAGAGACAGCGTCATTTCAGAAATCAACCAGTCAGCCGAGGGTATCAAAATTAAAGCAAAACTGCTTGAATTAAAAGGTTCTATGGAAATGACCGGGGGATATATGCATATTCAAGCGGAAGAGTCTGTAGAAAACCTTATTGAATTTAAACGCAGTGGAACACTTGTACAGATGGGAACGGATGGATTTCGAACAGTGGAAGGAACGCTTGAAAGTCCAAACCATCAATGTGTCGTTCAATATAATCATATCTCACTAAATAAAGGCGGAACAGACACGGACCACTGCATGATTAATCTGGATGGGGATACCGGTGTTGCTGGATTTAGAGGGGGTGTGATTGACGGCTCAGATAAAAGAATGAAAAATACAATTTCAGACTTGGACAAAAAACGATCATCGGAGTTTATTTATTCTTTAAGTGCAAAATCGTATCGTTATAATTTCGAAAGGGATGGATTTCATCATGGCTTTATAGCACAGGATGTTTTGAAAAAAGCGGAAAAAGGGTGGAATATTTGTCCAAAAACGTTTTCAGACAGCAATGGGAAAAAGTATTACGGACTGAAATATACGGAACTGATTGCTGATCTGGTTGCCACAGTGCAGTTGCAGCATGACGAGATAGAACAGTTAAAGGAAAAGGTGGAAAATCTATGATAAATGCAAAAATTCGTGAATTTGAAAACGACATTATAAATTATGTAAATTTGTGCGGGGATGTCCCAATCGAAGCTAAGTACCTGGTGTTTAAGGATATTCTATATCAGATCAAGGAAGAAGCAAACCGACATGTTACAGTAGAACGTGAACAGATGAAGCTTGCAAAGGAAAGGGAGAGTGAGGATCATGAATAAAGCGCATATTGATATTAATTGGGAGAATTACCCGAGTGATGAAACACCGCTTAATGAAAGAAACCTCAATAAAATGGATGGCTCGATTGATATCATTGATGATCGTGTAATCACTCTCGATACCACAAAAGCAACCAAGGCGGAAGTGGCAACCCTTGTTGCGGATGTGACATTCGAGGAATCGACGGGAATTATCACAATCACGAAAAAGAACGGTTCTAAGATTACGATTGATACACAGATGGAGAAAATCGCAATCAACTTCGATTATAACCCGACTACACAGCAGATTATTTTGACTCTGATCGATGGTACGAAGCAGTACATAGACCTGTCGGCACTGATTACACAGTATGAGTTCCTTGATTCTGATACGGTAGCTTTTTATATTGATAAGGATGGAAAAGTGTCTGCCACCGTCAAAGAGGGTAGCATCGAGGAAAAACACTTGGAGCCAAACTATCTTGCAAAAATTAAGGTGGAAGTAGCAAAGTCAGAGTCAAGCCAGCAGGCAGCGGCAATGTCTGAAATAAACGCCAAAGCAAGTGAGAATGCCGCAAAAGCCAGTGAAACAGCGGCAAAAACATCCGAAACCAATGCCAAAGCGTCAGAGACAGCAGCGGCGAAGTCAGCCACGGCGGTAGCAATATCCGAGACTAACGCAAAAGTCAGTGAGACATCCGCCAGTCAGTCTGCAGCCACAGCCACAAGTGAAGCGGCATCTGCCAGCCAGTCCGCCAGTACCGCCATAGATAAAGCCACAATCGCAACGCAGAAAGCAACAGAGATCATCGGTAAAGCCGAATCTGCAGCAGATAGTGCAACCAAAGCACAGAGTTATGCTGTTGGTGGTACAGGAAGCAGAGAGGGCGAGGATTCTGACAATGCCAAGTATTACTATCAGCAGGCAAAAGACATATCAGAAGGACTTAACGGTGGATTGCAGCCACACGGAACAGTTGCATTTGCAGATCTTCCGGCACTTGCGGATGTCAATGCCGGATGGATGTACAATATTTCAGATGAATTTACCACCACGGATGATTTCAAAGAGGGAGCCGGCAATGTGATTCCTGCCGGAGCAAACATCTATAAAACATCAGATGAAAAATGGGACGTGCTTGCCGGTACTCCTGTGACGGGGGTTAAGGGCGCAAAAGAAGCATCCTATCGGCGAGGAAATGTCAATCTCACTCCAGCAAACATTGGGGCAGTAGCGACAGGTGGAGATACAGCGAACAATATCGTATCATTTACGAGCAGTGATGTGGCAGACGGATTAACGTCAGCGTGGACGACTGTATCAAAATTATCAAGCGGTGAAAAACACTCTTCAATTTTTGCGAAGGTGTCACAGATGTTCAAGAATGTGCGGTATCTCTATAAAATGCTTGGAACGACAGACATTTCTAAAATTGGAAATGGGACATGCACGGGAGCGATATCATCGTTAAACAGCAGTTTAGCAAACCACTTACCATTATCCGGCGGAACAATGACTGGCACTATTATTGGACAACATAAGTTACCAGGTAGTACGGCTTCAGATTCCAATGGAATGGTTCTCGGTGTTCAGACAACAGGCAATACAGGAATTTTTAATGGTAACGGAGATGGAAATGGGGCTGACGTTGCAAATCTAATCATCAAATCATGGTACGGAGTTGGATTTGTAGACGGTTGTTCTGGTCAAGGAATGACTGTCGGAATAGATTGCAGGAGTGGAAACATTACATGCAATTCTATAACAATAAGAAATGTCGGAAGTGTGACAGATTTATTAAATTCCAAGTTATCAACGTCTGCATCCTGTAATAAAAACTGGAATTGGAGTGGTAAAAATGAAACCCCAGCCTGGATATGGGGTGGTAGCGATGGAACTAATATGTATGTCTATAATCCGACATATATCCTGGTTCAGGGAATAAGAAATAGAGTAACAAATAGAGCAATGACTATAACGGATGATAACCATGTTAGAACATATGAATCTAATGGTGTTGGAATGAACGGAGCTATCAGCCTTGGTTCTGGAAATTATAGATTTTCACAATTATACGTTACATCAAGTTCGATATCAACTTCTGATAAAAATTATAAAGATGATATTAAATCACTTACAAATAAGCATTTACAGTTTTTTATGAAATTACAGCCAGTATCATTTTTATTTAAAGATGGTACATCCGGCAGCTGTCTCTTATACACATCTCCGAG
>ENA-OYYB01000829-OYYB01000829.1-human-gut-metagenome-genome-assembly--contig:-NODE-829-length-15712-cov-6.104618_pt1 | contig 15712 bp, 19 predicted proteins | sample MGYA00244059_ERZ653440 | MGnify/ENA primary metagenome ERZ653440 (study PRJEB26926, sample SAMN06164994) | human gut metagenome | biome: ENVO:00009003; feature: ENVO:2100002; material: ENVO:00002003... | reverse complement strand
AGATGTGTATAAGAGACAGGTCTGCAAAAGTTGTTCCAGACCTTTGGCAGACAGATACTGTGCCTGTACAGGAATCAGTGTGGTGTCAGCCGCCGCCAAAGCATTGATGGTGAGCATCCCCAGAGAGGGCATACAGTCCAGTAGGATATAATCGTACTCCTGTTTTGCTCCGTCCAACACCTGTTTGAGCATCTTTTCCCGGTTCATGCTGTTCACCAGAGCCACCTCCAGTCCTGCCAATTCGATGTTGGCGGGGATGAGGTCTACGCCCTCTGCATGGTGCAGGATGCCCTCACCGGGCTGGATGGGCTGGTAGTTCATGGCTTTCTGCATCAGGGTAGACAGTGTGGTGGGCAGTTCGTCCGGCTGTTGCCAGCCCATGCTGATGGTAAGACTGCCCTGCGGGTCGGTGTCCACCAGCAGAACTTTCTTGCCCTCCATTGCCAGCCCAATGCCCAGATTTTCACAGGTGGTGCTTTTTCCAACACCGCCTTTCTGATTTGTGACTGCGATAACCGTTGCTTTCTTTGCGATAACATCACCCCACCTTCCGGGAACCGTGCGCAAAATCATGGTTCGTTAAGTTCTGATAGTGTAGATTCATGGTCGTGGGCGCATTGTAGAGCGAGGCAAGCAGATACTGCTTCATGTTCCGCACGGGGGTGGCATTTTCGGCAAGGCTGTTCAGCACAAAGCGGATGTGGTCTGCATTCAGCTTTTTCAGCCGACTGCGCACCACCTCGGCGGGCTTATCGTCCCCCGCGATTCGTACCATCCTGCGCTTGGTTGCACAGGTGTCCACCAGCAAATCCACGATCTGATAGATGGTGTCCTCATCGTCCGGGAAAAGCCGAAGCAGCAGTTCAACCTCCAACACCTGATAAAAATAATCCTCAAGCTGTTCCCGAATGTCCTCTGAGTTGATAGGATCAGGTTTATTCATCTCTGTCTTATTCTTATCAGTCTTATTTGCTTGCGGTTTTTGCCGCTCCTGAACTGCGCTTTGGGCAACGCCTGAATTGCTGTTTGCGCAATTCAGATTGTGCGTTTTTGACAGCCCTGTGGTGAAGTCTTTGACGTAAATCAGGCTTGGTCTGCCCAGACCGCGCCGCTTGCGCTCGATCAGGTCGATTTGCTCCAGTTCACGGAACAGCTTGACCGCCTTGTGTTCGGCACAGCAGAGCGATTCCTGCACTTCCCGGACGGTGTAGATGATATACACCCGCCCCTGCTTGTCCATCCAGCCGTTTTTGACCGACAGGCTCATGCGGTCGAGCAGGATACCGTACAGCGTCCGGGCATCTGTGGAAAGCTGCCGGAAACGGCTGTCCTGAAACAATGCCTTGGGGATGCGGAAGTAGGAAAACAGCTCACCCGACTGCCCATAGAAATAGTCGAGCGTCATTTGGTGTGTCCTCGAATTTTCAACTGTGAGTGCTTGTTCATGTGGAAACCTCCTTTGACTATTTTAGAGTAAAAGAAAAAGCGCACCTTCGGATGGAAAGTGCGCTATGTAAGAAACTTCTGATTCAGTTGTTGCTGCGATGCTGTTCCAGATAATCGTCCAGCATGTCCAAATCAACAATCGCTATCTTTTTTATACGGAGTAGTGCATGAGCGTCCTGCGCCAGCTTTCGGAACGAAATCTTACCCATCGAATAGAGAACCATTCCTTCCTCGTAGCCAACGTATCTCTTTTTCTTCTTGGCCAGAATTTTTTCCAGTTCGGGAACTTCAAACGAAGCAGCTTTATGTTCCATGACATTCTTCTCCTTTGTCAAGGGTAGTGGTATACTTGCGTTATCAGGATATAGAAAGAGGACACCTCACGGTCAGCAATCGCTGATGGTGAAATGTCCTCTCGGCTGTTTTCTCGTTTACAGTTCTCTGCTGGTAGCCAGAAGTAAAAATCCGTCTGTACTAACAGGGATTTTTTTGCATCTCCGTCAGTCCATGCGGAAATCCGTCAAGGATGTCAGCTTTCTGACACTTTCCGTGTCGGAATCCGCGATGTATTTCATTGTCGGAGACACAAAGATTACCACGTAGCTCAGTTAGATTCAGGGCGCATCGTGGGGACTTGCCAAACGCGATTTTTCTCTATTTTCATGTTGTGTTGTCTACTGTCTAAAGCAACGAACAGTAGCCGTTTTTCTGCCCTTTTGCGTTTTGTCTGCTTTTGTCACATGACATTCATTTGATATAAAACGTGATATAAACCCGGCGGCGCACAAGAGCCATTTTCCAGCATAAAAAAATCCCGCCGGGATGTTCCAGCGGGATAGTGTGCAGATCACGATATTTTGATTTTGCCTTGCAGATTTTCAAAGGATTCCCGTTTTTTGCTCTCGGTTGCTTCTGCATAGATGTTCATGGTGGTGCTGATGTCGGCATGGCCCATGATGTCCTGAATGACCTTGATATTGGTTTCATTCTCACAGAACCGGGTGCAGAACGTGTGCCGCAGATTATGAACAGAGAAGTGCGGGATCACCACCGCTTCACGATGTTCTGTCGCGGCGCGGGCCTTTTCCCATTCATTGCAAGCTGCGCGTATCCGGTCAATGGCCCGGTTGATTGCATGGGGTGTATGCACATGGCCGAAACGGTTACAGAAGATGAAGTTTGTGTAGCCGTCAATCTTATCCATGCACGGCCCCTCGATCAGTTGCCGTTGCCGTTCATCCAGCAGTGCCTGTTTCACCTCGTCCAACATAGGGATGGTGCGGCATCCGGCAGAGGTTTTCGGGGTAGTTATGTGCATCTCGCAAGGGGCATCTGTGCCATTGGTTTTCCGGTATACCCGATAGATCAGATTGTGGTTGATGCTGATTGTTCCATTGGTAAAGTCGCAGTCTTTCCAGCGCAAGCCTACAATCTCACCGACACGGCATCCCGTCCCCAGAAAGACCGTGAACAGCGGCAACCAGTGCCCGTATAGATCAGAGTTTTTCAGGAACTCTATGAACAGTTCCTGTTGCTCCACGGTCAGCGCGTGGCGTTTCGGCTTCTCCCAGTTGTGGGATTTCTTGATCTCGCCCATAACGCCGTCAGATGGATTTGTGCGGATATATCCATCTCGCACCGCCAGCGTGAACACCGGATGCAGAATGGTGTGAATGATCTCCATACTGTTCGGCTTGAATCCCTTTTCCGTTATCAGCCCGGTATAGAATGCCTTGACCGTGGAATACTTGATGCTGGCAATGGCTTTCTTGCCCAGACTGTTTTCCACATAAGAGCGGTACATATACAGGTAGTTGGAACGGGTGGAATCTTTCAGCTGTGATTTGCCCGCCATATACAAGTCAAACAGTTCGTTCAGCGTGGTTTTCCCAGCTTTCTGGCCATCTATCCCATCTTGCAGATCACGCTCTATTTCGGCTTCTTTCTCTCTCAGGCTCAGGCCGTCCCTCTTGCCCTGCGGCGTTCTGTCGGTAGGAACCAGCCGCCAGCTATACACCGCTTTCCGTTTGCCGTCCCTATCCATATACTGATACTTGTACCGGCCCTTGTTGCTGCCCTTTTCCTCTTGCATCTCACCATCTTTCAGGTTGCGGCCCCGGTTGTCTTTTCGCCTGTCTGCCATTACGCATCCTCTCCCAACTGTTTCACCGCTGCGGTTATATCCGCGCTCATATTCGCCATCTGAACAGCCATGGTTTCATAAAGACGGGTATCCAGATTTCCGCCATTGCCCAGTGCCTCAGACAGCACCCACAGCATAGCGGTCAGCTGCTCCGTCTGTTCGTGAATTGCGAATACCTTGCTCTTATCCATTGTCTTACATCCTTTCAAAATGTCCCGGCGGGTTTTCCGCCGGGGTATACGGTTTATACTGCGATGGGCTGAACCTGTGATGCACCAAAGAACGATGCTTTATAGGTGGCACAGTCCCCCTTGCTGGAATGGATTAACACCGCCTGAAACAGTGCCTTTGCGCCGTGCTGAACCTCATATCCGGCGGCTTTCCAGCCCGCCCATGTGTTGACAGGCTCACTCACGCCCGCGCTCTCCTGTGCCCGCTGAATGCGTTCTGCGTTGATGGGCTGCGCCTTTGCACTGTTCCATGCCCTGTGCAGACACTCGGCAAAGGCTGCAACGCCTTTCCGGTACAAGATCCATGCCTTGCGCATGATCTCCGAAAGATTGTACTTCATGGGGAATCCCTCGCTTTACTTTGCGGGCCATCCTTGCTATAATGGGCTTGACCCTGTTGTGGGTTTGGCGTGGTGGCTGTTTGGCGATGGACACCGCGCCTTTTTCTTTGGTACAGCATATCGGGAAGTGGGTTACTGTCTTAGCTAACTTTCCGTATTTGCGCTCCCGGCACATCCTTCGCCCCTTGCCTTCCGGTCGTGCTTCCCTTGCTGTGATTATAGTATACACCTATTTTGTGTGCTTGTATATTGGCGATATGCACACACTTTGCGTGCTTGTTTCTTGCATTTTATACACTTGCTTTGTGTGCTTATATGTGCTATACTGATACCAAGGAATAGGGGGGTGATTTTGTGTCTCTTCGTTATAAAATGGACATTCTGGAAGCGCTGAAGGAAGCCGGATATTCAGCATATAGACTTCGCAAGGAAAAAATCCTTGGTGAACGCGTGGTGCAACAGCTGCGTCAAGGCGAGTTGGTTTCATGGGCTACCGTTGAGAAGGTCTGCACATTGCTGAACTGCCAGCCGGGTGATCTGGTGGAGTATGTGCCCACAGAGGACACCGCCGGGAAGGAAACCGCATGATGGAATTAACAATAGAGAATCTGCGTACACTGGCACAGAGCGGGCAAATCTTTCTGACGGCCCATTCGCAGGCACGGCTTTATGAGCGCGGCATTTTGCTGGCAGACATCCGGCAGGCTATCCAGAGCGGGAAGATCATCGAATACCGCCCGGATGATTACCGTTGTCCGTCCTGTCTGGTGTTGGGGGTCAATCTGGCAGGCCGCTGGCTGCATGTTGTCTGCGGCATTCATGAGGGCGCTCTGTGGATTCTGACGGCCTATTGGCCGGATCTCGACCACTGGAACGCAACGTATACTGAACGAAAGAAGAAAGGGGAATAAATATGACCTGCTTTTTCTGCAAAGGCGAAATGAAGCCCAGCACGACCATTCACACAGTTCAGCTGAAGAACTGTGTCGTGGTCATCAAGAACGTGCCCTGCCTGAAGTGCGAACAGTGCGGCGAGGTCGTTCTGTCTGCGGACACGGTGGAGAAGATAGAGCACATCTTGCAGACGGTCGAAAAGGCCGTGGCAGAGATCACTGTTGTGAACTTCCCCGACTGTGCAGCGTAACAGCCCCTGCCGGGGCTGTCTGAACGAGGATAGAACCCACGGCAAGGATTCCCAACAAGCAACAAGAAAAGCCCTCAGACGCGCGCTGTCGCGGTCTGGGGGCTTTGTCATGCAGCGATTTTGTTGAGGTCAACAGAATCGTGTAGCTGAAGTGCAGCTCCCGGCGGGTGCTGCACGGTCAAAGGGTTTGGGATGCTGCCCAACAAGTCCTTGCAAGGCAAGGGGCTTTGTACATACAAAGACACTGCTTGCAGCGCCTATGGTGGTACCACGGCGCACTGCTTGCGAATGCAAGGCACATCATGCGTATGCTCTGCGGAATTTATCGTGCTCCGCTTCTTCGACAACGCCGAGGATGTACTCCCGCATATCGTCATCGTGGGAAGTCAAGAGGCTTTCAAACTGCTGTGTGTCGGATACGCCAGAGAAGTTGTAGATGGGGGCGAAGTTGATGGAGATTGGACTGCCCTCGGAAGGTGTGAAGCTGAAAGTCGGCCCAACTTCCGCCGGGGCAGCGGTGTTCGTGGTGAGTGCTTCGCGTTCGTTGTACACCGTCCAGTCGTGGTAAAGTGTCTGCATGGAATCCTCAGACAACCCGGCGGCTTGCTGAATGGCTGCAAAGTCAAGGGCGTTTTTGCTGACGATTTGCGTGAACTTCTGCGCTTCATCGAACGCTGCACGGGTCTCCGGCGCAGTCAGCACGGTTTCGCCGCCGTTGAAGTAGACCAGCTCCGGGCCTTTCTCGCCGACGATGGCAAAGCCGGGCGCAGCGGATTCCGTGCCGACTGCATAGCCAGGGATGTTGCTGCTGTAGCTACCGCCTGCTCCTGCCAGTGCGGTGGAAGCAGCGGAGGCGATTTTGGAGAATACGCTCTGAACACGGGGAAGCATCCCCTCTGCGCCATCCACAAAACCCTGAATGGTGGCTTGAGCGCTTTCCTTGGCTTTGTCGCTGAGGTTCATGTCTGCCACGCTGTCGGCCACGTTCTGCGCAATCTCGTCCATGGCATTGCTCATGCCGGTTTCGAGGTCGGCCATGCTCTCGCTGGTAGTTTTCTGCGCCTCCTGCAGTTCCTGATAGTTCTGAACCATCTTGGCAAGGTCAGCGTCAGAGGCCGATGCCATGCCGGCAATGGCGTTTACAGAATCCTTGCTGCCATCGGCAAAGCTGGCAATTACGGCACTCAGACCGTCAATGTCAGCGGCGCGGGCATTCAGGCTCTCAAGATTCTGGTTGTAGCTGTCCCAGTAGGTGATCTGGCTCTCCAGTGCGGAGTTGATGCTGGATGCAGAGGTGGCAACGATTTTTTCAGCAGTATCCCACAGGTCATACTGTCCGCTGACGCTCTTCAAAGCTGCATCGTAGGCCTCGTTATAGGCCGAGATGATGCCCTGAATATTATCTTGGGCAGCAGACAGGGCGTTGGCAACATCTTCAGCACTGTCTGCGGCAGAATCCTGTGCATCTGCCATGCCGTTGATTGCGGTCGCTGCTTCCTGATACTCGGTCTGGGCAGCGTCTACTGCTTCCTGATCCTGTGCTATCGCCTCGGTGTAGTTCTCTACCTCTCTCCGGGCAGTCACAAGGTCTGCCGAATAGCTGAGGTATTCGCTGCGCAGCTGCTGCACATCCTCGCCCATGGAACGCCAAGGAATGTCCTGAACAGTGCCATAGGTCAGCTTAAACTGCTCGTCCGTCATGCCGAGGATGGCAAGCAGCTTATCATAGCTGGTAGCCATGCCGGCATTGGATTTCTCAACCTTGGCTTTTGCAGCGTTCAGCTTGACCTCGTTCTCTGCGCTTTCGCTTAGCACATCCCGGTATTTCTCATACAGAGTGTTCAGATAGTCCTGCCGGGCTTGCGCCTTTGCATCGGCTACATAAGCATCTGTGTGCTGGCGCAGGGCTTCGGTGCCGCCCTTGATGGAATCCGTTTCAAGGTCAATGTCATCAGCCAGACCGGGCACCAGCGCAGACAGGCGGGCAAGGGTATCGTGATACTCGGTGTTCCCGGCGGTGTTGCCGCCAGTAGCCGCCTCGATGGCCTCCAGCTTGCTGATGTACTGGTCGGCAACGCTGGCAGTTGCCTCCATGCCGGACAAGGTGGTGTCATAGTCTGTGCCGGCCTCTTTCATGGCATTGCCCATGTTATGAGCCGCGGTGGTCAGTTCCTGCACAGAGGGAACTGTATCGTTAGCAGCAGAGGAAAGCAAAGCCACGACTGCCGCCACACCGCCGGCAGCCAGCGCGGCGGTGCCCAACACAGGGGCAACGGTAGTCAGAGTGGGTGCAAGTACCTTGCTGAGTTTAAGGGCAGCATTTACGGCGGTGATGGCTCCGGCCAGACCGCCCAAGGTGACTGTCCCGGCGGCAATGCCCTTGATCACGCCGGGGTTTTCCTCGACAAAGCCCTGCATCCAGCCCAGAACCTGCGCGCCAACATCGTACAGGCCGGACATGGTGGGAGTCAAATCCTCGCCGATGGCGATTTTTAGGCCGTCAGCGGCAGACTGCATCAGAACCAGCCTGCCGTTCATGTTGTCGAGCATGGTGCCCGCCATCTTATCGGCAGACTCGGCGCAGTTGTTCAGGGCTGCGGTGTAGTCGGAGAACGACTGCCCGCCCTCGGCGGCAGCCTCGCTGCATCCGGCCATGATGGTTTGCAGCTTGGAATACTGGTTCGTGCCAGCGATGGTCTTGGCAAGGTTGGCCTGCTCTTGGTCGGTCAGGTCACCCCAGACCCCGGCAATCCCTGTAAGGATGCTGGACAGGGACTGCATATTGCCCTGTGCATCGTAGATGTTCACGCCGTAGTTCGCCAGCTCGTCACCGCACTTTTTCGTGTTGGTGGCAAGGCGAGTGAAGATGGCGTTCAGGGCTGTGCCAGCCTCGCCGCCCTTAACGCCGGCATTGGCCATGGTAGCCAGAACTGCGGTTGTCTCCTCGACAGAGTAGCCAAGGGAGGTGGCGGTAGACGCACACGCCTTGTATGCCTCGCCAAGCTGGATCACGTCCGTGTTGGAGTGAGCCATAGCGTAGGCCATCACATCGACAAAGTGAGTGGTGTCAGAGGCTTTCAGACCAAAGGCGGTCAGATAGTCGGTGACAATATCCGATGCCTGCGCCAGGTCCATGTTGGCGGCAGCAGCCAAATTCAGCACCGGGCTGATGCCCTCCAGCATAGACTGGGTGTTCCAGCCGGCCAGAGCCATGTAAGACAGAGCGTCCGCAGATTCACCGGCGGTGAACTTGGTGGTTGCGCCCATCTCCTTGGCCTTGTCGGACAGGGCTTCCAGTTCATCGCCGGATGCGCCGGACAGGGCTTCGACGTTGCTCATGGATGCTTCAAAATCACCTGCGGTATTGATGCAGTCCATGTATGCGTCTTTGATTTCGCCGAGGGCTTTTGCGATGCCAGCCGTGGCAAGCACAGATTCAACGGCATCGAGGGCTTCGACAGATTTCTCGCCGAAGCCCTTTGCGCCCTCTCCGGCCTCGTCCATGGTCTTTTTGAGGTCAACCTGCTGGTCTTTCAGCTTATCGACCTCGGTTTCCAGCCGAGTGGTTTCTGCCGTCAGCTGAGTGGTGTCCACGCCAGCTTCCCGCAGAGTGTTCCCGGTGGCAGCCAGACGCTGCTCATAGGTGTGCAGTGAGGTCGTGGTCTTATCGATCTGCGCCTGCTTGGAAATCAGCTTGTTTTCCAGCGCAGAGGAATAGCCCTCGGTCTCCTGAATCTCTTTCTGGATATTATCGTACTGCTGCTGCAAGACGGCCAGTCGCTGCTTGGTGGAGTCAACGGCCTGCTGCTGCTTCTGGTACGCAGTTATGTCGGACTGTACCTTGTTCAGCTGCTGGATCCTGTTCTGCGTTTCCACGAGAGCCGACTGTGCAGCCTTGAAGGTGCTGGAGAAGTTGCTGTCCTGTTTGGCGGCAAGATTGAATTGCAGCACCCATTCTTTTAGAGCCATAAAATCCCTTTCTCTTGCCATATTCGATTGTGCTGCACCCGGCGGGTGCAATTATGCCCCTCACCGCGGCAAGAACGGCGAGGGGCATAATTCTATCAGGGAGTGCGGTCAGAATCCTTTTGGGGCTCACCCCCTTCCTTTCTCTGCTGGTAGGCGGCCCATGCTGCGTCCAGCTTGGCCTCGCCATCCGGCATAGCCATGATCTTGAGATATAACTGTTTGCAGCCTCGTGCAAGTCTGGCAGTGTCCTCTGGTGAAATCTCATCGAGGTGAATGCGAATATCGTTGTCCATAGTTTGCCTCCTAGCATTATGGTATACAGATTGCACTAGAATGGCGTAACGAAATGCCAAAATTTTCGTACTCTAACTGAGTGAGATTCGGGGTCGACGAGCCCGCTAAGGGCTAGGGTGCCCGTTCACAGTACCTTGAGGAGCGCAGGGCTTGAGGTGGGCTGCCGGGTGTGATAGAATGGCTGCGGGATGTGGTCTGTCAATCGCTCCCGCTTGGCTGCCTTGCGAGTTCGCTGCTTGCATGGCGGCCTTTTGTTTTGCCCTATGGTCTGCCCTTTGTTTGCCGGAACGGAAAGACGATGCTGTTTGCCGGCCGTTTTGCGTCCGAGGTGATGATATCTTGGGCGGCTTGCAGAGCCTCATACCCGCCGGGCAGAGCGAGGATACAAGCGTACAGCTGCATAAAGGCAACGACCAACTGTGCAACATACTCTTGTGTGATACCCTGCGGTGGGGCGTTGCCGGGCTGCTGTGGCGTGCCGGAATTGGGATTGCTCATGTGGTTGCCTCGCTCTCGCTGCCTTTATGGTTCGGATGGCGTGCGGCTCGGTATGCCTCTAATTCGGCCATGAGTTCCGGGCTTTGCTGGAAACGCTTGTGGAATCCGAGGAATGCGCAGCCGATTCGCTCTGCGACCTCCGGCGGGATCTCGTTCACGTTGACATGAATGTTGGTATTCATCTGTGCCTCCTGTTGTTGAGTGTGGTAAGCGGCTTAGTTGTGCATGTACGGCAGCAGCATATGGTAGACCAGCTGCAAAACGTGCACCGGGATGCTCTGGCCGTGCTGCAAGGCGGTTTCGATGCAGGCGATATACTGTGCACCGCTTGCGTCATAGTGATACGGTTCCCGGCGGCGCGGTTTGTTCTGACTGTGCTTCATGTGTGTTCATCTCCTTTCCAGTTCACTCGTGACGGCGAGAAAGCGCTGGCGGGGCTTGTCGAAGGTCAGAGGGATTTCGCCGACGCGCCCCTCTTTATTTTTTGCGAGGATGGCTTGGTATTTCGCTTCATCACCAGACAGGAGCAAAATAGCGTCTGCATCCTGCTCCAGCTGGCCGGATTCCTTCAGATCGGCGGTGCTGGGGGATGTGTGTGCCGCATTGCGGTTCAGCTGGGCAAGAGCTATCACAAGGATTCCTGTGGTCTGAGCCAGCTCATGCAGGGCAATGGAGATGCTGGTGATTTGCTGGTATCGGTCTTTTGCCTTGCTGGTGGTCAGCAGCTGCAAATAGTCAATGAAAATAACCTGCGCTTTCATCCGCTGTGCCTGAGCCTTTATCCAGCCAACGCCCTTTCCAGAGGCTGAACGGATGAACAGCGGCAGCTTGTGCAGATCTGCAAGACTATCAAGGTCAGACTGTGGAACGGTCTTAGCTTTTACATCGGCCAGTGGGACCGCCAGACGGTTCGCAATAATGCGGGCGGTCAGGGTATCCGGGTCGGTTTCAAGGCTGAAATAACACACGCGTAAGCCCCGCCGGGCTTGTTCGCAAGCGATTTGCAGGGACAAGGCTGTTTTGCCGGCACTGGGTCGCCCACCGATGATGAACAGATTGCCGGGTGAAAGGTGTAGGTTCTTGTCCAGTACAGAGATGCCGCTGGGGAGATACCGCGGCTTTTCATCCAGTTTGCGAATGTAGGTGTCTACCAGTTCTCCGATTGGCTTGAAGTCCTGTTCTTCCCGGTCAAGGGTCAAGGCTTCACCCATCTTGCTATACAGGTCGGGTAGGTCTGCAAAGGTGGTCAGACTGCTGCCAACTTGGAGAGCCAAACTCTGAAACTTGGTCAATGCTGCCTCCTCCAAGATGATTTGTGTCCACTTCTCCACGTTGGAGCGGGTTGCACGGACACATTCGGCTGTCCATTCATCAAAACAACTCATGATGGCCGCTTTCCGGTCGGGATACCGTGCGCAGATCTGCACAGCATCCAACATTCCGGTTGAGTTCCAGAAGCCAGACACGGCGGCGAATACAGGCTGCACATCTGGTGCAAAATGTTCCACATCCAGATCCGGCAAAGAATACGGCGCGAGGTCTGGTTGCGCCAGCAGCGCACCAAGCAATACTTTCTGCGTGTTCATGTCAACACCTCCCATTTCCTTTCTTGCGGTTGTTCGGGCTTCTTTCGGGCTTCCCGGCGGGCTTGCACATCGCCTAGGGTACGAACGCCATCAGCTTGCCAGCCTTTCAAAACGCCATCAACGTATCGCCACTTGCGCACGTTATTCTCAGCGGCTTCATCAATCGCGGCCCGGATGATTTCCACAGAGTAGATACCCCGCCAGCGTTGCAGCTTGTCCAGCGCAGAACGTGGAAAGATTCCTATCACCTCTTGGAAGTGTTGCACGATTTCGGCAAGGCCAGAATCTGCGCGAGAATCAGTGGCAGTTGTGGCGGCTTTCTTACTGCTTTCTAAGCTATGCTCTGCTATGCTATGCTGGGTTGTCACTTGGTTGTCAGATGGTATACCAATGGTATCCGTTTGGTTGCCAGTTGGTATACCAAAGTTTGCTAAAATATAACGTTTGTTCGCGCTTTCTGCTAACTGTGCGAGTTCGTTTTGAAACGCAGTTGGTTTGTATCTGTCATTGCGTAAATTGTTGTTGGCTTTCCAATCGGTGATAACGAGCACTTTTGAAGGGAAAGAAATGACATATCCGGCGGTTTCCAAGGGCTTCAAATCACGAGCGGTGCAGCCAATAGAACGGATAATGGCGCGGGGGTTTGCTACAAACCCATCATCATCACCCTGCATACCAAGGTGGAAGTACAGGGCCTGCGATTTCAGTGGCAATTCCAGAAAGCTGTCTGTTTCAGTCACTGAACTTGAGAACATTCGTTTTACAGCCATTCGCTTACCTCGCCACCCGGCGGATACCACCCACAGCTTCACCCTGTTCCGCCGGGATGGGGTCGCCTCGCTCAAAATACTGGGCCAAGCTGTTCATATTCACGAGCCAGCGGTGACCGGCCACAACGTACCTGATCTTGCCTGTCCGGCAGAGGGTCCGAATATAGGTCGGCGGTAGACCGTAGATTGCGGCGGCGTCCTTCACGGTTTTCATGACCGGGTATCGGATTAAATCTCCCATTCGATGCACCTCCTTGGTGTTGCTTGAAAGTTGATTCTTGATGCCGTGTCAGCAGTAAAGCACAAATCGAAAAATAATGCAATACCGACAAAATTCGATTGAAAATTGATGCCATGAAGCATTGTTGAAATGAAGTCCTTTGCGTCAAAATCCATCTGGTGTCATCTGGTGATATCCCGTGTCATGCTTTGCAACGGATTACCTTGTTTTGCAATAGATTCACAGAGGGATGCCCACCTGATTTATGGATAAATGCTGCTGATTTTGCACATCAAAAAATATTAATGAAATTGATTCATCAATACAATGAATGAAAGTGATTACGACTTGGCCGAAGAACTAAGCTGCTGAATGATTTGGAGGATTGCGGCCTTATCATCATCGGGAAGCTCCCGGCGGAGTTTTCTGGAAAAAGTTCCATCGGTCACACCGATAGCCTCGGCAACCTGCCAGAGAAAAACGCCAGCCGATGCAGCGGCCTCCCGGATGTCTTTGTTTGACTGCGCCTGTTTTAACATAATATCAACCTTTCTTCTCGTTGACGTTGACAATAGAACGTCAACAAGATATAATTTTGGGTGAACAAGCCTTGTTGCTGTTCTCGTTGATGTAATTATAAGTTTTTGGAGAACAAAAGTCAATGAAGTTCTCTAAAACGGAACAAACGGAGGCGAATAGCTGTGGCAGTAGAGGAAAAGCGAAATATAAACGAAGATTTTGGAAACAGACTAAGAGAAATCATTGAAAAGAGAAAGAAAGAAACAGGACAGAATCTTCGGGCTGTGGCAAAGGATTTGGATGTGTCGCTTGGTGTCCTGTCAGATTGGCAAAACGGAAATAAGACCCCACGAGGGGATTCTATTGCGAAGCTTGCCAAGTATTTTGGTGTATCAGCGGATTACCTGCTGGGTTTGACGGAAGCCCAAACGGTAGACACAGATTTAAGGGCGGTTGCTGATTATACAGGACTGACGGAAAATGCGATTTTGGCGCTCAAAGATTCGGAAATGTTTGAGTGTTACGATAGAAGTCAAAAGAAAATATTGTCTGATATGCTTTCAGATGAAAGCTGTTTGCACCAAATTGTAAATAGCATTTATCTTTACTTGAAAGCAACTGAAGAACAGGTGCATGAAGCAGAGGAACTGTTGAAAGGGGAGGCGGAATTGGATTTAAGAGGTGCTGATTCATCAGATATGGAACTTTGCCTGTTCAGAGCATCAAGAGCGGTCGAAGACTATATGAAGCATCTGAAGCATGAAAAACTGAAAGAACTGTCTGTTGAGGTGGATATAGACAATCTGTAAAGCAGAAATGCTGATGCGAGGAAAACAGTATGGCGAAAATCATAAAGCGCACAAAGAAGGACGGCACCTGCTCCTACTGCATCCGGGTCTCCAACGGCTATGATCGGCAGGGCCGTCAGGTGCTGGTAAATCGCACTTTCACTCCCCCGCCGGGCTTGACCGGGAAGAAGCTGGAAAAGGAGCTGCAACGTCAGGCGGATGCCTTTGAACAGGAAGTGCACAGCGGCATTTCGTTGGATGCGTCCATGAAGCTGGATGATCTGATAGAAAGATGGTTCACCGAGTATGCAGACCGCCAGTTGAAGCCCAAGACGGCCACCGAATACAGAAAGCTGGTGCCGCGTGTGTCGGCGGCTCTGGGTCACATGAAGGTCAACCAGATACGCCCGGCGCACCTCATGGCGTTCTATGCGAACCTGTCCGAGGACGGAGTGCGTCAAGATTCCACCTATACGGCAACGGCTGCGCTGCTGAAGCTGCTGCCGAAAGGTCAGCGGGCAAGGATCCGGGAAACCGCCGAGGTGGGCGAGGAAACCATGCGGGGGCTGTGTAGCGGCAAGCCTGTCAGCCGCAAGACCGCCGAGAAGGTGGCCGATGCCGCCGGGCTGCCCCTGTCCAAAGCATTCACCGAGAAGGTCAGGGCGGGTGGTAAGCTGGGCGGCAACACGCAGCTGCACTATCACCGCTTCTTATCCAGTGTGTTTGAAAAGGCAGTCAAGTGGCAGCTGATTGATGAAAACCCCTGTCGGCGCACAGAAGCCCCCAAAGCGGCAGAAATCGAAGTGGAAGCATTGCAGGAAGAGGACGTTGCAAAGCTGCTGGAAGCCCTGCAGGACGCGCCAGCACAGTACAGCGTTATCACACAGCTGGCCTTGCTCACAGGTGCCCGCCGGGGCGAGATATGCGCCCTGCGCTGGTCGGACATTGACCTTGACGCGGGTGTGATCTCCATCAACAGGACGGTGCAGAACATCGCCGGGCGCGGCACGGTGTTCACAGCACCCAAGACAAAACGCTCCCGGCGATGCATTAAGATAGGCCCGGAGTGTGTGCAGCTGCTGCGGGAGTACCGCCAGCACCAGAAGGCCGAACGGTTCAAGGTCGGCTCTGAGTGGATGCGCCGGGTGGAGATCGAGAACGGCAAGACAGTGGACAACGACCTGCTGTTCACTCGCTGGAACGGTCAGCCGCTCGACCCCAACGCGGTTACAAGCTGGTTTCCGGGCTTTCTGGCCGCCCATGATCTCCCGGCGGTTCACTTCCACAGCCTGCGCCACACCAACGCCAGCTTGCTAATAGCGGCCCACGTGCCTGTCACAACAGTTTCGGGCCGTTTGGGCCACGCAAAGACCAGCACCACCACGGATATTTACGCCGGGTTCATCCGCTCTAGCGATGCGGCGGCAGCGGACGCACTGACGGACGTTTTCAGCCGTATCAAGGAAAAGTCCCACGCATAACAAAAGATGGCTCACAGGGACGTTTCTGCCGCCCTCGTGAGCCATCAACTTTTTTGCCTTCTTCGTAGTGTCCGTTTTATAGGATTATATGCCCTCTGGAAAGTGCCTTAAAAGTGCCTTGCTTTACAGAAACAAAGAGAAACGAATGTGCACGTAGAGAAATAAAAACAACGATGAATCTATATAAAAAGCGACAACCAGAAACATAGAAAACCGTACAAAGGCCCTCTACGAATCAGTAGGCCGGGGGTTCGAGTCCCTTCCATCGCACCAGAAAATGCCG
>ENA-OYYB01000826-OYYB01000826.1-human-gut-metagenome-genome-assembly--contig:-NODE-826-length-15761-cov-6.825162_pt1 | contig 15761 bp, 15 predicted proteins | sample MGYA00244059_ERZ653440 | MGnify/ENA primary metagenome ERZ653440 (study PRJEB26926, sample SAMN06164994) | human gut metagenome | biome: ENVO:00009003; feature: ENVO:2100002; material: ENVO:00002003... | reverse complement strand
GATCTACACCTATTAAGTCGTCGGCAGCGTCAGATGTGTATAAGAGACAGGCCTGGAAGTGATCTCGGCATCTCTGGCCGGCGGTTCGAAGAGCCGCTATGCTTGGCTTGAGTGGGACAATGCCTCGATGAGCGGCAAGTTCCTGCAGAAGCCCGAGCGCGAGGAGATCCCCGAGAACATCAAGGAGCAGCTCATCGTCGAGTTGTACTCGAAGTAGTAATCAAACAAACTGAATATATTATGGCAATATTAGCATTCCAGAAACCTGAAAAGGTTATTATGCTTGAATCCACTTCGTCGTTCGGGAAATTCGAATTCCGACCGCTGGAGCCCGGATTCGGTATGACTGTCGGTAACGCTTTGCGTCGTATTCTGCTCTCCTCGCTCGAGGGTTACGCGATCACGACTGTCAAGGTAGCCGGTGTCGACCACGAGTTTGCCGCTATCCCCGGCGTGATGGAGGATATGTTGAACATCATCCTCAATCTGAAGCAGGTTCGTTTTATCCGCACAGTCGATAATCAGGATGCCGAGAAGGTTTCCATTAACGTTGCGGGTGTGACGGAGCTGACTGCCGGATATATTTCAAATTACCTTTCGTTCTTCAAGGTGTTGAACCCCGATCTGGTGATCTGCCACCTCGCGCCCGGCACGAAGATGCAGATGACCCTCACGATCGGCAAGGGGCGCGGCTACGTTTCGGCAGAGGAGAATACCCCCGCCGAGTGCGAGTTCGGCACCCTCCCGATCGACTCGATCTTCACGCCGATCAAGAACGTAAAGTATTCCATCGACAACTACCGTGTCGAGCAGAAGACCGACTACGAGAAGTTGAACCTGGAGATTACTACCGACGGGTCGATTCACCCCAAAGAGGCTCTGAAAGAGGCTGCAAAGATCCTTATCCAGCACTTCATGCTCTTCTCCGACGAGAAGATCACCGTCAACATGGAGGATACCAACGGTACCGAAGAGTTCGATGAGGATGTACTCCACATGCGTCAGCTGCTGAAGACCAAGCTTTCGGATCAGGATCTGAGCGTCCGCGCCCTGAACTGCCTGAAAGCCGCAGATGTGGACACCGTGGGAGACCTCGTGAAGCTCAACCGCAATGACCTGCTGAAGTTCCGCAACTTCGGTAAGAAATCGCTCACGGAGCTCGACGAGCTGCTGACCTCGCTCAACCTGAAGTTCGGTATGGACGTATCAATCTACAAACTTGACAAAGATTAATTATGAGACACAATAAGAATTTCAACCACCTTGGCCGCCAGGCAGGACACCGTAAAGCGTTGATGTCGAATATGGCTTCGTCGCTCATCCTGCACAAGCGTATCGAGACTACCGTTGCCAAAGCCAAGGCCGTTCGCCAGTTCATCGAACCGCTGGTGACCAAGTCGAAGGATGACTCGACGCACTCGCGCCGCATCGTCTTCTCGTACCTCAAGCAGAAAGAGGCCGTAACCGAGTTGTTCCGCACCATCGCTCCGAAGATCGCCGAGCGTCCGGGCGGCTATACCCGCATCCTGAAGACCGGCTTCCGTCTGGGCGATGCTGCCGACATGTGCATCATCGAGTTCGTTGACTTCAACGACGCTTACACGCTGGGCATCGCTCCCGCAGCTGCTGCCGAAGCCAAGCCCAAGACGCGCCGTTCGCGCAAGCCCGCAGCCAAGAAGACCGATGCGGTCGAGGAGGCTACGGTCGTGGAAGGCGAAGCCAAGAAGGCCGCACCTAAAAAGGCTGCCGCTCCGAAGGCTGCGAAGCCCGCGGCTCCGAAGTCTGCCAAGGTTGCAGCCCCGAAGGTTGCCAAGAAAACCAACGTAGGCAAGAAGATGTAAATTCGCGTCTGCTGTCAGAAAAAGGGACGACCCCGATGTGGAGCACCCTTGAAACGATGCAACAGTCTGAGGAATTGGGCTGTTGCATTTTTTATTGAAGGAGAGGTAACGAAAAGGCAACGGTTCTCTTTTCCGCTGCTTGCGTTAGTAATCACAACTTCAAATAACTGCTGTAAAGGTAGTTAAAAAAACGACAGAAACAATCGATAAGATCCTTTTCTTGCATCGACAATCTCATTTTTGACGTTCATAAAACCATCCTTCCCTTACTCATTCCGCACACTGCCCCATTCCATCCGGTAGCGACCAGCCCATGGGATCGGAGGGACAAGCTGCAAGGCCGACCCGTGAGGGACGCTTTGTATAGCCTTGCAGCTTATCCCCTCGATCCATACCTTTGCGTTCGGGTGGAATGGGGATTTCGTTCCCGGCCTCCCGTTATAGCTTCGGGCCTTTAGATTTTTTGGGGGATGACACGATCTTTCCCTGTTTTGTATCGTGTCGGGGCGTTCGGGGTTTTCTCGGATCGCTCCACTCCTGCTTATAGGTTTCGTCCGAGGGATTCTCTTTCCAGAGGTAGGGCCTTGCGGTTTGCCCGTGTCCTCCCCACCATTGAACGAGGGCACGAACGACAAAACCGTCCTTTATCAAGTCCCTGTCCATGCGACGCATGGCGTATTTGCCGTACACGACCCACTCGCGCGGGTCGTGTCCGACGTAGGCTCGTCCTCTCGTCAGGTTGTCATCCATGACCAGATAACCGTCGAACGTTTTCCTTTCATACTGCATTCCTTCGAGATAAACCGGTTGCCCGTCCTTTATTTGTTCTACATACTCATCTGTTAGCCGTACACCAAATATGATCGGGTTCCGGGTGGAATGTTCCTGTTTATGCCGTTCTATTTCCTGCCTTTCCAGTTTTGCTCGGTTCGCTTCGATGGCTTTACAGAGGTTGGCATAACTGAACTTCCGATCTACCTGCGAGGCCTTGAGTGTCTGCCCTTGCATAGTAAAGGTCATGCCCTGTATCTCTTTTTGCGGATCACCTCCCCGGTGTATGAACGTTGCCGTTATGCCTCCCCTGTTCAACTGTTCGACCAGTTCCGTAAAAGAGGCACAACCCTTCAACGCTGTTTTAACCGCCTCGTAAATTCTGTATTTCACTTTGTCGGGATCGTGTAACCGCTCGATCTTTACGTTCTCTTTTCCTTTGGAGAATGTCAGGCCGTATTTCTGTTTCATGGCCTTGCAGACCGCTACGCTCCGGATCCTTTCGTTATGGCTCTGCACCAACTTCGTATCGTACTGTACCCGATTGTAAAGGATATGCAGATGGGGATGCTCCGTGTCGGTATGCCGCACCACGATGTACTGCGTGTCGGTGATTCCCATACGCTGCATATATTCGCGTGCAAGACCTGCCATAAATCCGTCCGTAAGCCTCGGCGTATCGTCCTTGTGGAACGAAAGGGATATATGACCCACGACCTGGGCTTTCTCGGGCCGTGCCTTGCGCTGGAAATTGAAACTGCCGATTAGGGAACGGATATCGGACAGCTTCACTCCGTCGCTGTCTATCATACGGGTGTGACCGCTTTTTTCGAGGAGGTAGCGTACGGCTCCGCCGAACGACTTACCCGTTATGATCTTTGCTATCATCTTTTCGCTGTCCAAAAGTTAAAATCTTATCGCTTAAAGTAGCTCCGTATCTCTGCGGCCAACCGTTCGTAAAACTCGATCAGTCCGATAAGACGCATGACAATGCCGTCCATTCCCTTTTGTGTGTTGGCAATCCGTGCCAACTGGTTCAGGTTGTTCCCCTGTCGGGCCAATTCGGCTACGGCGGCAAGTATCGCGGGAGGAATATGCCGTGGCGATTGCCCCGTAAGTACCTTTTCCCGGCAGTAGGTGGCGAGATCCGTCCCGGCGATGATCGCTTCGTTTTGCAGCCTTCGTTTCACGTCGGGCGTAACATGGAATTTGACCTCTGCAGAACGTTTTTCGGCTGCGGCTTTGGGCGGTCTCCCGCCTTTGTCCCGGTTATCTATTTTGTTATCCGCCATAGCCTGCACCTCCTTCCTTTTCACTTATGGCGATTTGTTTCCCGGCCGGGCGACCGAGAGGGAACTGGCCGACGGCATCCGAGATGCCGAGAGTCCCGAATCCCCTGCGACCGACGGGAGCGGGAGATGGTTCGGTGTGCGACCACAGGGAGTACGCCGAACGGGACAGCCCCGCAGGGCAAGGTTGCCGGAGTCTCCGAGAAAACTCCGAGGGGAGGTTTTGAGGGCCTCCGGATACAACCTTGCTCCTTAAGGCTTCAGAAAATGCCGAGGCCGGATCATCAGATTCGAACGCGGCACTCCGGATCTCACTCCGAATCCCCAGCGTACGGAATCGGCAGGGGCGAAGGACGATAAATACGGGAAGATCGCTCCGGATATACACGCCAGAGTATTGGCGAGAAACTCGTGAAGTTCAGCTGTCGGGCAGGGATGGATAAGCCCTAACAGTTACCCGAACGGAGCGGGTTGTAACGCTCCAGACTACGGACGTTACAAGATTGCAACGCTGCAGCGTTGCAGTTCAGTGGGGACGGTATTCGACATTCGGATATGCTGTGAAATGGATGTTCATGGCTGTGCGATTTACGTCTGTTTACTCAAACAACGCTGCTCGCTGCGGGTTGTTGCGTCCATGTCGGATCTTGCGTTCCGTTGCCATCTGTTGCTGCCCGTGTAGAAATTATGCAAAATATCGGAGCCAACCGCTGCCATGGCGAAGCCAACCACTGCCACCTCCGTACGATCGTACAACTTGCCGTATATCGTAGGCGTTACAAGTAGGCAGACCGTCCTGGAACGGCGGTTGAAACACACAAAAACGCACTACGATGAAAAACCGGGCGCACCGAATTCGCGATGAGTGAAAACCACCCGATCGCCTACACAGACAAACCGATTGTTGAACTAAAAAACAATGAAACGATGGAAAAGATAATATGCATCGGAGAGAAAACATGAATAAACATCCTCGACCAACTGAAAGAGTTGTCCGCCCTTGCCTTGCAGGTACGCCGCCGGTTCGATCCGCAGACCTCGGACGGGTATATGGATAGTGCAGACGTATGCCGGGTATTGAACATTACCAAACGCACCCTGCAAAGCTATCGGGATAAAGGTATTTTGCCCTATACCCGTATCGGCGGCAAGTTCTTTTACCGAGAGTGTGACCTGGCCGACTATCTCGAACGTAGAACCGTCAAAAAACAATAGCCATGCTCGATTACCTGAACAGCGAGAGCGAGGAGGTGAAAATCGCGCTCGCACAACTATCCGAGGCAAAACAGGCGTTGCAACAGGCCAAGGACAACTACCGTCCCTCGATCCTGAATGAACGTTACCTCACGGGCGAGGAGGTCTGTCGCTATCTGCACATCTCGCCGCGCACACTCCAAACCCTGCGTGATACACGACAGATCCCCTTTACCGTTATCAGCGGACGGGTATTTCTCTATCCTGAGAGTGGATTACGGGAAAGCCTTCACAGAAATCTACAACCTGTCGAAGAACCCTTCTAATCCTAGCAATGGGCCAAGCATAACAAACCTGGGACACAAGGGTATTCAACCATGTATCCCGGGTTTATTATTGCTCCTACTTATTATAATTTAGGTGCAAATGCCGCTCAAAAAATGTATTATATATCGGCAATACTCCACCAATGAGTGTTTGTTTGTTCGCGAATTATTTTCTATCTTTACAACGTCTTGTGCAGCAATGCACTTGGCAGACATATTGAAAGTGTTTTCGCACTGTCCTGAGTGGAAAATGTGGAAGTTTTTCAATAACAACGGGACAACGAACAGCACTCATTTCTTGTTTAGATTATGGCAGGGACGCGTTCTGCGTATCTATACTCCATATCTATTCAAGTGTGGGGTATTGCGTCGTTTATTGTTGTTATCGGTCTTTCCACAACCATCCACTCGATAAACGAAATCAGCTCCACACTTTTCTTTTTGTAGTTATAGCAAACACCATTTAGGAGTTGAATGGTAACTAAGAATTGGAATTATTAACCCAATTAAAATAATTACTATGAAACGATTACTATTAGTTTTCACCTTGTTCAATATTGGAGTCGCTTCGGCTCAATTAAAAACATACAATGGTTCTTTTGAAGATGGTTCTGCAAATTATACTTATAAAGAAGATGGATTGACTCGAATTTTCGAAGGGAATTTTTCATATAAATCAGCAGACGGAAAAAAGTCTATGTCCGGCAGATATACTGATGATATGAAAACCGGATTATGGAAAACTGATTGGTATGGGTTTCATGAAGAAACAAGCTATAAGCAAGGTCTAAAGCATGGAATTTACCGAGTACGATATAAAGATTCCTATAAAGAATTAAAATTAAATGCTCATTTTACACAGGGAGAGTTGGATTCTCTTGATTTTTGGATGCGAACCCCTGACGGGCGCATAATAGCTGGAAATCAACATGGCTCTCCTTCTGTTATCGATACGTGGCTTCACGGAATAGATAACAAATATATTCGTACGCAATATTTTTATAAAGGTATTTATGTCGGATATACGGATTATGATTATTCTACCGGAGATTGGGGTGAACGCACGATAGATGATATCAGGGAGGTTGCTAAATTTTCCGATTCACTAGCCCAACATAACTATCAATATGCAGGCCGATACTATTGTCTTCAACCCCAAAAAGAAAATAAATTTTACTGTCAACTCACTCAGAACGGCGATATTTTTTCCAATGAGCCATACTGGTTCAATGAAATCGCATACTTTTTCATTTACGATTTTCATACCGCATGTTTCGGCTCATCCTTATGGAGGGGCGAAGTTTTTGAACCCGATTATACCCTCTGTTTTGTAATAAAAGAGGATGAAGTCCGAATGAATGCTGAGAAAAAGCAAATCGAACAAGAAAAGGCTGAAAAAGCGAGAAAAGAAAAGGAATATGAAGAAACTATTGCGAAAAAGGCAGGCGAGTTTTCTCAAACAGAATATGGCCAGTTTATAAACTATCTCAAACCCTTTGCGGTGAAATCTGATAGTTTGTTTAATCAGGCAAAACAGAATTACATGGATAATGTTTTGAGTAAATATCGCTTAGCAACAAGCCCAGTCCGTCTTGCAGACAGATTTCAAGAATCCAGCACTTTATCGCTAAACTTTAGATATTCAGAGGGAGATAAGGATGGTTATCAATGTAAATTCATTTCACAATTATACCAAATAAATGTTCCCAAAGGATTAATGGATTTTTCTGTACTTATTTTTCCTACTGCACTTGTATTGGACAAAGAACAATGGCGTGTTTCTGATGCCATCATAGTATATTATCATAACGGATCGGACAATGGTCTTTCGACGGCATTACAGCTCAATTTGCATAAAAGAACCGATTTACACCAAGCTGATTTATACTTGCAACATTTCTATAATGAAATGAAATTGGGGGTAAACGGCTTTATTGCCCAAGGAACACAAGTTTCAATTAGTGATAATTATGTTTTTCAAGGATATACAGAAAGCCGTATAATGCAGCCTATTACATCAGATACGAAATATAAAAAGACTCAAATTTATTATGACAGATGGCATAATCCCCAACTATCTAAGGATGATTTTATTCAATCCATTACCAAAGAAGAGGTTACAAAACCCATAGAAGTACGTTTTAACATAAAAAAAGAAGAATGATTATGGCTATTGTCGAACGTAACAGAATTTTGAGGCCATCAACAAGATTAGCTTCTTCTATATCGTATAAAATTAATACAGAAAAAGTTTCGGGACTGGATGAACTGATCGTACGTGTATATTCCGAACAAAAAAAACTGATAGCGGAGTTTCATTTCGCCGGTCGCGATATCGCAGGTAAAAGATCTATCCATTTCCGATATATCAATGAGCGAATTGACTGGGGAAAATATGAAAATTTGATATCGAAAAAGCATAAATTAATAGCTGTAATTTAAGACATATTTCAATGACCACCTGAAATTGTAAACCAAAGGACGGCAAATTCAAAGTCGTCCTTTGGTTTTGTTTATGTAGAAGTGAGACTTTCCCTTCCCGTAACATTCCGCCTCTGCATGCCGCCCGCAGATTGTTTTGCACCGTGGCCTCATACACGCCGAATAGCCGTGCGATTTGGCTCTGTGTCATCCAGACATTGCCATCGACCAGTCGGACTGCAACCGTACAAGGCCCGTAGTCGTTATCGGTTATCTCAATAGAACCGAGATCTTCTATCTGTTTCTTCATAGTCAGTTCTCCTTTTCGGGTTATGCTATCGGAAATTTTTCAGCGATCTTTTGGCTCAGGGCATCCATATCATGACCGATCTTGTCGTTGGTGATTTTGGCGTAAATCTGTGTGGTGGTGATGTGTTTGTGTCCGAGCATCTTGCTGACCGTCTCCAGGGGAACACCCTGCGAGAGGGTGACCGTGGTCGAAAAAGTGTGCCTTGCCTCGTGCATCGTCGGATTGAACGACAATCCGGCATGGCGTGCCACGTGCCGTAGGGACATATTCATGGATTTACGATTTTTGACCGGAAACACGCAGCCTCCCGGCAAGTGCAAGTGTCTGTACTTCTCAACGAGCCGTTTGGCCACCGGCAGCAGCTTGACCCGAAACTGCGTTCCTGTCTTTTGTCGATGGTCCACGATCCACAGATCCCCCTGTTCATCCGTATGAATATCGTTATGGGTGAGTTTCTTCACATCGGCATAGGCAAGCCCCGTGAAACAGCAAAACACGAATATGTCCCGGACGATGGCTGTCTTGTAATTGGGAACATAGACCCTCATCACGGCCTGCAGTTCCGATTCGGAAAGGAAACGTCGGTCGCGGTAGGTGACGTTGATATGGAATCCTGCAAACGGATCGGAGGTGATCCAGCCGTTCTTGAAAGCGGTATAGGTCATCAGCTTCAGCTTCTTGAGCGGAGTATGGATACTGCCGGGAAGCATATGACGGACGGCCGAGAGATAAATCACATACTTTTCGATAAATTCACGCTTCAACTCTCGGAAAGGGATATCCTCCAGCTTGTATTCGTATTGCAGAAATGCGGCCAGATAACGGCGGGAACGGGTGTAGTTCACGAGGGTTCCCTCTGCACGGTCTTTGCCGACGCGCTTCTCGGCGAACTCTTTCAGGTAATCGTCGAAGGTTTGCAACAGGAGTTGATACCCGTCCCCGAATCCCAACCAGGCATTCCTGACCTTCTCTGCCGTGACGTAAGAATCCCGATCACAGATACGCTGGTACTGTTTGCCGATGTTGGTCTTGATATTCTCCAGTTTCTCGTTGATCCGCTGGGCTACGACGCTTCTGCCTGTAGCTTTGTTGGCTTTGGTATCCCACAGTTTGAGTGGAACAGACAGTTTGCAACTGAACTGCGAGATGGTTCCGTTGATGGTGATGCGTCCCATGATGGGCGCTTTGCCGTTCTGTTCGGCCTGTCGTTTCAGATAGAACAGAACCTTGAAAGTGCTTCTTGCCATAACTCTAAAAACTTTATTGTTAATACGTTCGTTAGAGTTATTTGTTGTTGTGAAATCTGGCGCAAGAAACTGAAAAACAAACCATTAAAAACGAAGTCCGGAAAAAGCTGCGGTAACGATCTGGTAACGCAACTCTTTCCGAACTTTGCCTTTTCATGCGGCTGAACCGCTTTCTTACCTCCGGAACAATCTCGTCAAAACACTATCTCCGTGCGTTTTATACGTTATTGCCCCTGTCCTGTTTTTTTAAGGACAATCCGGTGAGGGTCGTCCCTTTTTTTGTCCGGGATGCCGGGGCTTGTCGTCAGCCCTGCTTTTTGGCCGGGTATCGGTTGCTTGTTTGCCGGGGAGGGCGGTTGCCTGCCGGTTCGGACGGACGAACCTGGGCTTTTCGATCCCGTAGGCGACCGGCATCTTTATGTTTTCGACCTTGGGTATCCGTGTCCGGAGGTGCGGGAGTACCGGGCGGAGCAGATAGACTTGGGCAATGGTGCCCTTATCGGGACTTTCCGCTTTCATGTCCCTCTTCCGGCTTCGTGCGGGCCAATGGTTTTCAAGGAAAGTTTGAAAAAATCCCCGGAACATGCAACGTTCCGGGGATTCGTTCTGTGTGTCGGAGTCGGTTTATTTCGCGAAGCCTTTGCCGATGCCAAGGAAATCCTCGGCCTTGAGGGCTGCGCCGCCGATCAGGCCGCCGTCGACGTCTTCCTTGGCGAAGAGCTCCGGTGCGTTCGAGGGCTTGCACGAACCGCCGTAGAGGATGGCGGTATCCTGTGCTGCCGCGCCGAATTTGGCTGCCAGCACCTGGCGGATGTAAGCGTGGATTTCCTGTGCCTGCTCGGCCGAGGCGGTCTTGCCGGTGCCGATAGCCCATACGGGCTCGTATGCGATCACGAGGTTCTTGTACTCCTCTTCGGTGAGGTTGTAAACCACCTCCTCGATCTGGGCCTTCACCACGTCGAAGTGTTTGCCGGCCTCACGCTCTTCGAGGTTCTCGCCTACGCAGTAGATCGGGGTCAGGCCGTTGGCGTAAGCCTGCGCCATCTTCTTGTTGAGCGTAGCGGAGGTTTCGCCGTAGTACTGGCGGCGCTCCGAGTGGCCGAGGATCACGTATTTGCAACCCAGCGCCGCGATCATCGAAGCGGCGATCTCGCCCGTATAGGCGCCTTTGGCCTCCGTGGCGCAGTCCTGTGCCCCGAGGGCGATGTCCGAACCCTTGAGTGCCTCGGCGACCTGCGAAAGGTGCGTGAAGGGGGGGCACACGATGAAGTTGACGCACGAGCATACCTCGCCGCGGCCGGCTGCGATGCCTTTGGCCAGTTCTACACCTTCGGCGGGAAGCGTATTCATCTTCCAGTTGCCGGCAACAATTTTCTTTCTCATTTTCTTAGGTTTTTATTGTTAAAATCCGAATTGTCACGTTATTCCTCGCACCATTTTTTGACCTCCTCGATCGAGGGGGCCTTCAGGCCGAGCTTGTTCTTTTTGTTGAAGCCGCACAGGTCGTTGAAGAACTTGCCCAGGGCGAGTTTCTTCAAGGCCTCGACCGTGATGTACCCCATTTTCTGGATCACGGGCACCCACTCTTCGGGGATGCCGGCGGCGGTGTATTTCTCCACGGGGTCGTTCACGACCTTTTTTTCGGGGCGCATCTGCGGGAAGAAGAGCACGTCCTGGATCGAAGCCTGGTCGGTCATGAACATCGTGAGGCGGTCGATGCCTATGCCCATGCCCGAGCACGACGGCATGCCGTATTCCAGTGCGCGTACGAAATCCATGTCGATGAACATGGCCTCGTCGTCGCCCTTTTCGCTCAGCCGCAACTGTTCCTGGAAGCGTTCCAGCTGGTCGATCGGGTCGTTGAGCTCCGAGTAGGCGTTGCACAGCTCCTTGCCGTTCACGAACAGTTCGAAACGTTCCGTGAGGTCGGGGTTCGAGCGGTGGCGCTTGCAGAGCGGCGACATTTCGCGCGGGTAATCGCACACGAACGTGGGCTGGATCAACTCCTCCTCGCAGTACTGCCCGAAGATGGCGTCGATCAGCTTGCCCTTGCCCATCGTGTCGTCGATTTCGACGCCGAGGCGCTTGCAGGCTTCGCGGAGCTGCTCCTCGCTCTGCCCCGTGATGTCGTAGCCCGTTTTCTCGCGGATGGCGTCGGTCATCGTCAGGCGGCGGAACGGTGCCTTGAACGAGATCTGCTTGCCGTCGAGCGTCAGCTCCGTCGTGCCGTTCACGGCCACGGCCACCCGTTCGAGCATCTGCTCGGTGAACTCCATCATCCAGAGGTAGTCCTTGTAGGCCACGTAAATCTCCATGACGGTGAATTCGGGGTTGTGCGTGCGATCCATGCCCTCGTTGCGGAAATTCTTGCCGAACTCGTATACGCCGTCGAATCCGCCGACGATCAGTTTCTTGAGGTACAGCTCACTGGCGATGCGCAGGTACTGGTCGATGTCGAGCGCATTGTGGTGCGTGATGAACGGGCGTGCCGAGGCGCCGCCCGGAATCGGCTGCAGGATCGGGGTCTCCACCTCGACGTAGCCGCGCTCGTTGAAGAACTGGCGCATCGTGGCGACGATCTTGGCGCGCCGGACGAATACGTCGCGCACCTGCGGGTTCACCACCAGGTCGACGTAGCGCTGGCGGTAGCGGACTTCGGGGTCGGTGAAGGCGTCGAACGTCTGGCCGTCCTTGGCCTTGACGACGGGCAGCGGGCGGATCGACTTCGAGAGCACCGTGAACTTGCGGCAGTGCACCGACAGTTCGCCCGTGTTGGTGTGGAACGCGAAGCCCTCGACGCCGATGAAATCGCCGATGTCGAGCAGTTTCTTGAACACCGTGTTGTATAGCGTGGGGTCTCCTTCGGGGCAGACGTCGTCGCGGCGGATGTAGACCTGGATGCGGCCCGTGTGATCCTGCAATTCGAAGAACGAGGCGCTGCCCATGATGCGGCGCGACATGATGCGGCCTGCGATGCGAATGTCCTGGTAGTTGCCTCGGGCCTCGTCGTAGTTGTCGGCGATCTCCCGTGCCGTGGCCGTCACTTCATAGCGGGCGGCGGGATAGGGGTCGATGCCGAGCTCGCGCAGGGCTGCAAGCGACTGCCTCCGGAGCTGTTCCTGTTCACTGAGTTCGATGCTCATATCTTGTGTTTTTGAATGTTTGGACTATTGACCGTGCAAAGTTAATAAATTCTGCGCAAATATGCTTCAGCCGGGGTGGGTGAATCGTCTGTTCCGGCTCTGTGCCAGCCTGAGGTAGCCCCGCAGGGCGGCGTAGCCCAGTCCCAGGCCGACGAGCGTGCCCCATACGATATCCATCGGGAAATGCTTGCCCAGGTAGATGCGCGAATAGCAGATGACGAGGGTGCAGACGACCATCAGGGCGGTGAACCACTTGCGGCGGATCGCACCGCACGAGAGTACGGCCAGCGCGACGATCGTGGCCGCGTGCGCCGAGACGGTGCCGTACATGCCGCTTACGGCCTCGGGCGGGACGTGCACTGCCCAATCATGCGGCATTGCCGCACGGCGCAGGGCGCGCAGCGAATCGGGCGTGATCTCCAGCCCTTCGAGCGAGGGGGTGAACATCGGCCGCGGGCGCGGTTCGAACTGCGGCAGCATGTCGCCCAGCAGGCCGTTATGCTTGAAGATGCCCGAAACTATGTCCGACAGCCCCAGGGCGAGAAGCATCAGCACCAGGAAAACCGACATGCCCCGCCAGCCGCTGCGGCGCCATACCAGCCACAGGATCAATGCATAGAGCGGCAGCCACATCGCCGTGCCCGAGATGGTGAGCATCACGCGGTCGAGGGCCGTGCCGCCGTCGAAATTGAGGGCCATGAACAGGCCGTGGTCGAAAGTATACATGGGTCGATGGATTTGTCGTAAATGGCTGTGGGCTGTTTTTGCCGCATTGCGGGAAGCTTTCCCTCAGCAGGGGCTTGGGGTGGGGCCAGACTTGCAAACACGGCCGTCGGCCGCGGGAAGAACATACCGGGATGCAAGGCGGCCGTCATACGCATTTTAAAACTGAAAGTAGATGAACGGTTGTATGTCGCTCGATTTGATCTGCATCACGCACCAGATCATCGCGGCGGCCATCACGACCTGCAACACCAGCGGGGCGTTGGCTACCAGGCGCTGTGCCGCGCGGTCGACGCAGCCCGGCATGAGATGGAGCAGGTAGCCCGCACCGATCAGGGCGAAGACACCCGCGTAGCCCGCGATGACCTGCGGGATCATTGGAACGTTGAAGTTGGAGAAGATCTGGTGCAGCATCAGTTCGACGGTCTGCATCGACTCGGCGCGGAACATCAGCCAGCCCAGGCAGACGAGGTTGAACGTGAAGAAGACGCCCGCCGCACGGCTCCACCAGTGCATCTGCGCCCCGGTGGCCTTGGCCCCCGGGACGACGGCCATCCACAGTTTATGCAGCGCCAGCGCTACGCCATGCAGCGTGCCCCAGAGGATGAAGCGGATCGCCGCACCGTGCCACAACCCACCCAGCACCATCGTGACGAGCAGGTTGCCGTAGGTGCGCAGTTTGCCTTTGCGGTTGCCGCCCAGCGAGATGTAGAGGTAATCGCGCAGCCACGAGGAGAGCGAGATATGCCACCTGCGCCAGAATTCGGTGATGGTGGCCGACTTGTACGGGGCGTCGAAGTTCTTGGGGAAGCGGAAGCCCAGCAGCAGGGCGATGCCGATCGCCATGTCCGAGTAGCCCGAGAAGTCGCAGTAAATCTGCAAGGCATAGCCGTAGATGCCTGCCAGGCACTCGAAGCCCGAATAGAGCAGTGGCTCGTCGAAGATGCGGTCGACGAAATTGAGCGAGATGTAGTCCGAAATGATCGCCTTTTTGAAGAGTCCCGTGAGGATCAGGAAGACTCCCGTGCCGAACATTTCGCGCGTCACGACGACCGGGTTGCGGCGGATCTGGGGGATGAAGTCCCGGGCCCGGACGATCGGGCCTGCGACCAGCTGGGGGAAGAACGAGAGGTAGAAAAGGTAGTCGCACCAGTTGCCGAGCGGTTTGAGCTGTCCGCGGTAGATGTCGATCGTGTAGCTCATCGACTGGAACACGAAGAACGAGATGCCGACCGGCAGGAAGATGTTCTGGAATTGGAGGAACCCCTGCCCGAACATCTGGTTGGCGATGTCGACCAGGAAGTTGGTGTATTTGAAATATCCCAGCATCCCGAGGTTCACCATGACGCTCAGTACGACGAGCCACCGTTTCGCGGCGCGGCTCCGCACGCGGTAGATGCCCTGCGCGATCAGGAAGTCGCTCGTGGCGGCGAAGATGAGCAGCAGGAAATAGATGCCGCTTGATTTGTAGTAGAAATAGAGCGAAAAAAGGATGACGTAGACGATACGGGCCATTGGCGCACGGCGGAAAGCATTGTATATGAGCATGAACCCGGCGAAGAGGAACAGGAACAGCCCGCTGCTGAAAATCAGCGGCGAAGAGGCGTCGTACGCGAGCAGCGCCTGCAGTTTTTCCAGGATGCCGTCCGTTGCGGGGAGTGTCATTTCCGGGGTGTGTTGAGGTTTCCGATTGCGGAGACGGGCCGCAGCTCCCGGTCGATCTTCAGCAGACGGACACTGTCGAGTACGGCCTGCTCGGCCTGGCGGCGGATGCGTGCGGCTTCCGCGGCGGCATGGGCTTCGTATGCCCCGGCGTTGATCGCATCGACGAGCGACCAGGCCACGCGGCGCCCGCCGGCGTAGTTGATGTGCGTGTAGTCCTTGCCGGCCCAGCCGTTGGCGACGAACTGTTCCATGCCGCCCAGCGAACGCATGGCGTCGCAGGTCGGCCAGAATGCCGCGCCCGTGTTTTCCGCAGCCCCGCGCTGGTAGTCGAGCATGTAGGGGATGGCATCCATGGGTTCGAAGCCTGCGTCGGTCTTCACCGAACGGTCGCTCACGCCCAGTACCAGCACGGCCGCCGTGGGGAAGCACTGCTGTACGTAGACGACCATTTTCTCGATCTGTCGGGCGTAGTTGGTGTAGTTGTGCACCCCCGTCTGCATGATGTTGAGCCCGTATTGCAGGATTACCAGGTCGTAACCCGCGTGGGCGTTGATCTGCGCATTGACCGACGGGTTTGTCCAGAACATCGCCTGCCCGTTGTTGCTGCGCACCGAGTAGTTGTCGACCACGACGCCGTCGGCTTCGAAGACAGCGCCGTAGCCGATGAACCCTTCCGTCCCGGAGTTCACCTTGAATGCCAGCGAACGGATATGGGGCGCCGTGACCGTGACTTGCCGGACGGCGGCGGCTCCTTCGACCTCGAATTCGCGGCGGAGCGAATCGTTGAGCGTCAGTTCGATGCGGCTGTCGCCGGGGCTGATGAAGAACACC
>ENA-OYYB01000822-OYYB01000822.1-human-gut-metagenome-genome-assembly--contig:-NODE-822-length-15796-cov-5.028016_pt1 | contig 15796 bp, 10 predicted proteins | sample MGYA00244059_ERZ653440 | MGnify/ENA primary metagenome ERZ653440 (study PRJEB26926, sample SAMN06164994) | human gut metagenome | biome: ENVO:00009003; feature: ENVO:2100002; material: ENVO:00002003... | reverse complement strand
CGACGTTCGGCATGGATTCGATTTGCAGGCCGGACGGGGCGGAAAGGCCGGTATAGGTCAGTTCAGGAAGGCCGACAAAACGGAGGCTTGTCATTGTTGCTGGAAGAGAGATGTCATTAATCGGAGAAGTCTCTGCAAGAGTGATGTTCTCCAATACGCTACCCTCGGTGTGGATATGCTCAATGCGGGGACACTTGGAAGCATCAAGACTCTTTGCTCCGGTATTCCTGATATCAAGTGTGGTTAGGAACGGCAAGTCTCCGAGCATATATGCCGCCAGTTTATTGTAACCCATACTACGTTCGACATGATTTTCTCCACCTGTGATAAGGGTTTCCACAAGGCTCATGACCGAGAAATCGAAGTTATCACTAAGCGTCAATGCGGAGAGGTCTATACTGCTCATTCGGTCAGCTTGGTAGATGTACAGCAATGCGCCCTCATCTTTGGCAAAGTTGGTGAATGTGTAGCTTTGTCCGGCTTCGAGGTAACAACTCTCCGAGAGGTTGCCCGATGCGTCATTACCGACACCGAAGTAACCGGTTGCCGCTGCCGTAATGGTTATTGTCGCATCTGCACCACAAGCGATACGCCCGGACAGAACACCGCTGAAGAAGTCTCCGGTCTGATAGTAGCCGTCGCGGATGCGCCAACGTGTACGGATGAATGCCGGAAGCGAAGTCAGCCCAAGACCTTGCAGGGCGTAGAAGTAGATAGCATCTGAAGTGGCGGTGTACTGGATATACTTCCGGTAACCGTCGTAAGAACTGACCACTTTCGGCCATACCAACTGACGTTTGGTACAATAAAAATAGATAGCGCCATCCGGTGAGAAAGGTTTCATCATTTGACCGTCCACTTCTATTTGGCAGGAGCGCATCGCCGCGATGACCGTGCGCAGGTCTATGGTGTTTCCGTCGGCAAGCAACACCTCCTGCTGTTCCCTACAACACACCCAAAGGATGCTGTTCCATCCCGCAAACGGGTTAGTATATGTGTCCGTCGATGGCTTGCCGGGGTCTACTTCGGGGTCGGTGTCACAACCGCCGTCATTATCCTTGTCATTCACGCCGTCGGCATCATATATCTTGTTAAGGTACATGATGAGCGCATTTGGTGAATAGATACCCTTGGTTACGCTCGCCCCGCTCTCCAAGAACCACATCGGCTGCATATTCTTGGCCTGTTGGTCTTTGCCGCAGGCGTAATCGGTAAAGCCGTAGTAGCTCATCACCGATTTGGGATTAGCATGCAGATGTAGTTGGGTACGCCAGTTCTCTTGCCAGTCGGCATTATAGTCCTTGTCGCAAGTGTGGCAAAAACGCAACATATCATAGAGCTGGTAAGGTACTTTCTTCCCGAGCGCGTAATCGATGGCAAGCTGGTCGTTGTCCACCATGCACTCGAAGTAGTACGTCCATGCAGGGAACGTTTCGCCCGATATTTCCCCCTTGTCGATGAGTTTCTGCACCCAGCTTGACTTCATCGTACCGGGTTGCATCATTTCCTCGACGGAGGAGACACCGCGCCACCAGCACATCCCTTGGTACACAAGTAGTTCGAAACCCTCAATGGGGTTCAGTACGTCACCCTCAATGACCCATTTGCCACCTTCTTGATACATTGAACCGGTCGTATCCTTCCATGCGCCGTCAACGTAACGCATGAAGCGGTAGTCACGTCCGCAATACAAAGACAGCAGGTAGGGCATACCCGTATCAAGTCCATTGGTAGCCTTGAAGCGTTCCTCTATCTGGTCAAGCGTTTCCTCTGCATGGCCGAAGAACTCGACAAACGATGCGTCCTGGTAGTTCAGGCAACCGAGGTTATAGCCGGGAGTGTTCATGAAGCCGAGGGCGGTCTGCTCCCCTTTGTCCTCTTTCCAGTTACCGCGCGCCTCGAAATAAACATTCTGCAACGTGTCCGACGTGGAACGGAACACGCACACCGGGTGGTTGGCGGTCGAGTGGTTCATCTCCAAGTCTTCAATGTGTATATCACCCAGGTCATATGTGCCGTCAAAGAAGCGCTGTGCCGGAGTCAGGTAGTCGCCACCGAGCGAGCGGTAGGTGTAGTTCATCATGTCGCAAGTGCCGCAATCGTTCACACCGCTGGAATCCGAAAAGTCTATCTTTACTGTGATAATGTCCACAGGGATGGTATTCTCGCCTACACGCACTTTTTTCTGCTTGAAAAGCGCGTAGGCAAGCAGTGCGTCCGCGTTGGTGTAGTCCGGGAACAACGGAACAATCTCCTTCGCCTTGCCGAGATAGTAGCGGGGATTTTTCTTGCAACGTTTGGCAGATGTGGTTCCCTGCCTGCGTTTGCGTACGCTGCGTGCCACAAATGAACGCCACGGATGAATGGGATCGTAGTAGTAAAGGTCAACGGTGAAGTTGTCGCTTGTCGAAACACCGTTGTCAAACTCGTTGAAGCTCTCATCCGATGCAACCTCAACGATATAAGGAATGCCACGTGCGTAAAGTTCCGCCGCACTCGGGCGCAACATAGTCGTACCTTCAGCGGTCTGGGAAACAAGTACATTCTCAAACTCATATTCCTTGACCATTATTTCCGTGTCGGTAAGCCGAACAAGATAGTTCTTGTGTGCTTGCGCCCATTCGAAATAAGTGTTCCACGCACAGAGGTTATAGAGGTAAAGGTCGCCTTTCTCTCCATTGAATTTGATATTGCGATTCTGGAAAAGATTGCCGGCGCCGCCCACATAGCCGAGGGCCGCGACACGTTCGCCGTCAAGGTAGAGACATATCATTGAATACTTGATGCCGCCACGCTCAACGTATATGCTTGTAGGCTCTACGACAATAGCAGCGGTTATCTCCTTGCCCTGCTCGTAGGAGCGTTCCTCACGCGACCTGATGCCGTTCTTGCAGTAGATGCCCACCTTTGAGCCGGTCACATAGAAGCCCGCTCCGGAACTCTCGTCGTAACACTCCATCAGTTTTGCGTTCTTGTCCTTCACGTTCCTGGTCGCAAAGGTGAACTGTATCGCCCCGCCTGTAGCCTCCAACATCGAAGAGCCGAACATATAATGGTTGAGCTGTCCGGTTACATTTTCCGCGATGCGCAGGCAATTCTTGCCGAGGAAGGTACCGAATCCGTTGCTGGTATAGTTCGCGCCGGCCAGTTTCAACTCATAACCGTTCGACGTGATGCTATGGTCTGCTTCATCGTTGGAGCGTCCCGAAAAATCAAAGTCGTAGATAGTACCGGAAGTCAGTTCGGCATCGATGGCCGAGCCATCAATAGTAACAACGACATTATCGCTCGATACACCACTGACGATAGCATTGTAGGTTACCGCAGTGCCGTCGGCATAACCTTTTATCTGCTGTGAAACAGAATAACTGCGGGTATTGAGGGCGAGAAGCTGCGTGAATTGTGTACCATTGGCAAATATGGCGACATGCGACTGCGACTTGCCGGGGGCGTAAACCGCGACATCGAGTTTCAGTGTATCATACAGGCGCACCGTACCGCCAGTCGTGTCATCGTACCGTAACGATACTATCGGCGTTTCATTTCCAGCTTCCACCACCATTACGGCAGTGTAAATAGTATTGCCTTTTGCACTGCTGGCTATGTCAGTCCCCTGTATGCGGAGCGGGTAGCTGCCATGTGACAGGCCCAGTTCTGACGGATGCAGGGTAATGGAATGGGTAAAACTGTCATTGACGGCGGTTGTGGCAAGGAGATGCCATTCTCCATTAATCTTGATGTCCACCCGGACGGAAATGCCTTTGTCCGACTGGTTGTTGGCGAACTTGTACAGGGGGATGGTAACGCTTCCTGTTGTCGGAGTTACGGGCGTGTCCGGGCTGTATTGCAACACTTGCACGCAGGTACAGGTTATATCAACGGCAGTAACCGAAATGTTCTTGCTTCCGGTATTCCCGGAATCATCGGTAGCCACAAGCTTGAACTTGCGGGAACCCGCAGCTGTGAAGAACGAAGTGAAGTCAAGCTCGAACGTGTAATCGGTCAAATCACCGGAACTCGGTCTGTTGACACGTTCCGTCCACACGGTCAGACCGCTGTCACGGTCAACTATCTCAAGCGTTTCAATGGAGTTCTCCGTTTCAATACCACCGCCGCTGGTCACAGAACGGACAGCCGCACGTCCCTTGATAGGTGAACCGTATGCCCCGTAGACGGGAGAGGATTCAAAAGCGATGGCCACAATAGTACCGCCACCGCCACTACCACCGCCGGTACCGACAAGGAACTGCTTTTCCTCGCCAACCCCTTCACCCTTGGCATTGACCATTTGGATTTTGACAACGCCCTCAGTCTCGGTGTCCAAAGAGAAGTCCACAGGGATGCAGTCATATGCACCGCCGGTAGACAGTGCTTTGTCACCGCCCTCTTCAGGAGCATCACCAAGCTCTACTTTCGAACCTCCACCGCCAAAGTTTTTCCAAAGTACCACCTCATTAAAATCGGAAACGGCTCCCTGGAACTGCCGGGTTTCCATTTCATACTCGCCTATCTTATAGGTGATAATAAGCCCTGTTCTCTCACAGTTGATACCTGATTCCTGTTGATAGGACACTATAGCAGCTATAGCTGTTTCAAGAGTGTAGTAACCATTTGATAATGGTGCAATTTCATCTACTAACAACACTGCGTCTTTGCCCGTCGTGTCACTATCGGCTCCAAAATCTGTCCAATTGCTTTCATTATTCCAATCACTAGTATTTGTCCACTGTTTGGAAAGCCAACCACTTTCTGTAAAGAATGTCAGTATAATACCCGGTATTTGCAAGACTTCTGCATATTCAGAAGTAGCACACTTGTCAAGTACAGCAGAAAATGTTACTTTATCCGCAAATCCAAACAGTTTATTTGCATTAACAATGCCACGTGCTATTATCTGCTTATTATGAGTTATCAACGCATTCTCATTATCTGTAATATCTTGGGTCGCTTGGGCCATTTTCTCTTGCAATCTTGCCCCCTCATCACCGGGAAACGCTGTTGCACTTGTATGCCCAAGCGCAAGGTCTGAACCGATAGAGGTTAATTGAGTACCACTCCAACGATAACTTTTTCCATCCTCTGTACAAAGAAATACTTTCCCAGAGTAAGGTATACACCCATTATCATTTAGCGTTCCAAAATTTTCAGCATCCCTCCAATTTCCATAATATGTAGTAATCTGCCCTAGCTCTTCTATAATTGACGAATAGGCAAGAATAAAACAATGGTGTTCTTTGTCATAGACCACATTACACCCCTCATCTGTAGAACTTTTATCTATGGATTCGACAGTGATAGGGATGCCAATAACAATATCGTAAAATTCCAACACATCATCCACATAGGCCGGCAAATGCTGACTAGGTACTTTTCCGTCATCACCAAGAGGAGCAAGTCCCCCATGGGCTCCTTTCGTTTCTTTGAATGCGTTTAACTGCTCACCCACATTATTAGCCTTATTGTTCGCCTCATCTGCCGTATCTTCTACAACATCCATTCGTCCCTGCAAGGAATTGACACTATCATCATACGATTCATTCTTTTCCGCTATTTCAGTCACATCATTTTGTAACTGAGTAATATCATTCTGAAATTTTTCGACAATCTCATTATATTTTCCGTCATCAACGGAAGGGACTCCTCCTTCTTCCCCTGTGGGTACCCACTCTCCACCATCACCAACATATATCGGAGCAGGTAAAGTCGTACCAACAAGAGCCCACCAACCATTATGAGGAAACGGATGTGCTATTTTTAACTTCTCAATGGTGGTAAATAACCCTTTATTAGCAGATTTGATATTTTTTGCCTCAAGCCACCCCTCTACTTTTACGTTCCCTTTTAAATGGGTTTTACCTTGAATAGTTACATCACCACCTATTGCAGCATTACGACTAACAGAAACATCACCGTCTATTTGTGTTGATTTGATTGAACTCATATTAATACTGATTTAGCTAATTCGTTCAATGCAGAGCTTTTCTCCACATCCCCGAATGTTGTTAATACTAGTGCGGCAATTGTATACACTACCGCATCATAACATCGCTGACAAATCTCTATCGCACCATATTTGTCTATTTGAGGATAAGGAAGATAAACTGCACGACTGACTGTTGCATCCTGGCTCTTACAAGAATAAAATTCCAGTACTCTCCCTTCTGGTCGTATAGAAATAGCGCAAACAGGACGTTGGGTAGTGCCACGTATTCCTTTAAATCTAGAGGATTGCTTCTCATATTCAGGATCATCAACACTTATGGGATAAAATACGGCACGTTCCCAATCACTCATCTGAAAAACGACAAAGCGCATAAAATCTTCCGGCAACAACACGCAGCCGCTTTCATTCTTTTTCCAATACACCTCTTCTCCGAAATTATACCCGCCATCGAGCAAGTAAGGAGGTGCAGAACTGTGTACGCGTTTTACAGCCTCAATAATCTTTGATTTAATGATGTCGTTTAATGCAAGCGTGTCTACATCACCAATTTCTTTCAATACATCACTCGTTGTGTTTTGGTCAAGTGCTATACGAACATCTCCAGCTATCTCGTCAAGATGATATACCGTCATACGCTATTACTTTATTATTACAATCCTTCGAACTCTATTCCATGAGCTGCTGCTTGTTCCAGAATGGCTTTAGTAGAACGCATAGAAGTACGACTGATACCAAATTTGTCAGCAAGATAATCCTTAGCAGCTGCAATATCACTCACTTTGACCTTGCAAACAGTTTCATCATTCCCTGCCCCTACGTTATCTTCCGTCTCTCCGTTTTGCTCAACGTTCTCGTTGTTGTCCAATTCAGTCTTGTCTACATTCTCAGCAGCCGGAATTTCTTTCTGATTCTTTAAAGAAGTAACCTTTTGTTTGTCTGTCGCCTTTCTTTCAGCACTTTGCCCCTGTGAAGTTTGGAGTCTAAACAACTTTCCAAAGTTGTAATGTCTCTCTATTGACCTTTGTAAAATTTCATTATCTGTAGTAAATACACTACTACCATTTGACAAGGGAGTAAACGTTATATGAAAATTCTTTTTGCTTGGAAGCACAACATTAATACTAATATTGGTGTTCGCCATGTAAGTTTTAATAGTCATATTGTCGAATGAATTAAAAAGGGGATAGGACTTCTATCCCATCCCCCCGATTAATAATTTGATTTATTTATACTCTAATTAAGCAGTTTCTGAACCACTATCTTCTACTGTTGCAGGTGCCTTTGCAAGTCTCATACGCGCATGTGCCTTTGCATAACGCAGATATAAGCAACTTACTTCCTGAATCACTACAGCATCGGTACGACGAATACCCGCTTTCTTCAAGTCAAGCACATTGCGTGCCCAAGACACGTGGGTTTTCTTGGAAAGGTATTCCGGATCCATGGCAAAACCGCAATCACTCATACCATTCACATCAAATAATTCATGATGAATGGTAAGAACTTCTCCGAAGTCAGTATCCCAAGATTTAAATTTCAAGTTCCAAACCTCAACGGTATCTTTCAAACGAAATTTCTCACTCTTAATCTTGGAGAATGCCGAAAGCATATCACTTCCGCAGAATAAAATCTTACGCTTATTACCGATACCAGTACCGACAAAAAGGTCTTTGGTTATATCCACGAGATTTTCATCAGTAATCTCGGCACAGTTCTTTTCGCTGTTCCATTCACCAACCTCGATATCCTTTCCTGCCATCCACCAGATTCCCCCTGTAAACCAGGTATTCATACCGTCCTTGGCAACATGTTTGATAACCTGTTTAACGCCAAACAAGTAGGTATTCTCCATGGCAAGGCGCATATCATATACGCCATCTTCTTCAATATCGGAAAAGTTCCAATTCACTTCTTTGGCAGCAATCTTGTCAAAGGTAGACTGTTCTACCTGTATCATGAAGTTCTGACAGTACTGTGTTTCCGGCATAGGAATATTGTTGAAACGCCCAGTCTGCACATCCAGTTCACCACAGGCCTTTCCCATACGGACAAGAGTCGTTCCTTGCGGAATCTCTGGTAAAAGAATGGGTTGCTTGCTTGAATCATCCATTTTCCCATTTACTGCATAAACTGTCGGCAAATTAGTTGAACTATCCTTTCCGCACACACAAAGTTCAAGGTCAGGAACATTGCTGTCACTTTCTGAATATGCAGTCCCATCCGGTTTAGTAATAGCACTTACACCTACCACACGGATAGTGTCATCCAATGTGAACATATTCAGATCACTCACTGGCAAAGAAACACTTGCACCACCCGTCATTGCTTCCAATTTTTTATTAGTACTACACTTTATTTCGCGTGTACCCACACTATAGTACTTCACCTCAAAAGAATTAGTACTACTTGATTTCGCATAACGACTAATTTGATCAATAGGTGTCGCCATCGGACGAATTTTCACAATGCGCTTATCTACATCGCTTAAGTAAAAATTCGGGTCTCCATTTTCACGACCACCGGTTTCTGTGGCAATACCATCTGTTCCACCCGTACCGTCTGCACCGGCTGTCATTTTACCTGCATCTGGCAGGTTTGATGCGTCAGCCATCATGACACCGCTTGATGCACTCGTCACAAACGCTAATATCATTAGCGTAATGCGACAAAAGAAATTCATTACTTTCTTCATTGCTTGAAATTTTAATTGTTAATAAATGAATTGTGTATCTTTATTTGTTTATTGACCTACGTTTTTCGCCTCCACGTTCCCAAATATTTTGTGCACCATCATATCGACTTATTGCACCAAGATCTGGCATTTGTCGTGAGCCTGCATTACCACCTCCATTCTTTCCTGCAAGATTAGCAGTACCGTCACTCTTGCTCCCTTTGCGTAGTTTTTCCTCAATCTTACTATTACGTCCTTTCACTTCTCCCTCATGACTGGCTGTTTCTACATCGCTATCATGTTTGATAGCCTTGATAGCCATTTGAATACTATCACGAGTGAATTTACCAAGAAGTCCGTCCTTCATAATTCCAATCAGAAACTCCATTGCTTGATCTATTTCATCATCAGAAATACCTTCCTCCTGCTGCATTTGTTCAAGAGTAGAAAGAGTCGCATTAATGTTCTGCTGATACTGTTCTTCAAACTCCTTCTCTTTGGTTATTCGTTCCGCATACTCTTTGTTGGCAGCAGCAAGAGCTTCTTGCTTCTCTGGGTCTTCAAGTGCAGCTTTAAAATCATCACCAAATTTGCGTATCATACCGATGATTGGGTCCTCCCCTTTACGCCAATCAGTGAGAAATGCTGCACTACGTGGATTACTCGCAAAAAGATCGGAAAGTGCTTTTTCCCGTTCTTTATAGCCAGACAATTCTTTGTCCAAACCGTCGTATTCGTCGTTAATTTGAGCGAATAATGCCTCGTCGTCGGCAAACTCTTTATCGGGATACTTTGCTTTCAATCGATCTGTGTATCGCTCGCGATTGCTCTTAACTTCCATATTATTAGGTATAATGTGAGAAAAATAAATTTTAGTCTTTATCTACAAAGCAAAAATAGCGAGGGAAAGAAGGATTCCACGTTTATCTTTTTACGCTCCAATCTATAACTTTGGAACATAGATAAATAGAAAAATGAAGCATAAAGGCGCTATAATGGAATACTCAAAGGAACGTATGGACGATTTAATGAGAGCATACGATGAATACATTTCATCATGCGACTATATCCGTATGTCCGAGGTATACAAAATAATAGTCAATATGCCCTCTCGCCGCTTTTGGGTTAGTGACATACGTGCTGCATTGATTATTTCTGCAATGATGAGAGGTAAAACAGATTTGAGCACAATGTGCCCATTGAAAAAAGAGATGTATGAAGAAATTTATAATCGGGTATTTAAACTTCAAGAAGAATGTCCTGAATTAACTATTTCCGAACTGTGCGCCAAAGTTATTGCACAACCTGCTCCTAAATTCTACCTTACACCAGGCAGTGCAAAAGTAATGGTATGTAAAGCAAGAAAACAATGGATACAAGAAAAATGGAAAAGATTACGGCTCTTGTAATTTCTACTATTGTTGTAGGTTTGTCATTTTTCAAAGTATGGGATTGGCAAACTGTAGGCATTTACGCAGGAAGTGATATTGCCGGACGTGTATTGTACCCATTTTTTCACGCAAACATTCTGCACGCTTCCCTTAATTCATGGTGTTTGCTTTCAATGGTTTTTATTTATGACATTGGAATATGGCGGTTAGTACTAGCTTACATAATTGCTGTTACGATTCCAGTTGACACTATTGAGTGTTTTATTGGTGAAATGACATCACCAACAGTAGGATTATCGGGAATAGTATTTGTTTTATTTGGCTCAATCTCGTTTGAAGTATTACGCAAACAATATTACCAGTTGTGGATGATATTCTATCTTACTGCAGGTTTCTTATTTCCACACACCAATGCAATATTACACCTATGGTGTTATATGTTAGGTTTCCTTGTGGCTCTGCTTAACAAGCCGATAATAAAAAAGTCACATGATTAAAGGTAATATAAACATAAAAGCCATTACCAATATACTAATAGAGAATGAACGCCGTAATTCAATTATTTATGCAAAATTTAATCCTATTACCGGCGAAGGTTCTGTAGGGGGACGTGTCAAATGTACCATTAGTGATTTTCCTATACGCAATCAATGGCTACCAAAGCGTGTAATGAAAATACCGCTTGTACGTCAACTTGTGGAAGCAGGTTCTATTGCCAAATTCCTTACGGATTACATGGGAGTAGAAGACAATCCGGATGATCGGCTGAAAGTTATAGAGCAATTTGTACGCATACGAAGCCGCGAGGACTTTCCATTTTGGGCAGCTACATTCGTTTATATCAAGAATAAAGGTGGTGGAGAAGATGTATTGTTCCGTCTTACAAGACCGCAACGTCGCTTTGTGGAACGGCTCGAAAAATTACGTATTGCAGGAAAGCCAATACGTATTATTCTACTAAAGGCGCGACAATGGGGCGGCTCTACCACTTCACAGCTTTATATGGCATGGTTGCAACTCCTTCACAAAATAGGACTGAATTCACTCATAATAGCACATCAAGGTGCAGGTTCCGATGAAATCAAAGATATGTTCGACAGGATGATTAAAAAATATCCAGTCGAAATGCTTCACAAGATTGATGAGCTTTACAATGAGAATGAGCCGAAACTTGTAGGAGTGGGTAAATCGGGTAGCATATACCGTGTTCCTCAACGAAACTGTAAAATTAAAATTGGTACAGCGGAACGCCCGGATAGTTGCCGAGGTGGAGATTATAACCTTGTACATCTTTCAGAAGTAGGAATATGGAAAGCAACGGAAGGTAAGAAACCAGAAGATATTGTGCGGTCGGCCTGTTCGGGTATTCTCCTAAAACCATACACTATGATTGTCTATGAGAGTACAGCGAATGGTACAGGAAATTTCTTTCACAGGGAATATACCGCAGCAAAGAAAGGGGATTCCCAGTTCGAAGCCATGTTCGTATCATGGTTCGACATAGAACAATACACGCTGGCTTTCAATTCGGATAAAGAAAAACAAGGTTTTGCAGAATGGCTCTATAAAAACCGTAACAATGAAAATACTAGTTCCGAACGTGAAGAATGCGGTAAGTATCTTTGGTGGTTATGGGAGAAAGGGGCTACACTCGAAGCTATCAACTGGTATATAGCCGAACGTAGGAAGTATAATGATCATGGACAAATGGCTGCCGAATTTCCGTCCGACGATATTGAAGCCTTTGTTCATTCAGGAGCGCGTGTGTTTGACAAATACAAGGTGGACGCAATGCGTGGTACCTGCAAGAAGCCTAAATATGTCGGCGAAGTCTACGCCGATGCAGACGAAGGCAAGAACGCTTTGCAGAACTTGCGTTTTGTGGAAGACAAACAGGGGTTGTTACATATTTGGGAACTTCCTGAAATAGATGAAAAGGAAGTTGTCACAGACCGCTACCTCACTGTTGTCGATGTGGGAGGCCGTTCCAATAAAGCCGACTTCTCTGTCATTGTCGTGTTCGATCGTCTATTCATGATTGACGGCGACAGGCCTGTTGTGGTTGCCCAATGGTATGGGCATTGCGACATCGACCAGCTTGCGTGGAAAGCGGCACAAATAGCAGCGTTTTATGACAACTCGCTCTTGGTAATAGAGAGCAACACGTTGGAAACTCATGATAAGGAGCGGCAAGTGGATGGTGACCAATCCGGATTTATTCTTAACCAAATAAAGGATATATATCCCAACCTGTATGCACGCAAACAGTCAGAAGAAGATGTACGCGAGGGATTACCTACAAAATACGGTTTTCACACCAACATTTCCACTAAACCGATGATTATATCAACATTAGTCAAAGTTATTCGTGAGAACCTGTACACAGAACGTGATGAACGTTGTTTAGATGAATATCTGTGTTATGAGAAAAAGCCGAACGGTGCTTTTGGCGCAATTACCGGTAAGCATGATGACTTATTAATGACAAGGGCTATCGGACTGCATATCTGCTTCTTTGAAATGGATACTCCCAAAATTGTACCTCGTATTGGCCGATTTACTGTTAAGAGAAGAAAGAGAGCTGTTTCGGCAGCAACAATATAAAATTAAACATTTAATTTAATAAACTAATAAACAATGAACATTATCAGAAAATTACGTGCATCAATCCGTTTAAATGAAGCGGTAGTGCAAGCAGACAAAGCACATGAGGAAACAGGTGAACGTTATTACGTTATGCCCAATGGAAAAAGTGGTAAACTCATAATTATGGATAGATTCAACTTCCGCAAACTGAAACAGAAAGGTTATTTATCTCGTTCAACATTCGTGAATGATTTGGAACGTGAGTGTTTCTATTGTACTCCTTATAAAAATGGAAGCGGCGCATTACCTGAATTAATTGTTAAACTCAAGCGCAAAGAATATTTCACTTACCTTGATTCACTCAAAAAAAGAAAAAAGTAATGGGAAGTAGATATGATGCAAAACAGGGGATAGACGGCATTGTCACACTTACTAATGACCCTCTAGCTATTGACAATATCCGAAAAATAAAAGCTGGCGACCGAGTTGTGTGTAATGACGATGGAAATTCAGGAACAGTATTAGCAGTAGACGATGATAATTACGGTTGTACAGTACTATTCGATGATACATTAGAAACGTGGATAGAATGCGACCAATTGTCCAAAGAGTAATCTTCAAAACGGCGAATAGAGCAGGGTTCTATTCGCCGTTTTGAATTTAGCCTTGCATTGCCCCATGCAACTGATTTACAGCTTCCATATTTGCATTTTGTTGCGCTTGTTGGAGCAATTGAGGTGAAAGCCCGTCAGGAACTCTCCCCTGTGCGAGCTGTTCCTTTTGGCTCTTGATACTCTGTAACAGTTCATCGGCAAACGGGAAATCCCCATGCTCAAGCAACTGCTCTACGCTGATCGCTTGGGACTGATACAACTGCATTAGCATATCATTAGCAAGATGCCTGTATGCCGGTGTTGAAGTACTTTCAGTAATGCTTAAGTCAAATTCTACATCCCGGATTTTCTTCGGGTCATATTCAATTTGCGCACCACTCCTACCAGCAATATTGAACACACGTTTCGTATCATAAAACTGCTGCATGTTCTTCACATCTTTGTATGCCCCGTCCACAACAAAGCAACTAAAACACTCAAGCAAATCTAGCAATGATTTTGTAGCATTTTCTGTCTGTTGATTGTAATGTGATGCACTTTCCCCCGAATATCCCGGCTTTCCCTGCAATGCACCAGTTACTCCCGAAATATCCTCAAAGAATTTCAATTGCATATTCAGCAGTTCGGCAATACCTATGTTCGTGGAGTTGTTGGCTACCTGTTCCGGTACCTTGCCACTTTTGCTTGGTCTGTACACAATGACACCATTGAACTCCGTCCAGCTCTCTGCAATATCGTCAATGCTCACACCATCAGGCAAAGAATCTTCCGGCATCATCAATACACCTTTTGCGCTTGCCCTCATAATCCAGTCATAAAGCGTTATCAATCGATTGGTGTATCGTTGCTGGTCTATCACATCCGCCACGAATGAGTGTATTTCACCATCAATAAACGGATAAGCTTTGAAAACGTATGGATGACTGCCATGTTCGTAGGGCGTCTCCCCTTCCCTCAATATATCACCGAATGGAGATAGATAATAGAAATACCAATAATCATCTACAAACCAAGTAGCTTTTATCAACGGTACTTCTTCTTCAGGCATACCCACCTCCTTGGCCATACGCATACGTTCTTCGTTTTCAGCAAGTACTACTTGTGCATAATCTTCCTCATCTATCTTGAAAATGTCACCATTTTGGTAATCATGACAACGGTATCTCGGCTTCTGTTCCTTACGCCATATTTCTATTACCCTGCATCTTCCCGGCTCACTGGTAAAGAGAAAATCGTAATTTTCTAACCGACTATACCCAAATCGCTCTGCGTAAGTGGCTATATAATCCTTTCTTGCAGCCCACTTATAAATATCACGAAGCTCACGATATTCTTGCGGACTGGAAGCAAATTGCTCACACAGTTGCCCAAAAGATATATCATGTACTTCTCCAAGCACGGACACATCCCAACCTCTAAAATCCCTCATATTGTTATCAATGAAGAAATTGTTCGGCTGTACATAATCCGTCCAGCAATCTTCTTTACCATTACGCCAACCATATGATTTACGATGAACAATAAAGCCACTGATTAGAAATTCTTCCATACTTCGAGCGTACACATCGGGCATTCGGTTGAGTTGCATATTGCATTGTAATATAGTACTCATTGTTTCACCGAGCTTCTGTTCATCTCTATCACGTGCTGTACAAGTAGGTTCTTTACTTTGGCTGCGGTACACCCCCAATACACTGCGTACAAGCCGACGAATAAGATTATTTTTCAATGGCACATTACCTTGGCTCTTGATATATTCTTCTTCAGTCATGGATTTACCATCAACACAAATCATATCATCCCATTGAAAACCATAAGTATAGCGTTTATTGCGTTCCCGGTCTTTTCGAAAGTCCTCCATCTGATTCCAATAGTACTGCGCTTCCATTAGAATATCAAATGCTCTGCGACCACCATACCGCTTTGCAGAAGCAACGGTATCAATTTCAGATAGCTCATTCCGTTTCGGCGCAATTCGGCTCATTGGTAACAATTTTCCTTTGCCTTTATTATGCATATTTTCGTTGTTTAATGATTGCTTAGAGTACAAAAGTAGTACCCAAAGCAATCATTTTAGGTTTAACTATTTACGTTCGTCTTGCTCCATCTCTAAAATAAATGTCCGCTTTAACTCATTAATCCTCTTTTCAAGTTCTTCTGCTTTTGAGGTATCTCCGATTTCCTTAGCAGTATCATAAGCTTTCTTTAGTTTTGAGTAAATACGTTCCATTCCTTTCATTTTTACATATTCAGGATCAATGATAATCTCGCTTATCAGTTCTGCTTTCTTCTCCAACGGTAAACTCAAATCACCTTTAATGGCGCTGAATTCACTCGCCTTTGCACGGTATGCATCCAAATAACCAAAGAACTTCTCATCCAGCCCCCTACCTACATTACGTTCATCGCCACCGCTCATCAACATTCGGTTGGCAAGCGGAACATAACGCCAATCAAATTTTTTTTCACCTGTTCCCACATTGATCAAATTACGAATTTGGTTGGTTACAGTGAAGAAGCCGCCGGTGTATTGTTTCAATACTGTCTCTTATACACATCTCCGAGCCCACGAGACATCTCAGGATCTCGT
>ENA-OYYB01000817-OYYB01000817.1-human-gut-metagenome-genome-assembly--contig:-NODE-817-length-15839-cov-5.467245_pt1 | contig 15839 bp, 10 predicted proteins | sample MGYA00244059_ERZ653440 | MGnify/ENA primary metagenome ERZ653440 (study PRJEB26926, sample SAMN06164994) | human gut metagenome | biome: ENVO:00009003; feature: ENVO:2100002; material: ENVO:00002003... | reverse complement strand
TACGAGATCCTGAGATGTCTCGTGGGCTCGGAGATGTGTATAAGAGACAGGTGTCGTACAGCGCGAGAGCACCGACGGAGGTCATCGCGCAGGTGCCGTTCGTCATGCCGAGGCCTTCCTTGGAGACCAGGGTGTCGAGCGTCTTGATGCCGGCCTTGGCCATGGCCTCAGCGCCGGGCATCTTCACGCCCTCGTACATGGCCTCGCCCTTGCCGAGCATGGGGAGCGTCATGTGAGCGAGAGGAGCCAGGTCGCCGGAGGAGCCGAGAGAGCCCTTCTGCGGGACGACGGGGGTCACGCCCTTGTTGAGCATCTCAAGCAGCATCTCGACGAGGATGGGACGAACGCCGCTCACGCCGCCGCACAGAGCGTTGGCACGCAGCAGCATCATGCCGCGGACGATCTCGTCAGCATACGGCTCGCCGGCGGCGGTGCAATGGCTGAGGATCAGGTTGGTGGAGAGCTGATTGCTCATCTCCTTGGGGACGGCGACCTTCTGGAACTCGCCGAAGCCCGTGGTGATGCCGTAAGCGACGCGGCCCTCAGCGGCGATCTTCTCGGCCAGGGCGCGGGACTTCTTCATGGCTTCCAGAGCGGAGGGAGCCAGCTCGACGGTCGCATTGTAGCGAGCGATGGCGACGAAGGATTCGAGCGTCAGGCTGTGGCCATCGACGACGACATGCTTGATCGCGGTAGGATTCATGATCATGGTAGTGTCCTCTCTTTTCTCAAAGTTCCGGTGTGACCCGGTCGGCGTGTCCGGTTGCCCGAACCGTCCAAGTGCAAGAAACGTGTCGAAGCGTTCCCCTTACTTTCCGCGCATGCCCGTGCGTGGATGGCGCTCCGCCTGTGGAAAAGCCCCACAGGATCGTTCTGGAAACAGTATAGCACATTTTTGTGCAAAATCAATAGTTTTTTGCCGAAAAAAGTTTTCTTTGTTGTGCGTTATCACCATATTGAGATAACACACTATCAGGGTACAGTGATAGAATTGGACAGAATAGATAAAAAAAGCGCCCCGCTTTTGCGGGGCGCCCTTCATTCTTTGTGGAAAGGTCACAGTTGTTCACTTCTTGTGCTTCTTGCTGGACTTCGGTTCGGGCGCGGCATAATCCATGATGCGGATCGCCGGATTCTTCTTTTTGATGAACGCGTAGATCTCGTCGAGGTCTTCGCGCGGGAAGAAGAGAGCCTTTTCCGTGTTGCCGTGGCCGATGTGCAGGCGCACCATGTCGGCATGGCCGCGGTCCTCGCACACGATCGCATTGATGTCCTCCCAGGGGAAGAACTCGTAGTTGGTGGTGAACTGCATATCGTAGAAGATCTCAAGTCCGCGGCTCGTGAGAGCGGCGTCCTTTTTGGTCATCAGCGTCAGCAGATACAGCACTGAGAATGCGAGCGAGACGAAGGCGAGCAGCGGATTTCTGCTGCGGGTCGAAATGCCGAACAGCAGCAGCACGACAACCAAGATCCATCCGCCGGTCTGCACCCACTTTTTACGTGGCTTGAGCGACGACTGCGCGGGGTAGATCGGGGGCGGGACGGATTCCCAGGGAAGCGATTGTTTCACAGCGGTGATTCCTTTCTAAGTAAAGCAGGGGGCGTAGATTACGCGTTGATCTTGGGAGCCTTACCGGCAGCACGGCGAGCCTCGAGGTTCGCAAGGGCCTTGGCGTGAGCCTCTTCGGGAGCGCCGGCGGGCTTGCCGGCCTTGGTCTTGCCGAAGATATTGGTGTAGGAACCGTCAGCCCAGAAGATGTTGCGGCCGAACAGAGCGGTCACATAGGCGTAAACGGGGTTGAGCAGGTTGACGAACGCATACGGGAAGAACACCAGCGGGCTCATGCCGAGAACGCCGGTCTGGTAAGCGCCGCAGCCGGTCCAGGGGAACATAACGGCCCAGAGGGTACCGGCATCTTCCAGAGAACGGGAGAGCATATTGCGGCCGAGACCGAGCTCGTCGTACTTGTCAGCATAGATGGGGGCGGGAACGCCGATGCCGAGGAACTGGTCGCACATGGTGGCGTCGCAGAAGATGGAGGTCAGCAGGGTCGCGAGGATGAGGCTGCCGACGGAGTGGATCCTGTGCTTCAGGCCGCCGAACAGACGCTCGACGCAGCCGCAGCGCTCCAGAGCACCGCCGTAGGCGAGCGCGAGGAGGATGAGGTTGATGGTCCACATGGTGCCGTTCATACCGCCGGCCTTGCCGAGGATGGAGTCAGCGACTTCGTTGCCGGTCTCAACGACGATACCGTTGTGCAGCATGTTGAAGATGTCGCCCAGGGCGCGGGAGCCGTAGATGGAGGTGGGCTGGAAGATCATCATGAAGATGGTCGCGGTGGCAACGGAGATGGCGATACCGACGAGGCCGGGCACGCGCAGGATGCACATCACGATAACCACGATGATGGGGATGAGCAGAACGGGGGAGATCTTGAAGGCCTCGCGGAACGCGTCCTGAATGGACTGGGCGACGGTCGGATCATAGGCGCTGGCGTCGATGTTCAGGCCCATGATGGTGTAGAGGATGAGGGCGATGACCAAGGTCGGGCCGGTGGAGGAGACCATCGCGGTGACGTGGTCGAAAAGACCGGTCTCGGCAACAGCCGCGGCGAGGTTGGTGGTATCGGACAGGGGGGAGAACTTATCGCCGACATACGCGCCGGAGATGATCATACCGGCGGTGAGGGCGGGATTGATGCCAAGGCCCGCGCCGATGCCGAGGAACGCAAGACCGATGGTGGCGGTGGTGGTCCAGGAGGAGCCGCACGCCATACCGACGATCGCGCAGAGGATGCAGCCGATGGGCAGGAACAGCTTCGGGGTCAGCAGATCCAGACCGTAAACGATCAGGGAGGGGATCGCACCGGAGGCCATGAAGCTCGAGACCAGGAAACCGACGGTGCAGAGGATCAGGACCGCTTCCATGGAAGCGCTCAGGCGCTCGATCATACCGGCGAGCATATCCTTGAAGTCGTGACCGCAGAAGTGACCGACGATGCACGCGACGACGATGGACATGACCAGGGGCATATGGGCGTCATGGTAACCGGATTCGGAATGACCGAGGAAGCAGTAAAGCATGAACCCGATCATTGCCACAATGGGAATTAACGCCAGCAGAAAACTGGGCTCCCGTGCGACTTTCTTTTCATTTGCCATTGATAAAATACCTCTCTCTTCATAAAAATACTTGCCCGTCAGGAAGCGGGAAGCCGCTCCTCCCCGTGACGAACACGCTGCACACCGCACGCGGGGACGTGCGTTTTCTGTGGAGGGGTCCCACAGAAAAACAGACACAGAACTTAGGCAACAGCACCGTCGGGCAACGGTTTCTTGCACGCTGTTTCCCATGCCCTAATCTATTTGTGAACTAATTGTAACATACCTGTTCAGCAAAAGCAATAAAATTCGCGTAGATTCCAAAAAATATTTTAGTCAATTCTTCTATATCAGGATGACGTGATGTTATGTTGATATGCTTTTACAGCATTGCAATAAAGCGAAACGGACAAAAAGGAGCAGGCGCTTAGCGCCTGCTCTGATCAAAATGACGAATGGCTTACTTTTCTTCTTTGGCCCGCTCGAGCAGCAGCTTATAGCCGTCCGCCCCGTAGCAAAGGCACTTATTGACGCGCGTGATGGTCGTGGACGAAACGCCAATCTTCTGCGAGATCTGCGTGAAGGTCTTGCCATCGGCGAGAAGCGACGCCACCTCGAAGCGCTGGGACATCGCCTCGATCTCGCTGAAGGTGCAGAGATCGTCGAAGAAGCGGTAGCATTCTTCCTCCGTTTTCAAAGATAAGATCGCCTTGAACAGGTGATCGGTCTCTTCGCTTTTCATTTTGCTCTGGTACATCCAACGTTCCTCCTCAACGATCCGATCGGATCGACTCCTGCCCGCGCGGTGTGGCCGCGGCGGACGCCGAATGACGGCTGCCCGGAAGCTGCTTGCGGGCGAACCTCGGTTTTCGGAGTTTGCCCGTTGATATTGTCTCTATGGTAACAAAAAGCGGCAGTTCCGTCAAGCGCAATTCGTGCTTTTTGGAGGATATCTTCATTTTTCGTGAACACTGTCCGCGACGGAAAGAAAAATTTTTGCACCGCAGGCGGCGAAAGCTATGGCAATTCCGCGCGGAAAATGCTATACTGTCTCGAAAGTGGAAAAAACGGCCGCGGCCGCTTGACAATCCCTGTGCCGTACCGTAAAATATCTGTCAACCACTCCGATACGCTGCTGTGCCACCGCAGTACAGTACGCTGTCCATACATTCTATTAGGAAAGGACACACACTATCATGGCAACGATCAAAGCTCACACCTTATCCGGCTTTATGGAGCTGCTTCCCGCGCCGCAGACCCAGATGGAGCGCCTTATGGAGGTGCTGCGCTCGTCCTACGGCGTCTATGGCTTCACCCCGCTCGACACGCCCATCATCGAAGCGAGCGATGTGCTGCTCGCCAAGGGCGGCGGCGAGACTGAAAAGCAGATCTACCGTTTCTCCAAGGGCGACAGCGACCTCTCCCTTCGCTTCGACCTGACGGTGCCTCTGGCGAAATACGTTGCCTTGCATTATGCCGACCTCGCTTTCCCGTTCCGCCGTTTCCAGATCGGAAAGGTCTATCGCGGCGAGCGCGCGCAGCGCGGCCGCTTCCGCGAGTTCTATCAGGCAGATATCGACGTCATCGGCGACGGCGAGCTCGACATCACGAACGACGCCGAGATCCCTGCCATCATCTATACCGTCTTCTCCCGCCTCGGCCTGTCCCGTTTCCAGATCCGCATCAACAACCGCCGCATCTTAAACGGCTTCTACGCGATGCTGGGCCTTTCCGACAAGTCCGGCGATATCATGCGCACCGTCGACAAGATCGAAAAGATCGGCCCTGACCTCGTGCGCGCGATCTTGGTCGACGACTACGCCATCGAGGGCGAAAAGGCGGATGAGATCCTCGCCTTCATCGGCATCAAGGGCACGAACGAAGAGGTGCTCGCTTCTCTTGAAAAGTACCGCGGCCGCAACGAGATGTTCGACCAGGGCCTCGACGAGCTGACGACCGTCGCCAAGTACCTCGGCGCGTTCGGCGTGCCGCAGGAGAACTTCGCGGTCGACCTGACCATCGCGCGCGGCCTCGACTACTACACCGGCACGGTGTACGAGACGACGCTGCTCGACCACCCCGAGATCGGCTCGGTCTGCTCCGGCGGCCGCTACGATAACCTTGCAGAGTACTATACTGACCGCAAGCTCCCCGGCGTCGGCATTTCGATCGGCGTGACGCGCCTGTTCTATGTCCTCGGTGAGCAGGGCCTTCTGAATAGCGACATCTGCACCGCGCCGGCGGACGTGCTTATCCTGCCGATGACCGAGGACCTGAGCGAGGCCATCTCGCTCGCGACCGATCTTCGCGCCGCGGGTGTCAGCACGCAGATCTATACGGAAAAGAAAAAGTTCAAGGCCAAGATGAACTACGCCGACAAGCTCAAGGTGCCCTACGTCTACTTCCTCGGCGAAGACGAGATCAACGCGGGCGTCGTGTCCTGCAAGGACATGCGCACCGGCGAGCAGGTCAAGCTTCCCCGCGCGGAAGCGGTGGAAAAGGCCAAGGCCTTTGTGGAGTCTGACCGCCAAAAGCCGGTCATTTGTGAAAAGTAAAAAAGTGGCAGCCCGAAAGGGCTGCTTCTTTTTTGCGCTCCCTCGGGGGAGCGGTTGCTTTCCGCGCAGAGCGCGGAGGGATATGCGGCGTGCGCGCCGCAGCACCAAGGGGGCCATTCTCTCACGTGAGAGAATGGCCCCTTTGACTCGCTCCCACACGGTGTGGGGAACAACGATGCAGCGCTGCCGCGCTGCGATAAAAACCCCGCTGCGCGGGGAGGGCGCAAAAAAAGGCAGCCTTTCGGCTGCCGATTTTTTCAGTCCACCGTGCGCATGAAGGACGTCGATCCCTTCTGGAATCTCACATCCAGCTTCACGCGGTCCGCGCGCATATAGCTCGTGGTGTATTCATAGGTATGCCCGTTCTCGGTCGTGGTGCGGCGCTGATGGAAAAACGCCGCCGAGCCGGGCGCGCAGTGCAGAAGCTGCGCCTCGTGCGGCGCGAGCACGACGGCCTCATACGTGTCCGACGCGGAAAACGGGATGACGCCGACGTGGTAGAGGAGACTGTAGAAGCTGTGCGTTTCCAAAAGCTCGCGCGTCAGGTTCGGATAGATGTACTCTGGGTAGTACGACGTCTCTAAAATGAGCGGCTCGCCGTCGACGTTTCGCACGCGCGTGAAGCGATAGACTTTGACACCCGGCTCAAGGCCCATGAGCGTCACGATCTTGGGAGAAGGCGTGATGACCGCGAAGTCGACCAGTGTGGACGACGGCGTTTTGCCCAGCTGGGAAATTTCCGTCGTGAACGAATACTGCACGCCCTTGCGGCGCGTGTTCGGGTCAGTGACGAACGTGCCCTTGCCGCGCTTTCGCACGACGAAGCCCTCTTCTTCCAGCGCGCCGATGGCCTGGCGCACGGTGTTGCGGCTGATATCATACGAGCGGCAGAGCTCGGCCTCGCTCGGCAGCAGGTCGCCGACCTTGAGCGCGCCGGAGGTGATGCTGCGCTTGATGATGCCCATGAGCTGGGAATAGAGAGGAATTTCGCTGTCGAGCGACAGCGGATTTTTAAGGACCGGATTGTGTTCCATGGTGGGAACCTCCCGAGAAATACGTTTTGGAATATTCCCATCATACCACATATCTTTGAGATGTTCCAGTACCTTTTTGCAATTTCTCCCTCATTTTGCGCGAAAAGACAGGGAAAAAGGCGGCCTTCGGGCCGCCTTTTTGAAATTTGACCGCTTCAGTCCAGAATTTCCTGCGCGCCGGTCTTCAGATTCACGCGCACAGAGTGCGTCACGAGCGGGTCGCTCGTCTTTTGATGGTCGATATCGTAGACGGCGGTGGTGTAGACATAGCCGTCGCGGATCTCAAGGGCACCGGGGAAGTAGCTGATGCTGCTGCCATCCTCCGTGACGCTGCCGTAGAAGTAGTCCGCATCACCGATACTCGTCCAAGTCTTGCCGCTGTCATAGGAAATGGACAGATTGTTCTGCGCGGGCGGGAACTGTAGCGTCTTGACAATATTGCCGTGGTTATCAAAAGCAATGGACTCGTAGCCGTCGATCTTTACGTACTGCTCGCCGTCAGGATTGTAGAGCTCCGTAACATACGTTCCCATCGTCGCGCCGCCGATATGATAGTTAAGCGCCACTCTGCTGCCTCTGATCGAAAGTGTCGCGCGCACAGGTGAGTCAGTCAGAGAGTCGATCGGCAGGGTGCAGATGGTCTCAACTGCGCTGCCCTCGCGCCAGCGGCAGAGCTTGCCGCCGGAAATGTACCAGAGATAGTCATCATTGTCGACATAGCTGTCGGCACTTTTGGTGATGGAGGCACGGCTGAGAGTATCCGTCGCGGTGGTGGTTACGGCCTGCTTGCCGCTGTCCGCGGCGGTTTTCTCGAACCATTTGCAGAATGCATCCCAAACGGCAGTCTCCATACCGGCATCGGTGACCTCATAGCTGTAAAAGGTGGCTTCTCCTTGACCGTCGCCCGTATCGAAGAAATTGAGCGCATTTTTATGATTGCTGATAAGCACAAAGTTCCATCTGCCGCAGCTGACAGTGAATCTCTCGCGGTAATTGCCAGCCAGGTTGAGATCACGCGATTCTTTCCAGGAATACCGGCGGAACTGTTCGGCCATTGTTGTGCGATAGTCGATGTTCGTGTTAGTGTGCTCTTCGATTTTAGGGCCTGACGGTTCGGCCAGATCGTGATATTGTAAAGTATCGCTGAGAACATTCATATCGCCCAGCGCGTCGAGCGCGGCGTCGAGCGCGTCAAAGCCTGTGGAAGCGGCGGATGCGTCCTCCTGCGTGAGCAGGATCTTGCCGGTGATGGTAAAGCTGTCCGTCATTGCCTGCAAAATGGCCGCCTCGCCCTCAACGGCGCGGTCGCGGTTCCAGCCCCGCTGATTCTCTTCCGTGCTGCCGTCGAACGTCCAGTGCGTTGTGACCTCGTAGCAGGTGCCGTCCGGCGCATCAAAGAGCGTGACAATTGTGTTGCTCATGCCCTCGTGCGTCACAAAGCGCCAGCCCGCGTCGGTCTTCTCGGCCTTTGCGCCGGTGCTTTCCCATTCCGCCTTCGCTTCGTCAAGGCTCTGCTCGAGCTTCTTTGCGTTGAAGTAGGAGCCGGTGTCGTAGCGGGAGTACCAGAACTCCGTCCCCGGATTGCACGCCCAGGCGGTGATCGGCGCATAGAAGTAGTAGCTGCCGTCGCCCGAAATGAGCCGCGCCTCGCACTGGTTGGCGCGGCCGTAGCCGTCCGCCGCCGTGTCGTTCAGCAGGTCGGGAATGAACATCTTCGGCAGATCAAGCCCCGCGTAGTCGATATAGAAGTCGTGCAGGTAATACTTGAGGTCCACGCCGTAGCCGCAGCCGTTGTACCACAGCCCGTCGTTGCTCATCGAGGTGCCGATGATCTGATAGCCGGTCTTCTCGCCGTAGGTGTAGTGCAGGACGGTGAGATAGTGCGTCCAGTTCTCGTTGAGATATCCGTCGTCCGTCAGCTCCTGCCCGCCGATGACGTCGATCTGCATGCCTGCCTCGTTCGTGGGCTTCATCTCATACTGGAAGTACCACAGCTCCAGCACCGTGCCGTCGGGGGAAAGGTTGCCGAGCGAATCTGCCTGCTCCAGCTGCGTCACGCGCACGTCGGCGACCGTGTCTTCGATCGAGCGGGACGCATAGTCGTTGTTTTCCGACACGGAATAGGTCATCGTGCCTTTTTTGAGGTCTTCCACGCACGCGGCGGCATAGTCGTCCATCGAGGCGTAGATCGGATTGACCTGTTCGTTCAAGCGGAAAACCGAACAAAAGAGTTCGCTGCCGTCTTCTTCGTAATCGCCGGCAAGGCCGAGGTAGACCGAGCCGTCCTTTTGCTTCAGAAGATAGACCTGATTCGGTTGACCGTCACTTGCCTCTTCGCAATGGCCGCTCCAAGCGGACTTGTTGTTCTGTATGAGATCGTCGACCGGCGAAGCTTTGGTGCTGCCGAAGAGCGCGTAGAAGGACTGCTTTTCCAGCGTGTATTCCTCCATCGGGCCGTAAATGGATGTGGAGCCCCAGGCGTCGCACAGCGTCACATACTTTTCTCCGGCAGTATTTGTCGTGGTGCGGAAGGAGGGGTAAGTGCCGTCCGTAAAGCCGTCCGTAAAGGCGGGCGCTTCATATAAGAGTATGTCGACCGTATAGCTCTTGTCGGCAAACGGGTCATCATTTTTCTGCGTCTGTGCGCGCTCGCCCCAGCCGACGGCGCAGCCCGCCGTCAGCGTCAGCGCCAGCACGAGGGCGACAACGCCGAGCCCGCGCTTTTTCTGCGCGCCCAGCACGTTCGTGATGCGGCGCTTCAGACGCTCGACCGTGCCGCCGAAGCACGTCGTCGCGGGCAGCGCCCGCACGCTGGACTGCACGGCGGCGAGCAGTGTCCGGCTGTAAGCCGCGCGCTCGGGGAGTTCGAGCCCGTCGGTCGCCGCGCTGTCGCAGGCGAGCTCGATGTCCTCGTCCGCCTGACGCAGCATCAGATACACCACGGGGTTGAACCAGTGCATCGCGTTGGCCGCGAGCAGCACGAGCTTTAAGAGCATATCGCGCCGCTTCAAATGGCACAGCTCATGGCGCAGGATGTAGCGCAGCTCCTGCACGTCATAGCGCTCGTGGGGCAGGAGCAGCCGCGGGCGAAGAAGACCTGTCACCGCGGGGGTGGAGATGGCCTCGCAGACGATCATCTCCGGCGCGCTCACGCCTAAGTCGCGCGCCGTGTCAGAGAGCATCGCGGCGTAGTCCGCGCGGGCGACGTCTCTCTTCCAGCGGCGCACCGTGCGGCGGAAGAGGGCGTAGGAGACACCCTGATACAACAGGAACGCCGCCGCGCCCGCGAGATAGCCGTAAAACAAGATCGTCGTCACGGGGATGTAGCGCGTCGTCTTCTGCTCGGGATTCGTCACAGGGCGCTGGATGATCGTGTCGCGCACCGCGGCGGGGGACTGGCCGCTTTTTTCGGCCATGTCGCCAAACAGGTTGTCGGTCGATTGGATGGTCGTCTTATCCGTGCCGACAAAGAGGGTGTAGTCCTTCGGCGGCTCAGCCTGCACCGGCGCGTTTTTCACCGAAAAATCGACCGGCAGCAGCAAAAAGACCGCCAGCGCCAGCCACAGCCAGCAGCGCGTCTTCGCGCGGTAGCGCTCGCGCCAGAGGGGTTTGAGTACCAGCATCGCCAGAATGGCGAGGGAACCTAACAGGGAAGTTTTCAACAGATTCAGCAGAAATGTTTCCATGGTGCGTCCTCCTTATATTTCCGTTTAACGGCTCATATCGTCCAAAAACTGCCGCAGCTCGTCGATCTCGCTCTGCTCGAGCGGCTTTTCGGCGTTCAGCGCCGCGACGAAGCTGCCGAGCGACCCGCCGTAGAGCCGCTTCAGGACGCTGCGGCTCTCAAATTCGAGGTATCTGTCTTTTGAGACGAGCGGCGTGTACAAATTGTTCCGCCCCTCGCGGCGGCTCGAGAGGAATCCTTTTTCGCACAGGCGAGTAAGGTAGGTGTTGACGGTGTTGGCGCTCCAGCCGTGGCTCGCGAGCGCGCCGTCGAGATCGCCGCGGCTGACCTCGCCGCCGACGGCCCAGATAGCCTGCATCACGGCAAGCTCCGCGTCGGGCAGTCTCTTCTTATCGTCCATGGGTTGACCTCCTTAGATGATATACTACATTTGTCGTTGATAACTATATACTACATATGTAGTAGTTTGTCAAGCGCCTTTTATGTCCTTTTTTGTTTTGCAGCGAAAATTGCAGAAAACAGGGGAAAGACATGACGGCAAATCGTCAAAATGAAAGATACTGTTCAATTATTTGAATAAGTTCTTGCAAATCTTTCTGAAAATCGCTTGCTTTTGTGCAAAGCGCAAGGTATAATGAAGAAACCGTATGAAATCATTTGGCAATTCAATAAATAAAAATTTGAGAGGAGATCTTTATCATGGCAAAGTTCAAAGTTTACTACACCATCGAGCTCAACGAGGTGGCCACGCACATCTTCGAGTCCAACGACTTTGAAGTGAAGCTGTGCAGCCATAACGACGAGGAGACCTACGTCAAGGAGCTCGCCGAGTTCCAGCCCGACGCCATCATGTGCCGCACCGAGCCCATCACCGCCAAGATGATGGACACCTGCAAGAACCTCAAGGTCATCGGCAAGCAGGGCGCCGGCCTCGATAACATCGACATGGACCACGCCCACGCCAAGGACATCACCGTTGTCTACGCGCCCGCCGGCAACGCCAACGCCGTCGCCGAGCACGCCGTCATGCTGATGCTCATGTGCGCCAAGCGTTTCACCTATGTCGACCGTCAGTTCCGCAGCGGCAACTTCCTTGTCCGCATGGGCATGGAGCACACCTATGAGCTCGGCGGCAAGACCCTCGGTATGATCGGCTGCGGCCGTATCTCCCAGCTCGCCATGCAGAAGTGCAAGTATGGCTTCGGCATGAACGTCATCGGCTACGATCCGTACCTCACGCAGGACAAGATCGGCGATCTGTGCGAGCTGAAGGCCACCGCCAAGGAGGTCTGGGAGCAGGCCGACTTCGTGTCCGTGCATCTGCCCGTCGTTCCCTCCACCGAGCACTCCATCGGCCGTGAGCAGTTCAGCTGGATGAAGCCCACCGCTTCCTTCATCAACTGCGCGCGCGGCGCTCTGATCAAGGAGAACGAGCTTGTTGAGTGCCTGAAGGACGGCACGCTGTTCCAGGCCGGTCTCGACGTGTTCGAGCATGAGCCCATCCAGGAGTCCAGCCGCGAGCTGTTCAACCTCGACAACGTCATCATGACCCCGCACATGGCCGCCACCACCGAGCAGAGCGTTCTGAACTGCTGCACCAGCGTTGCCAACGACATCGTCGCCGTCTGCAACGGCCAGGAGCCCAAGGTCAAGGCCCAGAAGCCCAAGTTCTAAGTTATTTCTGTTTCGTAGAAACTACTTATTAAAAGGGACGCCTCAAAAGAGGCGTCCCTTTTTTGCGCCCTTGGGCGCGGGGGGGGGGACAGCCGGGCAGAGCTGCTGCTTTTTATTCCAACAGCGTGTGGAGACGCGGGAAAGGGGGTCATTGTCTCACGCGAGACAATGGCCCCCTTTCCCATGCAGCGCCAGCGGTGCTGCTTTCCCTGCGCCTTTGGGTGCAAAACGATCCCTTGGTGCAAGATATTCTTCATTCTTGTTAAATAGTTAACGAAATGAAAGAAAAAAATCAAAATTGCCTATATTTTTCGCAACTTTGCAGTTGATTTTTCATTTTTCTGTGTGTATAATCAAAATCGAAGAAAATCGGATCTCATTCCGGATTTACAAATTTTAAAGGAGAAGTCAAATGAAAGAATTATACGTCGTCAACTGCTGCCGTACCGCTGTCGGTTCCTTCGGCGGTTCCCTGAAGAACACCCCTGCCGCTCAGCTCGGCTCCATCGTCGTGAAGGAAGCCCTCAAGCGCGCGAATGTCGCTCCCGAGAATGTTGATGAGCTGATGTTCGGCTGCATCCTGACCGCCGGTCTTGGTCAGAACGTCGCCCGTCAGGTCGGCGTGGGCGCCGGTCTCCCCTATTCCGTCCCCGCCTATACCGTCGGTATGGTCTGCGGCTCCGGTATGAAGTCCGTCATTGAGGCTGGCCGCGCCATCCTCGCCGGCGACGCCGATATCGTCGTCTGCGGCGGCACCGAGAACATGAGCGCCGCTCCTTATGCCGCTCCCGACGCCCGCTGGGGCGCCCGCATGGGCGACAAGAAGCTTGTCGACACCATGATCAAGGACGGCCTGTGGGATGCCTTCAACAACTACCACATGGGCACCACCGCCGAGAACATCTGCGATGTTTGGGGCATCACCCGCGAAGAGCTCGACGCCTTCGGCGCTGCCTCCCAGCAGAAGACCGAGGCTGCTCAGGCTGCCGGCCGTTTTGACGATGAGATCGTTCCCGTCCCCGTGAAGGTCAAGAAGGAGATCGTCGAGTTCAAGAAGGATGAGTTCCCCCGCGCCGGTTCCACCGCCGAGGGTCTTGCCAAGCTGCGCGGCGCGTTCCCCGTCGGCCCCGAGGGCGTTGAGGACGAGATCGTCCACACCTTCGAGCCCACCGGCATCCACGAAGCCGATACCAAGAAGCACGTCCAGCGCGTCACCGCCGGTAACGCCTCCGGCATCAACGACGGCGCTGCCGCCATCGTCCTCGCTTCCGGCGAGGCCGTGAAGAAGTACAACCTCAAGCCCATGGCCAAGCTCGTCAGCTGGGGCCAGGGCGGCGTCGACCCGAAGATCATGGGCGTCGGCCCCGTGCCCGCTTCCCGTCAGGCCATGCAGAAGGCCGGCCTGACCATCGACGATATCGACCTCGTCGAGGCCAACGAAGCCTTCGCGGCCCAGTCCATCGCTGTTGCCCGTGAGCTGCACTTCGACATGAGCAAGGTCAACGTCAACGGCGGCGCGATCTCCATCGGCCACCCCGTCGGCGCTTCCGGCGCTCGTATCATCGTCACCCTGCTGCACGAAATGCTCAAGCGCGACGACGCCAAGAAGGGTCTTGCCACCCTCTGCATCGGCGGCGGCCAGGGCGTTGCCACCATCTTCGAGAAGTGCTAAAGCACCGCTAACCCCTGAAAATAAAAGGAGACCTCGAAAGAGGTCTCCTTTTTATTTTGTCCTCTGCACGGTGCAGGGAAAAAAGCAGTGCCCCTGCCGAGACGCAAAAAGGAAGCAGCCCTTTCGGGCTGCCCCTCACGCGCCCTCGCGGGCGCAAGCGCCGTACAGTGCGCCGCGCTGCGATTTAACCCTCCGCCTGCGCGGCGAGGATCGCCTCGTAGATCGTCTGCGGGTCGAGCTTATCATAGTCCGCGCTCGTCGCCATCGCGGCGGCGTCGACCTGCTCGGCGATGAAGTTCGTGAAGTACTCCTCGCGCACCTCATCGGCTGCGGCGGCCTTGTCGAGCGGCAGGCGGAGCAGGATGTGATAGCCGAGGCTGGATTCGACGACTTCACTCACCTCGCCCTCGGAAAGCGCGTAGGCGGCGTCTTCAAACTCCTGCACCATCGAGCCGGTCGTGAAGGTGTAGCCCGTGGGATGGCTCTCGCGGCCGGGATCCTCGCTGTACTGGTCGGCGAGCTCGGCAAAGTAGGAGGCGATGTCGTCGCCGGTGTAGGAATTGAGCTTTTCGACGAGCTCCTCAGCGAGCGCTTTCTTTTCGGCCTTCTGCTCGTCGGTGAGGGCTTCGCCGGTCGTCATGTTCTTCGTCGCAAGCAGGATGTGGTCCGCCGTGATGTAGCCCTGCTCGGCGGCGTAGACGGCGAGGTCCTCGTCGGAGGCGTAGAGCGCGCTGCCCTCGGTATTGTAGAGCTCATAGAGATTCTGATACAGGTAGTTCGAGCGCGCGACGCGGTCATAGGTCTCGCGGCGCATGCCGAGCTTGGCGATCTCGGCCTCAAAAGCTTCCTCGCTGCCGTACTGGTCAATGTAGCTCTGGTCGCTCTCGGCCATGGCGGCCTCCTGCTCGGCGGTAAGCGTCACGCCGTACTTGCTGGCGAGATTTTCAAGCACCAAGTGCTGCTTGACGGACGAGAGCACGCTTGCTTTCACATAGTCGGCGACACTCATGCCGTCGGAGAGGGTGTCGTCCCAGTTGATGGACGAGCCGGTGTAATACTGCATGTAGCTGTTGAGATACGACACGTCGTAGCCGATCCAGTATGCGACAAGGTCGGCGCTCGCGCCGTTGCCGTTCAGGCTTGCGACGATCGCGTCGGGCGCGACGCCGGTCGCTTCGTAGCAGAGACCCTCCTGCATCGTGCCGGAGGTGAAGCCGTTCGAGGGCGAGAGCGACACGACGGCAAAGGTGAGCGCCGCGGTGATGGCCGCCGCGCCAAGGAACGAAAGCAATCTCTTTTTGATCATAATGTTACCTCTTTTTCGTTTTCTTCCTTATTCACACGCAGGTCTCCGACCAGCGTCAAGGCTGTATCCAATGCGTCCTCGCCCAGCGAAAGACGCAGCAGGAGCTTCGGCTCCGTCCCCGTGGCGGAGAGCGTGAGCCGACGGCGGTTCTTCGGCAGTGAGCAGAGGGCCATCACGGCCTCCACGGGGACTGCCTCGGACGCGGCAAAGGTGAAGGTGATCTCGCTGCCGCGCTGCGAGATATCGCTCACACCGATCTGCACGGCCTCCGCGCGCAAAAGCGCGACGTCCATGAGCTTGAGGACCGGCTGGGGCGGCTCGCCGTAGCGGTCGATGAGCTCGTCGAGCAGCTCCTGCGACTGCTCGGCGGTGCGCAGCGCCGCGATGCGGCGGTAGATATCCATGCGCTGCTCGCCCGAGGGAATGTAGCTCTCCGGCAGGTTGGCCGAGACTGTGAGGTCTGCCGAGCATTCGGTGCGCTGCGGCGCCTTTTCACCGCGCTGCTCGAGTACGGCCTCTTCCAGGAGCTGCAAGTACATATCGTAGCCGACGCTCATCATGTAGCCCGACTGCTCGGGGCCGAGCAAATTGCCCGCGCCGCGAATTTCAAGGTCGCGCATCGCGATGCGGAAGCCCGAGCCGAACTCCGCGTATTCGCGGATGGCCGTCAGGCGCTTGGCCGCAACCTCGGTGAGGATCTTGCCCGCGCGGTAGGTCATATAGGCATACGCCCGGCGCGCGCTGCGGCCGATGCGGCCGCGTATCTGGCTGTCTCTTATACACATCTCCGAGCCCACGAGACATCTCAGGA